>Ga0209391_10000221_pt1 | contig 24487 bp, 24 predicted proteins | sample PPLLak3March2015_FD_187246 | JGI IMG/M metagenome (GOLD analysis project Ga0209391, IMG submission 187246) | Freshwater sediment microbial communities from Prairie Pothole Lake near Jamestown, North Dakota, USA - PPLs Lake P7 Core (1) Depth... | ecosystem: Environmental > Aquatic > Freshwater >...
GTTTTTGACTTCCTGACATCCTGACGAAATAGTTCAGGAGACTGAGTGGTTACCAATTCGTGGCCATATCCATGCGATGCGATTTCGTGGCCTTGAGCCATAAGCGACTTTACAAGGTCAGGATGCCGCTCCGCCACCCAGCCCAGGACGAAGAATGTGGCCTTTGTCCCATGCTTCGCCAGTAGCTCGGCAAGTCTTCTCGTATTTTCCCCGACCCGGCTTTCGTATCGATCCCATTCTTGCCTTCTCGCGTCTGACCAGAATGCCGACACCTGAAAGTGCTCCTCCACGTCAAAGGAAAGACAGTGAATGGGTCTCTCCGCTAGCATGCTCATCGAGCACCTTCTCCTCGGAGGATGACACGTATTGTCTCAATCAGAATGCGAAGATCCAGTCGCAGAGAGAGGTACTTCACATAGTAGAGATCATACTGCAACTTAATATGGGAGTCTTCCGCCGAAGCCCCGTACCGAAACTGAGTCTGAGCCCATCCGGTAATTCCCGGTCGAACGACATGCCGGAGATCATAAAATGGGATGACCGATCTCAATTCCTGAACAAAGACCGGTCGTTCAGGACGTGGCCCCACTAGACTCATTTCGCCATGAATCACATTGATGAGCTGCGGCAATTCATCGAGTCTCCACTTCCGCAAATACCACCCCACCCGTGAGATTCTGGGGTCCCGCTCCGATGTCCACCTGGCGCCCCCTTTTTCCGCATCCGTAAACATGGAGCGAAATTTCCAGATCATATAGGGCTGAGCGCGAAGGCCAACCCGAACCTGACGGTAGAAAATCGGCCCGGGAGAATCCAGCTTGATCAGTATTCCAATCACAGCCAAGAGCGGAAGGATAAGCACCAGACCTATCGAGGCAATCAGCAGATCGATTGATCGTTTCATCGTTCTGACGACGATGCCTCGCTTAAATTCCCTGGAGAAAATAATTGCGCTGGGCTTCAGGTCATCGATTGAAAGCCGACCGGACTCTTCTTCATAGAGATGATTTCCATCCCAGATATCGACGCCCATCCCCTTCAAATCGAGCAACACCTGGACGGGGAGCACGGCCCGTCGATCCTCCAAACAGACCGCGATCGTATCGACCCGATCGCGGTCCACAACCTGAAGGAGTTGGTCTAAAGTCCCTAGAATCTTCACGCCGGACAACTCTACACCAACCTGCGTGCTTTCCTTGGCGAGGAAGCCGACGACATCGGTAAACACCCTGCTCCTCGACACAAGCACCGAGCACAGGTTGTTGGCCAACGACCCGACCCCTAGAATCAGAATCCGCCGCCGCGCCCCCGGCACCCTAAAGATCGCCTTCGGGGCATGGTCGACAGGCAAGATCACCAGTTTCTCCGTGCGTGATCTATCTGAGTTGGGTACGGTGAGGTTCATAGACCTGATTGCCATAGCTATAGTATGAATACGGTGAATCCTGCGCTTCCACTCCGTTTAGTATCACGCCCATCGGCCGCTCTTGCCCCACCATTTTCATGGCACTCATGACGGCATCGCGAGGAGTGGTACGGGCTCGAATCACTTGTGCCACAACATCTGCCATCCTCACAATTAAGAGAGACTCGGCAACAGGCAACAAGGGTGGCGCATCAAGTACAATACATTCGAATTTTTCGCGCAAATTATTAATGAGTTTGGACAGCCGATCCACGTGAGTTAATGCCGCGATTCCGGATTGGATAATACCGGCAGGAAGGATCCAGACTCCTAGCTGTTCATGATACTCAAGACATTCCTCAAATTGTTTTTCTCCGAGCAGCACTTCACTCAACCCTATGCCCAATTCCATCCCGGCATAGGCATGAACCATCGGGCGTTTCAAGTCGCAGTCCACCAACACCGTCTTCTTATTAAGGTCTCTAGCAAAGACATGGGCGAGATTGAGAGCGGTAGACGTCTTTCCCTCTCCCATCAACGCACTCGCCATAACGATCACCGTGCTTTCCTGCTGGCCTGCCATCAATCCAATTCTCGTTGCCGCGACTCGATACTGTTCGGCCACCGCTGACCTTGGATACCACATCGCAACAAGTTCCGGTCCCACCGAAACTTGCCCGCGCTCAGCCGTGGGACCTCCGTTCGCGACAAGCAGCCCTTCTTTCCGCCTTCCTGGGAGTGCCAGCAACCGATCCTTTCGACGAGTCGTTTCTGCCGTCAGTTTCGCTCCCCCTGGCCAAGCCGACTCAAAATGAGAAATTACTGCAAAAACCGGCAACCCCAGCGCGACTTCGATTTCTTCGGCCGACACGAACCCTCGTCGGAGCATTTCAATGCCGATCGCGCTGCCGAATCCGAGCGCACAGCCTGCAGCCAATCCCCCCAGCATGACCATAATCAAATTCGGCTTCTCTGGCCAAGTAGGCAGACTGGCAGGCTCCACAATGCGCATCTGCGTGCCTTGACGCTTCTGCTCAAGATCACCGGCCATGCCAACAGCCAATTTCTTTTCCAGTAGCGACTGATAATTTTTCTGGAGATTTTCGTAGTCCCGTTGGATGGACATGAGTTCTTGCTGATGGACCGTTGTGCCTTCAATTCGCGACTCGTACTTTTTAATATCCGAGGTGATGCGAGCCTGCCTGAGGCGGAGCAATTCCTGCTCACGCAATAAGTCGTCCCGCTGCTTGAGTAATTCGGCCTTATACGGATCAACTGGTTTGCGTTTCGGCCTCCTGGGCCCATCAATCTCGGCCGCCTCGGGCTCGATATAGAGCGAGATATACTCTTCTGTCGTCATGGCTTGAATCTGGCTCAACTCATTCTTCACCCGAGCAACGTCCGGATAGGTCTCTTTATACATTGATCGATACCCGGCCAATGTCCGTTCCAACTCCCTTATCTTTACCAGTCGAGGATCCTTTTCAGCCCGCTTGGGATTTACATCGCTTGAAGGATCCTCATATTCTCTGATTGCCTTGTCGACAGACTCGAGACGAAGATTCAGGGTCTTATCCATCTCTTGCTGCGCCGTCATCTCATTCTCAAGCCGATCGATCGCGCGCATGTTTGAATCCATCTGCTCAGGCAACTGTCCGAGATGAGACTGTTTGAACTGAGCGATGGCCCGCTCTTTGATTTCCAACTGCCCTTTTAAGACATCCAATTCGTGCTGCAAAAACTCTGTCGAGCTCTGAGCAATCGCCGTCCTCGTCTTTGTGTTTTCCTGAATGAAGAGGTCGGCGAATCTTGCCGTCACCGCTTTGGCGATCAGCGGATCCGCATCTGAAAAAGAGACTTTCAAAAGACCGCTGCCTTGCGGCTCGATTTTCACAAGCTGCCTCAGGCCAGATGCGATACTATTGTCCATCGCAGGCGTAGCATTTTCTTTATAGTAGCCATACAGATGAAACTCCTCAGCTACTTGCGTCAACAAATCCCGCCGATACAGAACTTCCTTTAGCGCATCGATGCGCGTCCCCATTGCAAGATCCGGTCGATTCGGGTCTCCACCTGATTCCGGGGCATCGACACCCTTTATGCCCCGCACCTTCTGTTCTTGGTAATAGAGCAGGGTATTGGACCGATAACTCTTGGGCAACCATTGACAGAGCAAGGCCGCCAGACCAATGCAGACGACAATCGGAATGATGATCATCCACTTATGATTTTTTATAGCCCTGAAATAGTCTTCAGGAGTGCTCAGCCCTGTAAACAATCCTCTTACTCCTTCTTTAAAACGCCGGACCCGGCAGGACCACTTCCTGCCCCCACATCCGATGGAACAGGTGCGCCCTCTATCGGTTCCTGGGACTCGAGGCTCCCCAGCCCACCCATTCTAAAGAACGACTGACTCGTGAACGCGTAGGAGAGCGCCAACATGATCATTTTTTTCGAGAATGCATATTCACTTTGAGTCTGCCCTGTTTGAGCAGACGAGGTTGAAAAATACAGCCAGTTATAGGTGAGATTGACCATTACAGGCCCCAGGAGATAGCTGGCTCCCGCAGTCGCTCCAAGCGTGTCAAAACTCGATGCAGGCGTACTCGTGCTTCCATGCGAGAAGTTCATTCCCGCCTGAGCAGTGAGCTTGGACGTAACTCCCGCACTGGCATTGGCACCGATAACGTGCGTCTTCATTGGCCCTGCGTTAACGGCGTAACTTGGAAAGATGCTGAAATTATAGCTCAGCGATGTCGTGAAGGCCCCTGGTGCGATGACCCCTCCAGGAGCCAGGCTGCCGGGCACCCTCGGTAAATCATCAAACGGTCCCGGAGCCGATCCCGCTGCCCGCAGCCCTTCCGAAAATGAACTGTACGTCATTCTGACCGTCCCTGTCGGTGCAAAGGTCGAGTTGATTGATTGGCCAGGAACGGCTGATTCTATGGGAAGCGTGAAAATTCCGCCTCCAGCGAGAGACGTGCTCAATTGCTTTGTCCAGAGCTTTGCCCAGTTCGCCGTCCCCGAAATGGTCGTAAACGAACCTGACCCGCCGCCTGAAGCTCCCCCCTGAATAAAGTGAGACATGGTCGCGGTAGTACCCACCGTATCTGTCGGCGACACCTTCGTAGTAAGAGTGGTCATTGCTGTATGCCCATCTGTATCGAACAGCTGGTTATTAACCCCACCTGATTGGTTCCCGAAGGTAAGCTTCATGTAACTGTAACTGGCCGTGAGTGCCGTATTCCTGGAGAGGTCATATCCCCCGGTAATACCACCGTTCATATTATGCATCGTCACTCGATTGGTGATGAGCCCTGTATCAATCGGAGAGTTGATACCGGTCGTCCCGAACCCAGTTCCCAGTGCCCCGCCTGTCGTTGCCCCGAAACCGCTCAATGACGGCGTATACTGATAGGTTCCTCGAACGGACAAAGCCGAGATTCGCTGCGAAAAACTATTGGCCCAGCGCTTCAAATCCAACTGGCCAGCAGCATTATAACCCGTGTAGTCGAGACTGGGATTATGCACGTACCTCGTAATGTTAGCACCCACGGAAAAGCTGCCATTGATGCGCGGACCTGCGTGAGCGAGATTGATCTGAGGTATTACAGTGGTCATGAAGTCTTCTGGTTCGAAGCCGGGGCCCAGTAATGTTTTCGGAGTGTAGAACACGTTTGAGTCATAGGTTTCCGAAACCGACAATGTTGGAATTATCATCGTTTGAGCCGACACGGAAGTTTCCGTCGACCACCAGGCAACCAACCCCATTAATAGAACGACTTTAGCTATTCGCAGGCCGGTATCACGGTACAACAATGACGTCACCAGCCTTCAGAATGAAATTCGCCTCCAGATTTTTCCCCTGTATGATGTCTAGGTATGGCACGGGAATCATCACCTGCTTGGTCTCTCCCTGCGAATTCTTCACCATCCGAAGCACATGAACATTGTTACGGGAGGCAAATGTCGTAAACCCTCCGGCGTAAGATATCCCTTGAACCACACTGGTGAATGACTTGAGAGGAATCTTCCCAGGCTTCCCAACCTCACCGACTGCAAAAATGTGGTAGCTGTTGATTTCTTTCACTTGGACAGATACCGTCGGGGTGGACATGAACTCAGCCAATGCATCAGCCACATGTTTTGAAAGAACCTGCGCGGACAATCCCGCTGCCATGATGTCGCCGATCAATGGCAAAGAAATTTTGCCATCGGGCCTTACAATCACTTCTTTCGACAACTCTTGATTGCGCCAGACGGTGACTACAAGGACATCCTCCGGCCCGATGAGGAACTCGGTCGGCGGAACGGACATGCCTTGATATTGAGCATTCTGCTGAGAACATCCCCCTACCCCAGTAAGTATAAAAATCAGAACCGTTGCAACCACAAAATTTCGAGCCAACTCCCAAGCCTGTCCTGTCATCGTCGCCTTACCTCTCCAAGTTTCTCTTAGCTACAGCACGTCCGGCAAATCGCCGATTCTTGATCGTTCGCTGAGCTTAAGAACAACCGCACTGCCCACTAACGACTAGGCAGTATCACCATCGTCTCTGACGGCACAACAATCTGATCGCCAGGCTTCAACTCCATATTCTGGACTGATCCGTCGCGCACTACGATATCGTCATAACTTGCTTTGAGTTTAGTTAAGCCTTCACCATCTTTCGAGAAGCGAAATACAACGATCTTATTCCTGGCCGCCATTGGTGTAAATCCGCCAGCCACGGTAATCCCCTGCAAAAGCGTGGTCTTACTTTTTAGCGGAAATTTTCCTGGTTTATTGACTTCCCCCAAAACATAGATCTGATAACTGTTTACTTCTTTCACCATTATCGAAATAGTTGGATTCTCCATGTAGGCCCTGAGCCCGGTAGAGATTTCCTCAGCCAATTGCACTGGCGTCTTAGCAACGGCCGATATATCGCCCAGGAGCGGAAGAGAGATTCTGCCATCCGGCCGTACCTGAACTTGCTTGGAAAGATCTGAATTCTTCCACACAGTGATTTCCAAAATATCCTCGGGACCAATAATGTACTCTGGTGTGACTATCAACAGAGACTTGTCTCCCGAGGCTGCAGTGGATCTGACTGAGGAAGGGGACCCCCCTCTCTTGACGTCTGTGTCCTGGGGAACCGCCAGCACTGGATCGAGCAAGATACACATACTTAACCCGACAATTACAGCGAAAGCTTTTATACTTTGCATCGTTGTAAACTCCTTTAGCAGGCACAGACAAACACGACTAGCTACCGCCCATTCGAGGCACCGCCTCTCCGAGAAACCTACCCCAAGAACCACGCCAGCCTACACTGCTTCTGAAAGGTCATCGATGTTTGAGACCTGCACGACTGCCCGACCCTGACAAGAAAGCACATGCAATAATACAACGGCTCGCTCTTTTCTGGGCATTGCAGACTCAAACACTGCTCTTACTCCCAACAAATGGCCCGCTATTTATGCAAACCACATCCCCTGGTCTACAACTCGGCACTTATACGACATCTCGTTTTGGGATGTTTTCTTGTATTTCACGAAGCAGACCCGGATCGACCTCAGCTAGAATATGTCCAAAAGCTACTACCTTCCGGACCCCTTGGGAATAAGAAATAACCCGATACTCTTGCTTATGGTCAAAACACGCGAAAATAGCCTGATAATAGGCCTGAACGACAAAAGCGACGCCTCCCCCCGATGTTAAAACACTCTTTCACTTCAGGATGGTAGGCCTCAATTCGTGCTTGCCCAAGAAACGACGTTGAGGAATGTTCCTGGCGGGGCTTAGCCATGACAATATACCATTTTTGCATCCGCGCGACCCTCAACTTCCCTTACCGACCGCCGACCAAGCTTTCCGTACTTTACTGAACCCCTTCTCACTTGGAGAGAGTCACATAACGAAGCTGGATTTAAAAACTATTCATTCAAAACATGAACTTGAGGCCCACCAAGTACGGGCCAACCCCTTTTCCAAAAGGAATGCGTCTTGCCCACCGCACTTCAGCCAACGTAGGCGTCTCCGCGACAGTAACTGGAGTCGGCACAAAAACTTTCAAAACCTGCTCCACAGGAGGAGCGTGTTCCATCAATATGAGCATTCCCCCACTACTGATGTTCAAGGAGAGCGCCTTGCCTTCACCACCCGATGGAGCAAGTTCATCCGCAGGTCTAGTCAATTCATAAGGAATAGGTCTCAGCATCGCCACTCTATCCCTATGACTTTCCCCACAATCGGTCATCGGCCATTCCCAGCTTATCTGTCCCACATCACGCCTCCCCTGTAAGGATTGAATCATTGGCTTCCCTATCCGTAAATTGAGAATTGGATCCTTAAATGGTAGCCGAGCCAACCTGCGCTACTCTTCTTCCAATCACACTCAACTATAGGGAATGTCTCCGAGGCGAACAATACCGATGATGTAGGCCAATATTCTCTAACGTAGGTGTTGACTCCCCCTAAAGGGTTAGGTACTCTTTCTAGTATCGTTTCACTCGCTGCACTCTATCAGAGTTTGTTCAATTGTCTAGCAATACTGCCGCTTCTGTCGTAAAGAGAATCCATGACTGAATCAACTCAGCACGCCGATCAATCAGATGGCCTTGCCGACCAACGTGCCGGTTCAGGGATTGTTGTGTTAACGGCCGCAATGCAACTGCTCCACATGAATCGTCAGGCAACGGAGTTGGCAAAAAAAATCAATGCCGCGGAACAGGCAGGATCGGCTGCTCGGTCGGCCCACGGCGTTTTGCCTACGGCTCTCACTGAACTCTGCGGCGAAATTATCAAGGCGCTCCATGTCCGGACGGAAGCAAAAGACTGGGAGCAATTTGAACTCAAGCGGGTGAGCGGGGATCCCAGCCAGCCCATTTTACTTAGAGGATTTGGCCTGCCAGACCGTGGCGGTGTGGAGCATGCTCGCCTGGTGGTCACCATGGAAGAGCTTGGAAGAAGACAGAACCTCAATACTGACCATGCCCGCGAAAAGTTCCAGCTCACGAATCGTGAACAAGCCGTGGTGGAACATTTGGCGAAAGGTTGGACCAACAAAGAAATAGCAAACGCCCTCCTCATTACAGAGCAAACAGTCAAAGAGCACATCAAACACATCATGCGAAAAACGACGGCGACAACCCGCACAGGCATTCTAGTCCAAATCTTCAACTCCTAAGCTACCCCAGCCACCCTCTGTTGCAAAGACACCACACTGAGCGATCTTCACAACATCACGCCGAAGCTTATCGAATTTTACTGCAATAAATTCAGCGACTTATGATTTAGCGACTCAGGTCTATTGATTGCACAATACCCTCAGTACTTGAAGCGGGCAATCTTTCATCTGGGAGCCTACACTTGAAGCAGCCTTTCTCCAAGCAGTCCATCGGAAGCCTACTGGGCCTGGCACTACTCGTTTCAGGATGCCAGACAGGCACACCTCTTAAAACAGTAGGCCTGGACAACCCCGGATTCATGAATCTTTGGGGGACATACACACACTGTAAGTCCACCTCCGATCTAGGTGAAACTCAACAGGCCATGGGAAAACTCACCACGGCCGCCTTGGCTGGCCAGGGACATGAGGGCTTTGTGCTCCCGATGCCACAACAGCTGGAACGATTCGTCGCCACGCCGTCAAACCGCCTTGCCGTGGACGTTTACGCCATGGCAGCTTCGTGCTCTCTCCATGCCGGGCAAATCGCGTTCAGTTCGGGAAGAATTGACTTGGCTAAAGAAGCACTTGCTGGCGTGATCACGCTTCACAAAGAGAATCAGGAACCAACTTACTATCTCGCACAAGCCAACAAACTATTGGCTGAGATGGAAAATGGAGTTCAGATTTCGCTTAAGACTCCCTAGGCTATCTCTCCCCACTTAACTTCCTATACACTTCGACATATCGCTTAGCTGAGCACTCCCAGGAATAGTCTACTCCCATACCAGTTTGCTGAACCGCCTTCCACTTCTCCTGATCTGTGTAGACTTTCAGGGCCAACAGAATTGTGGCTAGTAGAGAATCCGCTGAAACTCCTTCAAACTGGAATCCTGTCGCATGTCCGGCAAATACCGTCGATGGCCGGTACGGAATAACCGTATCTGCCAATCCGCCCGTCTTTCGTACAATTGGAATCGTGCCGTACCGCATGCTATAGAGCTGAGTCAGTCCGCAGGGCTCATACCGCGACGGCATGACCAGCATGTCCGCACCGGCCTCAATTCGATGCGCTCGCCCCTCATCAAATTTCAAACACAAGCCAATTTGCTGTGGGTACCGCTCCTTCGCCGCTTGAAATCGAGCTTCGAGGGTTCGATCACCGGTACCCAAAATAGCAATCTGAACGCCCTCAGCCATCAACTCCGGGATAATCTCCGCCAGCAGATCAAACCCTTTCTGTGACGTCAACCGCCCGATGATTCCAATGAGTGGAACATCACGATTCGGCAAACCCAGCTCGAGCTGAAGCGCCTTCTTACAAACAGCTTTGCCTGACAGATCAGCGCGTGAGTAGGTGGCCGCAAGATGACTGTCCGTCTCGGGATCCCAGGAACCAACATCTATGCCATTGATAATCCCGACAACACCATCACGACGGCCAGCGAACACACCTTCTAGACCGAACCCGCCATCAGAAGTCATGATTTCTTTCGCGTAGGTCGGACTCACGGTCGACACCTTGTCCGCATAGAGAATCCCTCCCTTGAGCAGATTCACCGACCCGTAGAACTCCAACCCGGCAGGAGTAAACAGATCTGAGGGAAGGCCCGTCTCAGAAAATTGGGGACCGGGGAAAATACCTTGATACCCCACATTGTGAAGCGTCAAAAGCGTCCTGACATCGCGGACGATTGCCCGGCCACGCTCCGTGGTTTTCAGATACACAGCCGCAAGCGCCGTCTGCCAATCGTGCAAATGCAAGACAGAGATCGGCTCACGGCGACTGCTCCCAAGAAATGCTATCACTTCAATGATCGCGTGGCTGAAAAAGGCGAACCGAGCAAGATTATCGCTGAAATCTCCGTCTGGACCTTGATACAGACCAGCCCGGTCAAAATAGGGATCATATCGAACCGCCACCACTCGAACCGATCGTCCGGCTACTCCCACAGGAATCAGATCTTCCTCAAGCGTCGCATCGACAAGCCCCTTGGCAGTCCTGACACGAATAGCCCCAAGCTCCCGCAGCAACCTTCCATCCGTCTGAAAACCGCGATAGCGGGGCACAATCAAGGTCACCGTATGCCCCAGCTTGGCAAGTTCCACTGGAAGCGCACCGGCGACATCGGCCAGCCCGCCGGTCTTGACGTAGGGGACCGCCTCTGAAGCGGCCATCACAATGTTCAGTGAGTCGATGTGGTGAGATCTTGCCATGATGTATGGAACCAGATAACCCTAGCGGAGCGGCGCGCCTTCCAAGCTCGTCTTAAACCGGTCTTCGAACTGCCACGTCTTCCCAAGCGCGTGTACTTTGTCGGCCTTCAACTCTTCCCGATACACAAGCCGATCATCTAAAAATACTAACACCCAGCCTTGCTCGGGATAGCCCAGAAACACCCCTTCCCCGGCCTCGAAACTCGCCTCCCATCCCTCTGGCGCTTCACCAATTGGCACCCGCGAACGCGGAATCATCGACTTATCCGGCATGACAAAGAACTGAGTGAACTCACTATGGTGATAGACCGGCTTGCCCCAGACATTCACGACTGCCTTGGGAGAAATCTGTTGCACCGTCAGCTGCTTATTTCGCACCAGGCGTTCCTGCTCGCCAAGCGGAGGAAGACTCTGGCAGCCCTCTACCACAAGCACGCACAGCAGACTTCCAGCCACATACAGAATACTTCTGGAGATTCCCCTCTCCCTACGTCCGCGATGCTTCATGGGTGCCGGCCACTTTCTCTCTGTCATAAAAGCCGCCGACTCTTTTGCTCGGTCGGCTTCACCGGCACACATACATCACATTGGCACAGCTGCCGCAGAAGCCCGTAGGAATAAATGCCACTGTCATGCCCGTCACTCCATGTAAACTGCAGGGCATACCGCCCGACCGGCTGAATGTCCTGCGCCATGATAAACATCGGCACATCATCGGGCTTCAATCGGCGCACACCTGTCCACTCATCAACGCAAGCGGCGCAAGGACAATGCAGTCTGAGCACACGAACAGGATAAATCCCCTTGTGGCCATCGCTCCACTCGATGCCCAAGACGCCCTTCTCCAACCATTGCATGTCGATGGGTACCAATGCCGCGGCCATAGTCTCTCCCCTCATCCCCTCGTGCTCCATTGACTCAGACCGAAGGCATCGACGCCAAGAAATCGACCGGCGGCAACCGTCGACCGGCCACGACCGTCACATAGCCTTCAATCGCCCGCTCCACCTCTTCCCGCACCTGGCCGGTTGCCGTCAGTCGTGTGACCAGATCCGGATTCAACCGAATGGCCTGCTGCAGAAACGACAGGCTCCCGCGGGACATCACCACACACCGGACCATTTGTCGCGTCGCACAGGGAAGACAGACAAATCCGCCGGCCAGCGGCGAGAACTGCGGGTCGCCCGTCACACCAGCCTTCCCACAGGTCGCGCAGTGATCGGTCTGTGGGCGAAACCCCGTCAGCCCCAGTAAACGAATCTGAAACAGCAACGCCATCAAGACCGGATCTCGACTCCCCTTCAGTGCCCCCAACCCCTGACCTAAGGTCTCGAAGAGTCGGGCATCCGGATCGCCGTCCGGCGTGACTGCCCCCACCACATTGACCATCCGTGCCGCACAGGCCATCAACACCAATTCTTCCCGAAGCGGCTGAAAGGATTCGATCAGATCGACATGAGAAATCCGATAGAGCGAGTCACCCGGCTTCTCGAACAAATCAAGATGACAACGGGTAAAGGGCTCAAGCGTGGCTCCGAAGTGGCTCTTGAATCGTCGGGCACCGCGCGCAACACCACGGATTTTCCCGAACTCCTTCGAGTAGAAGGTCACAATCCGGTCGGCCTCACCCCACCGACGGCTTTTGAGGATAATCGCAGAAGTTTTTACGAGAGGCATCGCCCAAGACCTTTTCGCACACGCAATACACCGGTTGCCCCCGCGGTGGTACTGATCACCGCAGATGGTCTAAAAACAGCGTGGCCAATGAGAGATAGATCGTGATGCCCGTAATATCATTGGCCGTCGTCACAAAGGGACCGGCTGCCACGGCGGGGTCAACGCCCATACGCTTCAACACAACCGGCATGATCGTCGCCATACTCGTCGAGACCAGGAATGCGATGACCAGCGACGTCCCGACCACCATGCCCAAAAAGGCCTGATGCCAGGCCCATCCGACCAAGGTGAGCATCACACCGCAGGCCAGCCCCATCAATAAACCAACCTTGACCTCACGAAAAAATACCGTGCGCACGTCCGACAATTCGACCACGCCTGTGGCCAATCCGCGAATGATTAATGTCGACGACTGCAATCCCACATTGCCGCCCATCGCTGCAATGACCGGGATAAAACTGACGATCGCCACCACCTCTTGCAACGTCATTCTGAAGTACCAGAGGATCGCCCCGGAAATGAGACTGCCGACCAAATTGGTAAACAACCAGGGCAGCCGCACCTTTGCCGCGCCAAAGCTGGAAGACTTTGAGACCGAGTCCTCCTCGATCGCGCCGGCCATCTTCAACATGTCTTCGGTCGCTTCTTCACGGATGACGTCCACCACGTCATCGACCGTGATGATCCCCGCAAGCTTCCCGTCTTTCTCCACGACAGGAATCGCCAACAGGTTATAGCTGGCGACCTGACGCGCCACTTCTTCCTGGTCCATATCGACCGCGACGCTCATCACGTCGCGCATCATGATATTTTTCAGCGGCGTGGCCGGGGGAACCGTCAAGAGCTGGCGTAGAGAAAGGACTCCGACGAGGTGTTCATCCTTGTCGGTCACATAAATATAAAACACCATTTCGGCATCGGTGGCCTGCTGCAGCCGTCGAATGGCCTCTTGCGCCGTCGCATCTTCCGGCAGCGAAAAGAATTCCGTGGTCATGATGCCGCCGGCCGTATCCTTGGGATACTTGAGAATATCGGCGACTTCCGTCGAGTCCTCCGTCTTCATCAGGGCCAGAATGTCTTTGCCCCGCTCTTCAGGGAGGAACCCCAGAATATAGGCGACGTCGTCGGGCCCCAGATCTTTCAAGAGCCAGGCGATATCGGAATGCAGCAGGTCGGCCAAGACTTGCTGAATACTATCGCCGTCCAGCTCGCTCAATACCTGCCCGCGCTTGGCTTCGCCTCGAACGAGCTCAAAGACTTCGCGCTTTTCTTTGGGGGAACTCAGGTGAGTAATGACTCTGGCGGCATCGGCCGGATGCATCCGGCCGAGCATCTTCGACAGGTTCGTGATCGCCCCGCGTCGCAACAGGCGCTGCACGGAAAGCAAAATGATATCCGACTTCGTCTGCCCTCGCTCCGACTGATCCCGGAGCGCATCCCGCAACACGTCCCGTTCGGACGCTCGCAGGCGGGCGTCGGGCGATTGCGGATCGACTGGTTGTTCAGTAGGCAGCATAGCTGAATCTCTAGTAGCCGAGTTCCATGAGAGTGCGCTCGTCTTCGCGCCAGTCTTCCCGTACCTTGACCCACACCTCCAAAAACACTTTCATGTCGAACACGCGCTCCATATCCTGCCGCGCCTGCGTACTGATCAGCTTCAACCGTTCGCCATGCTTGCCGATCACGATTCCTTTCTGAGTGTCCCGCTCGACGAGAATCGTGGCCCGGATCCGCGTAATCTTACTTTCCTCGACAAACTCTTCGATTTCGACCGCAACGGAATAAGGCACTTCCTGCTCCGTTGCCGCAAGAATCTTCTCGCGAATCAATTCGGCCGCCAGCGTGCGCATAGACTGGTCCGTGAGCATATCCTCGTTATACACCCCTTCGCCCTCGGGCAAATGGGCGACGGTCACCGCCAGCAGGCGATCAATGTTGTCCCCGTCCTCCGCAGACACCGGCACCACCTCGGTCCAGGGGAACAGTCTTCCATAGGCCTCCAGCACCGGCAGCAACTTGATCTTGTTTACTGCATCGACCTTCGTCACCACCAGAATGACCGGCCGAGGGTGTTTCGCCATCGCCGTTTTCACATGGGTGATCGCGGCCAGGTCGCCGGGCCCTGGCAGATGGAGGGACTCCATCAGCACATAGAGCAAATCGGCATCGTCCAATGCTTCCACCGTCGTCCGCACCATCCGCCGGTTCAGCAAGTGATCCGGCTTGTGCAGCCCCGGTGTATCCAAAAACGCAATCTGCGCGCCCGGCACATGCGCCACCCCAAGAATGCGCGTCCTGGTCGTCTGAGGCTTATTCGATACAATCGCGACTTTTTCTCCGAGCAATCGGTTCAGCAATGTGGACTTCCCCACATTGGAGCGGCCGATGATCGCTACCGTCCCGAATTTCATGGGGCCTCCTGAAGCGATCGATCCTTCACCGGGTCGGGAGACAACTGATACACCGTTTCCCCCTTGCGCACATACCCCAATCGTTCGCGAGCTAATTGTTCGATCTTGGCCGGATCATGTTGCAACCGGGCGATTTCTCCACGCAACCCGCTATTGTCCCGTCGCAATGCGAGAAGATCCCGGTCTAATTGAGCCACATGCTCGCGCATCGCCAGATAACGAGGCAGCCCCATTTCTCCAAAGCAAAAGGCTAACAGCAGCCAGACGCAGGCACCGGCACCAGCCACCTGAGCCACTGTGCCCATGCGGCGCTGCCAATCCAGCCACACCCGCCCGCGATTTTGCTTAATGATCATAAATGTGTCAGCAACCTAGTCTCACGGATACCGAATCATCGCTCATGAAGTGCCACTCTCTCGCGGCAATTCAAAACGTTCGTCCAGCGAGGCCGCAGCGAGCAAAGAGGCGAATCGTACGCTTCCGGTACGTTGAGCCTCTGCGCGATGCGACCTACCTGCGCGAAGCCGCTTCGGCGGAGGCAGGGAACAAAGCCGGCGGACGTTTTCAGCCGCCGCTCGCCGCTACGATCGACCGGGCACCGCATCCCGGCCCAGATACACCGCCGCACTTCCCAGCTCTTCCTCGATGCGCAACAGCTGATTGTATTTTGCAATCCGGTCGGTCCGTGACAACGAGCCGGTCTTGATCAAGCCGGTGTTCATCGCCACCGCCACATCCGCAATCGTCGTATCTTCGGTTTCACCGGACCGGTGCGAAATGATCGCCGTATAACCGGACCGTTTCGCCAGCTCGATCGCATCCAGCGTCTCGGTCAACGTCCCGATCTGATTCAACTTGATCAGAATCGAGTTGCCGATGCCTTCCTTGATCCCTTTGGCAAAGATCTCCACGTTGGTCACGAAAATATCATCGCCGACCAGCTGCACCCGCTTGCCCAGCTTCTCCGTGAGCATCTTCCAGCCCTTCCAATCCAACTCGCTCAACCCGTCTTCAATCGAGAGGATCGGATAACGATCCAGCAACTTGCCGTAATACGAAACCATCTCCTCGGACGACCGCTCCGGGTTCTTCTCTGCCTCAAGAATGTAGCGACCCTTGTGATAGAGTTCGCTCGCCGCGCAATCCAACGCCAACGCGATATCCCGGCCGGTTTTGTAACCGGCATCTTCAATCGCTTGCGAGATGAGGCTGAGCGCCTCTTCATTCGACTGCAGGTCCGGCGCAAATCCACCCTCATCCCCGACCGCCGTATTCAGCCCCTTCTTCTTCAATAAGGCTTTAAGCGTATGGAATACTTCCGTCGCCATGCGGAGCGCGTCGCTGAACGTCTTGGCTCCCACCGGCATGATCATAAACTCTTGGAGATCCAGCCGGTTGTCGGCATGCGCGCCACCGTTGATGATGTTCATCAGCGGAACCGGCAAGACTCGCGCATTCGTGCCGCCGAGGTAGCGATAGAGCGGTTGCCCGGTTTCATTCGCCGCCGCCTTAGCCACCGCCAGCGAGACGCCGAGAATCGCGTTGGCGCCCAGCTTGCCTTTGGTCTTTGTTCCGTCCAGCGCGATCATGGCGTGGTCGATGTTTGCCTGATCGAGCGCCTCACAGCCGAGCAATTCCGGCGCGATCACTTTCGTGATATTGGCCACCGCCTTGGAGACCCCCTTGCCCATCCAGCGCTTCTTATCGCCATCCCGCAGCTCGATCGCTTCCTTCTCGCCGGTGGAGGCACCCGACGGCACCGCCGCCCGTCCGATCGCGCCGCTCTCCAGCATCACTTCCGCTTCCACCGTCGGATTGCCGCGGGAATCGACAATCTGCCTGCCCTTAATGTCTCTGATCGCGCTCATACGTCTCTACGCTCCTCGGTTAGTGTCACGTCCTAACTGCTGAACTTCTTCTTCAACAACTCATTCACCTTGCCCGGATTCGCTTTGCCGCCGCTGGCCTTCATCACCTGCCCGACCAGGAAACCCAGCACTTGCTGCTTCCCTTCCTTGAACTGCGCCACCTGTGCCGGATTTTTCGTCAGCACTTCGTCGATGATCTTGTCGAGCGCGCCCTCGTCGGAGACTTGCGTCAGTCCCTTTTCCTGGACGATCTGTTCCGGCTGCTTCCCGCTGCTATAGAGCTCGGGGAAAATTTCTCGGGCCACCTTCAAACTGACGGTGCCCTTCTCGACCAGTTGCAGCAGTGCGACCAACCGCTCAGGCGTCACCGGTGAGGCCATGATATCGATGCCGGACAGGTTCAACTCCCTCGTCAGCTCACCCATCACCCAATTACTGATAGTCTTGGGCTGATTGAATAACTTCACACAAGCTTCAAAATAATCCGCGATGCCCTTAGACACCGTCAACACGCCCGCATCATACTCAGGCAATCCATAGTCACGCACCAATCGCCCGACTCGGACGGCAGGCAACTCCGGCACGCTGCCGCGGAATCCCTCAATCCATTCCTTGTCGAGCTTCAACGGCACCAGATCCGGATCGGGGAAATAGCGATAGTCGTGCGCTTCTTCTTTCGAGCGCATGACCGCCGTCTCACCGCGATCGAGATTCCAGAGGCGCGTTTCCTGATAAATCTTCCCGCCTTCGCTCAACACCCTGGTTTGCCGCTTGATCTCATATTCGATCGCATCCTTCACGAATTTGAAGGAGTTAATGTTCTTCAGCTCAACCTTCGTGCCGAATTCTTTCTGACCCAGCGGACGGAGGGATAGATTCGGCTCGCAGCGGAAACTGCCTTCATCCATGTTGCCATCGCACACGTCGAGATACATCAGAATATCCCGCAACCCCTTCAGGTAAGCGACGACTTCGTCGGCCGACCGCATGTCCGGCTCCGTCACGATTTCCAGCAGCGGCGTCCCCGCGCGATTCAGATCGACCCGGCTGCCGCTGGTGCCGGTCTCATGTACGTTTTTCCCGGCGTCTTCTTCCAGATGAGCCCGCCGGATCTTGACGCGCTTTTTGCTGTCGCCGACCGCAATCTCGATCCAGCCATGCTCGCAAATCGGCGATTCGTACTGGGAGATTTGGTAGCCCTTGGGAAGATCGGGGTAGAAATAGTTCTTCCGGTCAAATTGATTGTTCGCACCGATCGTGCAATTCAACGCCAGCCCCGCGCGCACGGCCATTTCAACGGCAGCGCGATTGATGACCGGCAACGTGCCCGGCAGGCCCAAACAGACCGGACAGGTCTGGCTGTTCGGCGAGCGTCCGAAGGTTGTCCCGCACCCGCAGAACATTTTGGTCTTCGTGCGCAACTGCGCATGCACCTCGACCCCGATGACAACTTCGTAGATCATCCTCAGCCCTGTTCCTCTCCACGCATGCGATCACGCTCACGCTTCATCGCTTCACGACCGGCCTCAAAGGCCTCCCGCAGCACCGACTTTTTCGAGTCGACGAATTCCTTCCCCTGATCGACCACTTCTTCGAACGACTCACCGGCCCGGCCGGCCAAATCCCGCAGATTGTCTTCAGCGCGACGCGCATACCCCCGAAGCTGGTCGCGGGATTCACGTCCCGACTGCGGCGCCAGCAGCAGAGCCGCCACGGCGCCCAATGCAGCACCACTCAGAAAAGCCAAGAATACGCCCGCAGAAGATCCTCGTTCATCCGCCATTGTGGTGTTCTCCTTCGTGTTTCATTCGTTCACGCACAACCTGCGTCGCCGCCTTAAACCCTGCAACCACACTTGCCACGTTCGTCAACAACGCGCCGCTTGACCCGCGCACCACGTTGTGGACCTGCTGCACTGATTCGCCAACCTCGCCCACAGCATGCAACAACACCGCCGCATGTTCGACGCCACCACGGGCCTGATCGGCAAGGTCGTTCAAATTCTGACTCATGCTGCGCAGGTCGGCGACAAGAGGCGGCATGTCCGCATTCATTTTGGCCAGCAGTTGCTCAGACTCCGCCACGGTCTTCCGAAGCTGAATCAGCACCGGGACGAGATAGCCCACCAGCACCGCAAACGCCACCGCAATCAGGATGGCGGCAATTTCTACAATGGTCATAATCCCCTCCCGTTCCTGCTCACGCCCGGCACTTCATCGAATCGCCGGCTTCTTGGCACGCCATTGCGTCGACTGTTCATATGCATGGGCGGCTCTCAACAGAGTGTCTTCTTGAAACGCCCGCCCAATGAGTTGCAAGCCGATCGGCAGTCCGGCCTTGCTGAATCCGCACGGCAAAGCGATCGCCGGTAAGCCGGCTAAATTGACGGAAATCGTGAAAATATCCGAGAGATACATCTGCAAGGGATCTTCGCTTTTCTCCCCCAGCTTGAAGGCCGGCGTGGGCGTCACGGGTGTCACAATCAGATCGACCTCTTTGAAGGCCGCGTCAAAATCCTGCCGGATCAACGTCCGTACCGCCTGCGCTTTCCCATAGTAGGCATCGTAGTAGCCGGAGCTCAGCGCATAGGTGCCCAACATGATCCGGCGCTTGACCTCCGGTCCGAACCCCTCCTGGCGGGTCTTGGTATAGAGGTCCAGCAGATCTTTGGTGTCCTTCGAACGCAGACCGAACTTCACCCCGTCGAAGCGGGCCAGATTCGAGCTCGCTTCCGCCGTGGCAATGACATAATACACCGCCACCGCCGCATCGGTTCGCGGCAGCTGAATCTCTTTGATCTCCCCGCCGAGACTCTTCAATTCTTCGATCGCCGCACGCACGGCCTGTTCGACTTCCGGATCCAGGCCCTCGGCAAAAAATTCCGCCGGGATTCCGACCTTCAGTTTCTTCAGATCTTTTTTCTTGAGCGCCTTCGTATAGTCAGGCACCGGCACATCCGCCGAGGTCGAGTCCATCGGATCGTGCCCGGCGATGACACCCAAAAGGAAGGCAGCATCCGCCACATCTTTCGTGATGGGCCCGATCTGATCGAGTGACGAGGCGAAGGCGATCAGCCCGTAGCGCGACACCCGCCCATAGGTCGGCTTCAAGCCGACCACGCCGCAGAACGCCGCCGGCTGGCGAATCGACCCGCCGGTATCCGACCCGAGCGCCGCCGCGCACTCATCCGCCGCCACCGCCGCCGCCGACCCGCCGCTCGATCCGCCCGGCACACATTGCAGATTCCAGGGATTGCGGCTGGGGCCGAAGGCCGAGTTTTCCGTAGAGGAACCCATCGCGAACTCATCGAGATTGGTCTTCCCCAACAGCAGATACCCCTGTGCCCGCAACTTCGCGATCACTGTGGCATCATAGGGCGGAACAAAGTTCTGGAGCATCCGTGAGCTGCAGGTGGTCGTGACGCCCTCGGTGCACAGGTTGTCCTTGATCGCCAGGGGCATCCCCATCATCGGCTGCGTTTTCCTCCAGCCCTTCAGCGAGTCATCCAGCGCAGCCGCATCAACCATCGCCTGCTCTTTCTGAGTTGTGACGTAGGCCTTGACCTTCGGCTCAACCTGGCCGATACGCAGGAAATAGGCGCGCACGATTTCCTTGGCCGTGACTTCGCCGGCCGTGAACTTCCGCTGCAATTCGCAGAGCGTCAGCTTATGAAGACTCATAGGTGTTTTGCCGCCGCCTCGACGATGCGGTTCTTTCCATCCACGCGCACAATCTTGGGCGCGTGCCGTTTGATTTCTTCTTCGCTGTAGTACTCGTAACAGAAGATGATGATTTGATCGCCCGTCGCGCCCTTCCGCGCGGTCGGCCCGTTCAAGATGATTTCTCCGCCGCCCCGCTTTCCGGTGATCGCGTAGGTCATGAACCGTTCGCCGTTATTGAGGTTCGAACAGACGACGGCCTCATACGGAAGAATGCCGGCAGCCTCGAGCAACTCCTCATCGACCGTCAAACTCCCCTCATACTCCAGGTGTGCGCCGGTCACGGTCGCACGGTGAATTTTTGATCGCAACATCTGTCGAAACATGAGACTCCTTTATGGCTTGACCCCCGCACGGCAGAGATCTTAATCAATAATCTTCGGCACGCAGAATCCGTCCGCTTCACGCTCAGGGGCATTGGCAAGCGCTTGCTCGACCGACAACGACGGCCGCACCACATCGTCGCGAAACACATTGACCTGGCCCAACACCGTCGCCGTCGGCTGAACCCCGTCCGTATTGTATTTCTTGAGCGTCTCAACATGCGTCAGAATCTGGCTCAGCTGCTTAGTAAACACGGCCACCTCGCTCTCAGTCACCTGCAGCCGCGCCAGCTTCGCCACTTTCTCAACTTCCTGTTTGGTAATTTCCACTCTTCAGTTCCCTTCCTTCTCTCCAAGGATGTTCAAATTCATCATCCAGCAAGGCCGCAGGTGAGGACAAAACCGCAGGCGTACCCTCCTGGGTACGTTGAGGATTTTGTCGAGCCGAGAACGATGCTGGGGATGATTTTCAACATCCTGCTATTCCACCGTCACACTTTTTGCCAAGTTCCGCGGCTGATCCACATCCGCCCCGCGTAACACGGCAATATGATACGCCAACAACTGCAAGGGTATCGTGAACAGAATGGGCGAGAGCAACGGGTGTGTGTCCGGAATCGTAAATACCGCATCCGCGGTCTTCCCGAGTTCGCGCTCGCCTTCAGCCACAAACGCGATCACCGGCGCATGCCGCGCCTTCACTTCCATCAGATTACTCACCGTCTTTTCATACAGGCGATCGCGCGGCGCCAGCACCACCACCGGCATGTCCTTGTCGATCAGCGCAATCGGTCCATGCTTCATCTCGCCTGCCGGATACCCTTCGGCATGGATGTACGAAATTTCCTTGAGCTTCAGCGAGCCCTCCAGCGCGATCGGATAGTTAATCCCACGCCCCAGGAACAGAAAGTTTCGCTTCTTGTAATACCGTTTCGCAATGGCGACCACTTCAGCTTCCCGGCCCAGCACCCGCTCAACGAGCGCGGGCAATTGCACCAGTCGATCCAACCAGGCCTTTCCGTCAGCCACATTCATCACCTTGCGCACGCGCGCCAGATGGAGCGACAGCAGATACAGCGCCGTGAGCTGTGCAGTAAAAGCCTTGGTCGACGCCACGCCGATCTCCGGCCCGCAATGGGTATAGAGCACGCCATCCGACTCACGCGCCAGCGTGCTGCCGACCACGTTCACGATGGATACCACACGCGCGCCCTTCGCTTTCGCCTCCCGTGCCGCCGCCAGCGTATCGGCCGTTTCGCCTGATTGGGAAATCGTGATGAACAGGTCGTTCTTGCCGACGAGCGGATCGCGATAGCGGAACTCGCTCCCGATATCCACCTGCACGGGCGTCCGCACCATTTCCTCGAAGAGATACTTACCGACTAACCCGGCATGCCAGGAAGTCCCGCAGGCCACGATCCAGATCCGTTCCACCGCGGCGAATTCCTTGGGCGTGAGTCCGATGTCCGGCAGATCGGCTTCTCCCGTTTCATAGGAATACCGCCCGCGCATGGTATCGAGAATGGTCTGGGGCTGCTCGTGAATCTCCTTCAGCATGAAATGCGGATACCCGCTCTTCTCCACAGCTGAGGCATCCCAGGTAATCTTTGTGGCTTTCCGAAACACCGGATGGCCATCGGTATCAGTCAGGTGCATCTCATGTTGCGTGACCACCGCGACGTCGCCCTCTTCCAAATACGTCACATCCCGCGTGTGAGCCAGCATGGCCATCACGTCGGACGCGACAAACGACGCCTGCTTAGTCCGGCCGACCACCAACGGACAACCGGACCGCGCGGCAATCAAGGTCCCCGGCTCCTTCTCAGAGATCACCGCCAACGCATAGCTCCCGCGCACTTCCTTTGTCGCCGAGCGAACGGCATCCGCCAATCCCTGCCCCTTCTGGAGATACTTATCGATCAAATGGGCCAGCACTTCCGTGTCGGTCTCCGATTGAAACTTGTAGCCTTCTTTTTCCAACTGCTGCTTCAGCGGCTGATAATTCTCGATGATGCCGTTGTGCACGAGGACACAACCCTTCGATCGATGCGGATGGGCATTCTGCTCAGACGGCTTGCCGTGCGTCGCCCAGCGGGTGTGACCGATACCCACCATGCCGCTCAGCTCTTTCTCTTGAAGCGACTTTTGAAGATTCACCAGCTTGCCGACGCTGCGCCGCACATTGATTTTCTGCCCCTGCTGGATGGCGACGCCCGCGGAGTCGTACCCGCGATACTCCAACTTGGCCAGCCCGCCGATCAGAATCGGAACCGCTTCTTGATTTCCCACATAGCCAACAATGCCACACATCGATCGTCTACCTCCGCTTCTTCTTGCTGGACGCCTTGGTGGCCGCCGTTCGCTTACTGGCCGGCTTCACCGGAGCCTGCTTCTCATTCGCCAACAACGCACGCCGTCTGGCAGCCCATCCGGCCCGATTGACTTGCGCCACCCGGGCGATCGCCAACGCATCCGCCGGCACATCCTGCGTCACCGTCGTACCGGCCGCAATAACCGCCCCTGCCCCGATGGTCACCGGGGCAATCAACTGCGTATCGCTCCCCAAAAACACATGATCGCCGACGATGGTCTGATGCTTATGCACACCGTCATAGTTACACGTAATCGTCCCGGCGCCGATATTGACGTCCTTGCCGATCGTCGCGTCCCCGAGATAGCTCAGATGGTTGGCCTTGGCTCCTTCGCCCAAATCCGTCTTCTTCATCTCGACAAAGTTGCCGACCTTCGCCTTCTTGCGCACCCGTACACCGGGACGCAAATGCACGAACGGACCGATCGTAGCCTGCTCGTCGATCTGCGAGTCGGCACAGACGCAATGATCCAGAATCGTCACATGGGACCCGACCGCACAATTCGTGAGCCGCGTGAAGGAGCGGATTTCACAGCCTTCTCCGATGACCGTCTTCCCTTCCAGGGTCACGTTCGGATGCAAGGTCGTATCTTTGCCAATCACGACCTCAGCATCGATCCAGGTGGAGGCCGGGTCGATCATCGTCACACCGGCTTCCATCCAGCGCCGCCGGATCTGCTGACGAATCACCTGCTCAGCCTCCGCCAACTGCAACCTCGAATTGACCCCCAACCCTTCATCCGGATTCGTCAGCGGGAGCGCCGCGACCCGATGGCCCTGCGTGACCGCCATATCGACGATGTCCGTCAGGTAGTACTCGCCCTGCGCATTGTGCGGCTGGACCTTGTCCAACGCCGCAAAGAGAAAGGACCCGTCGACGACATAGGTCCCGACATTGATTTCGCGGATCGTTCGCTCTTCCGGAGAGGCGTCGCGATCTTCGACGATCTTCACCACGTCGGCGGACGCATGGACGGCACCGGACGCACCCTTCGCCGTCCGCCGCACCACCCGGCCATAGCCGCCAGGATTATCCAGAATCGCCGTCAAGAGGGTGACCGTCGCACCGGCTGCCCGATGCGTTTGCAACAGCGCGCGCAATGTCGATTCTTGCAGCAGCGGCGTATCGCCGTTGAGAATGAGATAGACCGCAGGCGCATTGGCCTTGCCGGGAGCAAATACCGAACGCGTTTGCAACACAGCATGCCCCGTACCCAATTGCTGAACCTGTTCGACGATGTGCACCGCCGCGCCGCCCGACTGCCCCGCAAGCGCAGACTCCAGCACCGCACGAACTTGCGCAGCCTGATGCCCCACGATGACGGCGACAGAATGCCCGGCAACC
>Ga0209391_10000222_pt1 | contig 24483 bp, 22 predicted proteins | sample PPLLak3March2015_FD_187246 | JGI IMG/M metagenome (GOLD analysis project Ga0209391, IMG submission 187246) | Freshwater sediment microbial communities from Prairie Pothole Lake near Jamestown, North Dakota, USA - PPLs Lake P7 Core (1) Depth... | ecosystem: Environmental > Aquatic > Freshwater >...
ACGGCGAGCCACGAAACGCCGGTGAACAGCGACACCGAAGCGAGCCAGACGGCAAGCAGCAGCAGGGTCGCCCCGAGGAAGCTCATGACCGAGGCGAGTCCGTCGCCGACGAGCGCGCCGAGCACCCCGCCCGCCGTGCTCGGCAAAGACCCGGACGCGTAGTGCAGTGTGGCGAGCCCGCAGCTCGTGGCGAGCGCGAGGGCGAAGCCGAGGCCGCGCAGACCGAGCGAGCGACGGCTGGCGGGCTGCCGGTCGCCCTGCCCGCGATACAGCGACCAGCCGGCAACGGCGAGCAGCACCGGGAAGAGATATGCCGGGGCCCCGAACAGCACGAAGAACAAATCGGAAAGCCAGGCGCCGACCGGCCCGATCAGGTTCTCGACCGGGCCGTGCTGGCCCGTGGAGGAAAACGCGGCATCCGATGGATCGTGACTCGCCAGCGCCACGAACAGGATCAGGGCCAGCGCGCCGAAGATCCACAGGGCGCTCTCGCGCAGCCCGCGTGCGATCACGGCCGACTCGGCAGAGGGGTCACGCTTCGTTTCGGCTCTAGCCACCGCACATCACCTGAAAGCCCAAGGCCTTCCAGTAAACAACTGAATGAAATTAGATTATCTTCCAGGGCGCGGAGCCACCAGGACATCCGCACAACGCGCCCGCTTCGGGCTGACCGGCCGCTCTTTGCCGTGCGGCGGGTTGTTGCTTACCATGCCGCGCCCCACCCGGACGCGATGCGACGAAACGCGAGGAAGTATACATGAGCACCCCCCGTCACTCGCGGCTGATCATCCTGGGCTCCGGGCCCGCCGGTTACGCCGCTGCCGTCTATGCGGCCCGCGCGAACCGCAAGCCGCTGCTGCTCACGGGCATGGAACAGGGCGGGCAGCTCATGACCACCACCGAGGTGGACAACTGGCCGGGCGACCCGCACGGCCTCACGGGCCCGGGGCTCATGGAGCGCATGCGCGAGCACGCCGAGCGCTTCGACACCGAGATCGTGATGGACCACGTGAACGAGGTGGACTTCTCCGGCCGACCCCTGCGGCTCGTAGGCGACCGGGGCGCGTACACCTGCGACGCGCTCGTGATCGCCACCGGGGCGAGCGCCCGCTACCTCGGGCTCGAGTCCGAACAGGCGTTCCGCGGCCGCGGCGTCTCCGCCTGCGCGACCTGCGACGGCTTCTTCTTTCGCGGACAGCGCGTGGCCGTGATCGGCGGCGGCAACACCGCGGTCGAGGAGGCGCTCTACCTCTCGAACATCGCGACGCACGTCACGCTGGTGCACCGCCGCGACAAGCTGCGTGCGGAGAAGATCCTGCAGGAGCGCCTCTTCGAGCGGCAGCGCGCCGGCGTGGTGGACATCGTGTGGAACCACGCCGTGCAGGACGTCCTCGGCGACGACTCCGGCGTCACCGGCGTGCGCATCGCGGCAACCGAGGGCGGCGCCACCCGGGACGTGCCGGTCGCCGGCGTCTTCATTGCGGTCGGGCACACGCCCAACACCCAGATCTTCGAGGGCCAGCTCGAGATGAAGGGCGGCTATATCGTCGTGCGGTCAGGGATTGCCGGCAACGCCACGGCGACCAGCGTGCCCGGGGTGTTCGCGGCCGGCGACGTGGCCGACCACGTCTACCGTCAGGCCGTGACCTCGGCGGGCACCGGCTGCATGGCGGCCCTGGACGCGGACAGGTACCTCGAGCAGCTCGACGACGCCGGCCACTGAGCCAGCCGGCCCCCGCACCGGTGCGCTTCCGCGCAGAGATCGCCGCCCGGCTGTCGGAGGTCCCGGCCGCCGACTGGGATGAGCTCGACGCTGCCGGCAACCCGTTCCTGAGCCACGCCTTCCTCGACGCGCTCGAGACCCGGGCCTGCGTCGGCGGCGACACCGGCTGGGTGCCGCGCCATCTGCTGCTGCGTGACGACTCGGGTCGCCTCGTCGCGGCCGTGCCCCGCTACGAGAAGGCGCATTCCTGGGGCGAGTTCATCTTCGACTGGGGTTGGGCGCAGTCCTACGCGCGCGCCGGACTCGACTATTACCCGAAGCAGCTCGCCGCGATCCCCTTCACGCCCGTCACCGGCCCGCGCCTGCTCGTGCGCCGCGGCGTGGAGGCGGCGACGCTGCGCGGCACGCTCGCTGCGCTGCTGCGCGAGAGCGCGGCCCGCGACGGCGCTTCCGGCATGCACGTCAACTTCACGACCGACGACGACCAGGCCGCCCTCGAGGCGGCGGGCTTCCTGCGCCGGCACGACTGCCGATTCCTGTGGAGCAACCGCGGCTACCGCGACTTCGAGGACTTCCTCGACGGCTTCCGCTCGGACAAGCGCAAGAAGCTGCGTCGCGAGCGGCGACGGGTGCTCGAGGCCGGGATCACGCTGCGCAGCGTGCCGGGCGAGGACATCGGCGCGGAGCTGTGGCGGACGATCTTCACCTTCTCCGAACGCACCTTCCTGCGCCACGGCAACGGTCACTACCTGAACGCGGACTTCCTCGCGGACGTCGCGCGGCGGCTGCCCGGCGCAGTCGTCGTCAAGCTCGCCGAGCGCGAGGGCACGCCGCTGGCCGCGGCGGTGTTCCTGCAGGGCGGCGGGACACTCTACGGACGCTATTGGGGCGCAGCCGGCCACGAGGACTGCCTGCACTTCGAAGCCTGCTACTACCAGGGCATCGAGCACTGCATCGCCCACGGCCTCGAGCTGTTCGATCCCGGCACGCAGGGCGAGCACAAGCTCGCGCGCGGCTTTGCCCCGGCGCTCACCAGTTCGGCGCATTGGCTCGCTCACGAAGGATTCCACGGGGCGGTCGCGCGGTACCTGGAGCGCGAGCGCGCCGGTGTGCTCGAGTACCTCGAGGCGGCCCGGCAGCATCTGCCCTTCCAGCGGGGACCGGAGGCGTGATTCCCTGGCTGCGGCCGGGTGACCCGCCGACCGCGTTTCCGCCGGTCGAGACCGCGCTCGCCGAGCCCGACGGCCTGCTGTGCGCCGGCGGCGACCTCGCGCCCGAGCGGCTCATCGAGGCTTACCGCCGTGGCATCTTCCCGTGGTTCTCGGCCGGCCAGCCGATCCTCTGGTGGTCGCCGGACCCGCGCACCGTGCTCTACCCGACCGAGTTGCACGTCTCGCGCAGCCTCGCGAAGATCCTGCGCCGGGGGCGGTTTACCGTCAGCTTCAACCGGGCTTTCGATGCCGTGATGGACGGCTGCGCCGATCCCGATCGCCGGCCAGAGGGCACCTGGATCACGCCTCGGATGCGCGCAGCCTACCTTCGCCTGCACGAGCTCGGCTTCGCCCACTCGGTCGAGACGTGGAACGGCAGCCGGCTCGTCGGCGGGATCTACGGCGTCGCGCTCGGGCGTGTGTTCTTCGGCGAGTCGATGTTCAGCGCCGAGCGGGACGCCTCGAAAGTCGCGATCTGCGCCCTTTCACACTCGTTGCAAGAGCGCAACTACCGATTCATCGACTGCCAGGTCGCGAGCCCGCACCTCTTGAGCCTGGGCGCGCGCAGCCTGCCAAGGCGCGAATTCCTGCGAGAGCTCGCCGCGGCGACGGCTGGCCCTCTCGCGCCCGACCCGACCTGGCAGGGCGTGTCGTTTGCTTTGCCACAGCCCTTTATGCAGAATTCGCGCGGCCCGCGGGGCTGCTGAGAGGGTGCATGGCGAAAGAAGACGCAATTCAGATGGAAGGCCGGGTGGTCGAGACACTGCCCAACACGACCTTCAGGGTGCAGTTGCAGAACGGCCACATCGTGACCGCGCACATCTCGGGCAAGATGCGCAAGAACTACATCCGCATCCTCACGGGCGACACCGTCACCGTAGAGATGACGCCCTACGACCTGACCAAGGGCCGCATCGTCTACCGCGGCCGCTGAGCCTGAGACCTCGGGCGGCCGGAACGGCGCCTCTACTCGAGCAGCGCCGGCTCCTCCGACGATCGGGTCTCGATCTTGAGCTGCTCGTCGGGACCCACGCTCACGAAGGCGTGCCCGCCCTTCTCGAGCTGCCCGAACAGCAGTTCTTCCGCGAGCGGCCGCTTGATGTGTTCCTGGATGACGCGCGCCATCGGCCGGGCGCCCATCTTCGGGTCGTAGCCGCGCCGCGCGATCCACGCCCGGGCGTCGTCTTCGACGTGGAGCGCGACGCCCTTCTGCTCGAGCTGCGCCTCCACTTCCACGATCAGCTTGTCCACCACGCGCTGGATCGTCCGCTCGTCCAGCCCCTGGAACTGCACGACGGCGTCGAGGCGGTTGCGGAACTCCGGTGCGAACAGCCGCCGGATCGCCTCCATGCCGTCGGGTGCGTTGTCCTGCGCGACGAAGCCGATGGAGGCACGGCTCATCTCGGCGGCGCCGGCGTTGGTGGTCATCACGATCACCACGTGCCGGAAATCCGCCTTGCGACCGTTGTTGTCGGTCAGCGTGCCGTGGTCCATGACCTGCAGCAGCAGGTTGAACACGTCCGGGTGCGCCTTCTCGATCTCGTCGAGCAGCAGCACGCAGTGCGGGTTCTTGGTGATGGCCTCGGTGAGGAGCCCGCCCTGGTCGAAGCCGACGTAGCCCGGGGGCGCGCCGATCAGTCGCGACACGGTGTGGCGCTCCATGTACTCCGACATGTCGAAGCGCACCAGCTCGACGCCGAGCGCCGAGGCGAGCTGACGCGTCACCTCCGTCTTGCCAACGCCAGTCGGGCCGGCAAACAGGAAGGAACCCACGGGCTTGTGCTGGTCCCCGAGGCCCGAGCGCGACATCTTGATCGCGGCCGAGAGCGTCTCGATCGCCTTGTCCTGCCCATAGATCACGAGCTTGAGGTTGCGCTCGAGGTTGCGCAGCACGTCGCGATCGCTCGACGACACGGTCTTCGGCGGGATGCGCGCCATGCGCGCCACGACGTCCTCGACCTGGTTGACCGTGACCACCGCCTCGCGCTCGCCGGCCGGCTTCACGCGCTGGCGCGCGCCCGCCTCATCGATGACGTCGATGGCCTTGTCGGGCAGGTGCCGGTCGTTGATGTGGCGGGCGGAGAGCTCAGCAGCGGCGATCAGGGCATCGTCGGCATAGCGGATGCCGTGGTGCTCCTCGAATTTCTGCCGAAGGCCCCGCAGGATCTCGATCGTCTCCGCGACGGTCGGCTCGACGATGTCGATCTTCTGGAAGCGCCGCGTGAGGGCATGGTCCTTCTCGAAGATGCCGCGGAACTCCTGGTAGGTGGTCGAGCCGATGCAGCGCAGCTCGCCGTTCGCGAGCGCCGGCTTGATGAGGTTCGAGGCGTCCATCACGCCGCCCGAGGCCGCGCCGGCGCCGATCACGGTGTGGATCTCGTCGATGAACAGGATGGCCCCGGGAAGCTTCTTGATCTCGGCGAGCACGCCCTTGAGCCGCTTCTCGAAGTCGCCGCGATACTTCGTACCTGCGATCAGCGACCCCAGGTCGAGCGAGTAGACCGTGCTGTCGGCCAGCACCTCGGGCACGCGGCGCTCGACGATGAGTCGCGCAAGTCCCTCGACGAGGGCGGTCTTGCCGACGCCCGCCTCGCCCACGTACAGCGGATTGTTCTTGCGCCGCCGGCAGAGGATCTCGATGGTGCGCTCGACCTCCAGCGCCCGGCCGATCAGCGGGTCGATGCGGCCTTCGATCGCCAGGCGATTGAGGTTGGTGGCGTACTTCTCCAGCGCGGAGCTGCCCTCGGCTTCGCGCTCGCCGTCGCCCTGAGGCGACTCCTCGCTGCGCGCCTCGCGTTCGTCGCCGGGCTTCGCGAGCCCGTGCGAGATGTAGTTCACCACGTCGAGCCGGGACACGTCCTGCAGCGTGAGCAGGTACGCGGCGTGCGAGTGCTTTTCGCTGAAGATAGCCACCAGCACGTTCGCGACCGAGACCTCCTTCTTGCCGCTCGACTGGACGTGGAACACCGCCCGCTGCAGGACGCGCTGGAAGCCCAGCGTCGGCTGCACCTCGCGGTCGTCGTCCTGTTTCAGGCGCGGCGTCGTCTGATCGATGAACTCGGCGAGTTCCTTGCGCAGCCGGGTCGCGTCGGCCCCGCAGGCGCGCAGGATCTCGCGCACCCGGGTCGTCTCGATGATCGACAGCAGCAGGTGCTCGACGGTCATGAATTCGTGGCGGGCCTCGCGGGCCGCCTGGAAAGCCTCGTTCAAACAGATCTCGAGTTCACTGCTCAACACGGCGTCAGGCCTCTTCCATCGTGCACAGGAGGGGATGCTGGTTCTGGCGGGCGTAGGTGGTCACCTGCGCCACCTTGGTCTCGGCGATCTCGTGCGTGAATACCCCGCACACGCCCTTGCCCCGGGTGTGCACCTCGAGCATCACGCGGGTCGCCGTGGTGCGGTCCAGGGCGAAGATGTGCTCGAGCACGTCCACCACGAACTCCATCGGCGTGTAGTCGTCGTTCAGCAGCACGACCTGGTAGAGCGGCGGCCGCTTGGTGCGCGGCTGCGCCTCCTCGACCACCAGTCCGTGGCCCTGCTGGGTGCGTTCGTCGCTCATTTCCTGCCTTTGCTCCCGCCATGCCTATATAGGGCCATGCCCGGACGCTGACAAGCGCCGATTCGGGATCCGTGCACGGTTTGCATCATCCGATAGTTGCGCGATTGTCTTGAGGCCGTATCCCGCAAGTCCGTATCATGCGGCTGCTTCGACCAACGACTGACGGGTCCAGGGTCCGCCTCCTCGATGCAGCTGCCCAAAAGCCTCGGTTCCATTAGGCGGACGGCCGCCGGGTTCACGCCCGCGTCGTGGGCCCGATCGCTCCCGTTGTGGGTGTCGGCAGGCCTCGTGCTGCTGCTCGCCTGGCAGGCAGTGCAGCTCACCTGGACGGCCCTCGGCAGCCGCGGAACCCCACCGCCAGCCGATGCCGGCCCGATGCCCGCCCCGCAGCGCCCCTCCTTGCCCGCCCTGGACATCGGCCGCATCGTCAGTGCCCACCTGTTCGGGCAAGTCGGCGCCGCGGGTTCGGAGGAGACCGATCCGGCCGCAGTGGCCGCCACGCAGATGAACCTCGTGCTGGCCGGTACCATCGCGCATGCCGACCCACAGCGGGGATACGCCATCGTCGGCGAGAGCGCAGCCACCGCGCGCGTCTATGAGGTCGGCAAGACCATCACGGGCGGAACCAAGCTGCACTCCGTGTACCCGGACCGCGTCATCCTCGACCGGGGTGGCAAGCTCGAGGCCCTGATCCTGCCGAAGAAGTTCCAGGGCGGCGGCATGAGCGCGGCCCGGCCGGTCGCCGCTGCGGCGCCCGACCCGATGGTGGGCCAGCGGCTGCAGAACCTCGCGGCGCAGAACCCCGGGGCAATCACCGAGGTCATCCGCCCCCAACCGGTGTTTGCGAACGGACAGCAGCGTGGCTACCGGGTGTATCCGGGGCGCAATCGGCAGCAGTTCTCGCAGCTCGGCCTGATGCCGGGCGACCTGGTGACCGCGATCAATGGGACCCCGCTCGACGATCCGGCACGGGGAATGGAGATCCTGCAGTCCATCAACAGCGCGGCCCAGGTCACGGTCACCGTGGAGCGCAACGGTCAGAGTACGCAAGTCAACATCAATACTGCCCAGGTCGCGGCCGAAGCCGCGTCCGGGGCGTTGTCAGAGGCGATTTCGGTCAGCGAGGTGCCCGAGCCCTCCGAAGACCCGGATCCCGCGGAGTGACGATGAAATCCAAGTTCAAGGATCGGGTCGCAGTGAAGCTGGCCGTCGGCGCACTCGCCGCGGCCCTGGCGCTCGGCCTGCCCGCGGCGGCGCCGGCCCAGAGCCAGGGCTCCATCACCCCCAATTACAAGGACGCGGACCTCGGACAGATCATCGAGGCCGTCAGTGCCGTGACCGGCAAGAACTTCATCGTGGACCCGCGGGTGCGGGCGCAGGTCACGATGCTCTCCTCCACGCCCATGTCGCCCGACGCCTTCTACGAGGCGTTCCTGTCCATCCTGCAGGTGCACGGATTCGTGGCGGTGCCCTCCGGCGACGTCGTCAAGATCGTCCCCGACGCCAACGCGCGCCAGCTCCCCGCCAACGACCTGCCGTCGCGCATCAGCTCCACCTCGGACGAGATCGTGACGCAGGTGGTGGCGGTCAAGAACGTGAGCGCGGCGCAGCTGGTGCCGATCCTTCGGCCGCTCATCCCCCAGTACGGGCACCTCGCGGCCTACCCGACCTCCAACATGCTGATCATCTCGGACCGTGCGGCCAACGTGAGCCGCATGGTGCGCATCATCCAGCGCATCGACCAGACCGGGGACGAGAACATCGACGTCATCCCGATGCAGCACGCGAGCGCCTCGGACGTGGTGCGCATCGTCAACTCGCTGTACGTGACTGCGGGCGCCGAGGGCGGCGGCGTACCGACCGTGAAGATGGTCGCCGACGACCGGACGAACAGCGTGCTCGTGAGCGGCGAGAGCTCGCAACGACTGCGGCTGAAGACGCTCATCACGCACCTCGACACGCCGCTCGAGGCGGGCGGCGACACCCAGGTCCGCTACCTACGCTACGCGGACGCCGAGAAGATCTCGCAGAAGCTGCGCGAGCAGATCCAGGGCATCACCGCGGCCGCGGTGCCCGGGGGAGCCCCCGGCGCCGCACCCGCGATGGTCGGCGGCGGCGGCGTGGACCGCAGCGTCACCATCTGGGCGGAGCCGCAGACCAACGCACTGGTGGTGACCGCGCCGCCGAAGGTGATGCGCTCGGTGATGTCCATCGTGGACCGGCTCGACATCCGCCGTGCCCAGGTGCTCGTCGAGGCCATCCTGGTCGAGATGTCGGTCGACAAGGCGATGGACTTCGGCGTCAACTGGCTGGTCCTCGACCGCGACGCGGACGGCACGGACCTGCCCGCCGGCGGATTCGTTTCGCCCGTCGACGGCACCGGAATCGGCCAGATCCTGCAGGGCGTGCTCAATCCCGAGTCCATCGCCGGCCTGCCGAGCGGACTCACCCTCGGCCTCGGCCGGGTCGTCGCGGACGGCTTCAGCTGGGCCGCCATCGTGCGTGCGCTGCAGGGCCAGGGCAACACCAACATCATCGCCACCCCGTCGATCGTCACCCTCGACAACGAGGAGGCGGAGATCAAGATCGCGCAGGAGGTCCCGTTCGTCACCGGCCAGTACACCAACCAGGGTGTGCAGACGCCGGGCGGCAACGTCAACCCGTTCCAGACGATCAACCGCCAGGAAGTCGGCAACATCCTCAAGATCACCCCGCAGATCAACGAGGGCGATTCGGTGGTCCTCAAGATCTCGCAGGAGGCCTCGAGCATCGCCGCGAGCTCGCAGCAGGTCAGCACCAACGACCTGATCACGAACAAGCGCACCATCACGACCAACGTGATGGTCGAGGACGGCGGCATCATCGTGCTCGGCGGCCTGATCTCCGACGAGGTGCGCGAGGCGAAATCGCAGGTTCCGTTCCTCGGGTCCATCCCGATTCTCGGCGAGCTGTTCAAGACCCGCAGCGTGGACAAGGTCAAGACCAACCTCATGGTGTTCATCCGGCCGCGCATCCTGCGCGACGGTGTGGACGCGGCCATCGAGACCAATGCGAAGTACAACTACATCCGTAACCAGCAGCTCGACCGGCACGACGGCAAGGTGCCGATGATGCCCGGCGAGCGGCAGCCGACCCTGCCCGCGCTCGAGACGCTGGTGCCGCCGGAGCTGCTGAACCCGGCCAGGCAGGCCTCACCGTCGAGCGACACGGCGGCCGAGCGGGCGAGCGCGACGGACGGAATCGTGCTGCCGCCCCCACCGCCAGCCGCGTCCCCGACCGCACCGGTGAGCCCGACGAAGCCGTTCGGGGATCCTGTCGTGCCGCCGCCAGCTGGCGACCGGCCGCTGCCGTGAGCACCAGCCTCACCGACGAGGCCATCCTCGCCGCGGCAGGCCGGGTCGCCGAGCCACCGCGGCCGGTGCCCTTCGCGTTCGCGAAGCGCCACGGCGTGCTGGTGCGCGCGCTGACCGAGCAGTCCGCGGACGTCGTGATGCGGGCCGGGGCGTCGCCGATCGCCCTCGCCGAGGTGCGCAGGCACCTGCGTCGCCCCCTCACCGTCGAGCGGGCGGACGCCGATCGCTTCGAGACACTACTGCGCCAGGCCTACGAGGGCGGCTCGAGCGCCGCCATGGACGCCATGGGCGGCCTGGAGGAGGACACCGACCTCGGCAGCCTCGCGCAGGAGATCCCCGAGCCCTCCGACCTGCTCGAGAGCGAGGACGAGGCGCCGGTCATCCGCCTGATCAACGCGCTGCTCACCCAGGCGGTCAAGGAAAACGCCTCCGACATCCACATCGAGCCGTTCGAGAACCGGCTGGTGATCCGCTTCCGGGTGGACGGGGTGCTGCGCGAGGTGCTGCAGACCAAGCGCGCGGTGGCTCCGCTCATCGTCTCGCGCATCAAGGTGATGTCGCGGCTCGACATCGCAGAGAAGCGCCTGCCGCAGGACGGGCGCATCTCGCTGCGCATCGCCGGCCGCGCGGTCGACGTGCGCGTCTCGACGATTCCCGCCGGCCACGGCGAGCGCGTGGTGCTGCGCCTGCTCGACAAGCAGGCGGGACGCCTCGACCTTCATTCGCTGGGCATGGACCCGGTCACCCAGACGCTCGTGGACGAGGCGATCCACAAGCCGAACGGCATCCTGCTCGTCACCGGCCCGACCGGCTCCGGCAAGACCACGACGCTCTACGCCGCGCTCGATCGCATCAACGACCGCACGCGCAACATCATGACGGTCGAGGATCCGATCGAGTACTACATCGACGGCATCGGCCAGACCCAGGTCAACACCCGCGTCGAGATGACCTTCGCGCGCGGCCTGCGTGCCATCCTGCGGCAGGACCCGGACGTGGTGATGGTGGGCGAAATCCGCGACCTCGAGACGGCTCAGATCGCGGTCCAGTCGAGCTTGACGGGCCACCTCGTGCTCTCGACGTTGCACACCAATACCGCCGTCGGCGCCGTGACCCGCCTGCGCGACATGGGCATCGAGCCGTTCCTGCTCGCCTCGAGCCTCGTCGGTGTGCTCGCGCAGCGGCTGGTGCGGGTGCTGAATCCCGCGACCCGCGAGGCCTACACCGCGGGAGACTACGAGCGTCGGCTGCTCAACCTGCCGGACGATGCACCCTCGCCGACGCTCTACCGGCCGGGGAGCCGGGATCCGTCGGGCGGCTACAAGGGCCGGACGGGCATCTACGAGCTCGTTGTCATCGACGAGCACATGCGCGCCATGATCCACGACGGCGCATCCGAGATCGAGCTCGAGCGCCATGCGCGCGCCCGCACGCCCGGCATCCGTGACGACGGACGCAGCAAGGTGCTCTCGGGCGTCACCACGATCGAGGAAGTCCTCAAGGTCACGCGCGAGGACTGACGCATGGGTGCCTTCGACTACGTCGCGGTCGACGCCACCGGCCGCGAACGAAAGGGCGTGATCGAGGGCGATACCGCCCGGCAGGTCCGGCAGCTGCTGCGCGAGCAGGGGCTGCTCCCCGTCGCGGTCGAGGAGGTCGAGGAGAAGGAACGCGGCGGGCCGCGCCGTCCCCTGCGCCTCGGCTTCCAGCGCGGCCTGAGCGCCGGCGACCTCGCGCTCGTCACCCGTCAGCTCGCCACGCTGGTGAAGTCCGGCCTGCCGCTCGAGGAGGCGCTCCTGGCCTGCTCCCAGCAGACGGACAAGCCACGCGTCCGAAGTGTCGTCCTGGGCGTGCGCTCCAAGGTGACGGAAGGCCATACGCTGGCCGACGGGCTCTCCGACTTTCCGGGATCGTTCCCGGAGATCTACCGGGCCACGGTGGCGGCGAGCGAGCAGTCGGGGCACCTCGACGCGGTGCTCGAGCGCCTCGCCGACTACACCGACAACCGCGAGCAGCTGCGCAGCCGTACCCTGACCGCCATGCTCTACCCGGTGCTGCTGTTTGTGGTCTGCGTCGCGATCGTGTTCTTCCTGCTGGTGTCGGTGGTGCCCAAGGTCGTTGAGGTCTTCCGCAGCAGCGACGCCCAGCTGCCCCTGCTGACGCAGATGCTGATCGCGGGCAGCGACTTCATGCGCGACTACGGCCTCTGGCTGGTGATCGGCCTCGTGGCGGCGGGGTTCGCGTTCTCGCGCTGGCTGCGCGTCGAGTCCAACCGGCGCCGCTGGCACCGCACGCTGCTGCGGATTCCCCTGGTGGGCAAGCTGGTGCGTGGCAGCAATACCGCGCGCTTCGCACGAACGTTGAGCACGCTCACCGCGAGCACGGTACCGGTGCTGGAGGCGCTGCGTATCTCGAGCGAGGTGGTCACCAACCTGCCGATGAAGGCCGCGGTCGAGGACGCCGCCGTCCGCGTCCGCGAGGGCGCGCCCATCGGTCGCTCGCTCAGCGTGAGCCGGCTGTTCCCGCCGATGATGATCCACCTGATCTCGAGCGGCGAGTCGAGCGGCGAGCTCGACACGATGCTCGAGCGCGCGGCCATACACCAGGAGCGCGAGCTCGACTCGATCCTGCAGGCGGTCGTCGGCCTCCTTGGGCCGATCATGATCCTGGTCATGGGCGGGCTCGTGCTCGTGATCGTGCTCGCGATGCTGCTGCCGATCTTCGAGCTCAACCAGCTGGTGAACTGAGCCGCGCTCCGTCGCCCAGCGCCGCGCTATCCCGCCGCGGCCTCGCGCTTCAGTCGGGCCGATTCCTCGGCCCCCAGGTACCGTTCGATTCCCCTGCGCATCAGGTAGATGAGCGGGATCAGCGCCACCGCCGCCGCGAGCTTGTAGGCGTAGTTCACCGTGCCGACGGCGAGGAACAGGCCGGTGGGCCACTGCTGCGGCCCGAGCACGAAGGCGATGTAGAGCACCACGAAGCTGTCGACCAGCTGCGAGACGGCCGTCGAGCCGGTGGCGCGCAGCCAGATCCAGCGCTCGCCGGTCGCCCGGCGGATGCGATGGAAGATGCCCACGTCGATCAGCTGGCCGACAAGGAAGGCCACGATCGAGCCACCGATGGTCCACAGTCCCTGCCCGAAGACGTTCGCGAAGGCGGCCTGCATGTCGGGCACGCCTCGCGCGGCATTGACGGTCACCCACCAGGCCGCGGGCGCAAGGTGGATGGCGAGGTAGGCGAACAGGAATGCATAACAGATGAGGCCGACGGCGACGAAGGAGATGAACCGCACGCCGCGCCGGCCAAAATACTCGTTGATCACGTCCGTCATCACGAACACGAGCGGCCAGAGCAGCACTCCCGCGGTGAAGCTGAGCGAGCCGGACTGCCCGAACAGGTTCCAGCCAAACGGCGGCAGACCGAACGTGGTCTCCAGTGCGAAGATCTTGACGCCGACAAACTCGGCGATGACCGCGTTGGCGGCAAAGAACGCGGCCAGCACCACGAACAGCCGCGTGGAGCGCGAGGCGAGCGACACGCTCATGCAGAGCGCTTTCGGGTGCCCGTCAAGACCGGCCCCGGTCAGCCGCGGCCCTTGAGCACGCGCAGCAGGTCGCGCCGGTCACGCTTGTCGGGGCGCCCTGAGTCCACCGGTGCCGACAGCCGATTGAACTCGCGGGCGGCGGCGCGGGCGGCCTCGCTCTCGGGGGTCTCGACGTACTGCTGGCGGGCCTCGGCGGCGGGTCCGCGGCGCGACGGGATCCCCGCGACGTCCACCTCGAAGCGCTCGCGTTCGCGCGTGATGCGCAGGCGATCGCCGACCCGCACCTGCCGCGAGGCCTTGACGCGCTCGCCGTTGAGTTGCACGTGCCCGCCCTCGACGGCGGCCTGCGCGACGCTGCGGCTCTTGAAGAAGCGCGCGTACCACAGCCACAGGTCGGCCCGGAGGGCGGCGACGGCGGGTGGCGGGACGGAATCGCGGGGTCGGCTCACGAGCGGATTATAAGCACCTTATAATCGCGGCCTTCCAGGGAGACCCGCACGTGGACCAGCCCTTCCTCGACCGCCTGGCCCGGCAGACCGACGAGCTGCGGGCCTCCGGGCTTTTCAAGCCCGAGCGGATCCTCGGCTCGCCCCAGCAGCCGCTGGTGCGCCTCGCGGACGGCCGCGAGCTCATCAACCTGTGCGCGAACAATTACCTCGCGCTCGCCAACCACCCGGCGATCCGCGAGGCCGCGCACCGCGGCCTCGACCGCTATGGCTACGGCATGGCCTCCGTGCGCTTCATCTGCGGCACGCAGTCCGTGCACAAGGAGCTCGAGGCGCGCCTCGCCGCGTTCCTCGGGATGGACGACGCCATCCTCTACTCCTCGTGTTTCGACGCGAACGGCGGCCTGTTCGAGACGCTGCTCGACGAGCAGGACGCGGTGATCAGCGACGCGCTGAATCACGCGAGCATCATCGACGGCATCCGGCTCTGCAAGGCGCGTCGGCTGCGTTACGCGAACAACGACCTCGACGAGCTCGAGACCCGGCTCAGGGAGGCGGCCGACGCGCGCGTGAAGCTGATCGCCACCGACGGCGTGTTCTCCATGGACGGCACGATCGCCCGCCTCCGCGAGATCTGCGACCTCGCCGACCGCCACGGCGCGCTCGTCATGGTGGACGACTCCCACGCCACCGGCTTCGTGGGCGACGGCGGACGCGGCACGCCGGAATACCACTCGGTCACGGGCCGCATCGACATCCTCACCGGGACGCTCGGCAAGGCGCTCGGCGGCGCCGCGGGCGGATATACGGCGGCCCGCAAGGAGATCGTGGCCTGGCTGCGGCAGCGATCCCGGCCGTACCTGTTCTCGAACAGCATCCCGCCGGTGATCGCCGCCACCACGTTGCGCGTGCTCGACCTCGTGCAGTCGAGCGACGAGCTGCGAGCGAACCTGCGACGCAACACTGCGCAATTCCGCGACCGGATGACCGAGGCGGGCTTCGACGTCGTGCCGGGCGAGCATCCGATCGCACCGGTCATGCTCGGCGACGCGGCGCTGGCCGCGCGGTTCGCCGAGCGCCTGCTCGAGCGCGGCGTGTACGTCATCGGCTTTTCCTACCCGGTCGTGCCGATGGGCAAGGCGCGCATTCGCACGCAGATGTGCGCGGGCCATACGCCCGAGCAGATCGACCGGGCGATCGATGGGTTCGTCGCCGTCGGGCGCGAGCTCGGCGTCATCCACTGAAACCGGAATTGAACAACGCGCGGGCCGCCGCCCGCAGAGGCTGGGCATCATGAAGGCACTGGTGAAGGCGCAGCGCGCGCCGGGCATCTGGATGGAGGAGATTCCGGAGCCCAAGGTCGGGCCGAACGACGTGCGCATCAAGGTGCGGAAGACCGCGATCTGCGGCACCGACATGCACATCTACCTCTGGGACCACTGGGCGCAGAAGACCATCCCGGTGCCGATGGCCGTCGGCCACGAGTACGTGGGCGAGATCGTCGAGCTCGGCAGCGAGGTGCAGGGCTTTGCAGTTGGCGATCGCGTGTCGGGCGAGGGCCACATCACCTGCGGCTACTGCCGCAACTGCCGCGCCGGACGCCGGCACCTGTGCCGCAACACGATCGGCGTCGGCGTGAACAGGCCCGGCTGCTTCGCCGAGTACCTCGTCATTCCGGCCTTCAACGCCTTCAAGCTGCCGGACTCGATCACCGACGAGGTCGCCTCGATCCTCGACCCGCTCGGCAACGCGACGCACACCGCGCTGTCGTTCAACCTGGTCGGCGAGGACGTGCTCATCACCGGCGCGGGACCGATCGGCATCATGGCCACGGCCATCGCCCGGCACGTGGGTGCGCGACACGTAGTCGTCACCGACGTCAACGACTACCGCCTCGACCTGGCGCGCCGGATGGGCGCGACCCGCGCGATCAACGTGAGCCACCAGTCGCTCGACGAGACGATGCGCGAGCTCGGCATGGTCGAGGGCTTCGACGTGGGCCTCGAGATGTCCGGCAACCCGGCCGCGTTCCGCGACCTGCTCCGCACCATGCACCACGGCGGCAACGTCGCCCTGCTCGGCATCCCGCCGGACAACACGGCGATCGACTGGAACGAGGTCATCTTCAAGGGCCTGACGCTGAAGGGCATCTACGGTCGCGAGATGTTCGAGACCTGGTACAAGATGACCGCCATGCTGCAGAGCGGCCTCGACGTCACGCCCATCATCACCCATCGCCTGCCGATCGCGGACTACCGGGACGGCTTCGAGATCATGCGCAGCGGCCAGTCCGGGAAGGTGATCCTGGACTGGGCCGCCTGAGACCGAAGGAAATCTTCCATGCCATTTGTTTCGATGCGCCAGCTGCTCGACCACGCCGCCGAGAACGGCTACGGGCTGCCGGCGTTCAACGTCAACAACCTCGAGCAGGTGCGCGCCATCATGGAGGCAGCCGACGAGGTCGATGCCCCCGTCATCATGCAGGGCTCGGCGGGCGCCCGTAAGTACGCGGGCGAGCCGTTCCTGCGCCACCTCATCCTGGCGGCGGTCGAGTCCTACCCGCACGTCCCGGTGGTGATGCACCAGGACCACGGGCAGTCGCCCGCGGTCTGCATGGGCGCGATCCGCTCGGGCTTCACCAGCGTAATGATGGACGGGTCGCTGATGGAGGACGGCAAGTCGCCCTCCTCCTACGAGTACAACGTCGAGACCTCGCGCCGGGTCGTGGAGTTCGCGCACTCGATCGGCGTCACGGTGGAGGCCGAGCTCGGCGTGCTGGGCTCGCTCGAAACCATGCGCGGCGACAAGGAGGACGGGCACGGCGCCGAGGGCACCATGACCCGCGAGCAGCTCCTCACCGACCCGGACCAGGCCGCGGACTTCGTACAGAAGACCCAGTGCGACGCGCTCGCCATCGCGATTGGCACCTCGCACGGCGCCTACAAGTTCACCCGCAAGCCCACCGGCGACATCCTGGCGATCGAGCGCATCAAGGAAATCCACGCGCGCATTCCCAACACGCACCTCGTGATGCACGGCTCCTCGAGCGTCCCGCAGGAATGGCTCGAGGTCATCCGCGAGAACGGCGGCCGGATGAAGGAAACCTACGGGGTGCCCGTCGAGGAAATCGTGACAGGCATCCGGCACGGCGTGCGCAAGATCAATATCGACACCGACATCCGACTCGCCATGACGGGCGCCATGCGCAGGCACATGGCCGAGAAGCCGAGCGAGTTCGACCCGCGCAAGTTCCTGGCCGACGCGCAGAAGGCGGCGAAGGGGATCTGCAAGGCACGCTACGAGGCCTTCGGCTGCGCCGGGCAAGCATCTAAGATCAAGCCGATGCCGCTCGAGAAGATGGCGGAGCGCTACCGCAAGGGCGAACTCAACCAGATCGTGCGCTGAGCCATAACACGCCCCTGCGCGGCCGGGTCACTCGGTCGCGCAGGCGATGCAGTAGACGTAGAGGTTACGCGGGTCGGCGAGCCGCGCGAGGCGCCGCGCCTCGGACACCAGTGGCGTCAGCGCCTGCGGGATCGGCGGCAACGAGCTGGCCGGCAGCAGGGGCGCGACCAGGCCCGCGACGGCCGTGCGGATGCGCAGTCCGAACATCTGGCCGACCCCGATGCTCGCCTCCGGGAAGTCGACGTCGTAGTCCTCGCCGAGGTCGGCGAGTTCGGCGGCGAGTTCGATGGCGCGCGGATAGCCTCCCAGCTCGTCCACCAGGCCGAGTTCCAGCGCGTCGGCACCGGCCCAGACGCGGCCCTGCGCCACGACGTCGACCTGCTCCACCGTCTTGCCGCGGGCCTCCGCCACCCGGCCGATGAACTGCCGGTACTCGTACTCGAGGCTCTGCTGCAGGATCGAGCGGGACGCGTCGCCGAGTGCGCGATCGCCGCGGAACTCCCCGGACAGTGCGGTCGTACCGACGCCGTCGCTGTGCACCCCGAGCCGCTCGAGCGTGCGCTGGAAGGTCGGGAACATCGCGAAGATGCCGATCGAACCGGTCAGCGTCGCCGGGCTCGCCACGATGCGGTCGGCATCCATGGCAATGTAGTACCCGCCCGAAGCCGCCAGTCCGCTCATCGAGGCGACCACGGGCTTGCCCGCGGCGCGCAGCGCGGACACTTCCCGGCGGACGACCTCGCTTGCGAACACGCTGCCGCCCGGGCTGTCGATCCGCAGCACCACGGCCTTGACCGCGTCGTCGTCACGCGCATCCCGCAACTGCCGTGAGAGCGTGTCCGAGCCGATCATGCCGGGCGGCTGCTCGCCGGGCAGGATCTCGCCCGCCGCCACGATGACGCTGACCGTGCTCTCCGGCCGGCGCCCGAGCACCCGCTGCGAGCGCGTATTCGCCAGGTACGCTTCGTGGCCGACGCCGACGTAGGTGCCGCCGTTCTCGTCCTCGCCGGTGAGCAGCGCGAGGCGCTCCTCGACCGCATAACGGCCCTCGAGCGCAGTCACGAGCCCGGCGTCGAGCGCCATCTGAGCGAGGCTGCCGTCGGCGCGGCGCAATGCCTCGACGGCGTCATCCGCGTAGGACTGGAGGCGCTCCGGCTCGAAGCCCCGCGCCTTCGCGACGTCGTCCTTGTAGGTGCGCCACAGCGTGCCGAGCCAGACGAGGCTTTCCTCGCGCTCGGCGGGCGACATGTCGTTGCGGCTGAACATCTCGACCGCGGACTTGTATTCCCCCACCCGGAACACGTTCCAGTCGATCGACAGCTTGTCGATGGCATCCTTAACGAACATCCCGTAGTTCGCGAAGCCGTCCACGTAGACGATGCCCTGCGGATCGAGGTAGACCTCGTCGGCATGCGCCGCGAGGTAGTACTGGCGCTGGTCGTACAGGTCGCCGTACGCGATCACGGGCTTGCCGCTCGCGCGGAATACCTCGATGGCGCGCCCGAGTTCCTGCAGCTTGGCGAGCCCGGCGCCGCTCATGCCGCCGACGTCGAGGTACAGCACGCTGATGCGGGAATCGTCGGCCGCTGCCTCGATGGCATCGACGACGTTGCGGAGCAGGGTTTCCGAGGGGCGCTGCCGCAAGCTCTCCGCCACGACGCGCTCGAACGGGTCACCGGTCAGCTGCTCGACCAGGGGACCCTGCGGCGCCACGACCAGGGCCGCCCGGTCCGGCACCAGCGGGATGGGCCGTGAGAACAGGCCCCAGACCGCGCCGAAGATCAGCAGCATCAGGACGAGATGCAGGACCTTGCGCAGGCCGTCGAGGCCGCTCCAGACCCAGCGCAGCAGGCGTCCGATGGTGCGGAACATGGAGGCACTCCTCCGGCCGGCGGCGCGGGCCGCACGGCCGGCCCGAGGTCAGACCTTCTCTTCGATACGGGCAGCCTTGCCCGTCCGCTCGCGCAGGTAGTAGAGCTTCGCGCGCCGGACGTTGCCGCGGCGCTTGACCGTGATGGCGCCGAGCGACGGGCTGTAGGTCTGGAACACGCGTTCCACGCCCTCGCCGTGCGAGATCTTGCGCACGGTGAACGACGAGTTGAGGCCGCGGTTGCTCTTGGCGATGACCACGCCCTCGTAGGCCTGCACGCGTTCGCGCTCGCCTTCCTTGACCTTCACCTCGACGACGACCGTGTCGCCGGGGCCGAAGTCAGGCACCTCGCGCTGCATGCGCTCCTTTTCGAGCGTGGCAATGATGTTGCTCATGTCTCACCTTCTCGCAGTGGTTGCGTCCTAAGTCCCGTTTCGCGTCGCATCCTGCTCCGCGAGGTATTCGTCGAGGAGCCCGCGCTCCTCCTTGCTCAATTCGCGCTGCCGCATCAGGTCCGGTCGCCGCTGCCACGTCCGGCCCAGCGACTGCTTCAATCGCCAGCGGCCGATTGCGGCATGGTTGCCGCCGAGCAGCACCGCCGGCACCGTCCGGCCGGCCCAGACCTCGGGCCGCGTGTAGTGCGGCCAGTCGAGCAGACCCTCCGTGAAGGATTCCTGCACGGCCGACTCGGCGTCCCCGAGCGTGCCGGGCAGCAACCGCGCCACCGCGTCGATCACGACCAGCGCCGGCAGCTCGCCGCCGCTCAGCACCACGTCGCCCACCGACAGCGACTCGTCCGTGCAGGCCTCGACCAAGCGCTCGTCCACCCCTTCGTAGCGGCCTGCGACGAGCACCAATTCCGCCAGGCCGGAGAGCTCCGCCACCTTGCGCTGCGTCACCGGCGCGCCATCCGCTGCCAGGTAGATCCGCCGCGCCGCCGGCGCCTGCCTCACCGCCTCGTCCAGCGCGAGCCGCAGCGGCTCCGCCTTCAGCACCATCCCGGGGCCGCCGCCGTAGGGGCGATCGTCCACCGTCCTGTGCACGTCCGTGGCAAATTGCCGCGGATCCACCGTGGCAACCGAGAGCACCCCGCGCTCGATCGCCCGTCCCAGCACCCCGAACGAGAGCGCGTGTTCCACGAACCCGGGGAACAGCGTGACGACGACGATCTTCACGCGATCACCCGTCAGTCGTCCGGATGCCAGTCGAGCGTCAGGCGTCCGGCCTCCAGATCGAGTCCTGCCAGCCGCTCGGGCACCAGCGGCACCAGCCGTTCACGCTCGCCCCGCAGCACGAGCACGGGGTGCGCCGGCAGTTCCAGCACGCCGGTCACCCGACCCAGCGGCACTCCCGACGGACTGAACGCGTCGAGTCCCATCAGGTCGTGCCAGTAAAACTCACCCGGTCCGGGCTCCGGCAGCTCCGATCGTTCCACGAGGATCTCGGCGCCGGTGAGCGCCTGGGCCTCCTCGCGCGATCCGATTCCCTCGAGCCTGACCGCGATCCCCGAACCGGCCCGCTTCCACTCCAGGACCGCCCGACGCCCGAGGCTGGCGCCGCGCGCGAGCTCCCAGGGTCCGTAGCCGACGATGCCTTCGAGCGGATCCGTGAAGGATTGCACCTTCACCCAGCCCAGCAGGCCGTGCGGTGCGCCGACCCTGCCGAGCACCACCGGAGGACGGCCGTCCTCCGAACTCACGGGCGGACGGGCCGGGGCCACGCCGGGCTCCGCAGGATCAGGCTGCGACAGCCTGGGTCTTGCGATAGGTCTTGAGCAGCTGGGCCACGCGCTCGGACGGCTGCGCTCCGCACCCCACCCAGTGCTCGATGCGGGCGAGGTCGAGGCGCAGGGCCTCGCTGCCACCGCGCGCAACCGGGTTGAAGAAGCCCACCTGCTCCAGCGTGCCACCCACGCTGCGGCGGCTGTCGGTCACCACCACGTGGTAGAAGGGTTCCTTCTTGCCACCGCGGCGCATCAATCGGATCGTCACCATCGTCTGCCAGTGCCTCAGCGAGTAGAACGGCCGAGGCCGGACGGCGGCCTTGCCACCACCCGGCCCAAAAAGAGCCGCGAACTATACCCAAAACGCCTGCGGAAAGAAATGCTTGGGAGGCGTCAGCGCAGTCCGGGCGGCAGCCGGCCGGCCAGCGACTGGACCATCCCGCGCAGGCCGCCGCGGCCCTTGCTCATTCCCTTCATCATCTTCTGCATCTGCAGGAAGTTCTTGAGCAGCCGGTTCACGTCGGAGACCTGGGTGCCGGAACCCCCCGCGATCCGCCGCCGACGGGAGCCGTCGATCAGTTTCGGGAAGCGCCTCTCCCGGGCCGTCATCGAGCGGATGATGGCGATCTGGCGCTTGATGTCGCGCTCGTTGCCCTGCGGCAGGGCCCCGGCCTTGGCGGCGAGCTGCGCGGGCAGCTTGTCCATCAGCGCCGCCATGCCGCCCATGCCCTCGAGCTGGCGCAGCTGCTCGAGCAGATCGTCGAGGTCGAAGCTGCCGCCCTTGGCGACCTTGCGCGCAAACTTCTCGGCCTGCTCCCGGTCGACCTTTCGGGTGACCTCCTCGACGAGGCTCAGTACGTCGCCCATGCCGAGGATGCGCGAGGCCATGCGCTCCGGCTGGAAGGCCTCGAGGGCGTCGGGCTTCTCGCCCACGCCCACGAACAGAATCGGCTGGCCGGTCACGCGCCGGACCGAGAGCGCCGCACCGCCCCGTGCGTCGCCGTCCGCCTTGGTGAGCACGATGCCGGTGAGGTCGAGCGCGGCGCCGAAGGCCCGCGCGGCGTTGACCGCGTCCTGGCCGGCCATGCTGTCGACGACGAACAAGGTCTCGACTGGCTGCAGTACCGCCGCCAGCGCGCGCACCTCCTCCATCATCGCCTCGTCCACGTGCAGGCGACCGGCCGTGTCCACCAGCAGCACGTCGTAGAGGCCGCGGCGTGCCTCGTCGAGCGCACGCCTCGCAATCTCGAGGGGCTGCGTGGACCGATCGGCGGGCGCCACGTCGATGCCGAGCTGCTGGCCCAGGCGCTCCAGCTGCAGCATCGCAGCCGGGCGGTAGACGTCGGTGGAAACCAGCAGCACGCGCTTGCGGTCGCGCTCCTTGAGCCACTTGGCGATTTTCGCGGCGGTGGTGGTCTTGCCAGCGCCCTGCAGGCCTGCCAGGAGCATCACGACCGGAGGCTGCGCGCGCAGGTTGAGCGGCCGGACGCCCTCGCCCATGACGCGCACGAGTTCCTCGTGGATCACCCGCACCAGCGCCTGCCCGGGCGTCAGGCTCTTGTGGATCTCGAGTCCGACCGCGCGCGCCTTGACCGCGTCGATGAACTCCTTGACGACCGGCAGCGCGACGTCGGCCTCGAGCAGCGCCATGCGGACCTGACGCAGCGTATCGGCGACGTTCTCCTCCGTGAGCCGACCCCGGCCACGCAGGCCTTCGACCACGGCGGCGAGGCGGGAGGAGAGCTTGTCGAACATCTCGGACCTCGAAGGATGCGGCGCAGGTCGCGGCGGGGACCCGGATTATAGGGGTCGATCGGGCACGGCGCCTCCTCAGGGTCCCGTCGATGTGCCATCATTTCCGCACACGGACCGTTCTCCCGGGATCTCGCTTGCCGCTGCCGTTCATCGCCGTCGCCTGTTATCTGTTCGGCGCCCTCGGGCTCGGGCTTTCGGCCTACCGCGACGAGGCGCACCGCGGCCGCGGTCGTCGCATTGCCGCCGTCGCAATCGCCGCGATCGGCGTCATGGTTCACGTTGCCGCGCTGCTCGAGGAGCGTCGGATCGACCCACAGGCCGCGCTCTCGCTCGGCGACGTGCTGGCCCTGGTCTCGGTGGTGATCGCCGTCACGGCCATCCTGATGGCGCTGCGTCCGCGCCTGCGCGGCATGGCGGCCCTGCTGCTCGGCATCGCCGCAGCGCTCCAGCTGACGTTCTCGGAGGGCGCGCGCGAATTCTCGATCGGGCGCCCCGGGTGGGAACTCGCCTTCCACGTCGCGATGGCCACCCTCGCCTTCGCGTTCCTCACCATCGGTGCGGTGCTGGCGGTCGCGCAGGTGGTCGTGGACCGGCAACTGCGCAGCCGCCAGCCGCTCGGCTGGCTGAAGATCCTCACGCCCGTCGAGTCCGTGGAATCGGGCTGCTTCCAGAGCATCACCGCGGGTTTCGCCGTGCTGACGCTGGCGCTCGTGACCGGCGCGTTCTTCATCGAGAACCTCTTCGCTCAGCACCTCGTTCACAAGGTCGTGCTGGCGATCATCGCCTGGGTCGTGTTCGGCATCCTGCTGCTGGGCCGCTGGCGGATGGGCTGGCGCGGCCGCCAGGCCCTGCGCTGGACGCTGGCAGGCTACGCGCTGCTCGGCCTCTCGTATTTCGGCAGCAAACTGGTGCTCGAGAACCTGCTCGGCAAGCACTGGGGCTGACGGGCATTGCAGCACATACCGTTACCCTGGCTGTTCGGGATCCTGGTCTGCCTCCTCGCGCTCTCGGGGTTCTTCTCGGGCACCGAAACGGCGCTGATGAGCATCAACCGGTATCGCCTGCGGCATCGCGCCCGCGAGGGCAGTACGGGCGCACGCGCCGCCGAGAAGCTGCTCCAGCAGCCCGACCGCCTGATCGGGCTGATCCTGATCTGCAACAACTTCGTCAACTCGGCCGCGGCTGCGATCGTAACGATGATCTCCCTCTCGCTGGGCGGCGAGGCTTATGCCGCGATCGGCGTGGGCCTGTTCACGGTGGTGCTGATCCTATTCGGCGAGGTGGCACCGAAGACCTTCGGGGCCCTCTACCCGGAGAAGATCGCGCTGCCGGCTGCGCTGATCTACCAGGTGCTGCTGAGGGTGCTGTATCCGGTCGTCTGGACCACGAACCTGCTCGCGAATGGCTTGCTGCGGCTGGTCGGCATCTCGCGGGAGAAGGCCAGCACCACCTCGCTGAGCCGCGAGGAACTGCGCACCGTGGTTGCCGAGGCGAGCACCGTCATCCCGCACCGCCACCAGCGCATGCTGATGAGCATCCTCGACCTCGAGCGCATCAACGTCGAGGACATCATGGTGCCGCGCAGCGAGATCGCCGGGCTCGACGTCTCGGACGACTGGGACGACATCCTCACGCAGATTCGCGACAGCCGGCACACGCGACTGCCCGTCTACGACGGCGGCGTCGATGAGCTGGTGGGCATCCTGCACATGAAGCAGGTGGCGCGGCTGCTGGCGCGGGGCGAACTCGACCGGGAGCAGCTCGTGACCATGGTGCGTGCGCGCGAGCCGTACTACGTGCCCGAGGGTACTTCGCTCAACACGCAGCTCCTGAACTTCCAGCGGCAGCGGCGCCGGATGGCGTTCGTCGTGGACGAGTACGGCGACGTGCAGGG
>Ga0209391_10000224_pt1 | contig 24369 bp, 14 predicted proteins | sample PPLLak3March2015_FD_187246 | JGI IMG/M metagenome (GOLD analysis project Ga0209391, IMG submission 187246) | Freshwater sediment microbial communities from Prairie Pothole Lake near Jamestown, North Dakota, USA - PPLs Lake P7 Core (1) Depth... | ecosystem: Environmental > Aquatic > Freshwater >...
CCTCGATGTGCAGCTTGCCGTTCTCGATCCGGACGTGCTCTTCGCTCCTGACTTCGTGATCGAAACGGTAGACGATCTGCGCGGTTCCATCGGTCATGGCGCGGTCCCATTCAGCCGCCGCCTCCACGACCGATTCATTACGCTGGCGCCAATCCGTGATTGCTCGTACACCATGCCGCTGCTCCAGCCATTGCGTCACGACCTGCGGCGAAACGACGGTGGCCGTCGCGTTGTTGCCCCCGAAGCCCTTGGCGTTCAGGAAGGACGCATCCCAGTCCGCGGGAGACCGCTGCAGTGGACTTGGTGAAATCCTGAGACCTTGCTGCTGAACGTCGGCAGCGATCGCTTCGATTGTCGCAATCCCCGGTAGGATGCCGTGCGCGAACACGCCGAGGCTCGATGCGAGCTGGTCACCGCCGGCCGCGGCCATCGTGTGGCCTACGAAGCACTTGATCGCCGCCACCGGCCAGTCCTCGATCCCGCAAGCCTTCGCGACGCCGCTCAGGATCTGCGACTCGGTGGTGCGGTTCTGCGGCGTGCCGGTGCCATGCGCCTGCACGAAACTTCGCCGGCGAATCGACTCGTCGCCCACGTCGCGCATGGCACGAGCCACGGCCCGGGCGAACGAGATGTAATTGCCGACGCCGGGCGACGAGATCGACTTCTTGTAACCGTCGGCATGCACCTGTACGTCGGTGACCGCGCCAAGGAGCGTCGCGCCGAGTTCGACCGCCAGCGCATCGTCGAGCAGCACGGCGAACTGGCCGCCTTCCGCGATGGTGAAGCCGCAATTCTCGCCAAACGGCCGACAGGCGCGGCGGAGGTCGGGTTCGGTCGCGTTGCGGTGCCGGTCGAGCTCGAGCAGGGCCTTGTCCGTTCCCAGCGCCCCCATCGTCGCGAGGCCTTCGATCACGTCGGGGCACAGCGGTGCTTCGGCGCCGCCGACCAGTGCGACACGCGAGCGGCCCGACTCGATGTCGAACATCGCGTGCCGCAGGTTGTACAGGAAGGTCGCGCAGGCGCCCATGTTGTGGCCGGTCTGGCCGACGCTGCCGAGAACGTACGCATTGACGAAGTCCGCCGGCATCTCGGCCAGACCCAGCGGCACTTGCCGCGACGTCGGTCGCAGACCGCGGTAACGGGATCCGAGCAGGCCACCGCTGCCTTCCTGGTCGAGCTGGCCCATGGCGCTTCCCGCATACACGCTCACGCGATCCGGGGCCACGTGCTGCATCAATGTATCCCAGTCGATGCCCAGCGACCCGAGTGCATCGTTGGCGGCGAACATCGCGATCTGGATGGCTCGCGGGTGGCCGCGGCCAGGATACAGCGCCTTCGGATCGAAGCCGGACGGCAGCTGCCCGGCAGCACTGACCTCGAGTGCCCGCGTCACGGGAAGAAGAATTTCCGCGTCCTCGGACACCTCGATGCGCACGCGACCGGCGACCACCTCGCTGACCTTCCATCGCTCGGGCAGGCGACTGGGCAAGTCACGCTGTGATACGAAGAACGAAACTGGCCCGTGTCCCTGCGTCAGGCGAGCCTTGCAGTTCCAGGCGACATTGCCGGGGTCGAGGAATTCGGGCTCGAGGCCTCGCACCAGCGTGTGCTCGAGGATGTGGCGGCGCCTTTCGGCATCGATCGTGCCCTCGATGCGCATCAGGCCCGCCAGGCTGCGAATCGTGTCGGCCGCAACGGCCGCCTCCAGCAGGTCGAGCACGGTGCGCCGGTAGCCGTGGTGGGCCGAACTGCGGCCCGCCGCATTGATGCCACCAATGCCCGCGATGACTGCCAGCGGCTTCATTATCCAGGGTCTCCCGAGAACGACCGCCGGAGCGGGTCGAGCGGTAGTCTAACCGCGACTCCGCGGCGCAGTGCAGCCAGATGCGGAGCGTGCGCGACCCGCGCCGAAGCTATTTTTTTGCTTCGGTCTGGCGGGCGACGGCCTCGGCGCGAGCCTTGATCGCCTCGGCATCGCCGAGGTAGCGGCTCGAGATCGGCTGCAGCTTCGAATCGAGTTCGTACAGAAGCGGCACGCCGGTCGGGATGTTGAGCTCGACGATCGCCTGGTCGGTCATGCGGTCCAGCATCTTCACCACGGCCCGCAGGCTGTTGCCGTGCGCGGCCACCAGCACATTTCGCCCGGCTACGAGCTCGGGCGCGATGCGGGCGTTCCAGTAGGGCAGTACCCTCGCCAGCGTGTCCTTCAGCGATTCCGATGACGGCAGATCCGCCGGGTCGACTTGCGCGTAGCGGCGGTCGAGCCGCGGATGCTGGGGATGGCTCGAGTCGAGCGGCGGTGGCGGAATGTCGTAGCTGCGCCGCCAGACCTTGACCTGCTCGGCACCGTGCTTGGCGACGGTCTGGGCCTTGTCGAGACCCTGCAGCGAGCCGTAGTGGCGTTCGTTGAGTCGCCAGCTGCGCTCGACCGGCAGCCACATCATGTCCAGCTCGTCGAGCGCGATCCACAGCGTCCGGATGGCGCGTTTCAGCACCGAGGTGAACGCGATGTCGAACGCGATGCCCTCGGCCCGCAGCAACTGGCCGGCCTCCCTGGCCTCGACGAGCCCCTGCGGCGAGAGGTCCACATCGATCCAGCCCGTGAACAGGTTCTCGAGGTTCCAGATGCTCTGGCCGTGGCGCAGAAGGACGAGTTTGCCGGTGCTCATGATGGGTTCGTTCGGTCCAATTGATGAGGCACTTATAGCAACGTCGAATCGGGCGCACCAGACGGGAATATCGCGATCTTCAGGTGGCCGAATGTGCGTCCAATCCAACCTCGCAGCGTTTGCGACCCGTACGCACCGTTTCGGCCCAGCGGGCCCGGTTCGCGGCGGCAGCCAGGCGCGGAGCGGGCGCGTGCGACAGGTGCCACGCCAGCGCCGCAAACACCAGTGTCTGCCGTCGTATACCCGCGTTTTTGAGTCGTGCACAGAGTTCCTTGTCCTCGGAACCCCAGCCGATCATGGCCTCGTCGAAGCCGTTGACGGCCACCAGATCATCACGCCAGAAGCCCTGGTTGCACGACTTGACGGCGATCACGCCGTTGGCGACGGTGCGCAGTGCACGGGCGAGGGCGGGCACCCGCATCGCGTAACTGCGCCGTGCGATGCCGAGCCCCGCGGCCGTCGGACCCGGCAGCGGCGCAGCCGGGTCGAGCAGCCGGCGCGTCGCGCCGTCGTCGAGCTGGATGCGCACGCCCTGGCTGAAGTACCCGGGCCGCGCGCGGTCGATGTGATCGGCGACGAATTGCGGATGCACGACCATGTCGCCGTCGAGCAGCACTACGTATTCGCAGCGCGTCAGTGCGATCGCGACGTTGCGGATGCGGCCGGCCCGGAAGCCCTCATGCGGCTGCCAGGCGTGCCGTACCGGATAGACCGCTCGCGCCGCATGGCGATCGACGACGGCCGCTGTCGGGGCTCCGGAGCCGTCGTCGGCGACGATCAATTCGTCCGGCGGACGCAGCTGGGACGCCACGCCCGCGAGCACCCGAGCCAGCGCATCGGGCCGTTCGTGCGTCGTGACGACCAGGCAGCAGCGTTTCACCGTTGCGCGACGGCGAGCCGCCGCAACGCCTGCAGCGCAACCGACAGCGAGGCGAAGTCAGCCACGGCCGGCTGCGCGCGGATGTCCTCGACGATCCCGCGCGCGTGCGCGGCGGCGGCGGCCTGCTGCTCGCGCCAGGCGTGTACCGCCTTGGCTGGATCACGCTCGCGGGTCTCGGCCAGCACGCGCTGGGCGAGCTCGCGATGCGCGTCGTACATCGCCTCGCGCAGGCTGCCGCGCGCCACGGCCTGCCAGTGGCCCTGGATGTCGAGTTCCTCGATGCGGCTGCGCAGCCAGTCCAGGCCGAACTCTGCGCCGATGCCAAAGTAGGAACGTGCAGCCGCTGCGACGGAAATCCGGTGCGCGTGAGCGAGTTCGACGATGTCGGGCGCGCATTGCAGAGCGGAGCAGGCGGCCACGTGACGGGCGAGCAGCGGCGGGACGCCGGCCTCGCCGAGTGACGCAGCACGGGCGTCGAACGCCGTTCGCTCGAGGCCCTGCAACCAGTTCTGCAGCGCGCCCGCAAGTTCGCGGATGCCGGGTCGCAACCGGCCGACCTGCATGTCGATGCCGAGCGCACTGCGGTGCCGCTGCAGAAGCCAGTAGGTCACCTGTCGAATCAGCGAAAGCGTGTCCTGCGCCATCGAGTACTGCACGGTCGCGGCGACGCGGGTGTCGAGGCTCTCGATGCCCTGCCACAGCTCGCGGACCTCGAACGCCTCGCGGGCGATCGTGTAGGCGCGGGCCACCGCAGCCGCGTCGGCGCCCGTATCCTGCTTGGTGCGTGCGACGAAAGTCGGGCCCATGCGATTCACGATACTGTTCGTCGTGGCGGTCGCGATGATCTCCCGCTTGAGGCGATGTTCGCCGAGCCGCTTCGCGTAGGGCTGGCTGAGACGGTCGGGGAAGTAACGGTTGAGTTCGCGGCCGAGGTACGGGTCTTCCGGCACGTCGGAGTTGATCAGCTGGTTGTTGAGTGCGATCTTCGAATAGCTCAGGATCATTGCAATCTCGGGCCGCGTGAGGCCCTGCCCGAGGCGGTGCCGGTCCTCGATCTCCTCTGCACTCGGCAGGTGCTCGAGCGCGCGATCGAGCCGGCCCTCGAGCTCGAGCGAGCGGATGAAGTGCGCGTGCTCGCCCAGGCGCTCGGTGGCTGCAACTTCCAGCAGGCTGATGGCCTGGCTCTGCAGGTAATTGTCACGCAGCACGAGTGCAGCGACGTCGTCGGTCATCCGTGCAAGCAGGCGGTTGCGTGCTACACGGGTGAGCTTGTCCCGCCGCTCGACGACGTCGAGCAGGATCTTGATGTTGACCTCGTGGTCGGAGCAGTCCACGCCGCCTGAGTTGTCGACGAAGTCCGTGTTGATGCGGCCACCGGCCAGCGCATATTCGATGCGGCCGAGCTGCGAGAGTCCGAGGTTACCGCCTTCGCCAACGACCTTGCAGCGCAGTTCGCGGCCGTCGACGCGCACGCCGTCGTTGGCGCGATCGCCGATCGCGGAGTTCGCTTCGCGGGCCGCCTTGACGTACGTGCCGATGCCGCCGTTCCAGAGCAGGTCGACCGGCAGCTTGAGGATCGCGCGGATGATCTCCTGCGGCGGCACCCGGCTCGAGTCGAGATCGAGCAGCGCGCGGGCCTGCGCGCTCAGCGCGATCTCTTTTGCATCGCGCGGGAACACTCCACCGCCCTTCGAGATCAGCCGCGCGTCGTAGTCGGTCCACGAGGAGCGGGGCAGCGCGAACAGCCGCTCACGCTCGCGGAAGCTGCGTGCGGCATCCGGATCGGGGTCGAGGAAGATGTGCTGGTGGTTGAACGCGGCGACCAGGCGGATGTGGCGCGACAGCAGCATGCCGTTGCCGAACACGTCACCGGCCATGTCGCCGATGCCGGCCACCGTGAAGTCCTGCGCCTGGGTGTCCACGCCCATCTCGCGGAAATGCCGCTTGACGCACTCCCAGGCGCCCTTGGCCGTGATGCCCATCTTCTTGTGGTCGTAACCCGCCGAGCCGCCGGAGGCGAACGCATCGCCCAGCCAGAAACCGTATTCGGCCGCCAGTGCGTTCGCCGTGTCGGAGAACGAGGCGGTGCCCTTGTCCGCGGCCACGACGAGATAGGGATCGTCCTGATCGTGGCGCACGAGGTCGGCGGGCGGCACGACCTTGCCGGCCTGTACGTTGTCGGTGAGGTCGAGCAGGCCGCGGATGAACAGGCGGTAGCATTCCGTGCCTTCGCGCAGCTGTTCCTCGCGGCTGCCGGCGGGGAGGCGCTTCGGCACGAAACCACCCTTGGCGCCGACCGGCACGATCAGCGTGTTCTTCACGTTCTGCGCCTTCATGAGGCCGAGAATCTCGGTACGGAAGTCCTCGCGTCGGTCGGACCAGCGCAGGCCGCCGCGCGCGACCTTGCCCATGCGCAGATGGACGCCCTCGACGCGCGGCGAGTAGACCCAGATCTCGAACATCGGACGCGGCTTCGGCAGGCCGGGCACCTTGTTCGGGTCGAGCTTCAGTGACAGGTAGGACTTGCGGTCGCCCGCCGCGTCGCGCTGGAAGTGATTGGTACGCAGCGCCGTTGCAATCACGGCGCGGAACGCGCGCAGTATGCGGTCGTCGTCGGGGCTGCGGACCTGCTCGAGTGCCTCGCCAATGTCCTTCGCGAGCGAGCCCTGCTGCGACACACGGGTCTTCTCAGGCAGGCGAGGATCGAATCGCGCCTCGAACAGCCAGGCCAGTCGCGCGGCGAGGTCCGGATGGCGCGCAAGCACCGACTCCATGTAGCCCTGGCTGAACGGCAGGCCGGTCTGCAGCAGGTAGCGGCACACGGCTCGCAGCACGAGCGCCTGGCGCCAGTCGAGCCCCGCCGCCAGCACCAGGCGGTTGAAGCCATCGCTCTCGACCCGTCCGTTCCAGACGGCAAAGAACGCTTCCTCGAAGCGCTGGCCCGCCTGGTCCGGATCGAGCGGGCGACCGCCCGCGTGCGTAACCTCGAGGTCCTGGATCCAGAACTCGGTGCCGTCGCCATTGAGGATGCGGTACGGGCGTTCGTTGCGGACGCGCAGGTCGAAATGCTCGAGCAGCGGCAACAGGTCGGACATCGCGATCGGCTGGCCGCGTCTGTACAGGCGCAGGTGCAGTGCGTCCGAGCCGGCGTTGCCGCGGCTCAGCGCAAGACCGAGCGCGTCCGGTTCCGGACCCAGGCCCGCCAGCTCGAGCAGGTCGGGGATGGCTGCCGCCGCCGACATGTTCTCCTGGTACGACACCGGGAATGCGCTGGCGAACAGGCGCGCGAACTCGTCGGCCTGGTCCGTCGGCAGGCGCGACTGCAGTTCCTCGCGCAGCCGGTCCTCCCAGGTGCGCAGCGTCTCGGCGATGCGCTGCTCGATGCGCTCGATGTCGGCCGTGATGTCGCGTTCCGGGTCCGTGCGTACCAGGATGTGCAGCCGCGCAAGTGCCGATTCCGAGATCTGGATCTGCGATTCGAGCGCGTCGCCGGCGAGTTCCTCCATCAGGATCCGCTCGATGCGTTCACGAGCCTGCGTGTTGTAGCGGTCGCGCGGCACGTACAGCAGGCACGAGAAGAACCGCCGATACGGGTCACGCCGCAGCAGCAGGCGCACGCGCCGGCGCTCATAGAGGTTGACGATGCCGCGGAACGAGCGCACCAACTCGGCGACGCTCGCCTGGAACAGCTCGTCCCGGGGATGGCTCTCGAGCACGTGCATCAGTGCCTTGCCGTCGTGGCTCACCGGCGAGATGCCGAAATGGTCGATGACCCGCTGCACCTTGTGGCGCAGCAGCGGAATCTCGCGCGGGCTCGCACTGTAGGTGGCAGACGTGAACAGGCCGATGAAGCGACGCTCGCCCGTGACCCGGCCGCGCGCGTCGAACGTCTTCACGCCGATGTAGTCGAGGTAGGTGGCGCGATGGATCGTCGAAATGGAATTGGCCTTGGTCACGACGAGTGCGACCCCTTCGCGCGCCTTGCGTCGGACGTCGCCTCGCAGCAGCGTCGGCTGTGCGCGCGGCCGGCCGGCCCCGGTGCGCAGCAGGCCGAGGCCGGACTTCGCGACCGGCACCAGGCGGTCCGCGGACGGGCCGCGTTCGAGCCGGTACTCGCGGTAGCCGAGGAACGTGAAGTGGTTGTCGGCGAGCCAGTCGAGGAACGCGCCGGCCTCCTGCGTCTCGGCTCGCGACAGGCCCGGCACCTTGCGCGTCACGGCAGCGGCGAGATCGCGGGCCTGCTGCAGCATGGCCGGCCAGTCTTCGACGGCGACACGTACGTCGCGGAGCGCGGCGTCGATGCGTGACTGGAGGTGCTCGAGCCGGGCCGGGTCGGACGTCCGGTCGACCTCGATGTGCTGCCAGGATTCAGCGACGCCATCGCCATCGCTGGCGATGGCCTCGATCCGGCCGGCCCGGTCGCGTCGCACCGCGAAGACCGGGTGCACCATCGTGTGGATCGACAAGCCGCAATTCAGCAGGACGATCGCCAGGGAGTCGACCAGGAAGGGCATGTCGTCCGTGACGACTTCGACGACGGTGCGACTCGAAGACCAGCCGTCCGTTTCCACGGTGGGATTGAAGACGCGCACCAGGGCCCGGCCAGCACGGCGGGTCGCGCCGAACTCGAGGTGCGAAGCTGCGGTTGCAGCGAGCGACGCGACTTCGGTCGTCCTCAGGTCGGACTCGTCGACGCCGCGGTAGTAGGCCTGCACGAACTCCGGCAGCGACCCCGGGAGCTTGCTGGCGCGGCGCAAGCGCGCCTGCGCGGCAATCGAATCGATCAGGTGCTTGCGTGCAGCCGGAATGGTGCCTGGCATCTCGGGATTCCTTGGGGACGGTGTCCGCTGGTCGCAGAATTATAGGCCAGCGGCGTGTCGCCCCGTTCGGGGCTTGCTCGAGCGTGTTTGCTGCAATGCACCGGCGAGCGCGTGGGCCCGCTTGGTGAGCGTGTCGAGCGCGCGGTCGAGTGCGGCGCGCTCGGCGCGATCCATGCCGTCGAGCAAATCGCGCTCGAAGCGCAGCGCGAGCGGTGCGACCTCGCGATACACGGCAGCGCCCGCACGGGAAACCGAGAGGACGGACCGGCGGCGATCGTCACGCGCAACCGCCCGTCGCAGGCGGCCAGCCCGCAACAGTCGCGTCACGGCGCGGCTCACCGCGACCGCATCCATCCGTGTCAGCTCGGCGACCTCGGCGGCCGAGATGCCCGGGTGACGCGACAGCACGGCGATCACGCGCCACTCCGGGATGCTGAGGCCGAAGCGTCGTCGATAGGCATCCGCGATCGCGCTGCTCACGATGTTGGTGAGCACCGAGAGGCGGTAGGGCAGGAATCGCTCGAGTTCGATGGAATCGGGTTCGTCAGGCTTCACGCGCAGGCACCGGTGGCGGCAACGCTTGCAAGTGTAACGATTGCGCGGCGCGAATGTCGCGACCTCACGGCCGATGCGGGCGGGCCAGGTACTCGTGCGTCTGCATCTCGGCCAGGCGGCTCCGGGTGCGTTCGAATTCGAACGCGAGGCGTTCGCCGCGGTACAACTGCTCGGGCGGAGCTTCGGCCGAAACGACCAGCTTGACGCCGCGGTCGTAGAACTCGTCGACCAGTGCGATGAAGCGCCGGCCTGGGTCGTCCATGCCTGAATCGAAGACCGGAACGCCGGAGACCAACACAGTGTGGAAGTCGCGTGCAATCTCCACGTAGTCGGCCGTGCTGCGCGGCCCAGCGCAGATGGCGCCGAACTCGAACCAGATCACGTCGGAGGAGCGGCTGCGGACCGGAACCGGCCGTCCCTCGACTTCGAGCGATCCGCCGGGTTCGCCTGCAGCGCCAGCGATCTCTTCGAAGCGCAGTGCCAGCGAGTCGTCGACGAATGGATCAGCGGCGTCGAGGTAGAGCGGGGCTTTCTCGAGCTGGCGCAGGCGATAGTCGAGGCCGGCATCCACGTTCACGGTCTCGGTGCAACGCTCGATCAGCGCGATGGCCGGCAGGAAACGGCTCCGCTGCAGACCGTCGCGGTACAGCGCGGACGGCGGCGCGTTCGACGTGAACACGAGCGTCACGCCGCGTTCGACGAGGGCGGCAAACAGCCCCGAGAGCAGCATCGCATCGGCGATGTCGCTGACGAACAGTTCGTCGAGGCACAGCACGCGCACGTCCCGACCGATCTCCGTGGCGACCTGCTCGAGCGGGCTCTCGATCTCGCGCAACCGGCGCAGCCGGCCATGCACGTCCTTCATGAACCGGTGGAAATGGTCGCGCCGGGACGGTACCTCGAGGTGGGCGCGGAACAGGTCCATCAGGAACGTCTTGCCGCGACCGACCCCGCCCCAAAGGTAGACCCCGCGCACGACGGCCGGCGTCGGCGCGTTCCAGCGACGCGTGATGCGCCCAATCCAGCCGGGCTGCGCCGCGTGGGTCTGCGCGAGGCGCGAGCGCAGGTCGTCGAGACGTGCGACGGCCTGCAGCTGGGACACATCGGCCTGGTAGCCGTGACGCCGCAGCGACTCCTGATACGCCTGCTGCAGGGTGCCGCGCCCGCTCATGGAGGTTGGTCGCGCTCTCAACTCGCGAGTTCGGGGCGGTCGCGGAAGTGCTCGAGCGCCGCCGGGTTCGCGAGCGCGTCGGTGTTGCGGACCGGCCGGCCGTGGATCACGTTGCGGACGGCAAGCTCGACGATCTTGCCGCTGATCGTGCGCGGGATGTCCGGCACCGCGACGATGCGGGCCGGCACGTGCCGCGGCGTGGTATTGGCGCGAATCACGTCGCGAATCCGTTTCTCGAGCGCCGCGTCGAGTTGCACGCCCGGGCGCAGCCGAACGAACAGCACGGCCCGCACGTCGTTCTCCCAGTCCTGCCCCACGGCAAGGCTCTCGAGGATTTCCTCGAGCTTCTCGACCTGACGGTAGATCTCGGCCGTGCCGATGCGCACGCCGCCCGGGTTCAGTACCGCGTCGGAGCGGCCGAGGATCAGGATTCCGCCGTGCTCGGTGACGACCGCGTAGTCGCCGTGGCACCAGACGTTCGCGAAGCGTTCGAAATACGCGGACCGATACTTCGCGCCATCCGGGTCGCCCCAGAAGCCGATCGGCATGGACGGGAAGGGTGCGGTGCAGACCAGTTCACCCTGCTGGCCGCGTACCGACCGGCCCTCGTCGTCGAAGACCTCGGTCTTCATGCCCAGCCCGGGTGACTGGATTTCGCCGCGATAGACCGGCAGCCACGGGTTGCCGAGGCAGAAGCAGGAAATGATGTCGGTGCCGCCAGAGATCGAGGCCAGGTGCAGGTCGCCCTTGATCGCGCCGTAGACGTAGTCGAACTGCTCCGGCGCAAGCGGCGATCCGGTGGAGAGCACGGTGCGCAGCGCGCCCAGATCGAAATTGCGACCCGGCGCGCCGCCATCCTTCTGGAGGGCCGACAGGTACTTCGGACTGGTGCCGAACGCCGTGATCCGTTCGCGCTCCGCCATGCGCCAGAGCACGTCGCGGTCCGGCGTGAACGGCGAGCCCTCATAGAGGACCACGGTGCAGCCCGTCGCGAGTCCGCTGACGAGCCAGTTCCACATCATCCAGCCGCAGGTCGTGAAGAAGAACAGCCGGTCGTCGGGGGTCAGGTCGGTGTGGAGGAGGTGCTCCTTGCGATGCTGCAGCAGCGTGCCGCCCACGCCGTGCACGATGCACTTCGGCACGCCGGTCGTGCCGGAGGAGTACATCACGTACAGCGGCGCGTCGAACGGCACACGGGTGAATTCGAGCGCGGCGTCCGTGCGTCCGAATTCGCCGAAGGCCACGGCGCCAGGCAATCCGGTGACATCCGGCGCCGCCGCGACGTAAGGTATGACGACCACGCGCTCGATGGAGGGCAGCCCTTCCAGCGCGGCGCGCACGGGCGCCAGCGAGTCGACGGTCTTGCCGTCGTAGAAGTAGCCGTCCGCCGTGAACAGAACGCGCGGCGCGACCTGGCCGAACCGGTCGAGCACTGCGTTGATGCCGAAGTCGGGCGAGCAGGAGGTCCACACGGCGCCCAGGCTCGTCGTCGCGAGCATCGCGACGACGGATTCCGGCAGGTTCGGCAAAAAGCCGGCCACGCGGTCGCCCGGCCCGATGCCGAGTTCGCGCAGTCCGGCGGCGATCCGGGCCACCTCGGCCCGCAACTGCCGGTAGCTCAGCTCGCGCCGCGCGCCGCGTTCGTTGCAGAACACGAGCGCGGCGTGATCGTCGGCGCGCGCCAGGAGGTTCTCGGCGAAGTTGAGCTCGGTGTCCTCGAACCACACTGCGCCGGGCATGCGGTCGCGGTGGCGCAGCACGGGGGCACGACCGGCGGTGCGGATGATGCCGGCGAAATCGACGAGTGCCGTCCAGAACGTCTCGCGCTCGTCGACGGACCAGCGCCACAGTACCTCGTAATCACCTTGCGGCGCACCATGGCGGTCGCGCGCAAAGGCTGCGAAGCGCGTCAGGTTAGAGGCGGCGACCCGTCCGGCCGGTGGAGTCCAGATCGGCTCGGTCACGCTCGGCACCAGCTACATGCTCTGGTAGTTCGGCCCGGAGCCGCCCTCGGGCGTGGTCCAGGTGATGATCTCGTAGGGGTCCTTGATGTCGCAGGCCTTGCAGTGCACGCAGTTCGACGCGTTGATCTGCAGGCGCCTGCCGCCGGCGCCGTCGTCCACCATCTCGTAGACGTGGGCGGGGCAGAAATGCTGGCAGGGGTTGCCGTATTCCTGCGCGCAGCGCGTGGCGCAGATATTCGGCTCGGCCACCTTGAGGTGCACGGGCTGCGATTCCTCGTGCGCGTTGCCCGCGAAGAACACCGCGCTGACGCGGTCGCGCGGCTTGAGGCTGCGCTCGCCCCAGCCGCGATCCGGCGAGGCAATCTGGTCGAGCTTGAGCAGTGCCGAGTGGTCGGCGTGGTTCGCGAGCGTCCATGGCGAATGGCCCGCCGTCAGCGTCTCGAGCGCGCCGTTGGCGATGCCGAGCCACATGCCGTGCTTGAACCCGGGGCGCACGTTGCGCACCTTGTAAAGTTCGAGCCCGCCGGGGGAGGTGCGCCAGCGGGAGTCGAATCCCGCCGAGGCGCCCGATTCGACCAGGTGCTCGGCCGCGAGGCGGCCCGAGCGCACGGCCTGGTGTACGCCCTTGATCTTCGGCACGTTCAGCGTGCCGCCGGCATCCCCGACGAGGAGGGCGCCCGGCATCTCGAGCGTTGGCATCGATTGCCAGCCGCCCTCGACGATCGTTCGCGAGCCATAGGCGAGCACTTCGCCGCCGTCGAGCAGCCCCTTAAGGCTTGGGTGATTCTTGAACTGCTGGAACGCCTCGAACGGCTGGAAGCGCGGGTCGGCGTAGTCGAGGCCGACGACGAACCCGACGTACACGCGGTCCTGGTCGAGGTGGTAGAGAAAACTGCCGCCGTACGTCGCCTGGTCCATCGGCCAGCCGACCGTATGCTGGATCATGCCGGGCTCGACGCGCCCGGGTGGCAGCTGCCACAGTTCCTTGAAGCCGAGCCCGTAGGTCTGCGGCGATTTGCCGGCATCGAGCCGGAAGCGCTTGATCAGGATCTTCGCGACACTGCCGCGGCAACCCTCGGCGACGATCGTGGTCTTTGCACGGATCTCGGGGCCCGGCGCGAAGTTCGGCCCGGGCGCGCCGTCCTTGTCGAGGCCCATGTCGCCGATGCGCACGCCGGCCACGGCACCCTGGTCGTCGAACAGCGGCGCCGCTGCCGCGAAGCCCGCGAACACGTCGCAACCGACGCCTTCGGCTTGGGCCCCGAGGTAGGCGACCAGGTTGCCAAGCGAGACGATGAAGTTGCCGTGATTGTTCATCTGCGGCGGCGTCGGCAGCTTGTAGCGCCTGGTTCGCGTCAGGAACGCGAACTCGTCGCGGCCCGCGGGCACTCGGATGCCCTTGTATTCGTCACGCCAGGCGGGCAGCAGTTCGTCGAGCGGGCCGGGCTCGATCACCGCGCCTGATAGCGCGTGGGCGCCGACCGTCGCCGACTTCTCGAGCACACAGACGTTGAGGTCCGGCTGCAGTTGCTTGAGCCGGATCGCGCAGGCGAGGCCCGCAGGGCCGGCACCGACGACGACCACGTCGTACTCCATCACGTCGCGTTCGATGGTTTCGAGTGCCGGATCAGCCATGTGCATACCCCGATAACGTCTGTGTTGGTCGCTCGCGCCGGCTTCCCTGCATGATCGCGTATCTTAGCCCGGCCAGCCCTCCGTGGTCCGTGCTCAGCGCGGCGCCATGCGGATCGCGCCGTCGAGCCGAATCGTCTCGCCATTCAGCATCGGATTCTCGATGACCTGCCGTACGAGCGAAGCGTACTCGGCGGGCCGTCCCAGTCGCGGCGGGAACGGCACCTGCTTGCCGAGCGACTGCTGCGCCTCGACGGGCAGGGCGGCCATCATCGGCGTCATGAACAGGCCGGGCGCGATGGTCACGACCCGGATGCCGAAGGCTGCGAGTTCGCGTGCCATCGGCAGCGTCATGCCGACCACGCCGCCTTTCGAGGCGGCATAGGCCACCTGGCCGACCTGGCCGTCGAAAGCGGCGACGGACGCCGTCATCACGATGGCGCCGCGCTCGCCCTCGCCGTTCGGCGCGTTCTTCTGCATCGCGGCGGCCGCCGCCTTGCAGACGAGCAGCGTGCCGACGAGGTTGATCTCGATGACTTTGCGGAAGAAGTCGCCGGGCATCGGCCCGTCCTTGCCGACGAGACGTTTCGGCCAGCCGACGCCGGCGCAGTTTACGGCGAGATTGAGGCCGCCCATCGCGGTCGCGGCAGCCGCGACCGCGGCATCCACGGCCGTCTCCGACGTCACGTCGGTCGCGACGAAGGTTGCCTGGTCGCCAAGCTTCGCGACCGTCGCGTTGCCGGCCTCCGCATTGACGTCGAGCAGCACGACGCGGCCGCCGGCCGCGACGATACATTCTGCAACGGCCTGGCCGAGCCCGGAGGCGCCGCCGGTGATGATCGCGCGCGTGTCCTGGACCTGCATGGTCAGAGCCTCAGGCCGCCGTCGATGTCGATGCTGCGGCCGTTGAAGTAATCGTTCTCGGCGATGAAGACGGCCGCCTGCGCGATCTCCTCCGGCAGGCCGAGCCGCTTCAGCGGCACGGGTGCCGTCACTTTCTCGAGCATCTCGGGCGGCATGCCGGCGAGCAGGTCGGTGCGCGTGAAGCCGGGCGCGATCGAAGCCGCGCGAATGCCGAAGCGCGCGAGCTCGCGGGCCCAGACGACGGCCATCGCCGAGACGCCGGCCTTGGTGGCCGAGTAATTGCTCTGGCCTGCGTTGCCGGCCTTGGAAATGCTCGCGATATTGATGATCAGGCCGCCGTGGCCGAGCTTGATCATCCGTTCGGCCGCCTCGCGGCCGCACAGGAACACGCCGGTCAGGTTCACGTCGATGACGGCCTGCCATTGGTCGAGCCCCATCTTGCCGACCACGGTCCCGTCCTTGACCTTGACCAGCAGGCCGTCCTTGATGATTCCCGCATTGTTCACCATCACGTCGAGCCGGCCGAAGTCCGCGACGGCCTGGTCGAGCGCCGCGATGACCTGGTCTTCCTTCGCGACGTTCGCGGCGTAGACGCGCACGTCGGCGCCGCGCGCGGCGAGTTCGGTCCGGGCGGATTCGAGATCGGACGGCGTCAGGTCGACCAGCGCGATGCGGGCTCCGCGTTCGGCGAATGCCGTCGCGATCGCCTTGCCGATGCCGCGGGCACCGCCAGTGACGGCGACGACTTTTTCTTTGATCTGCATGCGGGGGCCTCTGCGGAATGTGGCGGGTCAGTCGGCGATCTCGATTGCGATCGCGGTGGCCTCGCCGCCGCCGATGCACTGCGAGGCGATGCCGCGCTTCAGGCCGCGCTTCCTGAGCGCGTGCACGAGCGTCGTCACGAGTCGCGCGCCGGTTGCGCCGACCGGGTGGCCGAGCGCGCAGGCGCCGCCGTTGACGTTGACGCGGGAGAGGTCGAGGCCGAGGTCGCGGGCCGCGGCCATCGTGACGACGGCGAAAGCTTCGTTGATTTCGTAGAGGTCGACCTCGGAGGCCTTCCATCCGGCGCGATCGAGCGTCTTCTGGATCGCGGGTCCCGGCGCGGTCGTGAACCACTCCGGTGCCTGGGCGTGGCTGGCGTAGGCGACGATGCGCGCGATCGGGCGCAGGCCGCCGGCCGCGGCCGCAGATGCGCTCGCGATCACGAGCGCGGCGGCGCCGTCGGAGATCGACGAGGAGGAGGCCGCGGTCACCGTGCCATCCTTACGAAAGGCGGGCTTCAGCGTCGGGATCTTGTCGATGTCGAGCGCAAACGGCGTCTCGTCCTGCGCGACGAGCTGCTCGCCCTTGCGGGTCTTGAACGTGACTGGTGCGACCTCCGCGACGAAGTCGCCGTCGCGCACCGCGCGCTGCGCGCGCCGTACGGATTCGGATGCGAACGCGTCCTGCGCCGCGCGCGTGAAGCCGTACTTGTCCGCCGTCGCGTCGGCGAAGCACCCCATGGCCTGGCCGTCCCACGGGCTCTGCAGGCCGTCGTAGAACATGTGGTCGATCAGCTCGGAGTGACCCATGCGATAACCGGTGCGCGCCTTGAGCAGCAGGTAGGGCGCATTGCTCATCGACTCGAGGCCGCCCGCCAGCGAGAGTTGCGCATGGCCAGCGAGGATCTGGTCGGACGCCAGCATCAGCGCCTTCATGCCCGAGCCGCACATCTTGTTGACCGTCGTCGCAGGCACGGAATGCGCGAGGCCCGCAGCGAGTGCTGCCTGCCGGGCCGGCGCCTGGCCGAGGCCCGCCGGCAGCACGCAACCGAAGATCACTTCTTCGATCGCGTCGCCGGTCACGCCGGCATCCGCGAGCGCCGCGCGTGCCGCCGCGGCGCCGAGCTGCGGCGCGCTTACGGCGGATAGCGCTCCCTGGAAACTGCCGATGGGTGTGCGGCGCGCTGAGAGGATCACGATTTTTTCTTGCATGGCGGGCTTCTCCAGCGAGCGGTGACCAGAATCGACCGAGTGTAAGCCGGCCGCATTTTGCAGCGCAAGACGATCGCGGCCGCCTGCGCTGGTCGCCCGTGACGTTCAGGAGATCCGGGCGGTTCGTCCGGGCGCTTCACGAGCCCGCGGCACGAAGCCCTTCTCGAAAACGGCGACGAATGCGTCGGCAATGTCCGCCGCGGTCATCGGCTCGTCGGCCCGGTACCAGTGTGCAATCCAGTTGAGGGCGCCCGCGAGCGCGAATGCCGCGATCTTCGGATCGCAGGGCTCGATCGACCCGTCTGTCATGCCGGCCTGCAGCAGGCCACGGATTCCCTGGTCGATCTCCGACTTGAGCGTGTTGATCTGGCGCCGCATGGCCGGGCGAAGATCCTGGTCATGTGCCCGGACCATGCACCAGCCGTATTCGGAGGCGATGGCCCGCGCGTAGCCCCGAACCACCGCGCTCAGCCGTTCGCGACCCGAGCCTCCGGCGCGCTCGGCCTCGCGGAAAGCGTCACGGATCGGATGCAGGCCGGCGAGGAAACACTCGAACAGCAGCTGCTCCTTGTTCTCGACGTAATAGTAAACCGTCGGCTTGGTCACACCGAGGTCGGCGGCGATGTCGTCGAGCGATGTGTGGTGGTAGCCGCGCGCGTTGAAAGCGCGGGCCGCAGCCCGGATCACTGCGTCACGTTTCACGTCGCGGTCGCGTGGCCGGCGTCGCCGCCCGGACCAGGGCGAGGCTGCCGCGGCCGGATCCTCGGCTGGGGCCGTTCGACGGCGTGTCGTATCGGGCATGGCGGTTCCTCGCGAGCCCGCGGCGGACGATCCGGCCGGTTGACGGGCTTGCGGCCCCTGATCATACTCGTCGGTAATATCCTACTCAAGGGTAGGAATAGACTGGGCGGCAGAGCTACGCAGGGGAAGACGCATGAGCAACGGCAGGACGGGTGGCGGCACGGCGCGGCCGCTACCAGAAGCGCAGTTCGAGGCGGCGCCATTGCGCTTCGTGAGCGCCGCCTCGCTGTTCGACGGCCACGACGCCGCGATCAATATCATCCGCCGGCTGCTGCAGTCGCACGGCGCGGAAGTCGTTCATCTCGGCCACAACCGCAGCGTCGCCGATATCGTGCGCGCTGCGATCCAGGAGGACGCCGACGGCATCGCCGTGAGCTCCTACCAGGGCGGCCACAACGAGTACTTCCGTTACATGGTCGACATGCTGCGGGAGCACGGTGCCGGTCACATCCGCATCGTGGTGGGCGGCGGCGGCACGATCGCGCCGCACGAGATCGAGGAACTCGAGGCCTACGGGATTGAGCGGATCTACTCGCCCGAGGACGGCCGCAAGCTGGGCCTCGACGGCATGATCGAGGACGTGATCCGCCGCGTCCGGCTCGCGACTCGTCCGGCGTTCGAGTTCGGACCAATGGGGCCGCGCGACCAGCAGCAGATCGCGCGAGCGATTTCCGCGCTCGAGCTCGCCGAGGCACCGACGGCGTTGCGCGAGACGCTGCGCAGGTCGGGCGCGCGCCCGGCGCGACGCGCGCCGGTGCTCGGCATCACCGGCACCGGCGGCGCCGGCAAGTCGAGCCTCACCGACGAGTTGCTGTTGCGCATCGTCCGCAATTTTCCCGATCGCAACGTAGCAGTCGTCGCGATGGACCCGACGCGCCGGCGCAGCGGCGGCGCGCTGCTCGGCGACCGGATCCGGATGAACTCGCTCGCCGCCGAACAGGTCTTCATGCGATCGCTCGCGACCCGTCGCCAGAACCTGGCGACGAGTGCGGTGCTCGCCGACGTGCTCGAGCTGCTGCGCTACGCCGGGTTCGACCTGATCGTCGTCGAGACGGCCGGCATCGGCCAGAGCGATTCGGAGATCGTCGACCTCGTCGACGTGCCGCTCTACGTGATGACGAGCGAATACGGCGCGGCGAGCCAGCTCGAGAAGATCGACATGCTCGACTTCGCCGAGCTGATCGCGCTCAACAAGTTCGAGAAGCGCGGCGCCGAGGACGCGCTTCGCGACGTCCGCAAGCAGTGGAAGCGCAACCACACGGCGTTCCAGACGCCGGACACCGACGTGCCGGTGTTCCCCACCATTGCCAGCCGGTTCAACGACCCGGGCGTCAATCGCCTGTTCGCCGCGCTGTGCCGCAAACTCGAGGAGACGTCGGGCGAGGGCGGACGGTCGTGGACCGTCACCGATCCAGGCCCGACCGAACTCGTCGAGCGGCACGCGCTGATTCCGGCGAGCCGCACGCGGTATCTCGCCGAGATCACGGCCAATGGCCGTCGCGCCCGCGAGGACCTGCAGCATCGCGCCGAGGCCGCTGGTCGCGCGCACAGCCTCTATGAGGCGCTGCGAACACTCGAGGATCCGGCGTTGCCCGCGCCGCTGGACCGCTACCGGGACGAGACCCTGGCCGATGCTTCCGATCCTGCCCGTGCACGGCTGCGGGCCGCATACCACGATGCCCTGGACGCGGTGGGCACCGAGTCGATCGACCTGCTGCGGCGATGGCCGGCGCTCGCGAAATCCGCGACCGATCCGGAGTACGGATACGTCGTTCGCGGACGCGAGATCCGCGGCGAGAACTACACCGAGACCCTCAGCCACAACCGCGTGCCGAAACTCGCGGTGCCGAAGCTGCGGGACTGGGGCGACCTGCTGACGTTCCTGCTCAAGGAACACCTGCCCGGTCACTTCCCGTACACCGCGGGCGTCTACCCCTACCGGCGCGAGGAGGAAGACCCGACCCGGATGTTTGCGGGCGAGGGCGGGCCCGAGCGCACCAACCGGCGCTTCCACTACCTCGCGGCCGGCCACGGCGCTGCGCGTTTGTCGACTGCGTTCGACTCGACGACGCTGTACGGCGAGGATCCGGACGAGCGCCCCGACATCTATGGCCGCATCGGCAATTCCGGGGTCTCGATCGCCACGCTCGACGACATGAAGAAGCTCTATTCGGGCTTCGATCTCTGCGCGCCGACGACCTCGGTCTCGATGACGATCAACGGCCCCGCGCCGATGATCCTGGCGATGTACATGAACACCGCGGTGGACCAGCGTGTCGAGCGGCACCTGCGCGAAGCGGGCCGCTGGACCGAGGTCGAGCAGAAAATCGCGGCGATGTACCGCGACCGCGAGCGGCCCCGCTATCTGGGCGACCTGCCGGCCGGCCACGACGGCTCGGGACTCGGGCTGCTCGGCGTCAGCGGCGACCAGCTCGTCGATCGCGAGACCTACGAGCGGATCCGCGCCGAGGCGCTGTCGCTGGTACGCGGCACCGTGCAGGCCGACATCCTCAAGGAGGACCAGGCGCAGAACACCTGCATCTTCTCGACCGAGTTCGCGCTCCGGATGATGGGCGACGTGCAGCAGTACTTCAATGACTGCAACGTGCGCAATTTCTACTCGGTGTCGATCTCCGGTTACCACATCGCCGAGGCCGGTGCGAACCCGATCTCGCAGCTCGCCTTCACGCTCGCCAACGGCTTCACGATCGTCGAGTACTACCTTGCGCGCGGCATGAAGATCGACGAGTTCGCACCCAACCTGTCGTTCTTCTTCTCCAACGGCATGGATCCGGAATATGCGGTGATCGGCCGCGTCGCGCGGCGCATCTGGGCGCGCGCGATGCGCGACCTCTACGGCGGCGGGCCGCGTTCGCAGATGCTCAAGTACCACATCCAGACGTCGGGCCGCAGCCTGCACGCGCGTGAGATCCAGTTCAACGACATCCGCACCACGCTGCAGGCCCTCTACGCGCTGTTCGACAACTGCAACAGCCTGCACACGAATGCCTACGACGAGGCGATCACGACGCCGACCGAGGAGTCGGTCCGGCGCGCGGTGGCGATCCAGCTGATCATCAACAAGGAACTCGGACTCAACCGGACGCAGAACCCCTGGCAGGGCTCGTTCGCCGTCGACGAACTGACCGATCTCGTCGAGGAAGCCGTCTACCGCGAGTTCGATCGTCTGTCCGAACGGGGCGGCGTGCTCGGTGCGATGGAGACGATGTACCAGCGCAGCCGGATCCAGGAAGAGAGCCTCTACTACGAGACGCTGAAGCACGACGGCCGCCTGCCGATCGTCGGCGTGAACACGTTCCTCGGGCCGGAGGATGCCGGCGAGATTCGCGACGCAGTGCTGATCCGATCCACCGAGGAGGAGAAGCGCGGCCAGGTGACGGCTGTGCGCGCGTTCCTCGAACGCAATGCTGCACAGCGACCCGAAGCGCTGCGGCGCCTGCAGGTCGCGGCGGCGAGCGGCGGCAACGTGTTCGCGGAATTGATGGAGAGCGTCAAGGTCGCGTCGCTCGGCAGCATCTCGCGGGCGCTCTACGACGTGGGCGGGCAGTACCGGCGCAGCATGTGACGCGGGTGGCTTCTCAGCGTACGGACAGCACTTGCACCATCGGGAGCCAGCGGGCGTCATCGCGCAGGGGCGCGAGGAAAGGCGAGAGCCACAGCTCGCCTGGCAGGTCCCGGGTTGCATCGAGCGCGTCGCCGACGACAGCCCGCTGCGCCGCCGCGTCGAGGTGTGCGAACGCGCCGTCGGCATCGCCGCGGTAGGCGGCGATCTCGGCCAGCAGGATCCGCGCGTACGCGGTGTCGTTGGCCTGCAGGCGACTGAGCGCCGCCGTCGCCTCCGGCTCCGGCTCGAGCAATACGCGCAGCTGGTCTCGGACCGGGCCGTCCGGGATCGAATGACTCGCAACGCGCGCCTCGTCGAGTCGGCCGAGCATCAGCAGTGCGCGGCAGGTGTCCGGCGTCCGCGCCTTCGGCGCGAGCATCGGCACGTGTCGCAACTGCTGCAGGGCCTCCTCATAGCGTCCTGCGCCGAGCAGGACGGCAGCTAAATTGCCGCGATAAACGGCCGACAGGGGGTCGGATTCCACCAGGCGCCCCATCAGATTGGCCGCCTCGGCGAGTCGGCCGTCCAGCAACGCCTGCCCTGCGTGCACCCCAACCACCAGTGGGTCGCGGGGTGCGAGCTGCCGTGCGCGCTCGAACGACGCGCGAGCCGCCGCAGGCGCGTTCGTGGTGCGGTAGTAGCTGGACAGCCGGACGTGAGCCTCGGCCAGTCCCGGATCGGCCTCGAGCGCGCGCTCGAGCGCTTGGCGTTGCGCCTCCAGCCGGTGCTCGGGATCGCCGAACTCCTCGATGCCGCGCACCTGATAGGCACCGGCCAGCGCCGTCCAGGCTCGCGCATGCGCGGGGTCGAGCGCTACGGCCTTCTCGAAGTGACGCTCGGCCGCCTCGAGATCGCCTGGCTGGCGCCGCAGGAACAGGTACCGCCCCAGCAGGTACAGGTCCTGGGCGGCGGCGGAACCCGGGGCGTCCGGATGCGTCGAAGGCGCGAGGCTTACCTTGAGCCGCTCGGCCACGTCGATGGCGACCTGGCGTTGCAGCTCCAGCACGCGAACAAACGTGCGGTCGTAGGTGCGCGACCACAGATGGGCGCGGGTCGAGGTATCGATGAGCTGGACGGTGATGCGCAGCTGGTCGCCCGCGCGCCGCACGCTGCCCTCGAGCACGTAGGCCACGTCCAGCCGGCCAGCGACTGCAGCGATATCCACCGAGGCGGGCTCGAAGACGAAGGAAGAGCTGCGGGCAATGACCCGCAGGTCAGGCGACTGGGCCAGCAGGTGGAGAATCTCCTCGGCAAGGCCATCGGCGAAGTAGGCCTGGTCGCCGTCCGGGCTCAGGTCGAGGAAGCGCAGCACCGCGATGGAATTGCCGGAATTCGTCGGCTGCGGCGCCTCGGTCACGTCATGCGGGCGGTCGGTGGCGCGATGAGCGAGGAACCACGAGCCAAAGCCCGCCAGGAGCACCAGGCCGAGCAGCGCCGCGACCACCCCTCGCGAGCGCAAGGCGGGGTGATCGGCCGAGAGAGTAGCTGCGGACTCGGCCTCGGCAGCCATGTCCGCCGCTGAAGCCTGCGATGGCACAGGCGTGACGGTCACTGCTGCATCGAGAATGAACCCCTGCCGCGGAATCGTGCGCAGCAGTCTCTGTTCGGCGTCGCCGAGTGCGCGACGGATCTCGACCACGCATTGGGTCAGCGAGCCTTCGGTGACGACCGTGGAACCCCAGACGGCGTCGAGCAGTTCGTGCTTGCCCACCAGCCGTCCCGGGTGCTTGACCAGGTGTCGCAGCACCGCGTAGGACTTCGGCCGCAACCGCGTCTCGATGCCGCCCCGACTCAGCGTGCCCCTCGCCATGTCGAGCGTGAAGCCGGCGAACGAATAGGCGCTCTGGTCGGTGTCCATTCCTGGCATTTCGGCCTCGGTGGATCCGCTGAGCTGCAAATTTCGCACATTTTTGGTGGCTTTTTCGCGGGTTCTTCGTGACGCGGACGGCGGCGCGAGTCAGTTTCGAGGCACCACGGGACGCGCGCGCTTCACCAGTGGATCGCCGCTGGCGAGAAGCGCCAATCCTTGTCCCGGAGGCTTGACGCAGCGCATCAATCTCGAAAAAGAGGAAGGGATACAACATGAGGAAGACAGCTTCAGCGTTGATCGGTCGACGGTCCGTTGTGCGGGCGGCTCGCAAGGCAGCGGTCCCGATCCTGGCCGCGTTTGCGCTGGCCGTGCCACAGGCGGCACAGGCCCAGTTGGCGAGCGGCCTCGAAGGTTCGGTGGGCAGCACGGTTGGTCCGGACGGGGCGTTGTACGTCCCCGAGAGTTTCGCCGGCCGGATCACTCGCATCGACCCGAAGACTGGTGCCACATCCACGTTTGCGGACGGACTGCCCGCCAGGCTGCCGGGGGTCCCGTTCGGTGGTGCCGTGGACGTGGCTTTCCACGGCGGCACGGCCTACGCGCTGGTGACGATGGTGAATCCGTACCTCGGCGGCAGCGACGTGGATGGGATCTACCGCATCGATGGCGCGGGCAGCGCCGAGCCCATCGCGGACATCGGCAGCTTCACGGTTGCCAATCCGTCACCGACGGACTGGTTCCTTCCGACCGGAGTGCAATACGCAATGGAGCCGTGGCGCGGCGGATTCCTGGTCACCGACGGGCACCACAATCGCGTGCTGCAGGTGACGCTCGACGGCGAGGTGTCGGAGTTCAGGGGATTCGACAACATCGTGCCGACCGGACTCGAAGTGCAGGGCAACACGGTCTACATGGCCCGGATGGGCGCAGCCCCGCACCCGGCGCAGGAAGGCCAGGTCGTAGCGTTCGGGCCGAAGTCCGCGTCGGCGACGGTCATGGCCTCGGGGGCGCCGATGCTGGTCGACGTCGAGCGCGGCCGCGGCCAGACGATGTTCGCGCTGTCGCAGGGCACGTGGGACGGCCTCTTTCCAGGCTCATCGGCCAATGCTGACGAGGGCTCGCTCGTGCGCATGAACCGCGACGGCAGCTTCAGCGTGATCGCCGACGGGCTCGATCGGCCGAGCTCGCTCGAGATCATCGGCAACACGGCCTATGTCATCACGCTGCCGGGCGAGGTCTGGGCGATCGATCCCATCGCGGGCCCGCCCTTCGGCAAAGCCCGCTAGGCTCGCCGGGGCCCGGCGAGGGCTGGCGCTTCGCCGGGGTCCGGGGCGAGATCGGGCTCGTCGAGCCGCGCAACCATGCGGCGCCGGGCTTCGTTGCGCATCTCGTCGGCGGCGTGAACCGACACCGGCACTGCGATCGGTTCGAGGATCTCGACGCGGATGCGGCCCGGCCGCACGAGCATCGCGCCACCCGGCATCGCACGGCGCGCCCCGAGAATCACGACCGGCACGACGGGCATCTCACCGCGCACTGCAGCTGCGAACGCCCCGACGTGGAACCGCTTGAGTCCCGGCACCGCGTCGAACGTGCCTTCCGGGA
>Ga0209391_10000226_pt1 | contig 24300 bp, 22 predicted proteins | sample PPLLak3March2015_FD_187246 | JGI IMG/M metagenome (GOLD analysis project Ga0209391, IMG submission 187246) | Freshwater sediment microbial communities from Prairie Pothole Lake near Jamestown, North Dakota, USA - PPLs Lake P7 Core (1) Depth... | ecosystem: Environmental > Aquatic > Freshwater >...
CGGGCGAAACGTCGACGGTGTAATCCGTGCCGTAGGCGAGGACCCTGCGGATCGGGTTGCCACCGGCGTCGGGCGGAAGCTCCGCGCCCTGGGCGGGGCCCTTGGTCGTGTTGCTGAGGTACACCTCGACGAGCCGCACGCTCGAGGCGCCGAGCGACGCCGGATCGATGGGCAGGTTGAAAGTCGTCGTGATCGGCGAGGTCGTCGAGAAGCCGTCGAGCGTGTTGAGCGACGGACCGGTCAGGATGAACGGCGGTGCGAGCGCGGTGGCGGGGATGTTCAACGTGCCGTCGGTCGAGCCGAGGAAGAACAGGTCGGTCGGGAACGGCAGGATGGGGATCGCCGCGGTCGGCGCAAACAGTGCCACGAAGTTCTCCGGCGGCGGCGTCGGAAAGTCGCCCCCGTCCCTGGAAGCATCGCACCCGCTCAGGGTCACCGCGGCGCCCAGTGCGATCGCGGCCGCGAGCCGACTCGTCTTGACGTCTGACATGTCCGTTATCCCCTCGAGAATGAACTGCGCGTCGTGCCGCGCATGATTGAATTTTCCGCCCCGCAGACTACGCTCGCGCGGGGATGGCACGCAAGAACCCGGGCGGACGGAAAACCGCGATGCCTCCGGAAGGGGCCTCGGGCGGGCGGCATGTGGTGCGGATCATCGGCGGCGAATGGCGCGGCCGGAAGATCCGCTTCCCGCCCGTGGACGGGATCCGGCCTACGCCGGACCGGGTCCGTGAGACCCTGTTCAATTGGCTGCAGTCCGCGACGGCAGGCAGCCGCTGTCTCGACCTCTACGCCGGCAGCGGGGCGCTCGGGCTCGAGGCGCTGTCCCGCGGCGCCCGGGAAGTCGTCTTCGTCGACCTCGACGCGGCGGTGACGCGCCACCTGCAGGAACGGCTGCGGGAATTCGGATGCGACCGAGGACAAGTCGTACGCATGCCGGCCGAGCGCTACCTAGAGCAGCCGGCCGTACCGTTCGACGTCGTCTTTCTCGACCCCCCGTACGCGTCGGGCCTGGCCGGGGAATCGTTCCGCCGGATCGTGGAGGCCGGCTGGATCGCGCCCGACGGCTGCGCGTACCTGGAGACGGCCGCATCGGCCGGGCCGCCGGTGCTGCCCCCGGGCTGGACGCTCTTCCGCAGCAAGCGGGCGGGGGAGGTGGGCTATCATCTGGCGCGCCGGACACCGGCGGGGGAGCCATAACGGAAGGGGAGCGCGTGGGCAGTCGAGCGATGTACCCGGGGACGTTCGATCCCTTCACCAACGGCCACAACGACCTGGTCCGCCGGGCCTGCCGCATCTTCGACCACGTCGTGGTGTCGATCGCGGCGAACCCCAACAAGACCCCGCTGTTCCCGCTCGAGGAGCGCGTCGACCTCGCGCGCCGGGTGCTCGCGGACGTGCCCAACGTCGAGGTGACCGGCTACTCGGGCCTCACGGTCGACTTCGCGAAACAGCACGGCCTCAATGTCATCGTCCGGGGCCTGCGGGCCGTGTCGGACTTCGAGTTCGAGTTCCAGCTCGCGACGATGAGCCGGCACCTGAACGGCGACGTCGAGACGGTGTTCCTGACGCCGACCGAGCAGTTCAACTTCATCTCCTCGACGCTGATCCGCGAGATCGCGAGCCTCGGCGGCAACGTCCGCGAGTTCGTCGACCCCGTCGTCGCCGACGCGCTCAAGTCCCGCTTCCCGCTCTAGCGGTCGCGCGGCAGAAATGCGGGCCTCGCGTACGATTTGCGCGGTGCCGGCCGGCCGGTGAGCGGTCAGCATGGGGTTCCACGGAAGGATGCCCATGACGCTAGCCGACTGGCCCGAATCCGAACGGCCGCGCGAGAAGCTGCTGCGACAGGGGGCGGCCACGCTCTCGGAGGCCGAGCTCCTGGCGATCCTGCTGCAGACGGGGACTCGCGGACGCTCCGCGCTCGACACCGCCCGCGCGCTGCTCACGGAGTTCCGCTCGCTGCGGGGGCTTCTCACGGCCGAGCGCCACGCCCTCTGCCGCGTGCGCGGCCTCGGCAACGCGAAGTTCGCGCTGCTGCAGGCCTCACTCGAGCTTTCGCGGCGCCATTACGCGGAACTGATGCAGATGGGGCCCGCGCTCGCGAACCCGCGGGCGACGCGCGAGTTCCTGAGGGCGCGCCTCCGCGATCGCGACCACGAGGTGTTCTGCTGCCTGTTCCTCGACAACCGGCACCGCGTGATCTGTTTCGACGAGGTGTTCCGCGGCACGATCGACGGCGCGAGCGTGCACCCGCGCGACGTCGTCAAGCTGGCGCTCGCGCGGAATGCGGCTGCGGTCATCCTCGCCCACAACCACCCGTCCGGCGTCGCCGAGCCGAGCCAGGCCGACGAGCTCATCACCGGCCGGCTCCGCGAGGCGCTCGCGCTCGTCGACATCCGCGTGCTCGACCACATTGTCGTCGGTGACGGCGCGTGCGTCTCGTTCGCGGAGCGCGGGCTCCTTTAGCCGTAGGCCGGTCGCGCGAGGGGTGCGGTCTCGCCGCGGTCCGGCAGCCGCCCGGACGGCACCTCCCTGTGCCGGCCGGCACGGCCACCGATCCCGATCAGTCCAGCCGCTCGGCCGTCGCCCGCGCACACCCCGCCAGCGCGATCTCGCCAGCGGCGTCGTAGAAGGTCACGCTTGCATTGCTGGTCCAGGCCGTGCCCTCTTCGTTGAACTCGATGCCCTGGTCGATGACCTGGCGACCACGCTTGTAGCGGCCCCCGGCGCTGTCGAACTGGATCCACGCCCGGATCACCGACCGGTAGGTCGACCGGCCGGTGCGCTCCCAGGTCCCGAGCCCCGGGCTGCGCTGGCCGGGGTCGAAGGCCGGGTTCGAGGTCGTCTCGACGAGCGTGCCGCCGCGCCCGAACAGCAGGTACGAGACCACGGGCGGCGCGTTCGGGACGTCGACGCCGGTCGCGCAGACGTAGGGCCGGATCGCGACCAGCCACGCGCCCTCGAGCGAGGCCGGGCCGACCCAGCGGCCCGTGGCGTGGGCCGGGGCCGTCGCGGCGACCGTTCCGCACGCAAGCCAGGCAGACAGGATCAAATATCTGATTTTCATGATGATTTCCCTCCGGCGCCGCGGCGGGATTGCCGCGAGCTGCCGAGGGGCGACTCTCCGGTACCGGCACGGGCGAGTCCTTGGCAAGGACTGAATCGTTCTGAAAGATGCTGAATGCGCGTCGTCGCTTGCCCGCAGAGGCCGTCGCTGGTATAAAACGCGGCTCGTTTTTGCGGGAGCGGCCAACCGGTCCGCCCCGTCCTGAGGATCAAGCCATGTCGAAAGTCTGTCAGGTCACCGGCAAGCGGCCGATGAGCGGCAACACCGTCTCCCACGCCAACAACAGGCGTCGGCGCCGGTTCCTGCCGAACCTCCACTCCCAGCGTTTCTGGCTCGAGAGCGAGAAGCGGTGGGTGACGCTGCGCGTCTCCGGCAACGGCATGCGGACGATCGACAAGAAGGGCGTCGAGGCCGTCGTGGCCGAGCTGCGCGCCCAGGGCGTCAAGGTCTGACCCGGAGCACCGAGCCATGCGCGACAAGATCAAGCTGCTCTCGACCGCCGGCACCGGTCACTTCTATACGACGACCAAGAACAAGCGGCTCCACCCGGAGAAGCTCGAGGTCAAGAAGTTCGACCCGAAGGCCCGCAAGCACGTGACGTACAAGGAAGCCAAGATCAAGTAGCGGCGGCCTCCCCAAAAGGTGCCTGACATATTTTCGAGAGGGCCCGCCATCGGCGGGCCTTTTCATTTCCGAAATCGTGTCTGACATATTTCCTTCGTGCCCGAGCTGCCCGAAGTCGAAACCACCCGCCGGGGAATCCGCTCCGCCCTGGCAGGCCGCGCGATCACGGGCTTCGTGCTGCGCGAGCCCCGCCTCCGCTGGCCGGTCGACCGCGCGATCGAGCGGGTCCTGCCGGGGAGGGCGGTCCTCGATGTGCGCCGTCGCGCCAAGTACCTGCTCGTCGACGTCGAGGGCGGCTCGCTGCTCGCACACCTCGGCATGTCGGGTAGCCTGCGCGTGCTGCCGGCCTCGACGCCGCTGCTCGCCCACGACCACTACGATCTCTGCCTCGACGACGGCCGCTGCCTGCGCTTCAACGACCCGCGGCGCTTCGGCAGCCTGCACTGGCTGACCGGGGACCCCGCAGCTCACCCGCTGCTCGCGGACCTCGGGCCGGAACCCCTCGAACCCGGCTTCGATGCCGATTACCTGCATCGCGAGTCCCGCGGCCGGCGCGTCGCGGTCAAGCCGTTCCTGATGGACCAGCGCGTGGTCGTCGGCGTCGGCAACATCTATGCCTCGGAGGCGCTCTTCAGGGCCGGCATCCACCCGCAGCGCGCTTCGGGCCGCATCGGCGCCGGGCGTTACGAACGGCTCGTGGCGGCGGTACAGGCCGTGCTCGGCGAGGCGATCCGGCAGGGCGGCACGACGCTGCGCGACTACGTGAGCGCGGAGGGCACGCCGGGCTACTTCCGCCAGCGGCTGTACGTCTACGAGCGCGCCGGGGAGCCGTGCCGGCGCTGCGGCAGGCCGATACGCCAGCTCGTGCAGGGACAGCGCTCCACCTACTTCTGCCCCGCCTGCCAGAAGTAACCGGCGGTTATGGGGTCAGGCCGTTCGCGCGGATTTGCGGCCTGTACCGTTGCCTCGCGCGCCGTCGCAACTCCAGAATCGGCTGCATGAACGCCAACCCCCCGCTCCGCGTCCTGCTCGGTGTCACGGGCGGCATCGCCGCGTACAAGAGCGCAGAGCTCGTGCGACGCCTGCGCGAGCGCGGCGCCGAGGTGCAGGTGGTGATGACCGACGGCGCCCGGCAGTTCGTCACGCCGCTCACCTTCCAGGCCCTCTCCGGCCGCACGGTCCGCTCGGACCTGTGGGACGAGGCGGCCGAGGCGGCGATGGGCCACATCGAACTCGCGCGCTGGGCGGACCGAGTGGTCGTCGCGCCGGCGAGCGCGGACTTTCTCGCGCGGCTCGCGCACGGGTTCGCGGGCGACCTCCTCTCGACCGTGTGCCTCGCGACCGAGGCTCCCATTGCCGTCGCGCCGGCCATGAACCGGCTGATGTGGGCGAATCCTGCGACGCAGGCGAATGTCGCGATGCTCGCCGGCCGCGGCGTCACGATCCTCGGGCCGGCGTCCGGCGACCAGGCCTGCGGCGAGACCGGGCCCGGCCGCATGCTCGAAGCCGCGCAGATCGCCGAGGCGCTGCTCGCGCCATGCGCCGACGCCGGCGGCGCGCTCCGGGGCCGCAAGGTGCTCATCACCGCCGGGCCCACGCGCGAGCGCATCGATCCGGTGCGGTTCATCACGAACCGCAGCTCCGGCAAGATGGGTTACGCCGTCGCGGAGGCCGCGCGCGCCGCAGGCGCCGAGGTCGTCATCGTGAGCGGGCCGGTCGCCGTGCCGACACCCGCGGGCACGCGGCGGATCGACGTCGAGACCGCCGAGCAGATGATGGACGTGGTCGCGGCGGAGCTGCCCGGCACGGACATCTTCATCGCCGCCGCGGCGGTGTCCGACTACCGTCCGGTGCAACCCGCAACGGAGAAGATCAAGAAGACCAGCGATTCGCTGGTGCTCGCGCTCACCCGCACGACGGACGTCCTCGCAACCGTCGCGGCCGGCTCGCCACGGCCGTTCGTCGTCGGGTTCGCCGCGGAGACGCAGAACGTCGAGCGCAACGCGCTCGCGAAACTCGAGGGCAAGCGGCTGGACATGATCGCGGCCAACGAGGTGGGCGACCGGCTCGCGTTCGACTGCGACGACAACGCGCTCACGGTCTACTGGCCGGGCGGGCGGCGCGAGCTCGGGCGTGCGCCGAAGCGCGAGCTCGCCGACGCGCTGGTCGCCTTGATCGCCGAGCGCTACGGCGCCGGGCGGGCATCCGGCGCGGAGCCGGGCGCGTCGCGCGGCGCCGGCAGCATCGCAGCCCGATGAGCACCGTCAAGCGACGAGCGATGCAGGTGCGCCTGCTCGACCCGCGCCTCGGCCGGGAATTCCCGCTGCCGCATTACGCGACGCCGGGATCGGCGGGCCTCGACCTCCGGGCGTGCCTCGACGCGCCGCTTGCGCTCGCCCCGGGGCAGGCCGAGCTCGTGCCCACGGGCCTCGCGATCCACCTCGACGATCCCGCGCTCGCGGCTGTCCTGCTGCCGCGCTCGGGCCTCGGCCACAAGCACGGCATCGTGCTCGGCAACCTCGTCGGCCTGATCGACTCCGATTACCAGGGCCAGGTGATGGTGTCCTGCTGGAACCGCGGGCAGGGCGCGTACACGATCACGCCCGGCGAGCGCATCGCGCAGCTCGTCGTCGTGCCTGTCGTGCAGGTGGAACTCGACGTCGTCGAGCAGTTCGCGGAATCCGAGCGCGGTGCGGGCGGATTCGGCAGCTCCGGGACTACTTGAGGCCCCTGAGCTCCTTGAAGCGGGCGATGTCGGCCCCGAACTCCGCGCGCAGCTTCGCGCGCTCCGCCGTGTTCTTCGCGAGTTCCTGCTCGTAGACCTGCAGGCCGTTCACGGTGTTCACGATCTCCTCGGCGATGTGATCCGGCACGGGCGGCGCTGCCTCGTCGTCGCTGTAGGGACGGAAGCGCTGCACGTCGCCCATGAGCCGCGACTCGCGCTCCCTCAGATTCGCGATGTACTGCTCGGTCACGCGCGACTGCTGGTCGAGCAGCTCGAGCCGCTGGTCGCGCAGCCGCTCGATGTCGGCCACGGAGAGGTAGGTCGCGATCAGGGTGCGGTCGCGCTGCTCGGAGGCCTTCGCCGCGTCCTCGGCCGCCTTCTGCTGCGCGGCCTGCTCGAGCGAGCGACGCCCGGGAATGGTGCGGATCACGCGGCCCGAGCGGTCGAGCACCTCGACGTCGAGGTCCATGCAGGGAGCGGGGATGTTCTGGCCGAAGTGCGACTGCCCGCGGGCGTCGCGGCAGCGATACACCTCGTCGCCGGTCAGGCGCTCGGCGGACGCGGGCACGAGCGGCGTCATCACCAGCGCGAGCAGGCAGGACCCGAGCAGTCGGGAAGGCATACGGAGAGCTCCGGCAGTGTGCTGCATGCGGGGATTCTGCGCCCGGCGGGGCCCGCGCGCTAACGTCCGGGCGCCGGGTTTGTGACCCGCGTCATGGCCCCGGGTTCCGTTCAGACGCCGTAGCGATCCCGGTAGGCCCGGACCGTCCCGAGCACGGCCGTGTCGCCGGTTGCCTCGAGGTGCGCCATGAGGTCCCGCAGGCGCAGCACGCTCACGACCGGCAGGCCGTAGGTTTCCTGGACTTCCTGGACGGCCGAGCGCTCGCCCTGGCCGCGCTCCTCGCGATCGAGCGCGATCAGCACGCCGGCCGGCGTCGCGCCGTGCGAGCGGATGATCTCCACGGACTCGCGGACGGCGGTGCCGGCCGTCATGACGTCGTCGACGATCAGCACGCGGCCCGCGAGCGGGGCGCCCACGATCGTGCCGCCTTCGCCGTGGTCCTTCGCTTCCTTGCGGTTGAACGCGAACGGGACGTCGCGGTGCTCGTGCTCTGCGAGCGCGGCGGCCGTCGCCGTGACGAGCGGGATGCCCTTGTACGCCGGGCCGAAGAGCATGTCGAACTCGACCCCCGACACTGCCGCCGCGCGGGCGTAGTGGCGCCCGAGCCCCGCGATCGCGCGGCCCGTGTTGAAGAGCCCGGCGTTGAAGAAGTAGGGACTCCGGCGGCCGGACTTGAGCGTGAACTCGCCGTAGCGCAGCACGCCGAGGTCGAGGCAGAGGCGGATGAAGTCGGGCTGGTGCATGGCCGTACTTTATACTGCGCCGCCATGCGCATCGTCACGCTGAACGCCAACGGCATCCGTTCCGCGGCCCGCAAGGGCTTCTACGACTGGCTCGCGACGCAGGACGCGGACGTCGTCTGCGTGCAGGAGACCCGGGCGCAGGCCGACCAGCTCGCGGACCCGATCTTCCGCCCGGAGGGCTACCACTGCTACTACCAGGACGCCGAAAAGAAGGGCTACAGCGGCGTCGCCGTCTACTCGCGCGTGAAACCGGTCGAGGTCGTCGCGGGATTCGGCTGCCCGGAGTTCGACGCCGAGGGGCGTTACCTCGAGCTGCAGTTCAAGGGCCTCAGCGTCGTCTCCGTGTACCTGCCCTCCGGCTCCTCGGGTGAGGCGCGGCAGCAGGCGAAGTACCGCTTCCTCGACGCGTTCATGCCGCACCTCGGCACGTTGAAGCGCCGGCGCCGCGATTACGTGCTGTGCGGCGACTGGAACATTGCCCACCGCGAGATCGACCTGAAGAACTGGCGCTCGAACCAGAAGAACTCCGGCTTCCTGCCGGAGGAGCGGGCCTGGCTCGACCGACTCTTCGGCGACGAGCGCTACGTCGACGCGTTCCGCGAGGTGAATCTCGAGCCCGACCAGTACACCTGGTGGTCCAACCGCGGGCAGGCATGGGCGAAGAATGTGGGCTGGCGCATCGATTACCAGGTGCTGAGCCCGCGGCTGCGCGGCAGCGTCCGCGCGGCGGACATCTACAAGGCGCAGCGCTTCTCCGATCACGCCCCGCTCACGATCGACGTGGACCTGTGAGCTCGCCGAACCCGACGCAGCCCGCGGCCGGGGGATTGCGCCTGCTCGCGGCGGCGCTCCGCAGCCGCAAGCTCGGGATCATGCTCGCGTTCGGCTTCGCCGCGGGGCTGCCTTATGCGCTGCTGCTCGGCACGCTGTACGCGTGGCTCGGCGAGGCCGGGGTCGACCTCGAGACGATGGGCGTCTTCTCGCTGATCGGGCTCGCGTACTCGTTCAAGTTCCTGTGGTCGCCGCTCGTCGACCGCGTCGTGCTGCCGGGGCTCGAGCGGCTCGGCCGCCGGCGCTCGTGGCTGCTGCCGATACAGATCACCGTCGGGCTCACGTTCCTCTTGCTGTCGCAGCTCGACCCGAAGTCGGCGCTCGGCTGGTTCTCGCTGCTCGCGGGCTTCGCGGCCTTCGCTTCGGCGACGCAGGACATCGTGGTCGACGCGTGGCGCGTCGACGTGGCCGACGAGTCCGCGACGCTCGAGCTGCTGTCGGCCGTGTACCAGCTCGGCTACCGCATCGCGACGCTCGTGGGCGGGGCGCTCGCGCTCGTCGCCGCGGCCCGCATCGGCTGGCCGGCCGTGTACGCGTCGATGGGCGTGCTGATGCTCTGCATCGCCGCGGCCACGATGTTCGCGCCCGACACGCCACGCCCGTCGGCTGCGGGCCCGGGCGGGGAGGACGCGCTGCACGACGGCGTGCCGGTGCGCGCACGCCGCATCGCGATCGCGATCATCGGCACGGGCTGGGCGTGGGCGCTCGCGACCGTCATCACGTTCATGGTGCGCTCGCTCGGCGCCGCACCCGGCGAGCGTCCCGACGCCACCGCCTTCGTCAAGCTCTACGCGCCGCTGATCGTCGTCGCGACGGTCGTCGTTCCGGCCATCGTCGCCGCCGTGCTGAACCGGATGGCGCGGAAAGCGGCTGCCGTGCCCGCGGCGAGCTTCTCCGGCACGCTGGACGCGGCGGTGGGCCACGCGTATCGCGCTCTCGTGCTGCCGCTCGCCGAGCTCGTGGGTCGGCTCGGCTGGGCCGCAATCCTCGCGCTCGGGCTCATCCTCACGTATCGGCTGACGGACACGACGTGGGGCCCGTTCGCGCTGCCGTTCTACCTGCAGGAGCTCGGCTATACGAACGACCAGGTCGCGATCGCGAGCAAGTTCTTCGGCGTGGGCATGACGATGGCGGGCATCGCGCTCGGCGCGCTCAGCTTCGCGCTGTTCGGGCGCATGCCGACCCTGGTGATCGGTGCCGCGCTCGCTGCCGCGACGAACCTGCTCTATGCCGACCTCGCGCAGGGCGGCGCGGCGCTCGACGCCTTCGGCCGCTCGACGGGCTTCTACTCGCTCACCGCGGGCTTCGGTGCCGACGAGCGCTTCTCGCGGCTGCTCCTCGCGATCGCGGGTGAAAACCTCGCGGGCGGCCTCGCGGGCGCCGCGTTCGTCGCCTACCTGTCGGGCATCACCTCGAAGCGCTACAGCGCGGTGCAGTACGCACTGCTCTCGTCGCTCACGTTCCTGGTGGGCTCGCTCGGACGCGGTGCCGTGGGCCAGGCCATCGACGAGCTCGGGTATGCCCCGGTGTTCTACTTCACCGCGGCGCTCGGGTCGATCGCGGTGGTGCTCTGCATCGTCGAGTGGATCCGCATCGGGCGCCGGCCCGGCGCAGTAGACGCGCCCGCGCGCATCGCCGCGGGCTGAACGAAGAGCGAGGGGAGGGCGTCATGGGCGAGGACACCGTGGCCGACGTGCGCCACTATCCGGAGTCGCTGCGACGCGCCCGCGCGCTCGAGCCGCGCTGGTACCTGGGCGAGGACATGCTCGCGCTCGACCGCCGCGCGGTCTTCGCGCGGACGTGGCAGTTCGTCGCGCATCGCGCGCAGCTCGAGGCGCCGGGCGACCACGTGGTCGAACAGGTCGCGGGGATGCCGGTGCTGCTCCTGCGGGGACGCGACGGCGTGCTGCGGGCGTTTCCGAACGTGTGCCGGCACCGCGCGGGGCCGCTGGCCCACTCGAGCGGCAAGGGCCTCGGCGCACTGCGCTGTCGCTACCACGGCTGGCTCTACGACCAGGAAGGCCGGCTCGTCGCGGCGCCGGAGATGCAGGACGCCCTCGACTTCCGGGCGGAAGATCATCGACTGCCGCCGCTTCGGGTCGCGGAGTGGCAGGGATTCGTGTTCGTCGCGCTGGACGAGTCCGCGCCGCCGTTCGAGTCCGTCTACGCCGGGATCGCGGAGCGCATCGCCCCGGTCAACCTGGGCGCGATGCGCTGGACGCGCCGCGATGCCTGGGAGGTCGCCTGCAACTGGAAGGTCTACGTCGACAACTTCCTCGAGGGCTACCACCTGCCGCTGGTGCATCCCGGCCTCTCGAAGGCGCTCGACTACCGCGCGTACGACACCGAGCTGCACGAGTGGTACTCGCTGCAGCACTCGCCGCTCCGTGACACCTCGGAGACTTACGGCGACGGGCGGGCCTGGTACTACTTCGTGTACCCGAACGTGATGCTGAACGTGATGCCCGGGCGGCTGCAGGCCAACCGGGTCCTGCCGCTGGGGCCCGACCGCACGCGCGTCGAGTTCGACTACTTCTACGCCCAGGATGCCGCGTCCCTCGCGCGGATCGAGAGTGACAAGGCGATGAGCGACGAGATCCAGATCGAGGACCTCGCGATCTGCGAGGCCGTGCAGAAGGGCATCGCCTCCGGGCGGTACGAGGCGGGACGCCTCTGCCCGCGCCGCGAGTCCGGCGTCTGGCACTTCCACGAACTGCTGCGCGCGGCGTACGCACGCGATGCGGCAACCGGAGCGCGCCCGTGAGCGGCGGCGCCCCGGCACCGGCTGAACGGCCCGGCCAGGACCTCGGCTTCTGGATGTGCACGGCGCTCGTGGTCGGCAACACGATTGGCATCGGCATCTTCCTGCTGCCGGCCTCGCTCGCGCCGTACGGCCTCAACGCGCTCATCGGCTGGACCGTGACCGTCGCCGGCATGATCGTGCTCGCGAGGGTCTTCGCACGCCTCGCGCGCGAGTACCCGGCGAGCGACGGACCGTACGGCTACATCCGGGACACCGCGGGCGAGTGGCCGGCGTTCCTCGCGATCTGGTGCTACTGGGTCTCGTGCTGGATCACGAACGCCGCGATCGCGATCGGCGTCGTGGGATACCTGTCGCAGGTGCTCCCGGCGGCTACCGCATGGCCGCCCGCGGCCGTGTCTCTCGCCCTGGTCTGGCTCTTCGTTCTGGTGAACGCACTCGGCGCGCGCACGGGCGGCCGGGTGCAGGTGGCGACGACGCTGCTCAAGCTCCTGCCGATGCTGGTCCTCATGCTGCTCGGCGGGTGGCTGCTCGTGACCGATCCGGCCGCCTATGCCCGCACGGTGCCCATGACGCCGATCACGCTCGCGGACGTCATGGCGGCCTCGACGGTCGCGCTCTTCGCGATGCTCGGCATCGAGTCGGCTGCGGTGCCCGCCGGCCGCGTGAAGGATCCTGCGCGTACCATCCCGCGCGCGACCGTCGTCGGCACGCTCGTGACCGCCGCGATCTACATGACGGTATCGGCGATGGCGCTGCTCCTGATACCGCAGGCGCAGCTCGCGCAGTCGAACGCGCCGTTCGTCGACCTGCTGAACCTCCACGTCGCCGGCGACACGGGCCGCGTGCTCGCGGCGTTCGTCGTGATCGGCGGGCTCGGTGCACTGAACGGCTGGACGCTGCTCGTGGGCGAACTCACGGCGACGATGGCACGCCACGGCACGCTGCCCGCCGCGCTCGGCCGCCGCAACGCGCGGGGCGCCCCGGTCGTGGCACTCGTGATGACGGCGGTGTTCGCTTCCGCGATGGTGCTGATGAACTTCAGCAAGTCGCTGGTCGAGGGATTCACCTTCCTCACGCTCGTCGTGACGGGGGCCAACCTGCCGCTGTACCTGCTCTGCGCGTACGCGCTCCTCGTGCTCTGGCGTCGCGGCCAGCGGCCCGGGAGCGCCGACCTCGCGGTGCTCGGCCTCCTCGGCACGGCCTACGCGGTCTTCGCGTTCATCGGCCTCGGGCAGGAGCCCTTCCTGTGGTCGCTCGCGCTTGCGGCGGCGGGCGTGCCGGCGTACGCGTGGATGCGGCATCGGCGGCGCGCGGCAGGCCGCTGAGCGCGACCCGGGGCGATCTCGCCTCGCGCGCAGCGAAATCGATGCACCGGATCCGCAGCTGGCAGCTTTTCGCGACCTGCGTGCTCGTCTGGGGCACGACGTGGTATGCGATCACGTTCCAGCTCCCGTACACATCGCCGGAAGTGGGCGTCGCGCTGCGCTTCGGCATCGCGGGCGCCGTGGTGCTCGGCGTGTGCGCCGCCCGCCGCCTGCCGCTCTCCTTCGACGCCCGGCAGCACGCGATGCTCGCGCTGCAGGGCGTCTTCATGTACGGCGTGTCGTACGTGTGCGTGTACTACGCGGAGCGCCACGTTGTCTCGGGGCTCGTCGCGATCGGCTATTCCGCTTCGCCGATCATCACCGGGCTCGGGGCACGCGCGCTCTTCGGTCTCGAGGTGACGGCGCGGTTCCTGCTCGGCGGCGTGTTCGGGCTCGCGGGCGTGGCACTGATGTTCTGGCCGGAGTTCGGCCGCGACTCGGGACCGGGCGACACGATGCTCGGCGTGCTCTTCACGGTCTCGGCCGTGCTGCTCTCCGCCGTCGGCAGCCTGACGGCGGTGCGTAACCGCGCGCACCGCCTGCCGTTCTGGCCGTCGCTGGGGTACGGGATGCTGTACGGCGCCGCCGCCGCGGCCCTCGTGGCGGTGATGCAGGGCCACAGCTTCGCGCTGCCGGCCGTCGCATCGTGGTGGATCGCGCTCTTCTACCTGGCGCTCGCGGGTTCCGTGCTGACCTTCGCCTGCTTCCTCACGCTGCAGGAGCGCATCGGCCCGGGCCCGACGGCGTCGATCGGCGTGATGACGCCCGTGATCGCGCTCGCCGTCTCGATGGCGTTCGAGGCGTTCCGCCCGGACGCGCTGACGATCGCCGGCGCCGTGCTTGCCGTGTCCGGCAACGTGATGATGCTGCGGCGCGCCTGAAGGGAGGCTGCGCCGCCGGGGACGGCGTCAGCTCTGGCCGCGCTCCAGGTCCGCGAGCACCACGCGGGCGGCATTGCGGCCGCTTGCGCCGCTCACGCCACCGCCGCCGTGCACGCCGCTGCCGCAGAGATACAGGCCGTCGACTGGCGTGCGGTGATCGGACCCGCCGGGCACGGGGCGCATGAAGAGGAGCTGGTCGAGGATCAGCTGCCCGTGGTTCAGGTCGCCTTCCGTGAGTCCCCACCGCTGCTCGAGGTCGACGGGCGTGATCGAGCGGATCTCGCGTATCGAGTCGCGCAGCGCGGGCGCGTGGCGCGCGAGCGTGTCGACGGCGCACCGCTCGAGCGTGGTGCGCGCGGAGGTCCAGTCGGCGCCGCGCAGCGAGTAGGACGCGTACTGGTAGTGGATGGAGACGACCGGACCCGAGGTCGTCACCTCGAGATAAGGCTCCGTCGAGATCTCGCCGTACTTCGACGCGTCGTACGCGCGCTCGACGTACGCGAGCGTCGGCGCCACGACGAGCGTGCCCTCGGGCAGGCCGTGGCGACCGTCCGTCAGGAGATGCACCTTCGCGACCGAGCCTCGCATCTTGATCGACTGCACGTGCCAGACGTACTCGGGCGGCAGCTCGGGCGCGCCGAGCAGCCCGAGCAGCGTGCGCCGCGGATCGGCCGCGGAGACCACGACCGGAGCCGCGATCTCCTCGCCGTTCGCGAGCCGCACGCCCTTCACCTGCTGGCAGTCCGCGAGAATCCGGGACACCGGGGCCGCGGTGCGCACCTCGCCGCCGGCCGCGCGCACCGCGGCCACGAGCGCCGCCGTGAGCCTGCCCGGATCCGCGGCACGGTGGCCGAGACCGCCGCGGTTCAGCCAGTTGTGGATCAGGGTGTAACCGGTGCCGGCGGAGTAGGAGCCCAGCGTGACGCCGTGCACCGCAAGTGCCGCGAGCGCGGCCTTGAGGGGCTCCGACTCGAACCACTCCTCGCCGAGCTCGCGCGCGGACATCGACACGCTGCGCATCACGCGGAACATGTCGCGCCGGCCGAGCCGGCGCAGCCGGTACAGCAGCGAGCCGAGCGGCCAGCCCTGCGCCCGGAGCTCGTCATGCGCCATTCGCGGCATCGACGTTCGGTAGGCCGCATCGAGGAATCCCGCGGCGGCTTCCATGAACGCCACGAACTCGGGCCAGCGTTCGGCATCGCGGGCGGAGTGACGCCGGATCGCCTCGAGCGTCACCGCGTCATCGGGCGCGCTCGAGAGGCGCAGCGTCCCGCCGTCCGGCAGCAGCGACAGGCAGGTTCCCGGCACCTCGGCGACGTCGAGCCCGTGCTTCGCGAGGTCGAGATCGCGGACGACGTCGGGGCGCAGCCGCGCCGAGGCGTGGAGCGCCGGCGCGTCCCAGCCCGCGCCGAGCCGGCCCGGCGCGATCTGGCCGCCGGGTTCGTCCGACTGCTCGAGCACCAGCACCTTGCGGCCTGCGCGTGCGAGATACGCCGCGGCCACGAGCCCGTTGTGGCCGGCGCCGACGATGAGGATGTCCGCGTTGGTCATCGTCACGCTACCGCCAGTCCGCCAGGATCTCGTGCGCCGCGAGCTTGCCCGCCGCACCCATCACGCCGCCGCCCGGGTGCGCGCCCGAGGCGCCGAAGTAGTAGCCCGGCAGCGGCGTGCGGAAGTCCGCCCACTGCGGCGCGGGACGCAGGAAGAAGAGCTGGTGCAGCAGCAGCTCGCCGTGGAAGATGTTGCCGCCCGTGATGCCGGCGATGCGCTCGATGTCCTTAGGCGTGATCACCTGCTTGCCCACGATCGCGCGGCGGATGTTCGGCGCGTAGCGCTCGATCGTGCGGATCACGGTCTCGCCGAATGCCTCGCGCTTCGCGTCGTCCCAGCCGCCCTCGACGTCGTACGGCGCGTACTGCACGAAGCACGACATCACGTGATGCCCGGGCGGGGCCATGTCGCGGTCGATCATCGACGGGATGATCATGTCGATGTAGGGCTGTCGCGAGAACTGGCCGTACTTCGCCTCGTCGTACGCGCGCTCGATGTAGTCGATGCTCGGGCTGATCGAGATCGCGCCGCGGTGCAGCGGGCCCTCGCCCGGAAGGCACGTGAACTGCGGCAGCTCCGAGAGCGCGATGTTGACCTTGCCCGACGATCCACGGACGCGGAAGGCCCGGATCGCGTCGACGAATTCGCCCGGAAGGTGCCCGGGCTCGACGAACTGCAGGAAGGTGCGCTTCGGATCGGCGGCCGACATCACGACGCGGGCCGAAAATTCGTCGCCGTTCTCGAGCGCGACGCCTGTGGCGCGACCGCCGGTGACGATCACCTTCGCGACCGTCGCGCCCGTGCGGATCTCGACGCCGAGGGCCCGCGCAGAGCTCGCGATCGCGGCGCTCACGCCGCCGGTGCCGTTCTTCGCGAAGCCCCAGGCGCGGAACGCGCCGTCGATCTCGCCCATGTAGTGGTGCAGCAGCACGTAGGCCGTGCCGGGCGAGCGAGGGCCCAGGAACGTGCCGATGATGCCGCTCGCGGACTTCGTGCCCTTGAGCGGGTCGAGCTCGAACCACTCGTCGAGCAGGTCGGCCGACGACTGCGTCACGAGCTTCGCGATCCGGTAGATCTCCTTCTCGCCGAGGCTCGCGCCGTAGCGGCCGAGCTTCAGGAGCCCGCGCACGTCGCGCCACGAAAGCGACGACGGGTCGGGCGGGACGAGGCCGATCACAGGCTTGATCGCCTTCGCGGCGCGCGCCATGACGCGCGAGTATTCGTCCGCCGCCTCGGCATCGCGCGGCGAGTGACGGTACAGCTCGCGGCGGGTGAGATCGTGGTCGTCCCAGGCGGCGAGGTAATCGCCGTTGTCGAGCGGCGTCACGGTCGAGGGCAGCGGGAGGATCTTGAGGCCGTGCTTCGGCAGCTCGAGGTCGCGGATGATCTCGGGGCGCAGCAGGCTCACCACGTACGAGAATTCGGTGAAGCGATAGCCGGGGAAGATCTCCTCGGTCACCGCGGCGCCGCCCACGATCTCCCGGCGCTCGAGCACGAGCACCTTCTTGCCGGCGCGCGAAAGGTACGCGGCCGCGATCAGGCCATTGTGGCCGCCGCCGATCACGATGACGTCGTAGCGGGCGGAGGTCACTTGCGCTTCCACTCGGGCTCGTAGAAAGGCAGCGCGACCACGGTGGCCGGCGCGTGGCGGCGGTGGTGCTCGACCGTCACCTCGAGCGACACGCGAGTGCCCGGTTCGTAGTGCGGGCGCTCGAGATGCACGAGGGCGATGTACTTCTTGAGGACCGGCGACCACGTGCTGGTCGAGGCGTACCCGACCTGCCGGCCGTCCTTCAGGATCGGCAGGCTCGCGCGCACGGCCATTGCCGGAATCTGGGGCGGCAGGCCTGCCTCGGCATACAGCCGCTCGAGTCCTTCCCAGTCGACCTCGAGGCCGACCAGCTTCCACGCCGGGCCGTCACGAGCCTCCCGCTCGAGCGCGCGGCGGCCGACGAAATACCCGGGCTTGTCGAGGTTCACCGCCCAGCCGAGGCCCATCTCGAGCGGGGTCGATTTCTGGCCCGGAATCCAGGCGTGGCTGGCCGCGGTGTAGTCCACGTCGAGCATGAAGAGCCCCGCCTCGACGCGCGCCATGTCCATCGCGAGGATGCCGCAGGGGACGATCCCGTAGTCGTTGCCGGCGGCGAGCAGCGCGTCCCAGACGGGCAGGGCGTCGGCGACCTCCATCCAGATCTCGTAGCCGAGGTCTCCCGTGTAGCCCGTGCGCGAGATCGTGACCGCACGGCCCGCGAGCAAGTTGGGCGCCATGCGGAAGTACTTGAGCCCGTCGAGCGGCGTGGCGCAGCAGGCGTTCAGCACGGCGCGGGACTTCGGCCCCTGCAGGCTCAGGGCCGCCATCTGCTCCGTGCGCTCGGTGACGGTGACTTCCATGCCGACCGCGTTCATGTGCAGCCAGCGCAGCGAGGGCTCCGCGGACGTCAGGCGGAAGCTCGTCTCGCCGAGGCGCGTGATCGTGCCGTCGTCGAGCATCTTGCCGTCCTCGTCGCACCAGCCCGTGTAGACGACCTGGCCCACGGACATCCTGTGGATGTTGCGCGGCGTGATCCGGTGCAGCAGGCGCGCCGCGTCCCGGCCCTCGACGAGGTATTTCATCAGCGGCGAGACGTCGATCAGCGCGGCGCCGTTGCGGATCGCCCAGTACTCGCGCTCGATGCCGAGGTCGTACGAGCCCACGGCGATGTGGCCGGCCCAGCGCCGCCAGTTCTGCGGCAGGCAGAGACGGGACGTCCGCTCGTGGAACGGCGTGCGCTTGAGCTGGTAGAGATCGGTCATCGGCTCAGCCGCGCATCGCCCCGGCCTTGAGCTCGGCGTGCAGGAGCTGGTGGAACAGCTGCTCGCCCGCCTCGCGACGCACGGAGAGCCGCCCCGTGTCGTAGGCGCGCGAGTGGAGCCCGCGCTGCACCGAGCGGCAGATGCCCTCGTCCTCGTCCTGCACGCGGTTCGCGATGTCGATCGACGCACGGTTGAATGCGCGCGCGGACTCCGAGACGTCGGCGAACCAGAAGTCGAAGATCACCTCGGTCTGGTCCACGCCGCGGGGGTAGACCAGGTTCGTGTCCATCACGCCCTGGTACCAGTTGACCATGAAGTTCGGGTAGAACCAGTAGTAGCAGGCGCGGTCGCCCTTGCGGACGGCGCCCGTCTCGGCCTCGGCGCCGCGAGTCACCATCGGGCTCGACTGCAGGCAGTGGTGGCGGCCGTTCTCGATCGTGTACTTGTTGTAGTCGAGCACGCTGCCCAGGCCCGCGTGCAGGTACGGCACGTGGTAGCCGCCGTCGAGGTAGTTGTCGACGAAGACCTTCCAGTTGCAGTCGAAGACGTAGTGCTTGCGGTCGAACCAGTGCAGGTTCGCGAGGCCGAGCGCGCCCACCTCGGCGACGACCTCGGGCCCGAGGAACTCCTCGAGGCTGGGGCCTTCGCTCGCCAGGCGCACGAACACCCAGTTCTCCCAGACCGCGGTCGACACCGGGACGAGGCCGTGGTCGGCGGGGTCGAAATCCTCGACACCCTCGAAAGCGGGCGCTGCCTTGAGCCGCCCCTCGAGGGTGTACGTCCAGCCGTGATACGGGCACTGCAGGCGCTTCAGGCAGCCCGCGGGCTCGGTGACCACGGCCGCGGCGTGATGGCGGCAGACGTTGAAGAAGCCGCGCAGGACGCCGTCGGCGCCGCGCACGATCAGGAGCGGCTCGCCGGCGAGCTCGAGCGTGACGAACTGGCCGGGCTCGCGGACCTGGTCGAGCCGGCAGCCGTACTGCCAGGTGTTCGCGAACGTCGTGCGGAGCTCGAGGTCGAGGATCCGCGGATCGACGTACCACGACGCCGGGATCGTGCGGGCGCGCGCCAGCGGGCGATCCGGCTGGTAGCGGTCGATGAGGTCGGCGATGGAGTCGGTCGTCATGCCGGTGCGCCCTTGTACGTGTGTCCGCGGGCCGGGACGATGGATCGTCCCGGCCCGCGCGTCGGTCAGGATTCCCGGATCAGAATTCCTGCGAGAACCGGATGCCGATCGTCCTCGGCGTCACCGGCACGTAGTACGGGTTCGGCCCGCAAGTGTCCGTCGCGCACTGCGCGTACCGCAGCGTCTCGGCGCTCTCGTCGAACGCGTTGCTGATGAAGAGCGTGAGGCCGAGACCGTTCCGCGTCACGCCGGCCGAGAGGTCGACCAGCGTGTACGAGTCGTTCTTGCCCAGGATCTCGCGGTCCGCCCGCTTGAGGTCGGAGTACGTGTCGCCGTTGTAGACCACGCCGCCCTGCGTGAACCAGCCGTACGTGCCAAAGGTCGACTCGTACCGGGCCACCATGTTCGCCTTGAATTCCGGCGTGATCGGCAGGCGGTCGCCCTTGAACGCCTCCGGACCCGTGTCATCGGGGTCGCCCGCGTCCTCGTTGTAGTCCTCGTCGAGTTCCGCGTTGAGCGCCGTGAGGCCGCCGTAGATCGAGAGATGCTCGGTCGCGGCCCAGGTGGCGTCGAGTTCGATGCCGTCGATCGTGGCCGAGCCCGCGTTGCGGATCACGGTGAGGCCTGCGCCGCTCGGAGGCAGGAACGAGTACTGGATGTCGTCCCACTCCTGGTGGAAGACGGCGCCGTTCAGTCGCAGCGTGTTGTCGAGCCAGGTGGTCTTCCAGCCGAACTCGTAGTTGGTCAGGAAGTCCGGCTTGTAGGGCGGCACCGTGTTGTTGCGGTTGATGCCGCCCGGCCGGTAGCCCTCCGAGAACGTCGCGTACACCAGCTTGTCGTCCGTGAGCCGGTACGTCAGGTTGTACTTCTGCACCGTGTCGGAATCGTCGACCTCGTCGTCGAGGTTGGTGCAGGGCGAGCCCTTGAACTGCCGGTCGGAGAAGCAGAGCGCTTCGCCGTAGTTCCCGCTGTAGTTCGCGTTGAAGCCGAAGAAGCCCCTGATCGAGTTCTCGAACTCGAAGTAGCGCAGGCCCACGGTGCCGGTGAGCTTGTCGGTGAAGTCGTAGGAGACCTCGCCGAAGATCGCCTGGTCCTGGTCCTCGCGCAGCTGGTTCGTGAGCCAGATCGTGTCGTCCCAGCCGGTGACCTCGATGCCGTAGAAGTCGCCTTCGCCCGCGTTCCCGTCGGCGTCGCAGCAGAGATAGCCGCCGAGGTTGTCGATCTTGTAGCGCTGGAAGATCTCGTGGTCCTGCGTCTGGTAGAACAGGCCGCCGACCACGCGCAGCCGGTCTTCCGCCGGCGACGCGATGCGCAGTTCGTGGCTCTGGCGGGTGTAGCCGTCCTTGCCGAGCACGTACTGCGACGGGTTCTGCAGCGGCACGCCGGCGTCGTCGCCCCAGTAGATGCCCGAACCGCCCTGGTCGTAGAAGTAGGAGTAGTCCGAATAATCGGAGTCGACGATGACGTCGCGCTTCAGGTAGGCGCCCGTGTACATCACGTCGAAGCGGCCGAGCTTGCCCTCGACGGTGAGGGCCGCCTGGTACCACTCGTCCTCGGAGTAGTCCCGGTAGAACTGGGCGACCTCGAGTTCGCCGACGTTCGGCTCGTAGGCCCAGAGTCCGTCGGCCTCGGTCTTCTGTCCCATCACCGTGGGGGTGATGGACCAGGTGTCGTTGAGGTCCACCCGCAGGGCCGCCCTCGCACCGTACGTATCCGCTTCGTTGAAGTCCTCCTTGGGGCCGACCGGGGTCGAGACGCAGCCCGCCGGCGGGTTACGGAGATTGCTGACGCAGCCGCCGTCCGGATTCAACGCTTCCGCAGTCGGGAACACACGCGTCGCGCCGACGTTGTCGATGTAGCCCGGATCCCTGCGGACCCAGCCCACGAGGCGCACCGCGGCGTTCGTGGACACGGGCATGTTCACGAAGCCTTCCGCCAGGTAGCCCTCGCCGCCGTCCGAGACGGTGGAGCCCTCGACGGCGTAGCCCGCGTCGAAGGCGCTCGGGTCGGGTTTGTTGGTGATGATGCGGATCGTGCCCGCCTGCGAGCTCGCGCCGTACAGGGTGCCCTGCGGACCCGCGAGCGCCTCGACGCGCTCGATGTCGTACAGGTGGATGTCGAGCGCGCCCTGGATCGTCGTGATCGGCTGCTCGTCGAGGTACATGCCGACGCTCGGCGACGGACCCGAGTGGTTGTTGTTCTCGCCGCTCGCGACGCCGCGGAAGTAGGGCAGGCTGAAGCCCGGGCCCAGCGTCGTGAAGGACACGCTCGGCAGGAACTTGACGTAGTCGGTGAAGTCGCTGATCCGCAGCGCCTCCAGCCGTTCGGTGCCGAAGGCCTGGATGCTGAGCGGGACGTTCTGCATGCTCTCCTGGCGCTTCTGGGCGGTGACGACGATCTCCTCGAGGCCGCCGCTCGTCTGCTGTTGCGCAAAGGCGACCGACATGCCGGCCAGCAGCAGCGACCCGGCCTGCGTGCCCCGGATCGCGACATCGACAGCATGCGCGCGGCAACCTGCCTCGGGGGCCGTCCGGCGATCGAGCTTGCGGCGTCGGCTACGTGTCATTTGTGCAACTCCGAGGGTTGAGTGTGGGGCATTCTGTTGCGGCGCGGCGCGGACTTCAAATTTTTGGCGCTGCAGGATAAGCCTCGAGCACGGGGCCCAGCGCCTCCTCGAGCGGGCGCAGCCAAGTTCCGTAGTGACGCCACTGGTCCACGGCGTCGCGATAGATCGGCGAGCGCACCTGTTCCGAACTCGCCGTCCGCACCGCGCGGTCGTTCTCGTAGAACCGCAGGCAGGCGGGCTCGAATTCGAGACCGCAGTAATCGAGCAGCCTGCGCACCTCGGTCTCCGTGTCCTCGACCATGCGTTCGTAGATCACGCGGTGCACGCGGCCGGGCAGCACCCTGTCGAAGTGCGCCATGAGTTCCACGTATGCGCGGTAGTACCGGCCGAGGTCCTCGAGGCTGTACGTGAAGTGCTGCCCCCGTGCGAAGTGCTGCTTGAAGTTCGAGAAACAGCAGCTGAGCGGGTGGCGTCTCGCGTCGACGATCCGGGCGTTCGGCAGCATCACGTGGATGAGGCCCACGTGCACCCAGTTGTTCGGCATCTTGTCGATGAAGAACGGGGTGCCGGTCTTGCGCTGGATGCGGGTGCGCTCGAGGTACCGCTCGCCGAGCCCGCGGAGTGCCTCGTCGCTCATCGTCGCGAGGATTTCCGGGTAGCGGGAAGGCTCGCTGCGGCTGCGGCGTCCCGAGAGGCTGCGGGCGATGTCGAGGACGTCCGGCAGTTCCATCGTGCCCTCGACCTGCGAGTGGCTCGAGAGGATCTGCTCGAGCAGCGTCGAGCCTGCCCGCGGCAGCCCGACGATGAAGATGGGATCGGGGGCCGGGAGGCCGCAGCCCACGCGGGCACCCAGGAATTCCGGCGTGAAGAATTCGCGGACGCGCCGCACGTCCGCCTCGGTCTCCTCGGCACGGTAGCGAATGCCGGCCCGCCGCAGCTGGTTGCCCCGCGCGTAATGCCCGAAGGACTCCTCGTGCACGCCCGCGTCCTCGAGCGCCTTGCCGAGGGCGAAATCGAAGTGGTAGCGGTCCTCCTCGCGCAGGTCGGTCCTCGCGAGCTGCCGCCGCATCTCGGCGACGTCCGCCTCAGAGAAGCGGTAGGTCTTCAGGTTCGCGAGACTCCAGTACGCCTCCCCGAGCGTCGGGGCCAGTTCGATCGTCCGGCGGTAGGCGGCGATGCTCTCGGGCTGGCGGCCCGCGGTCTTGAGCGCGTGCCCGTAGCTCATCCAGGCCTTCGACTGGGCCGGATACTCCTCGAGCAGCGCCCCGTAGAGCTCGATCGCTCCCTCGAACTCGCCGACTCGGCTCAGCATCGCCGCCTTGCTCGATCGCAGGTTCGGGTTGCGGGGATCGGCCGCGAGCAGCTCGTCCACGACGCGGAGCGCCTCCTCGGTCTTCTGCTGGCGGTGCAGTACCAGCGCGTAATTCTGGCGGGCCGCGGTGAAGCCGGGAGCGAGCTCGAGGCAGCGCACCAGCAGCGTTTCCGCGTCGTCGTACCGGCCGAGCCGTGCAGCGACTTCCGCGAGCATGCGGATCGCCGCGACGTCCGTGGGAAACTGCTGCAGGTGCCGGCGCAGCATCGCCTCGGCCTCGGGGACGCGGTCCTCGCACAGCGCCGCAGCGGGCGCGAGCAGGCGCGGATCGCGCGTCGCCGCCTTGATGTGCCTCGCGTAGGCACCGTCGGCCGCCTCGCGGTCGCCCATGGCCGTGTAGTGATCGCCGAGCAGCCGCCAGGCGTCGGCGATGTCGTCCTTGAGCCGGACGGCGCGGCGCAGCGCACCGATCGCCTCGTCGCCCCGCTGCAGCAGGCCGAGCGTCACGCCGAGTTCGTAGTGCACCGGGGCCCAGCCCGGCTGCGCCGCGGCGAGCGCCTGCATCGCCTCGGCTGCGCGCTCGATCTCGCCGAGCTGCCGGCGGGCCATCGCCGCGTACAGCGCCGCGAGCGGGTGACCCGGGATCACCTTCAGGATCTCGTCCGCTTGCTCGAGGGCGAGCGCAGGCTCGGTCGCGAGCAGCTTCGCCGTGTGCTCGAGCGCGATCTCGACTGTGCCCACGGCTTCCGGCGCGCCCGCCATCCGGGATCCCCCTGCTTTTTGACACTGCCCCGCGCGAATGAAAGACTCTGGCGAATTCCTTGTCAAACGAGTCTCCGATGCGGATCCGGTATTCCGAGGCCGCGGCCGGCCTGGCGCTGGCCTTCGGATGTTCCGCTCCCGCACTCGCAGGAGACGTCGCCGGTCCCACGCTGGGAGTCGCGCCCTATGCGCCCGACAGCGGCACGCTCGCCGTCCAGTGCGGCAGCGTGATCGACGGGCTCGCCGGCAAAGCGTTCGGGCCGACGACGGTGGTGATCCGGGACGGCCGCATCGTCGCCCTCGAGGCGGGCCGCAGCACCCCGGCGGGCGTGCCCGTTCTCGACCTCGGCGACCGCACCTGCCTTCCGGGCCTCGTGGACATGCACACGCATCTGACCGACCGCCCGGGGGATACGGCCGACCTGAGCATCTACTACCGGCGCACGCTCGAGCAGCAGTTGCCGCTCGCACTCGAGAACGCGCACGCGACGCTGCTCGCGGGATTCACCGCGGCGCGCGACGTGGGTACCTACATCGGCTGGGCCGACAGGGCGATGCGCGACGAGATC
>Ga0209391_10000227_pt1 | contig 24244 bp, 24 predicted proteins | sample PPLLak3March2015_FD_187246 | JGI IMG/M metagenome (GOLD analysis project Ga0209391, IMG submission 187246) | Freshwater sediment microbial communities from Prairie Pothole Lake near Jamestown, North Dakota, USA - PPLs Lake P7 Core (1) Depth... | ecosystem: Environmental > Aquatic > Freshwater >...
AACTCTTATCGCGCGGCTCATGTTGCTGCCTATTGCAACGAACTCTGCGTGGTTTGCGTCGAGTTGACCTGCCACTTACGCGGCGAGTCGTCTCCGGCTCAGGCCGAGACCGGCGAGGCCGAGTCCGAGCAGCGCGAGCGTGCCGGGTTCGGGCGCAGAGTGCGAAAACGGCGTCTGAGAAAGGGTAGTGACCCCAAAAATGACGCCTCCGCCATCTATCGAGCCATCTGTTAAGTGATAGGAGAACCACGTTCCCCAGACGGGTACACCGAAGATCGGCGGAGGCTTTATCGGATGACCGAGGCCCGTCCCTTCATCCGGCCCGTATCCCCAGGGTCCGATCATTGAGATATGGAACTTACAAGGCACATCGCCAATTGAACAGCGGGACACCACCTCGTAATTATCCGCCCCTCCGGGAAGGTTCTCATTGATTGCCTGTATGGTCATCGGAGTGAATGTGTCCGCGAAATTGCCGGAGATGCGCAGATAAGGCCAAGCGTCGTAATGAGCAGCGTCCTCTATGTTCGTCGCAGCGTCGTCGTATGCATATTTGCCGAAATAGTCTTCGCCAATTTCTATTCCCCATGCGGGAAAGAGACCCAAAACATCACTCTCAATGTTGGTGAACGTGGTCCGAAAATACACGGTGACCGGCACGGCGTTCGCTGCCGTCCAACCACCGAGCAGCCCCAAAGCCAGCAATCCAAGAACCTGCGCTTTCATTGCTTGACCCCTCGCATGTGACAGCATTTCGCCGCCCACCTCGACTGACTTCCTTCGCACTTCCACTTACGTAGCGAGTCGTCTCCGGCTCAGGGCAAGACCGGCGAGGCCGAGGCCGAGCAGCGCGAGCGTGCCGGGTTCGGGAACATGATAGAGCGCCATCACTTCCTCACGGCTCAGAGCGCGGTCGTAAACCCTGAACTCGTCGATCCCGCCGTTGAATCCGAACGGCAAGGCCCCCCAGTTCCAGCCGCCTACTGTGAGAGGCTGACCCCGTGCATCACCGATGGGTGGAGCAACAGGCCCGTTATTGCGTGCAGATACCAAAATCCCATTCACGTACAAGCTGTAGTAACGCTGCTCTGCGTAAGTCATGACTATGTGATTCCATTGATCTGGCACGAGCAGATCGTTGTAATTGAAGGGTTCCGTCAGCCCATTGCCGTTGGCAGCGAACATCTCCGTAACGGATAGACCAAGCGCCCACCCCGAAAAACAGCATCCCGCCGAGCCCGTAATCTTGTAGTTGACTAGCGCAAGGTCCGCGGCAGATACCTGAACCCAGACCGACACAGCCATCTCGGAGAGCAAACGATCCATGGGATTAGGCGACACTTCAATCCAATTGATCGGATCGCTGCAACAGGCCACACCGGCCCCATCAAACTCGTACGCACCGCGTAGCCGGCCATTCGGCAGGAACTGCGGTGGTCCGAACGGCGGTGCCGCGAAACGATTTGAACTCGCAATAAGAATGGTCCCGTCATTTCCGTTCCCGCTCATATCTGTGACAGAGCCGGAAGCGATTTCGTCGACATCGAAAGGAAAGTAGACGACCAACCCCTCAGACAAATTTGCGCACTCGGAAGCAGATGAGAAGAAGCTTGCCACGAGCCACAGCGCGCCGCCGCAGACCAGCGTCGCGACCCGGTTCCCGCGGTTCCGATCAAGCGGTCGAGTAGTCCGAACGTTCATGGTTGTCCCCTCTTAAGGGCTTGTACAGGACCGAATGTGGACGTCTATGTGCGCAGATCAGGTCGAGTCGCTGCAAGTCAGAACGGCACGGCGATTGATGTAATCCGCCCAGCCGGCATCCACACCGCCAGCAATCCCAGAATCTTCGTTTTCATTGTTCGACGCCTCCCTTTGACGCTTTGATGCGGCTCGCTGCGGTCCCTCCCGGTCAGACCCATGCATGCGTTATGCCAAATGGGCGGGGCTCCGGTGAAACAAGAACTTGCAGGTCCTCCTGGACCATTTGACGCGATTGGGGCACTGAATATGTAAGAACCGCCGACACGGTAGAAATGCCTATCTCGCCGGTCTGCGCCGCCTCGGGCTGACTCGACTCAACGCATGCCATCGCTACACACGACAAGCCCCGGAAGGTGCCGGGGCTCCTCGTCTTGCTAACCGTCGACGCTCAGTCGCTGGCTAGATCCCCGTCCCCGACAGCGACACGCTCAGCGGCGTACCGGTGGCGCTCGTCGCAATGCTCAGCTTCGCAGACTTGGTGAGCGCCGCCTGCGGACTGAACCTAGCCAAGATCGTGCATGAGGCCCCCGCCGCCAGGTTCGCCGGACAGTTGTTCGTCTGCGCGAACCACGAGGCGGCCGTGCCCGTAAGGCTGATGCTGTTCACCGCGAACGACACCACCCCGTCATTGCGTAGGGTCGCGACCATGGGTTCTACCCCGATTCCGCGGACACTTTTGCCAAGGCTCATACTGAGCCAAAGGAGTGTCCATGTCGAAGCGCAAGCACTACAGCCCTGAGTACAAGCGCGAGCTCGTCGAGCTGGTCCGGCGATCACAGTCGAGCTGCCGGCAGATCGCCCTGGAGGTCGGGATCAACCCGAACATGCTGACCCGCTGGGTCCGCGAGGCGAACGCCGGGGGCGGCAAGGCCTTCCCCGGCGGCGGCATATCCCGCGACGAGGAGATGTCCCGCCTCAAGCGCGAGCTGTCGAAGGTCACCCGGGAACGCGATTTTTTAAAAGACGCGGCAGCGTACTTCGCGAAGCAGTCACCGAGCGGTACGCGGTGATTGCACACTGCCGCAGCGAGTATCCCGTGGGGATGATGTGCCGCTGCCTGGAAGTCTCGACGAGTGGTTTCTATGCCTGGGCGTGTCGCACGCCGGGGCCAAGGGCGCGCGCCAATGCGCGCCTGCTGGAGCGCATCCGGGAGATCCATGAAGACAGCCTGGGTGTCATCGGTGCGCCACGCATGCACGAGGACCTCACCGACGAGGGCGAGCGCGTCAGCCTCAACCGCGTGGCCCGCCTGATGGCCGGGGCCGCCCTGCAGGGCTGGCCGCGACAGCGCAAGCGCCGCTTCGGCGGCAAGCCAGGCGTTCGGCCGGTCGGCGTCACGAACCTGCTCGAGCGCGACTTCACCGCCAACGAACCGGAGACCAAGTGGGTCACCGACATCACCGAGATCCTGACCCTCGAAGGCAAGCTCTATCTGTGCATCGTGCTCGACCTGTTCAGCAAGCTGGTGATGGGCTGGTCGATGCATCACCGTCAGGATCGTCACATGGTCGTGCGCGCGGTGCAGATGGCGGTATGGCAGAGATCGGGCAGCACGGAGGTCATTCTGCACTCCGATCGCGGCGGCCAGTTCATCAGCGGCACCTACCAGAAGTTCCTGGGCGGCAACGCGCTGGTGTGCAGCATGAGTGCGGTCGGCCACTGCGCCGACAATGCAGCCTGCGAGGGCTTCTTCGGACAGCTCAAGCGGGAGCGCGTGAACCACCGCCAATATCGGACTCGAGACGAGGCGCGGGCGGATCTGTTCGACTACCTCGAGCGGTTCCACAACCCGCGCATGCGTCGTGGAGTGGCGCGGCAAGATCGAAGGTTTTCAGCCTTAACTCAACCGTCCGTGGAAATGGGGTAGAACCCATATAGCCCCCCGCCGTCGAACAGCTTGCGGGGCTTCTCTGTCGGTTTGGCGGCCCGAATCTCTGCATCCGTGAGGGCCATGGCGGGGGTAGCCTGTTGGTGAATTTTCTCTCTACCCCCTAAGTTACCCCCACCTACCCCCGGCTCGCAATGGACGTTTTCGGCGCTAGTCGGCATCCAGCACGGGAGCCATAAGCGAGCCGAGGCCGTAGAATATCCCGCATTTTCTACGGGTCCCGCCTGCTCTCGGGTCTTCTTCGGACGGTGCCGGACTAGGTCGGAAAATGCGCCGAAAGGGGAATGTGGTGGGCCCGCTGGGATTCGAACCCAGGACCAAGGGATTCACGTTGCCCCGGAGTTTCCCCCGGGCGTGGACTATCTCTTCACCCTCGGCTGCGACGCCGGTCGGGTGCGGGACGCTCTACGCCTGTCATCAAGGGCACTTCAGCCCTCAGGTAGTCTCTGCACCGTCCGGCGGTGCACCGCCGGCTTGGCTCAGGGTTGCCATCGGCAGTGCCGGAAGGTTTCCCTGAATTCATCCCGTCCACTCCACGGATTACGCCGTGGAGGCACCTTTCGATGAGTCCCCTGCACTAACCGCTGTGCTACAGGCCCACGCGCGGATTCTACTCACTCCGCCGGCTCGATGCGCAGCAGCCGTCCCTTCGCCTCGTCGGTCAGCAGGTAGATGAACCCGTCCGGGCCCTGCTCCACGTCGCGCACGCGCTGGTTCACGACACCCTCGAGCAGCCGCTCCTCGCTCACGACACGGTCGCCGTCCATCTCGAGCCGCGCGACCTGCTTGCTCGCGAGCCCGCCCACGAAGGCGCTGCCACGCCACTTCGGGAAGCGCTCAGCGGTGTAGAACAGCAGGCCACTGGTCGCGATGGACGGCACCCAGTGGTGCACGGGCGGCTCGATGCCGGGCGCCGTGGGCGAGTCGCTGATCTTTCCGCCCGAGTACTCGACGCCGTAGCTGACAGTCGGCCAGCCGTAGTTGCGGCCGGCGAGCGTGCGGTTGAGTTCGTCGCCGCCGCGCGGGCCGTGCTCGTGGGTCCACAACTCGCCCGTGCTCGGGTGCAGCGCCGCGCCCTGCACGTTGCGGTGCCCGTAGGACCAGATCTCCGGGAACGCGCCGGCACGATTCGCGAACGGGTTGTCGGCCGGCACCTTGCCGTCGCGCTCGATGCGCACCACCTTGCCAAGGTGCGAGTCGAGCGTCTGGGCGCGCGCCCGCTCCGAGAAGCGGTCGCCGAGCGTCACGAACAGCCGGCCGTCGCGCGCGAACACCAGTCGCGACCCGAAGTGATGCCCGCCCTTCACCGTCGGTTGCTGACGGAAGATGACCACGACATCGGCCAGTCCGCCCTCCGTGAGCCGGCCGCGCGCCACGGCGGTCCCGTTGCCACCCTCGCGAGGCTCGGTGTACGACAGGTACACGAGACGGTTGGACGCGAAGTCGGGGTCGATCGCTACGTCGAGCAGGCCGCCCTGGTTGACCGCCTGCACGGCCGGCACGCCGGCGAGGGGCTCACCCACCTTCCCATCCTTCGCCACGATAAGCAGACGGCCCGGTCGCTCCGTGACCAGCGCCCGGCCGTCGGGCAGGAACGCGATGCCCCAGGGATGCTCGAGTCCCTCGGCCACGGTGACGAGCCGGACGAGCCCCTGCCCGGTCTTGGCAACAGGCGCATCGGCCTGAACGAGGATCGGCGCGGCGAGCGCCAGTGCGGAAGCGAGGAACGTTGCAGCACGATGCATTTGCGGAGACTCCGGAAAGTGCGAACCGTGATCTTCGCACGCGCGCGAGTCCCGGAGTCGGTCGCGGTGCCAAGTGTGGCGCCCGGGCCGGGGCAGCCGCGGTTCTGGCATAGTTGCGGCCGCACAATTCCCCGGGTTTCGACGAGTGAACTCATGACCGACGCCGTCATCAGCCTGCTGGTCCTCGCCGGCACGGTCGGCCTCTTCCTGACGAACCGGCTGCCGGTCGAGTGGATCGCGGTGTCCTCGGCGCTCGCTCTTCACTTCACCGGGGTGCTGACGCTCGGCGAGGCGCTCGCAGGCTTCGGCGATCCCGCCGTGATCCTGATCGCCGCTCTGTTCGTCGTGAGCGAGGGTCTCGACGCCACCGGAGTCACCGCCTGGGTCGGCCAGGCGCTGGTCAACAAGTCGGGCGACAGCACCCGGCGGCTGCTCATCCTCACCATGGGGCTGTCGGCCGGGCTCACGGCGCTGATCGGCCTGAACGGCACCGTCGCAGCCCTGCTGCCGATGGCCGTGGTCATGGCCATGCGGCGCTCGTTTCCGCCCTCGCAGTTGCTGATGCCGCTCGCGTTCGCCGGCAGCGCCGGCGGGATGCTGCTGCTCACCGGCAGCCCGGTCAACGTCGTCATCTCAGAGGCCGCGAGCGAAGCCGGATACGGCGAATTCGGCTTCCTCGAGTTCGCCTGGGTCGGGCTGCCGCTGGTGGCCGGCACGATCCTCATCGTCCTGTTCTTCGGCGCGCGCCTGCTGCCCAGCCGCCTGAGCAGCACGCTGCCGCCGGACCTGAGCCGTCACGCGCAGACGCTGATCGAGCATTACTCGCTCGACAACGTCTTCCATTTCCGGATCGACGAGGGCTCGCCGCTGCTCGGCTCGCCCCGCGACCGATGGAGTCTCGCCGGTTACCCCGGCATCGACGTGATCACGGTGCTCGACGGCCAGACAAAGCGACCCGTGTTCGCAGGTCCGGTTGGCCTCGACGACCGGCTCACGATCGTCGGTGATCCCGAGGTCGCGCGACGCTACGCCGGCGAACTGGCCTACGGGAGGAGGCCTATCGCACCGCCCGCGACGTCGAGCGTTCGCTGCTGGCGCGTTCGAACGGTGCGGCCGAGGTGGTCATACCGCCGCGGTCGCGATTCGTCGGCCAGATCGTCCGGCCGGGCCACGTGATGGACGGCGACCTCATCTGCTGGCGGTACGCCGGCAGGGCCGCGATCGCGGTCCCGAAGACACCGACCTGCAGGTCGGCGACGTCCTGCTGATCGAAGGTGACTGGGCGGTGCTGGATTCCCGCAGCGAGGAGCGCGACCTGCTGGTCGTGGACTCGCCGAGGCTGGTGCGACGGCAGGCCGTGCCGCTCGCGGCGGGCTCGACGCCGGCCATCGCGATCCTGCTGGCGATGGTGGTGATGCTCGCCACCGGGATCGTGCCGCCCGTGCTCGCGGCGCTGCTGGCCGCGGGTGCCATGCTGCTGTTCAAGGTGCTGACGGTGCAGCAGGCCTACCAGGGCATCTCGTGGTCCACCGTGCTCCTCGTGGCCGGCATGATCCCGATGTCCACGGCGATCACGAAATCCGGCGCCGGCGAGCTGGTGGCGACGAAGCTCGTTGCGGCGCTGGGCGATGCCGGCCCGACCGCACTGCTGACGGCGCTGTTCGTGCTGACGGCGATCTTCGGCCAGCTGATCAGCAACACCGCCACGGCCCTGGTCGTCATCCCGATCGCGCTGTCGGCCGCGGAGCAGATGGGCGTCTCTGCACAGCCGCTGCTGATGGGCGTGTGTGTCGCAGCGGCAGCGGCTTTCCTGACCCCGGTGGCGACGCCCGCCAACATGATGGTGATGGGTCCCGGCGACTACCGCTTCGGCGACTACTGGAAGCTCGGCGCGCCGCTGATGGCGCTGTTCTTCGCGGTCGCGGTGCTCGTCGGGCCGCTGGTGTGGCCTTACTGAGCCGCCTCGCGCGTCAGGTCGCGATCGAGTTCAGCTCCGCCCAGCCCGTCCACATGATCTGGATGCCGATGCACAGCAGGATGAACGCCATCATCCGGATCATCACCAGCGTGCCGACCTTGCCGAGGCGCGCGAGCACCGCGACCGAATTCTTGAAGATCAGGTAGAGCGCGAGCGACACCAGCGCCGCCCCGCCCGCGGCGATCAGCACGCCGAGCGCGTACATGGCGGGGTTGCGGGGAATCTGCGCACCGAGGGCGATCGATGCCGCGATCGTGCGGGGCCGGTCGTGAGCGGGAAAGTGATCGGGAAGAAGCTGCGCTGGACGACCTCGGATTCGGACAGCTTCGCCGCGTTCTCCGCTGCCACGGCGTGCACGTCGTCGTCCTCGACGTGGTGCAGCATGTGCCAGGCGGTGGCCGCCACGAGCAGTCCGCCACCGATGCGCACGACCGGCAGCGAGATGCCGAACAGCGCCAGCACGTAGCTGCCGATCAGCATCGAGGCCACCAGCACGAACCAGGCATTGATCGCGACCTGCCGCGCCAGACGCTTGGCGATGCTGCGGTTCGAGCCCACGGTCGCCGCGAACACCGGCGCGCTGCTGAGCGGGTTGATGATCGGCAGCAACGTGACCGGGACGAGGACGAGTCCCTGCAGGAACAGGCTGACGTACGAATTCATCCGACCTCCGCCAGCGCGGCGCGCGTGCCGGGCGCGATTGTATGCGATCCCGAAAAAAGAAAAGGCGGGGTTGCCCCCGCCTTTCAATTCATCGCCCCCTCGCCGAGGGCCTCTTATTGTCGTTCCAGACGATCAGTCGTCGAGATGCTCGCAGCGACCGAATCGCGCGCCCGCGGCCATCTTGGTCCGCAGGCCGTTCGGGAAGCCCGTCTGGATCGAGTTGCCGCGCTCGCAGACGAACACCTGGCTCATGTTCACGATCCAGGAGAACGATGCGCCGACGATTCCGCCGACGACCTCGCGGCCGGTACCGCTGATCGAGATGGGGTTCGAGAACGGCACGTTCTCCGCCTCGACCACACCCTGCTTGTGGAAGAAGTCCTTCCAGGTCATCCAACCGATTCCCTCGATCCAAAGCGCGCCTTCGAAGCCGGTGAAGAACGATCCGGTCCGGCCGATGAGGATCGAGCCGTCGTCGCTCATGTCGAAGACGTCGACGGGCGGCAGGCCGACGGCGGCCTCGATTTCCTCGCCGGTCATCTCAGCGCACAGGTCGCCGCCGAACCAGCTCACGTAGGGCACGTCCGTGCACCACTTGAGCGAGCCGATCCGCTTGAGGCCGGTCGCGTAGTCCCAGAGGCCCACGCCCTTGCCCTGGTAGGTGTCCTGATCGACGAGGTCCAGTGCCACGCGACGCCCGTTCGCGCTGACCGCCGAGGCCAACCCGGAGGCGCCGTAGCGCTCGGTCAGGTTGATGGGTTTGCCTTCCTTGACCCAGGCGAGGGCGTACTGGAAGTTGGACGTGCCGAGCACCACCTCGCCGTTGCCGGAGATCGCGTGGGCGCGAACCCAGGGCAGCTCCGACATGGGCAGGTTCGACGTGTCGAGCTCGCGCATGCCGCGCTTGGCGTCCCAGATGAACGGCACGATCTCGCTGAGATTCGGCTCCTCGCAGGAGCCGTTGCGGTTGCGGTCCACGTACGCGGTGCCCACGGCCGTGCGGCCGGTGTCGTCCACGGCCCAGCCGTAGCTGCTGCTCGCGCCGTACTCGCTGCTGCCGCCGCAGGTGTCGCCGTTCTTCTTCAGGTCGCCGAGCGACACGACCGCCCCGTTCGACGAGCGCAGTGCGGCCTGGCTGACGCCGTTGCCGTTCGCGTCGAACTGCACGGTCATCCACTGGCCATTGCGCGTCATGGCGGAGTTGTTCGCCACGAGCTCGGGCGGCAGCACGTCGAAACCCTGGCTCAGGTTCCACATGAACGCCGTGCCCTGCGTCAGGCCCGCCGCACTGCGACCGTTCTTCGCGAGATCCATCAGGTACGCAGACACGACCGGCGTGAACTGCACGCCCTGCATGTAGCCGTTGAACGTGATGTCGGCGGTCTTCGCCACACCCGCCTGTGCGCGGATCTTCGTGGCGTTGCACGGCAGGTCGGTCGCCGGGTCGTTGCTCTCGGCCGCGTTCCAGTACTCGCCCTGCGAGATCATCATGGTCGGCTCGGTCGGGTAGCCGCCCGCGTAGATCTCCTCGATGTACACCACGTACTCGGCGCCCGGAGTCAGGTTGCGGATCGTGTAGCGGCCATCGGGGCCGATGAGCCCCTGCGTCTGGTCGCCGGTCATCGCCGAGACCGCGTCGTGCAGCGGGTTCTTTACATTGCGCGCGATGACGTTGATGCCGCTGTAGGGCGTCCGGCCGTCCTTCAGCCGCAGCGTGCCCGTGATCGAGCCGCGGGTCGTCAGGTAGGCCGGTGTCGGATACAGGTTCGAGATCGCCGCGACGTCGTCCGCGTGCGTGATCGTGCTCTGCGCCTGCGCGGCGAGGCCCGAATTGTCGATGAACGGGTACATCGTCTCGAGGATCGCCGGGTCGGCCCGGTTGACGCTCTCGTCATACCAGTTCCAGGCGTACACCGGATCCACGCAGCCCGGCACACCCGGATACCTCTGGTAGCCGTCGACGGGATAGCTCGAGTACACGATCGGCCCGTTCACCTGCGAGTGCGACAGGTTGATGGCGTGGCCGAACTCGTGCGTGAACACGCCGGCGATGTAGTCGCCGTTGACGTCGGTGTCGTACACCAGCCAGCCGTTCAGCAGCGCGGTCGCCTCGGTGATCTTGCCGTTCGCGTCGGCGATCTCCGGGAACGCGATGCCGAGCACCGCGTAGCGCGACACGCCGAAATATTCCTCGAGGATCGACCCGTCGGTGTCGTACAGCACCCAGAGGCCGTAGCCGTTCTCGACGCCGTAGAACTGGTTCGCGTTGGCGCCCGTGACGTCGGCGATGCCGGTCTTCTTGGCGATCGTGCCCTTCACGCCCAGGTCGAGCGTCGCCGTCCCGACGTTGCTCCACTGGCCGAGGGCGAACTGCGTGATCTCGTTCGCGCGCGCGATCGAGATGAACGGCGTGACGCCGTCGTAGCCGTACGTAAAGGCACCGCCGCCGTCGGTCCAGGCGGGAATCGGGCCCTTGCTGGTGTCCCACACGTAGGGACGCGGCGGGCTGGTGTCGGTCATGTACAGCGGGCCGGCGGCCTGGGCGGTGCCGCAAACGAACGCGAGGCCGACGAGGGCCTTGCAAACGAAGGACTTCATCAGCGCATCTCCCCGGTCTGGATCCAGTTGCCTGTCACGGCGCGACCGACGAGGCCGACGAAGGTGGCGGCATCGACTGCGCCGTCGCTCTTGAGCATCGCGCGCTCCTTGTCGCTCAGGAGTCCCTCCTGGATCTTCACGCCCTCGAACAGGCCCCGGTTGTTGAACTCGTTCGTGACCCGGCCGTTCAGCATGTTGAGCTTGCCCTGCGCGAGGCCTGCGGTGGTCTGCAGGCCGGTGCGCGAGGCGGGCTTGTACATGAACGCGATCACGCGCTCGCCCACCGCCCAGTGCGGGAAGCCTTCCGGCGTCACGGCGATGAGCGTCTTGCCGTTCGGAAGCTTGCGCGGCTCGAGCAGGCCGAACTGCCGGAACGTGTACTTCGCGCCGCCCCGCAGTTCGCCCTTGGCGCTGTCGCTAACGGAGATCGTGACCTCCGTGTACGGCATGCCGTTCGAGGCGATGCCGTCGGTCACGCGGGTGACCTTGCCGGCGATGATGCTCTGCGAGTCGGTGATGAGTTGGGTGAGGTTCTGGGGCTTCAACTTCATGGCGTGGGCGGCCGGCCCGGCCAGGAGCGCGAGCGCCGCGGCGATTGCCACGGGAAGGCGCAGAATCAGGAACTGGAGTCTGTGCACGGGAATTCCCTCTGACGTTGGGCGGTGGGTATTTCGCCGCGACGCGCGCGGGCGAACGCCGCGCAATCTGCCGTTCATCGCGCCCGGCAGCCATCGGGAAAAGCCTGATATCGGCCCCGCAGTCTAAAAATCAGGGAATCCCTTACGACGCGTCGCCGCGACGGCGGCACAGCGCGTCAGGTCGCTTCAGGCGGCACCAACCCGTTGCGGATGGCGAAGCGCACGAGGCCCGGCAGGTCGTGGATGCCGAGACGCTGCATGATCGAGGCACGGTGCGTCTCGACGGTCTTGACGCTGAGGAACAGCTTCTCGGCGATCTGCCGCGTGCCCTGCCCTTCGGCGACCAGTTGCAGGATCTGCCGCTGTCGCGGCGTCAACGCGTCGAGACCCGACGTCCCGGCGCCGGCTCGCCGCTCATGCTGCCTCACGAGATCCGCGTCGATCGCTCGGCATAGGTAGCGTCGCCCGGCGCAGATTTCGTCCAGCGCCTCGGACAGCTCGTCGAACGCGGAGTCCTTGTTGAGATAGCCCGACGCCCCGGCGGCGAACGCTCGCGCCGCGTACTCCGGGGAAGCGTGCATCGAGATCATCAGCACGCGCGTGGGTACGCCGAGCCGGGTGATGCGCGCCGCCGCCTCGAGGCCGTTCAATCCCGGCAGCGTGACGTCGAGCAGGATCACGTCTGGCGGAGCGCGCCGCACGAGTTCCACGGCTTCGAGCCCGTCGCCGGTCTCCGCGACGACCTCGACGCCCGGCAAGCTCTCCAGCAGCGCGCGTATGCCTGCGCGCACCAGCGCGTGATCGTCGGCCATCAGGATGCTGCGACGGGTCGTCATGGGGGTCACCGGGTCGGGTCTTCCGTTTCGGGGGTCGGTCGCTCGAAGGGAATTCGTACGAGGATGTGGCTGCCCGCGCCCAGGCGCGAGTCGAGTTCGATCGTGCCGCCCGCATTGCGCACGCGCTCGGTCATTCCGAGCAGGCCGAGGTGCTCGCCGCGCCGGATGCGCCGGCCCACCGCCTCGGGATCGAAGCCGATGCCGTCGTCCTCTATCACGACGCGCAGGGCGTCGGGCTCGTCGCGCAGTACGACGTGGATCACGGAGGCCCCCGCGTGGCGCATGGCGTTGCTGGCGGCCTCCTGGACCACGCGGAACACGGTGGTATTGAGACCCTTCGGTACGGCCGCGACCCCGGGCGCCGCGTCGAGATCGATGCGCACGCCGGACCGCTCGGACAGCGACTTCAGGTGGTGATCGAGCGCGGGCACCAGTCCCGCCTCGTCGAGCAAGGGCGGCCGCAGGCTCCGGGCAATGTCGCGCGCCTGGCGGATCATGCCGTCCACCATGGCCACCGAGTCCTCGAGGCGTCGGGCGACGGTCGGATCGGCCGCGGTGCTGCGCAGCATCTGCAGGTTGATCTTGGCGGCCGTCAGCGTCTGGCCGAACTCGTCGTGCAGTTCGCGCGAGATGCGGCTGCGCTCGTCCTCCTTCGCGAACTCGAGGCGCCCCGTCAATTGCTGCAGGCCGGAGTGAGCCTCCTCGAGCTCGCCCTGGCTGCGTCGCGCGCGCTCGAGCGCCTGCTCACGCTGCGCCTCGAGCTGCTCGAGCACGGCGTTGCGCAGCCGCAGCGAACGCAGCCGGGCGAGGTGGAGTGCCAGCACCAGCGCCGCGACCGCGGCGAGCAGCAGACCGCGGAACCAGAGTGTCATCCAGAACGGCGGCACCACCCGGAACTCGAGCGGCGGGCTCGTGCTCCACGAGCCGAAAGCGTCGCGGCCGCGCACCTCGAAGCGGTAGCGACCGGGCGTCAGGCCGACGAAGGTCACCTGGCGGCGACGGCCCAGCGAGGTCCAGCCGTCCTCCGGCTTGAGGCGATAGGCATACTCGTGCGGCGTCTCCGCGAAATCGAGCACCGCGAATTCGAGCGCGAGCACGTCGTCGATCCGCTTCTCGAAGCCGCCGACCAGCGTGGCGGGCGCCAGGCGCTGGCCGGCTCCGCGCGACAGCCGCTCGATGCCAGTGACCCTCACCGGAGCGGACGACCTGACGCGCAGCGGCGTGCCCTTGGGGATGCTGACCAGGCCCTCGACCGAACCGAAGTGCACGAAGCCGGGGTCGGCGGACGAGGCGCCGGTGTTGAAGTGGCTCACCGGCAGGCCGGACTGGACGACGTGGTTCACGACCCGTCCCGTCGCGGGATCGAGCCGCGAGAGGCCGTGGCGCGTGCTGAGCCACAGCGAGCCGTCGTCGTCCTGCTCCACGGCCATGATGCCGTCGTTCAACAGTCCTCGATCGACGCCCCAGTGCTCGAAGCCCGTCACGCGACCGTCCGCATCCACCTGTGCGAGGTGCAAGCCACCGCCGTCCGTGGCCACCCAGAGCCTGCCGTCGCGATCGTAGCGCAGCGCCGTCACGTGGTAGTGGCGAAGGTGGGGCTCGCTCGTGCTTCGCCCGCCGAATCGCTCGCAGGACCAGGGCTCTACCTGGCAGCGATTGAGCCCGTCCGAGCGAGTGCCGACCCACAGGTGCGCGCCGGGCCCGGCCGCGAGCGCGGTGATGTAGTCCCCGCTCAACGAATCGGGCACGGTCGGATCGTGCCGGAAGCCGCGATAGCGACCGCCCCGGGCATCGCGCAGGAACAGCCCGCCGCCGCCCACGCCGACCCACAGGCCGTCCTCTCCGGCAGGCAGCAAGGCACCGACGTAGCCCGCACCGATGCCATCGGCACGGTCCGCGTCGTGCGTTTCGAGACCGAGGTTGCTGCCGTCGTCGCCGAACCGGTAGAGACCCTCGGTCGATCCCGCAAAATGCGATCCGTCCTGCGTCACCGTGAAGCTCAGCACGCCCGACTTCAGGATCGAGTCGGTCGGCGGGCCGCCGGTGGGCACGACCGTGCCGGCGACGACGTCGACTCGCTGCGGACCGCCGCCGAAAGTGCCGACCCACGCCTGGCCCGTCGCCTCGCCTCCCAGCACCGCCGTGACGTTCCTGTCGCGCAGCCCGGCACCGTCCGCGCCCGGTGCGAGCAGCCTGAAGTCCGGCTCTTCGAGCGGAGCCCGGTACACGCCGCTGCCCCAGGTCCCGACGAATACCAACTGGTCGGTCGTCGCGATGCTGAGCTGCGGTTGCGCCGGCAGGTTGCCGGGCGCGCCAACGCTGCCCGGGTGTGCGCGCTGCCATTCGCGCGTCGCGAGTTCCACCACGAGGACGCCGTGCGCCACCGTGCCGATCCACAGGCGCCCGAAGCGGTCGGCGTGCATGGTGGTGATGAGCGGTTGCACGCCGGCGTCGCTCGCAAGATCGACACGTTCGGCGGTTCGGCTCTCCGGATCGAGCACGACCAGGCCGTCGCGGGTACCGGCCCAGACGCGTCCATCGGCCGTCTCGTGGATGGCGAACACGTCGTTCAGGCCGCGCGCGCCGCCGGCCAGCTCGGCAAGCGGATAGTGCGCGAAGCCTTCGCCCGAGTCGGCCGGTCGATCGATGCCGCCGCCAACCGTGCCGATCCACAGCCGCCCGGAAACTCCGCGATGCAGCGCGTAAGCCCAGTCGTGGGCAAGGCTCGCCGCGTCGGCGGCGGCGTGGAAGAAGCGCACGAAGTTTCGTCCGTCCGCCTCGAGCCGGTTGAGTCCGCTCTGCGTACCCACCCAGATCCGGCCGTCGCTGTCCTCGGCTACGCCGTAGACGCTCTCGTTGCTGAGCGAGCGTGCATCGGCCGAAACGTGGTGAAACTGGGTGAACCGGCCCGTGTGCGGGTCGCGTCGATTCAATCCACCGGTGTTCGTAGAGACCCAGAGCGCGCCGTCGTGCGCCTCGTACAACGCGCGAATGTCGAGGTCACTGACACTGCCCGGGCGGTCCGGATCAGGCAGGAACGGCGTCGCATGGTAGCCGTCGTAGCGGAACAGCCCCTCGCGCGAGCCCACCCACAGGAGCCCGTCGCGATCGACGAGCATGGACACCGCGACGTTGGCGTCGAGGCCGCGTCCCGCGCCGAGCTCGGTGAAGCGGCGCGCGGCACCAGCGTCCTGCCCCAGCAGCAGGAGCGCGAGCAGGGCGAACCGCCCTCCCGTGGTCCGGGTCCCGACGACTGGCTTCATTGCGACGTCCGGAACTCAGTCGACGAACACGAGCTTCAATTCCATGTCGCGCACCGACTGATAGAGCCGCCGCTCGCGCTTCAGCGGCCAGTGCTGGTAGAGCAGCGCATCGAGCGGGTACCACAGCGCGACCCACCCGGCGATGATCAGGCCCTCGTCGAGGAAGCGGGCCACGATGCCGGGCAGGAACTTCGGCTCGCCGAGCACCTGCGACCCGAGCATGCACAGCGCGAGGAACAGCAGCCCGCGCCAGAGCGTCGCGAGGCCCTCCTGCCGGAGGCTCGAGATGTCGTTCGCGATCTGCCCAATGCGGTGATCGCAGTACTGGCGCAGGCCCGAGCGCATCCGCGCCTCGAGGTCGGGCGTGCGCGCCGCCGCGGGCAGCCGCAGCGTCGCGCGCACCGGCCGGTCCGGCCGCGGCCGGATGCGGTTGAGGATGCGCTCGAGCCCGGGCTCCGCGTACGGCTGGCCGCCGATCGGATCGAGCTCGGCCGGGTGGAACAGCTCGCGCGGATCGGCGAGGTCGAGGTGGACGTCGTGGGTGTTGGTGTCGGTCATGGCTGAGGAAGCTCAGGTCCAGGGGAAGATCAGCGCGGCGCCGAACGCGATCGCGGTGAGGAGCAACGCCAGCGTCGCCGCAGGCCAGGCCCGGATCACGCCGTCGAAGCGGTCGTAGAGCGGGCCACCGGCCAGGGCGGCGCGCGAGGCGTGATCGATCGCCTCGGCGATGTCTCCCTGCGGAATCGTCGGCAGGCGCTCGGCCCAACCCCGCAAGGCGAAGGCGAGGCCCGCACCGAGCGCCACGGGCCACAACGAGGCCCACAAGGCCTCGGGCTGAATCGCCTCGACGGTGGGCCCGAGCCCCGTCATCGGATGCAGCAGCCACGGCAGCACCAGTGCCGCGGCGGCCATCGCAAGCCACGGTACCGTGAGGCCCCGTGCAGGCGTCGCCTGCGGGTCCTCGCTGCCGTAACTGGCGAGCCGGCTGAAGAAGTGCAGCATCAGCAGCGTCGTGCCGACCGCCGAGACCGCCGCGAGCCAGCCGACCACCCCGACGTCCAGTTGCGCCTTGACCGCGTACTTGGCGATCGCACCGCCCGTGAACGGCAGGCCGCCGAGGCCGAGGCACAGCAGCACCGCCGGCACGAGCACCACCGCGCGGCGCCCGGCGCCGCTCACTGCGATCACGCCGACCGACAGGAACAGGGCGCCTTTCACGAGCACGTGGTGCGAAGCATAGAAGGCCGCGGCCATGCCGGCGGTCGCGTCGCCGGCGGCGAGGCCCATGCCGAGCACCGCGACGACGACGCCCATCTGGCTCACGCTTGAATACGCCAGCACCGCCTTGGGATGGCGCTGCGTCAGGCCAATCGCGACGGCGTAGAACGCCGTCACGAAGCCGGCCGCCGTGAGCACGAAGCCCCAGTCCGGCACCGCCTCCGACAGCGGCAGGAAGCGGATCAGGCCGATGATGCCGACCTTGACCACGGCGCCGCTCAGCACGCTCGAGGCCGGCACGGGCGCGGCCGCGTGCGCAAGCGGCATCCACACGTGCATCGGCACGAGTCCGGCCTTGGTGCCGAAGCCCGCGACCAGCAGCGCCAGGATCAGGTCGCGGTCGGGCGAGTGGGCGAGCGCCGCGGCCGCATCGCGCAGGCGCAGGCTGTCGCCCGGAATCTCCCCGGCCAGCATCACGAGCCCCACGAGCAGCACGGACTCGGCGAGCAGCGCGAGCACGAGGTAGATCGAGCCCGAGCGCCACGCCTGCGCCGTCTCGTCGTGGATCACGAGGCCGCTCGCGCCCAGCGTCAGCATCGCGAGCATCGCATAGAGACTCACGAGGTCGCCCGCGACGAACACGCCGAGGCAGCCCGTGCACGCCAGCAGCCAGCAGGCGACGAAGCGTCCGGGCTTCGCCGTATCGCCCATGTAGGTCGCGGCGTAGGCGCCGGCCGCGCTCCACAGCAGCGCGGCGACACCGAGCAGCAGAGCGCCGGGGCCATCGAGCTCGAAGACGAGCCGCAGGCGACCGGCGCCGATCTCGAGCGCCGGTGCCCCGAGCGCCAACGCCGCCGCCGCGAGGGCCGGCAGAGGCGCCAGCCAGAGCAGACGAGGCATCGCACCTCGAACCGCACTCGACGAGCACGTGAGCAGCAGCGCGAATGGCACCGCCCAGGTCGCACCGAGCAACAGCGTGGCGAGCGGACCGTTCACGGGCCCGCCTCCGCGATCGCGGCGGCCTCGACACCACCAAATTCAGGCAGCTCGACCGGTCCGAGCGCCACGAGGCCGAGCAGCACGGCGCAGAGCGACATCGTGAGCGCGACGGCCTCGCGGGAACGGGCCACGGGCGCGAGGGGCGCCAGCGGCTCCGCCGTGCTGCCCATCGCGCGAACCAGCACCAGCATCACGTAGCCGCCCGTCAGCAGCCCGCCCAGCACCAGCACAGCGGCCCACCACCACTGGCCGGTACCGACCGCCGCCGAGAGCAGCAGCCACTTGGCTGCGAACCCGCCGCTCGGCGGCAGGCCCACGAGCGACACGCCGGCGAGGCCGAAGGCGATCAGGCTCATCGGCAGCGCCCGGCCGACCCCCGCGAGGTCGGCGACGCGGTCGTGGCCGAGTGACTTGGCCATGAGGCCAGCGGCCATGAACATGCCTGCCTTCGCGAAGGCGTGCGACACGGTCTGCAGCACGCCGCCCGTCAGCGCCACGCCGCTCTGCAACTGCTCGGTCGCCGGGTCGAAGGCGAGCGGGAACATCAGGAACAGGTAGCCAATCTGCGCCACGGTCGAGTAGGCGATCAGCAGCTTGAGCCGCTCCTGCCGAAGCGCCAGCACGCTGCCGTAGAGGATCGCGGCCGCGCCGAGCGCCGCGATCAGCTGCGTGGCCGCAACGCTCCACAGCGCCGGCATCACCTCGAACCACAGACGGATGAGGAGCACGAACGATCCCTTCACCACCAGTGCCGAGAGCACGGCGCTCGCGGCCGGCGGCGCGCCGGCGTGGGCCGGCGGCAGCCACAGGTGCAGCGGGAAGAGCGCGGTCTTGGCGAGCAGGCCCGCGGTCATCAGCGCGGCAGCGACCCAGGCCGCCGGCTCCGGCTGCACCCGCGACGCGAGCAGCGTGATGTCGAGCGTCCCGTAGGCGCCGTAGAGCAGCACCGCGCCCAGCAGGTACAACACCGACCCGAGCAGCGCGAACATGAGGTAGCGCAGTGCTGCGGCAAGCGTCGCGGCGCGCCCGTCCAGGCTCACGAGCGGCACGGCCGCGAAAGTCAGCAGCTCGAGCGCGACGTAGAGGTTGAAGAGGTCGCGGCCCATCACCACGAGGTTCATCGCGCCCCACACGGCGATCAGCAGGGTCCAGAACACCAGCGAGGTGCGCGTCTCGGGCTCGCCCGGCTTCGGGGCGAAGTCGGCGTGGGCAAAGAGTCCTGCACCGGTGACGACGATCGCGGTCGTGAGCATCATCGCGGCCGACAGGCCGTCGGCGCGCAGCGCGATGCCGAGCGGCGGCGCCCAGCCGCCCACGAGGTAGGTGATCGCTCCGCCCTCCCACACGCGCGTGGCGATCGCCCACGCGACGGCGAGGCCGACCGGCATCGCGGCGAGCGTGATGCGGGCCGCATGCCGTCCCCCGGCGACGATCGCGAACAGCACCGCGATCACCGGCCACATCACAGCCGCCACCAGCCAGGCGCCGCCCGGCGTCGTCGCGGCGACGGCGGCCGCGCCCGTATCGAGCATCATGGGTTGCGGCGCCCGGCGGAAGCGCCGGCCGGCGCCGGCGGGTCGAGCGTCGCCTCGCCGCTCTCCTTGTGCAGGCGCAGCAGCAGCGCCACGGCCAGCGCCGTCGCGGCGAACGCGACCACGATGCCGGTGATCACGAGCGCCTGTGGCACGGGGTCGCCGCCCACGGCTTGCCAGGCGCCGCGGCGCGCGAACACGCCGAACAGCAGGAACACGCCGCTGCCGAGCAGGTTGAAGGCGATGAGCTTGCGCAGCGGCTGCGGATGGGTGAGCGCCCCGTACAGCCCGAGGCCCACGAGCGCCGCCGCGCACAGCCCGAACAGCGTTACCGTGCTCATGTCGGGTCCGCCGTGCGCTCCGGCGGGCCGGTGACCAGCAACCCGAGCGCGAGCGCGATGGTGAGCAGCATCGGCACTTCGATGAGCAGGATCAGCGGCTTGGCGATCGCGACCGGATAGGCGAGGAAGGCCCCCGCGGTCAGCATGCCGGCGAGGCCGACCGCGACGAACACCACCGGGCCCGACACCAGCGCGAGGCGCAGCCACAGCTCGCGGATCGCCGGCGCATCGCGCACGCCCGCCATCATCACCACGAGCCACATGGCGGCGAGCACCGTGCCGCCCTGGAAGGCGCCGCCCGGGTTGTCCGCGCCGGTCCACATCAGGTGGATGCCGAGCAGCACGCCGAGCGGCGGCAGCGTGCGCGCAAAGAACGGCAGCACGCCGTCGGCCGGCAGGCGGTGCTCGAGTCCAGGGTGGCCGCCCCAGTAGCGATCGGGCGCCAGCGACCACACGCCGATGAGCGCGAGCACCAGCACGACCTTCTCGAGCAGCGTGTCGAAGCCGCGAAACGCCATCAGCACCCCCGTGACCGGGTTGCCTACGCCGGTCGCCGGCAGCGCGGCGACCGCCTGTGGCGCGAGCGTGGGCCCAGCCTCGGGCAGCGTGAGCACGACCACGGACAGCGCCACCGACACGAGCGCGCAGCAGGCGGCCGCGAGCACCCGCAGCATCAACGCGGGACGGCGGTTGGTGCGCGCCTCGGTGCTCCGCAGGGTCGCGACCGCACCGAGCAGCAGCACGCCCGTGAGCCCGCCGCCGATCGCGGCCTCGGTCAGCGCCACGTCCACGGCGGCGAGCTGCACCCACATGAGCGAGAGCAGCAGACCGTAGCTGACGAACCCCACGGCCGCGGCGAATGCGCTGCGCGCCGCGATCGTCCACGCCGCGGCGCCCAGCACCAGCAGCGCGAGCACGGACTCGAGCACGTAGGTCAGGTTCATCGCGGCGGCCCCGCCCGGCGCGCGACACGCGCCATCATCTGCCCGACGGTCGCCGCCGCCAGCAGCACCAGCAGCCACACCAGCAGCAGCTTCAGGGCCGCGAACACGCTGCCGGCCTGCGGGAGCAGGCCGATCACGATCAGCCCGAGCCCGACGTTGTCGGCCTTGGTCAGGGCGTGCAGTCGCGACAGCGTGTCCGGGAAGCGCAGCAGCCCGACCACGCCCGCGAGGAAGAACAGCGCCCCGAGCACCAGCGCTACGGCGGTGAACAGGTCGAGCAGCGCGCTCATCGCCCGTCGCCCCCGCCGCTGTCTTCGTCCTGCGCCGCCGTGACGCCCTTGACGAACGCGATCGAGGCGAATGCCGCGAGCATCGCCAGCGTCAGCGCCACGTCCACGGCTGCGGGCAGGTCGCGCGCCACGCCCACGAGCAGCAGGCTCGCAATGCCGCCGGTGCCGAGCAGCTGCGCCGCCATGACGCGGTCGGCATCGCCCGGGCCCCAGAGGATGCGCGCCAGCCCGACCACCACCGTGATCATCACGAAGCCCGCGACCGCGACGAGGAACTCAGGATTCATGTGTTCTTGCGCCCGCGCTCATCGCTCGACCCCGGTCCTTCCCCACCGCCCGGAGCGGCGCCCAGAGCCGCGACGAGCTGCGCTTCCTCCTGCGCGAGTTCCTGCAGCACCGGCTGCTCGACGTCGAGGCAGTGGTAGATGAGGCGTCCCGAATCGTCGGTGCCCGCGGGCAGCGTGCCCGGCATCAGGCTGGTCACGGCCGTGAACAGGTTGCGCGACGTGCCGGGCGGCAGCCCGACCGGGTAGTTGAGGTAGCCGAGCTTCAGGGGCAACGACGGGCTGAAGGCACGCCTCGCGATGTCGAGCCCGGCGACGACCGACGTCCAGACGAACCGGACCGCCAGGCGCAGGACCGCGAGCGGCCGGATGTGCGCCATCGCGGGGTCCGGAGGCAGCAGCACGAGGCTGATCCACGTGGCGAGGACGGCAGCAGCGATGCCGGGCGCGATGTCCGCCAGCTGCCCGCCTGCCATGATCATCCAGAGCAGGAAGTACCCGACACCGCGGACGAGGATGACGCGCCACGCGCGGGGTCGAGGAGCCTGGCTCATGGATTCCATCGGTTTCGACCGGGCTTCAGAGCGGTGGATGCCGCGCAAGGCGTACGCCGTCGCGGATGGTAGCAGCAGCAGCGGGCCGCGGCGTTCAGGGATTCCCTGAACGATCCGCCGCATCTGGCGGTTGCTCGAAAAAGCGCCGCGCGCCCTCGTGCATCGGGATCGTGATGCCCGTCCGGGCCCGTTCCTTCGACAGGCGCGCCGCCAGCACGCCGCCTCGGTCGGCTGCCGCGGCGTAGAGGTACTCGAGCACGGCCTCGACCGTGACTGCCGCGACGTCGCTGTGCGCGACCAGCAACGCCGTGGCCGCTACCGTCTGTACGGCCGCCAGTTGCCCCGCGTAAGTGCGTGCCGGAATGGCGAGCGGCACCAGCCCGGGCAGGTCGGCGCCGATCCGCGCGGCCTGCCCGGCGTCGAGCGCCACGAGCCGCAGCGGCGTGGTTCGCAGTGCTTCCTGCAACTGCTGCCACGGTGCCGAGGTCACCTCGATCACCGCGTCGAGCTCACCGGCCGCGAGCCTCGCCAGCGCATCCCCCGGCCCCGCGTATTCGATGCGCACGAGCCCGGCGGGATCGATCCCGGCGTGCGCGAGCAGCCGCAGGGCCGTGTGGCGCGACCCCGACTGCGGGCTTCCGAGAGCCACGCGGCGGCCGGCAAGGTCGGCGACGCGCTGGATGTCCGAATCCGCGCGAACGACGACGTGCACGGGCTCCGGGAAGAGACTCGCCGCCGCCCGCAGGTGGCTCATGGGACCGGTCTCCGCGAACACGCCCTGCCCGGTCACGGCGGCTGCAGCGACGTCGCTCTGCATGACGCCGACGCGTGCCCGCTGCGACTCGATCAGGAAGGCGTTCGCCACGCTACCCTCGGTCGCCACGATCTGCACGCCTGCCGACGTCGGCAGGCCGCGCGTCACCGAGGTGAGGAAGCGCCAGTACTCGCCGCCCGTCGGCCCGGCCGCGACCGCGACGCCCTCGTGCTCGCGCTGCAGCCGCAGGTTGATATTGCGCAGCGCGCGATCGATCTCCTCGGTGATGATCTCGCGGTCCGCTCCACGGGTGGCGGGCGACTGCATCACGAGCTTGGCGAGGCGCTGCACGAGTTCGTCGGCGCCGGGCGTGCCGCTCGCGGTCGCCTCCGCGTCCTTAGTCGCCGACTGCAGGGCATCGGCGCTGATCACCCATCCGCCTTTGGTTTTGCGATAGACCAGCGAGCCGTGGCTGCGGAACTCGGCTCCCGGCTCGTGCCGGCCGGGTCCGAGCCCGAAAATGCCCTGGTCGGTGGCACCGAGCGCGTCCGCGATCAGTGCGGGATTCAACGACTCCCAGTCCGAGGGATCGTAGGCCGAAACGAAGCGCAGCACGGAATTGAAATAGACGATGACCTGCGCCGAACCGTCGGCCGCGGGCCGGTACGGCGAGCTGCCCTGGCGGCGCAATGCCGCCACCTCGACCAGTGGCTGGCCGAAGACGGCGTCGAGGCGCGCCTGAACATCGCCGGCGAGCGCACTCTCGTCCGGCCCGCGTGCGCAGCCGGTCACCAGGGCGAGCCACAGCAGCAGGGCGATGCGGCACGGGACGCTCACGCCTCAGAACCCCAGCATCGGCAGGGCGAAGAATGCCTGCAGCACGAGCGCGTTGGCGATGTCGGCGAAGAACGCCCCGACGATCGGAACAAGCAGGAAGGCCATCGGCGAGGGCCCGTGCCGCTCGGTAAGCGTCTGCATCACCGACATGCCGACGGCGGTGGTGGCAAGACCCGCCGCGACCTGTCCGCCGCTGATCACGGCCGCGTCGTAGTCGCCGCCCATCACGCGCGAGGTGACGAAATACGCGAAGGCCGCCGTCGCCACGGCGTTGACGACCACGATCAGCATCAGCGGGCCGGCCAGCGTGGCAAGGTCGAGCACCCGCATGGACATCAGGGCCATGATCAGGAACAGCGACAGCGACACGCTGCCCACCGCCTGCACGGCGCTGTCGTTGACGCCCTTGAGCCCGACCAGGCTGCCGACATTGCGGACCAGCATGCCGATGAGCAGCGCCCACAGGAAGCTCGGCAGCAGCAGGCCGGTGTCGCGCATCAGCTCCTGCAGGAACCGCGCCCCGGCGATGCAGGCGAGGCACACCAGCAGCACGAAGAGCAGCTGCTCGGCCGTGATCGGTGCCAGCACCGCTTCCGGTTGCGGCGTCTTCGCCGGCGTCTTCCCCTGTTCCACGCTGCCGCCGCCGCCGCCGGCACGGCGCATCACCCGCTCGGCAACCGGCCCCGCCAGCAGGCTGCCGAGGATGAGGCCCGCGGTCGCCGCCGCCATGCCGAGCTCGAGCGCGCCCTGCAGGTTGCGGGTCTCGGCGAAGCTGGTCGCATAGGCCGCGGCCGTGCCGTGGCCGCCGACGAGCGAGATCGAGGCGCCGAGCAGGCCCACGAGCGGATGAAGGTCGAGCGCGCGCGCCATCGCAAGGCCGATCACGCCCTGCAGGATCATCACGGCGACGAACAGCCCGATCAGGATCACCAGCTTCCAGCCGCCCCGCGCCAGCGAGCGCACGTCGGCGCCGAGCCCGAGCGTGGCGAAGAAGGCGAGCAGCAGCGGATCGCGCGGCGAGTCGTCCATCCTGAACTCGACGTCCGCGACCAGGCTCGCCACGGCCAGCACGAGCGCGAACAGCACCCCTCCGACCACGGGCACGGGAATGCTGTAGCGCT
>Ga0209391_10000228_pt1 | contig 24169 bp, 22 predicted proteins | sample PPLLak3March2015_FD_187246 | JGI IMG/M metagenome (GOLD analysis project Ga0209391, IMG submission 187246) | Freshwater sediment microbial communities from Prairie Pothole Lake near Jamestown, North Dakota, USA - PPLs Lake P7 Core (1) Depth... | ecosystem: Environmental > Aquatic > Freshwater >...
TGTCCACCGACCTGCAGGTGCATTCGCAGCAACTGGCCAAGTCGGCGGCCGAGGCAGTCGAAGGCAACCGGGCCGCTTTCCTGCACCTGAGCGATTCGACCGGCATAATCGCGGACGCCGTTGACACCTTGAGGGATGGCGACCCGGGGCGCAATTTGCCGGCCTTGCCCGGCGCCCTGAAACCCACTCTGGGCGATCTCGACAAAGCCTGGAGCCGCATGAGCACCAACGCGGCCAGCATTCTGCAGCGCGAAGCGCAGGTCCTCGAACTGGCAGCCGCCAGCGACGCCTTCATCCAGGTGATCCCGGAAATACAGGAACTCACCGATCGCGCGATCCGCGACCTGACCCAGAACGGCGCGCCGACCCAGCAGGTGTTCGTCGCCGGCCGGCAGCTGGTCCTGTCCGACCGCGTGCTCCGCCACCTCAAGGAAATGCTGCGCGGCGGCGCCGGATCCGTCGCCGCCGCCGACAGCTTCATCCGCGAAATCGAGTTCTTCGAACAGACCATGAACGCCCTGTTGCAGGGCAGCCGCAGCGTCGGCGTCCAGCAGGTCACCACGCCCGGCGCGCGGGACGCCCTGAACCGGGCCCGGCTGGTTTACGACGACGCCAAACCTCAGCTCGAAACCATCCTGGCCTCCACCGGCGACATCCTGGCCGTGCGCGGCGCCGCCGACGAGATCTTCGCCGACAGCCTCAAGATGTTCGTACTGTCGCGCGCGGTGGCCGACGAAGTCCTGGCCCGCTCCGCGTCGCGCCTGTGGCCGTCCCTCTGGTCGGGTTCGCTGGCACTGCTGGTCATCGTGCTGGCAATCGCCCTGATGGTGCGTTCCTTCCTCAGCGCAGAGCGGCGCCAGGCGATCGAGGCGGGCATGCAGAACCAGAAGAACCAGCAGGCAATCATGCGCCTGCTGGACGAGATGAGTTCGCTGGCCGACGGCGACCTGACGGTCCGCGCCACGGTCACCGACGACATGACCGGCGCCATCGCCGACTCGGTCAACTTCGCGGTCGAGCAGCTGCGGGAACTCGTGACCGGCATCAACATCACCGCCCGTACCGTCTCCGAATCGGCCCAGGAAACGATGGACACGACGGGCCAGCTCGCCATCGCCTCCGGCCAGCAGGCCGAGCGGGTGCGCGAAGCGACCGATACGATCAACGAGATGGCCCGTTCCTTCGACGGCATGGCCAAGCGCTCGCGACAATCCAGCGAGGTGGCCCAGCGCTCGGTGGCGATTGCCCACAACGGCTCGCAGATGGTGCAGCAGACCATCCGGGGCATGGACACCATCCGCGAACAGATCCAGGAGACCTCGAAACGGATCAAGCGGCTGGGCGAGTCTTCCCAGGAAATCGGCGACATCGTCGAACTGATCAACGGGATCGCCGAGCAGACCAATATCCTGGCGCTCAATGCCGCCATCCAGTCCGCCTCCGCCGGCGGTGCCGGGCGCGGCTTCGCCGTCGTGGCCGACGAGGTCCAGCGGCTGGCCGAGCGGGCCACCAACGCGACCCGCCGGATCGAGATGCTGGTCAAGAACATCCAGGCCGATACGTCCGAAGCCGTCGTATCGATGGAAAGCACGACGTCCGAGGTCGTGTCCGGCGCCGAGAAAGCCGAGGACGCCGGCGAGGCGCTGCAGCGGATCGAGTCCGTGTCCCACGATCTGTCCAGCCTGATCGAGGAGATATCGCAGGAAGCGCAATCGCAGTCGGCGGTGGCGACCCGGATCGCGGAGCAGATGATCAGCATCCGCGACGTTTCCATCCGCACGTCCGAAGGCAGCAACCAGACGGCTCAGTCCATGGGCCGCCTTGCGGACCTGGTGCACAAGCTCAGCGAATCCGTGGCGGACTTCAAGCTGCCGAACCCGGGAGGTCAGAAGCCATGATGCTGGAGGGGTCGAACACCAGCGCGGCCATCCGCTGGGTCCGCGAAGACCTGGACGAGTGCCTCGAGACGGTGCGGGAAAACCTCGAGGCCTTCGCCGAGGACATGTCGCGCCGCGAGCCGCTGGTCGCGGTGCAGGAGGAACTCGAACGGCTCAACCTCACGTTCCTGACCATGCAGCAGCGCGGCGCCAGCATCCTGACCGACGAAATGATCGCCGTCGGGGGGCACATGCTGCACAACGGCAGCGCAGATTGCAGGGAGTCGCTCAATGCCCTGACCGACGCGGTCGTCGTCCTGCCCTCCTACCTGGACCGCCTGCAGGCCGGCCACGAAGACTTGCCGATCCTGCTCCTGCCAACGCTGAACGAGCTGCGCGCGACCTACGACGAAACGCTGCTGTCCGAGGGCACGCTGTTCGCGCCGGATCTCGACGTCATCGTGCCCGAGTTGAGCGGCAGCGAGGCCGACGCCATCGCCGCCAGCGAATTCGAGACATTCGCGCGCCGCGTGCGCAGCCTTTACCAGGGCGCGCTGCTGGGCTGGCTGAAGGAGCAGTCCAAGGACGCCCTGCTGGGCCCGATGCAGCAGGTCTGCTGCAAACTCTACACCCGCCTGGGCCGCAACGAGCTGCGGCGACTGTGGTGGATCGCGGACCGCGCGATGCAGGGACTGCGCGACGGCGCGATCGACAACGATTTGCCGCTGCGCCGGCTGTTCGCCCGGCTCGACCTCACCCTCAAGGCGATGGCGGAGGGCGGCGAATACGGGCCGTCCAGCGATACCATCACCGCCCTCTCGCGCGCCCTGCTCTTCTACGCGGCACAGGCGCGCCCGGGCAGCAAGGCAACCGACACGCTGCGCGAGCGCTTCCGCCTGGAGGAGCTGATACCCGACCGGGACGCGCTGATGCGTGCCCGCGGCGCGGTCACGGGCCGCGACGCCGGCCTGTTCCGCTCGATCGGCGAAGCCGTGCGCGAGGAACTGGGCCAGGTCAAGGACACCCTTGACATGGAGCTGCGCACCGGCCGCATCGACGCCGAACAGCGCAGCGCGAGCCGCACCTCGCTGCAGCAGCTGGCCGACACGCTGCACATGCTCAACCTGCCCGTTCCGGCGAAGGCGGTAGAAGATCTTCTGCCGGCGCTGGAAGCGGTCGACGGAGCCATCAACACGGACCTCGACTCGCCGCTGCTGGCGCTGGCGCAGCAGTTGCTCGAGGTCGAGTCGATACTCGACACGCACATTCAGTTGCTCGGCGAGCCGGCCGAGGCGCAGCAAGCCAAGGGCTTTATACCCCTGCCGCCGCACGAGCAGCGGTTGATTCTCAGCGCCATGCTGGACCAATGCGTCAACAACCTGCACGAAGTGCAGGAGGCCATCCGCAAGCGCCTGGAAGGCGATGCCCATGCCGACTACGCCACCGGCCTGCAACAGATTTCGGGCGCGCTCGACGTCGCCGCGCAAAGCGAAGTCGCGAGCCTGACGGACAAACTCGGGCGCGCCCTGAACGCGGCGTTCGCCAGCGCCGCCGCAACCGGCGGCGAGGTGCCCAGGCTCGAACCCCTCACCGATGCCGTGGCCGCGCTTGAACTGTACCTGGCCGGCTGCCGCGATGAACAAGCCAACAGCCTTCGTTTCCTCCAGGTGATGCACGACCGCCTAGAGGGCCTGCCGGAGGCCAGCGCCACCGGCGATGAGATGCCGGCAACGATCATCAAGCTGCCAGCCCGGCCCGCCGCCGAGCCCGCCAAGGCGCCTGCGCGAGCCGAACCGCCCGCGCATGCCGAACCGCCCGCGCGCGCCAATGCGCCCGTGGCGCCGCAAAAACCGGAGACGCAGGTTGCCGCGGCGGTCGATCCGGCCATGCTGGGGATTTTCCTGGAAGAATTCGATTCGGTGCGGACGCAGCTCGAAGAGCGCCTCCCGCGGTGGCTGGAGGATCGCGGCAACAGCCGCGCCCTGGCCGACATCCGCCGTGGCTTTCACACGCTGAAAGGCAGCGGCCGCATGGTCGGCGCAACGGAGGCGGGAGAGTTCGCCTGGAGCTTCGAGGAGCTTCTCAACCGGCTGGTCGAGGGCAAGATCTCGTTCAGCGAACCTTTGGGCGAAGCCGTCCGGCTCGCCGTCGCCGCGCTGGGGGGCTTGCGGGCACGCATGCTGGGCGAGGACTGCGCGTTGGACTCTGCCGGAATCAACGCCCTCAAGGCCTTCGCCAGGCAACTGGCTGGCGGCGCGCAGCCCGTCATCGACGGCCTGCAGGCGACGCTGCCCGAGGTGTTCCTGCAGTCCGCGGCCGCTGCGGGCCGGACGGAGCAGGCGGCCCGGCAGGCGCCGGACCGGAGCCCCGATCTGGCCGAACTGCTCGAGTCGGGCGCAATGGATCCGATCCTTCGGCAGCTCATGTTGGGCGAGATCCGGGGTTACCTGTCCGAACTCGAGCGTTTCGTGCACGACCTTGCGCGCGAAGCCGGGCAGCCGGTCGAGCCGAGCCTGGTGCGGGCCGTGCACACCCTTGCCGGCACGCTGTCGATGGCGCCGCTTGGGCAGGAGGCCGAGGTCGCCCGGGCCCTGGAGAATTACCTCGACAACCGCCTGATGAGCGACCGGCCCGTCTCGTTGCGGGCGCTGTTCGCCGTGCAGACCTGCCTGCACCGCTTCCACCAGCGGCTGGCGGTGCTGGAGGACGGCCAGGCTACCAGTTACCCGCGCCACGACGAGGCGCTGCTCGCCGACCTGGCCGGGCTGGCCGCGCTGGAAGACTCCGCCCCGGCGCCCGCGCCCGAACGGCCCGCTGAGCGCGAACCCGCGAGTCCAGCCCCCGCGGTTGCCGTCGCCCCGTCTCCGCAAGCCGGGGAACCGGCCATGCCATCTGTCGCGACTGGCGCTCCGGCCACGGACTCGACGGAACTGCAGATCGAGGACGGCAGCATTCTCGCGATCTTCCTCGAAGAGGCCGCCGAAGTGCTGGAGCGTTGCGACACGCTGCTCAACACCTGGCGGGACAAGCTGGCCGACCGCAAGCTGGTGCAGAACCTGCAGCGCGAGATCCACACCTTCAAAGGCGGCGCGCGCATGGCTGGCCTCGACGGTCTTGGCGAGCTCAGCCACTCCATGGAAACCCTGCTGGAGCACATTGCGGGCAACCGGCTGGAGGCCACGGTCGCGGCCGTGCAGGCGCTGGAGGAGGGCTGCGACAACCTGAACCTGTTCGTCGAGCAACTGCAGTCAGGCCGCCTCCCGCGCACCGACGACGCGCTGGCCCGCTTCGAAAAGAAGGTCAAGGCCCTGCGCGTGCCGCAAACCGAGCCGGCCGAGCGGGCGGAAGAGCCTGCACAGGCCCCGGCGCACAGGGAAGTTGCGCAGGAGGCGCCAGCCACGCCGGAGGCCGCCCGCGCGGCGGAACCGTCAGCGGCGGCGCCCGCCGCGAAAGCACCGCAGCGCGCCCCGGCCGAGCCTGCCCAAACCATCGGCAGACCCAGCGCCGCGCCGACGGAACGCAGAAAGCCGGCGCTGCGGCCAGAACCCGTGCGCGAATTTCGCGAAATCGAAGACCGGCCGGCCGCGACCGCGGACGAGAATGCGCCAGGCGCCCAGATCCGCGTCGGCGCGGAGCTGATGGACAAGCTGGTCAACTACGCCGGCGAAATCAGCATTTACCGCTCGCGGCTCGAGCAGCAGATGGGCGCGGTGCGCTTCAACCTGAAGGAAGTCGACGTCACTGTGCAGCGCCTGAAGGAACAGCTGCGCAAGATGGACATGGAAAGCGAGGCGCAGATGATGTCGCGCTACCAGAGCGCCTCCGGCAAGGGTGCTACCGAGTTTGACCCGCTGGAACTCGACCGCTTCTCCAACATGCAGCAACTCTCGCGCGCGCTGGCCGAGTCCGTCAGCGACCTGCTCAACCTGCACGAGATGCTCGACGACTCGATCCGCCAGGCTGAAAGTCTGCTGACCCAGCAGTCGCGCGTCAGCTCCGACCTGCAGGAAGGGCTGATGCAGACGCGCATGACCCCCTTCGGCAGCGCCGCTCCGCGGCTGCGCCGGGTGGTGCGTGCCGCGGCGGCCGAAACCAGCAAAAAGGCCCGTCTGCAGCTGCGCATGGCAGGTTCCAGCGACCAGCTCGACCGCAACGTGCTGGAGCGGATCACGGCCCCGCTGGAGCACATGCTGCGCAACGCCATCGCCCACGGCATCGAAGCACCCAAGCTGCGCCGGAAAGCGAAGAAGCCCGAGGAAGGCGAAATCACCGTGACGGTCGAGGCCGAGGCGACCGAGTTCGTGATCCGCGTCGAGGACGACGGCAGCGGCATCGACCTCGAAGCCGTGCGCAAGCGGGCGATCGAGCGCGGCATGATCGGCGCCAACGAAACGGTCGAGCCGCAGCGGCTGATCCAGTTTATCCGCGAAAGCGGCTTTTCCACCGCCACCACGGTCACCGGCCTGGCCGGTCGCGGCGTGGGCATGGACGTGGTGAACAGCGAGATCAAGCAGATCGGCGGCTCGCTGGAGATCGAAACCGAGGCCGGCAAGGGTTCGCGCTTCACCATTCGCATCCCGTTCAGCCTCGCCGTCATGCAGGCCATCGGCGTCACCATCGGCGATCGGCCGTTCCAGATTCCACTCAACAGCGTCGCCGGCGTGGCCCGCGTGACGCCGGCCGAATATGCGGCCATCTTGCGCAGCGAGTCGCCGGTCTACAAATTCGCCGGCGAAGAATACCGGGTGCTCGAGCTCGAACCGCTGCTGGAAGCGCCCTCGCTGCCGCTCGACGGCGATAACGTCTCTCTGCTGATGGTTCGGGCGGGCGAGCACCTGGCCGCGTTCCGCGTGGCCGGGCTGCAAGGCCATCGCGAAATCGTGGTCAAGCCGGTCGGCCCGCAGATCAGCAGCATCCCGGGCATCCTCGGCGGCACCATCGCCGCGGATGGACAGGTCATGATCATCCTGGACATGGGTCCGCTGATCCGCCGCGGGCTGGAACGCGCCGTGCAACCGCCGGAGCCGGTCGTGGCGGTGCGCGAGGAAAGCCGCCAGCCGGTCGTCATGGTGGTCGACGACTCGATCACCATGCGCAAGGTGACCTCGCGCGTGCTGGAGAACCACTCGCTCGAGGTGATGACCGCCCAGGACGGCGTCGACGCCATCGAGAAGCTCCACGAGCGGGTGCCCGACCTGATGCTGCTGGACATCGAGATGCCGCGCATGGACGGCTACCAGCTGCTGGAGCATGTGCGGGCGGATGCCCGGCTACGGCACGTCCCGGTCATCATGATCACCTCGCGCGCCGGCCAGAAGCACCGCAAGAAAGCGCGCCAGGCAGGCGCCAATGCTTACCTGACGAAGCCCTACCAGGAGGCCGAGCTGATCGAACAGGTCGCGGCCGTACTCGATATCGAACTCGCGCCGAGGAGGGGTGACTAGTGTCGCAACAGATTCACGGCCGCACGAAAGCGCCCAAGCGGGTGTTGCGCACTGCGGGCCGCAGCCCGGAGCTGCACTGCATGAAAGTCCCGACGGACCGGGAAACCCTGCTGCTGCCCACCAGCGCCATGGCCGAGGTCGTGGATTTCCGCAAGCCGTTGGCGATGGAGTTTGCGCCGCCCTGGCTGCTGGGCTACATCGACTGGGAGAACCGCCAGGTTCCGGTGTTCAGCTTCAGCGCCCTGATCAACGGTTCGGCCGTCGGCGAAATTCCGCCGCGCGCGAAGATCATGATCCTGAAGTCGCTGTCCGATTCGGGCCGGGTGCCCTACCTCGGCGTCCTGCTCAGTGACCTGCCCCACCCGGTCACGGTAGAGGCCGAAGACCTGGTGGAGACCGGCGACGAGAAAAAATCACTGGGTGTCTTCAGCCGCGTCCACATCGGGGACGACGACGGGGACGTGATCATCCCGGATCTCGATCGGCTGACCCACCTGGTCACGCACGCGGTCTTCGGCGCCCTGCCCATCACCAAGCTCGACTAGCGCAAGTCTCCGACCAGGCATTGCAGGACCGCCAGGGCGGCGGGCGCGGCCGTCTCGGTCCGCAGGATTCGCGGCCCCAGGCTCACCGCCCGCACGCCGCGTGCCCGCATCTGCGCCAGCTCCATATCGCTGAAGCCCCCTTCCGGCCCGGACGCTATTTCCACGGCCACGCCCGGGCCGGGATCCGTGACGGCGCGCGCCAGCGGCTCGGCTGACTGCGGGTCCAGCACCAGGCGCTGCGCGCCCGTCGCGCGCTCCAGCCAGGCGGCGCAGCTGAGCGGTTCGAACAACTCCGGCACGCGCGCCCGGCCGGACTGTTCGCAGGCGGCGACGACCACGCCCCGCCAGTGCTCCATCCGCTTGGCGAGCTTGTCCGCGCCCAGGCGAACCTCCACCCGCTCGCTGAGCAGCGGCTGAAACGCCGCCGCGCCCAGTTCGGTGCATTTCTGCAGGGTCAGGTCCATGCGCTCGCCGCGGCTCAGGGCCTGCACCACGGTGATCGCGACGGGCGGCTCCGCCAAACCCGGCAGGCGGCTGTCGACCCGCACGCGCATCTGGCGCCGGGCCGGGCTCAGAACCTGGGCCGCGTAGTCGTGCCCGTCGCCGTTGAACAACACGAGGACCTGGCCGGCATCGACGCGCAAGACGCGGCTCAGGTAATGCGAACTGCTTTCCTCGAGGAGGACTTCGCAGTCCGGCTGCAGGACCTGCGCGGTATGAATACGGTGAGTTCGCAACGGAAAATCCCCCGGGCTTGGCGGTCAATTTTGTTATCATTCACTATCTTTGAACCGGCTGCAAAGTCATATGCTGAACGCCTTCCTGTCCGCCGCCCGCGCGGCCGCCGCAGCCGCCGCGACCGAAATCATGCGCTATTACCGCGGCGAAATCGAAGTCGAGTTGAAGGCCGACCTGTCGCCGGTCACCATTGCCGACCGCCGCGCCGAGGAGATCATCAAGGAAACGCTGCTCGCGCAGTTCCCCGACCACGGCTTCTACGGCGAGGAAAGCGGCAAGGACCGGGCGGACGCCGATTACTTGTGGCTCGTGGATCCGATCGACGGCACCAAGAGCTTCGTCGGCGGCTACGGCATGTTCTCGACGCAGATCGCCCTGATGCACCGCGGCCAGCTCGTCCTGGGCGTGTCCTCGGCGCCGGCCGCCGGCGAAGTCGCCTGGGCGGTCCGCGGCGGCGGAGCCTGGCTCGACGGCGCCGCCGTTCGCGTCAGCAGCCGTACCGCGCTGTCCGACGCCGCGGTTTCGACCGGCAACCTCAGGTCGCTGGCATGCTCGCCGCGCTGGGCCGGCCTGGGCCGCATTGCCGCCCAGGCCAACCGGATTCGCGGATACGGCGACTACTACCACTATCACCGCCTGGCGGCCGGTCAGATCGACGCCGTCATCGAATCCGACGTGAACATCCTCGACATTGCCGCGCTCACGGTGATCGTGACCGAGGCCGGCGGCGTCTTTACCGATCTCGAGGGTCGCCAGCCCGGCCTGGCGACGAACTCCGTGCTGGCCGCCGCGCCGGCGCTGCACGGCATACTCCTCGATGTGCTGAATGAACGTACTGAATGAAGCCAATGAATGAACGATAAGCCGCTGCCCATCATTCACGACCGCCGCGAGCGCGCGGCCGGGGACATGCTGCGGGTGGAGCAGGTCGAGCTGGAATTCCCCAACGGCGAGCGCCGCACCTACAGCCGCATGAAGGCCCGCGGCCTCGGCGCCGTGATCATCGTGCCCATGCTGGACGAGGCAACCGTATTGCTGGCCCGCGAATACGCGGCCGGCCTGCACCATTACGAGATCGGACTGCCCAAGGGCCGTCTCGAGCAAGGGGAATCGGTCCTCGAGGCCGCGCAGCGCGAGATGAAGGAGGAAATCGGTTACGGCGCACGCCAGTTGCAGGAGCTGACGCGACTCAGTCTTGCCCCGGCCTACATGACGCACGTGACGCACATCGTGCTGGCCCGCGACCTTTACCCGGAGAAGCTGGAGGGCGATGAGCCGGAGGAGATCGAGGTCGTGCCCTGGCCGATCGCGGACCTCCGCGCGCTGACGGCACGCGAGGATTGCACCGAGGGCCGCACCATCGCCGCCCTGTACATCGCCCGCGATTACCTCGCCAGCGAGTCGCCGCATGGCGCTAGCGGCTGAGTCCCGGCTGGAGGCGCTGCGGCCCGCGCTGGCCGCGATCGCCGCGGACGCCGGCCGGGCCATACTCGAGATCTACCACAGCGAGTTCGCGGTCACGCACAAGGCCGACCGCTCCCCCCTGACCGAGGCTGACCTGGCCAGCCATCGCATTATCCGGGATGCCCTCGCGCGCCTGGCGCCGGACATCCCCTTCTTGTCGGAGGAATCCGCTGACGTCGATTTCGACATCCGCTCGCGGTGGCCGGAATACTGGCTGGTGGACCCCCTCGACGGCACCAAGGAATTCGTCAGCCGCAACGGCGAATTCACGGTCAACATCGCGCTGATCCGCGGCCACGAACCGGTGCTCGGCGTCGTGCACGTGCCGGTCAGCGGCGTCACCTATGCGGGCGCCGCCGGCGGCGCAGCAACCCGGCAACGGCCCGGTGAGGCGGCCGAACCGATCCGGGTGCGCATCCCCTGCGCGAGCCCCACGCGGGTCGTGGGCAGCCGCTCCCACGCCAACCCGGCACTGGCGCGCTACCTCGAACCCCTTGGCGATTACGAGCTGGTCAGCATGGGCAGCTCGCTCAAGTTCTGCCTGCTGGCCGAAGGCCAGGCCGACTTCTACCCGCGCCTTGGCCCCACCTCCGAATGGGACACCGCGGCGGCGCACGCGGTGGTACTGGCCGCCGGCGGCCGCGTCGTCACGCTGCAAGGCCGTCCTTTGCAGTACAATCGCAAGGCCTCCTACCTCAACCCGGAGTTCCTTGTGATTGCCGACGCCGGCAGGGACTGGCTGGCCCTGTTCCGCTCCCATGACGGCTGAGTCCCGGACTCGCTTCGTCACGTATCCGTAACAATCGCTTGACGAACTCTGCCGCCGCAATGTATAAACTGCAGCAGTTCTGGGGTCTTGCCAAATAACTACAACAATAAATCGAGAAAAATAAACAGAACGTGCAGGGAATAAGCGGCTTCGGCCGCTTTTTTGTCGCCGCTTGTCCGCGGAGTACCCACTGGCTTCCTGTATGCCCATCGTTTTTTCCAAGTCGGGATTCCTGGAAGCGGCGGCGGTCACGGCCGTCATCGTATCCGTCCTGTTGTTCGTCACCTGGCAAATCGCCTCCGGCCCGCGCGAACCAACGGCCGAAGAACTGGGCGAGGAAATACGCTTTCTGTCCGGAGAACTGGGTTCGATGAAGGAAAGACTGGAGCGCGCGCAGTCGCGGCTGGCGGTGCTCGAGCGAGAAGCGGACGTGCTGCGCCAGGCCAACAGGCTGTTGCGCGAGCGCGAAAGCGAGCACCAGGACGCACTGAATACGCTGCAGTCCGAGCTGGATTTCTATCGCCGCCTCACCGGCACCGGAGGCGAGCAGACCGGCCTGGACGTTTACCGGGCGGAACTCGTGGCCACCGGCTCGGAGCGGGTGTTCCAGTTCGTGCTGACGCTCACGCAGAACATTCGCCGCGCCTCCATCATCAGTGGCCGCGCCCGCATCGACGTGGAGGGCACGCTGGAGGATCGGCCCGTCACTCTGCGCTGGTCACAGCTCGGCGACGGCGCGGCACCGGAGCCGGCCTTCCGCTTCAAGTACTTCCAGCAGCTCGACGGTTACCTGGCGCTGCCCGAAGACTTCCTGCCGACCCGGTTGGTGGTGACACTGGAAGCGAAGGGCCAGCGCAGCCCCGTGCAGCGCAGTTTCGAATGGGGCAGCCTGCTGGTTGAAGATGCCGATTGATTTGCCGGAATTGATTCGTCGGATTTGATTTGCCGCGCCGTTAGCACCATATTAGGCGCTATGGAAAGCACCGCGGACATCGCCACCAACACGGAATCCACCCCGCCCGGCATCGTCTTCACCGACGCCGCCGCGCGCAAGGTGCAGGAACTGATTCTCGAAGAGCGCAATCCCGACCTGAAGCTGCGCGTGTATATCAGCGGCGGCGGATGCTCGGGCTTTCAGTATGGCTTCTCCTTCGACGAGGAGCGCGGCGAGGATGACATCGCCGTGGAGAACGACGGCGTGACCCTGCTGGTCGACCCGCTCAGCTTTCAGTACCTGATGGGCGCCGAGGTGGATTACACGGAAAGCCTGCAGGGCGCCCAGTTCATCATCCGCAATCCCAATGCGGCGACCACCTGCGGCTGCGGGTCTTCGTTCTCCGTCTGAAGCATGACCGGGCTCGATCTGAGCATCGACCGGATCACGCGCTCGCGCAGGAATCTTTTCACATCCGTCCGCCTGGACCGCCTCGCCGAGTTTCGCGACAACCCCGAATGGGTAGCGAAGGCGCTGCTGTCCGACGCCGCTCGCCTGGTGCCGCTTTGGCACAGCCGAAGCCTGCTGGCGGGCACCGGCGACGAGCAGTTGGCCGTTTACCTCGAAGCCGGGGAAATCGAACCGATCGACGCCATTCAGCCGCCGACGCTGCTCGGCACCGACGGCAAGCGCTACTTTTTTGCCGTTTCGATCAACGACCAGCAGCGCGACCAGGTGCTGGAGCGTCATCCGGACGCCCGCTTTCTGGACCTGCGCCTCGCCTCGATCGACATGGACGCCAAGCACGCCGGCGTGCTGGCATATGCCAAGGCCCTGCACTACTGGCAGCATCGCCACGCATTCTGCGGCGCCTGCGGCCACCCCAACCGCCTGGAGTCGGCCGGTCATCGCCTGGTCTGCAGCAACGAAGAATGCGGGCGCCAATCCTTCCCGCGCATCGATCCCGCGATCATCGTGCTGGTGACGCAGGGCGACGCCTGTCTGCTCGGCCACAACGCCAACTGGCCGCCGCGCCGGTTTTCCACGCTGGCCGGGTTCGTCGAACCGGGCGAAAGCCTCGAAGACGCGGTCGTGCGGGAAGTGTTCGAGGAATCGGGCGTGCGGCTGCGAGAGATTCACTATGTCTCCTCGCAGCCCTGGCCGTTTCCGGCTTCCGCCATGTGCGGCTTCTATGCCGAGGCCGCGACGCGCGAGTGCCGGCCGTCCGACGAGCTGGCCGAGGTGCGTTGGTTCTCGGTGGCGGAACTCGATGCGGCCGTCGCTGCGGACGAAGTCCGGCTGCCGCCCCCGGTGTCGATCGCCTTTCGCCTCATCGCCGACTGGTACCAGCAGCAGTGCGGCCGCGACCTGGAGCCGCTGGTTCGCCGCGCCGGCAGAAATTTGAGGTGAGAGGACAAACCCCTGCCCGGCAAGTCCTGCTAGAATCAGCAGCATGACCATCATCGCCATCCTGCTCGCCTTCACGCTCTGTCATTTCATCCGCGAATTGGGCCGTGTGCGCAAGAACCGCTGGCTCACGAACTGGGTGGGCTTTGCGAACGAGGCCTTCGGCCGGCTGCCGGGCTGGACGGACATGCTTGGATTCCTGGTTATTCTCGCGGTGCCGCTGATCGTGCTGCTGCTGGTGAACCAGGTGCTGTACGCCGCGCTGGGCACCACCGGCGCGTTCCTGCTGGCGCTGGCGGTGCTGATCTACAGTTTCGGGCCGCGCGACCTCGATACCGACGTCGCGGAAATACTTGAGGCGGACGACGAGGAGAAACGGGCCGCGAACCTGCAAGCGTTGCTTGGCGGTCCGGTGCCCCCGGACGAGCAGGCCTGCCGGGCCGCCACCGTTGACGCGGTGTTTCTGCAGGGCTTGCGCCGCTGGTTCGGCGTCATTTTCTGGTTCGCTTTGCTCGGTGTTGTCGGCGCCCTGCTCTACCGCATGGTCGACTGGCTGGACAGCGAGGAGCAGCAGGTCAGCGGAGAGCAGCGCGGGCGGTTCGTTCGTTTGCAGCAGATCATGGACTGGCCGGCCGCCCAGCTGATGACGCTGTCCCTGGCCATCGCCACCGATTTCGATTCCGTTTACCAGGCCTGGAGGCGTTACCACGACGAGCAGGGCCACGGCCTCTTCGAAGGCGACAGCGGCTTCCTGCTGGCCGCCGGGCGCAGCGTGGTGCTGACCGGCCACGCGGCGCGCGACGGCTACGCCGAACTGCTGTCCGGACAGATGATCAGCTTGCAGCATGCCATGGACCTGACCTGGCGCATGCTCGGCGTGTGGCTGACCGTGCTGGCCCTGCTGCTGCTGGTCGGCGTGATCGTTTGAGTTTTGTCTCCCCTGCGGCCGACCCTGCTACCAAGCCTGCTCCTGACCCTGGCTTGCGCGCTGCCACCTGCGACCGCTGCCGGGGACATCGTGCTGACACAGGCCGACGGCAGCCTGCTGCACCTCGCGGGGCCGGCGCAACGCATCGTTACGCTGTCGCCGCATCTCGCCGAGGGCCTGTATGCGGCGGGGGCCGGCGAGCGGCTGATCGCCACCGTCGAATACAGTGAATTCCCGCCCCCCGCCGCCGAGATTCCGCGCATCGGCGACGCCTTCCGCCTGGATGTCGAGCGTATCGCGGCTCTGCGCCCCGACCTGGTCATCGCCTGGGACTCGGGCAACCCGCGCCCCGCGGTGGCGCAGTTGCGCGCGCTCGGCCTCGCTGTCTGGTCGGTGGAAATCCGCGCGCCGGAGGAAATCGCCGGATTCATCGAAGCGGCCGGCCGCGCGGGCGGGCTCGACCGTCAAGCCGCAGCCGTGGCGCAACGCCTGCGCGGGCGGTTGACGAGCCTGGCGGCGCACTACGCGAGCGCCCGTCCGCTGGATTATTTCTACCAGGTGGACGTGCAACCCCTGTACACCATTAGCGGACAGCACTTAATCAGTCGCGGCCTGGCGCTCTGTGGCGGCGTCAACATCTTCGCCGACCAGCCCGGCCTGGCCTTCCAGGCTTCGCGCGAGTCCGTGATCGTGGCCAACCCGACGGCGATTATCGCGCCACTGCCATCCGGCCCCAACGGCACGGCGGACCCGCTGGCGGCCTGGCGCGACTGGCCGAGCCTGACAGCCGTGCGCAACGGCGCGCTGGTCCTGCTGCCGGCCGACGAGATCAGCCGCGCGACGCCGCGCTTCCTGGATGCCCTGGAAGCGGCCTGCGAACGCCTCGACCATGTGCGCGGGACGGCAAGCAATGACTGATCCCCTGATCAGCTCGCCGGTCGGCGTCATGGCGGTCCTGGTGGCCGTCGTCAGCTTCTGGTTCTGGCTGGAAAGGCAGAGCCGCTGGAAGCTGTTCGAATACCTTCCGCCCCTGATCTTCATCTACGCCACGCCGGTATTGCTCTCCAATACGGGGGTGATCCCGCACCACAGCGAAGCCTACGACTTTTTGCGCCACTACGGCCTGCCCGCATTTCTCTGCCTGATGCTGATCAAGGTCGACGTGTTCGGCGCCGTGCGCATCATGGGCAAGGGCGTGTTCGTGATGCTGCTGGGCAGCGCCGGCGTCGTGCTTGGTGGTTTCCTGGCGTTTGCGCTGGGCCAGGCGCTCTCCACGCCCACCAGCTGGCCGGTGCACTTTCCGCTGCCCGAGGACAGCTGGAAGGCGTTCGGCGCACTGGCCGGCAGCTGGATCGGCGGCACCGGCAACATGACCGCCGCGCACGCCGCGCTGGAGGGCCGCCCCGAGCACCTGACCATGGCCGCCGCGGCCGACCAGATGGTCTACCTCGTCTGGCTGCCGCTGCTGCTCGGCTCACGGGCCTTCGCCGCGAAACTCAACCGCTGGCTGCGCGTGCCGCCGAATCGCCTGGCCCTGATGGACCGGGCGGCCGCGGACCACGATGCCGAGGAAAGCGCGCCCAACATGATCCAGTTGCTTTACCTGGCCCTGGTCACCCTCGGCTTTACCTGGATCGCGCTCGAGCTGTCCGGCGTGTTGCCGCCGGTGGCCATCGGCGGCGCCGTCGTGATCAGCGCCAGCACCTGGCTGATCCTGCTCGTGACCACGCTGGCCCTGGCGGCGTCGGCGACCCCGGTGCACAGGCTGCCGGGTGCGCATCCGATCGCCATGGCCATCATCTACGTTTACGTGGCACGCATCGGCGCCACCATGGACCTGAGCGGCGCCAGCCTGGAAACGATGGGCGCGTTCGTGCTCATGGCCTACGTCTGGATTGCAATACACGGATTGGTGATCCTCGCCGGCGCCTGGCTGTTCCGCGTGGACGTCCACACGCTGGCCATCGCCTCAGCCGCCAACATCGGCGGCGCTGCCTCGGCCCCCATCGTCGCCGCCCACCATCGCGAGTCGCTGGTGCCGGCATCGATCCTGATGGCGATGATCGGCTACGCCATCGGCAACTACCTGGCCATCCTGACCGGCCGCCTCGGCCAGCTGCTTGTCAGCTGAGATCGCATCGAAAACCGGCAGCTGGACGACATCACCCTGCTGCAGAACGTCGCGTTCGTGATGAAGGACGGTGCAGTCGTCAAGAACGAGGGTCTGACCCCGCGATGACCGCATCCGCCTCGATCTCGACCAGCATGGCGGGATCGATGAGCGCCCTCACTTCCACCATGGACGTGGCCGGCCGGATCTCGCCGAACACGTCGCCGTGCGCGCGGCCCACCTGCTCCCAGTCGCGCGCGATGTCCACGACGTACATGCGCGTGCGCACCACGTCCCCGAGGCAGGCACCCGCCTTGCGCAGGGCGGACTCGATGTTCTTCAGCGTCTGAACGGTCTGCAGGTAGGCATCGCCGGGACCGACCAGCTCGCCCGCCTCGTCAGTCGCCGTGGTGCCGGAAATCCAGATGCGTTCACCGACGCGCACGGCGCGCGAGTACCCGACGATGGGCTCCCAGCGCGCGCCGCTGCTGATGTTTTTTCGCTGCATTACTCTCTCCCCGAAGCACGCGCACTACCAGGCCGGGCGCTGCGCGGCCCTATCGTACAACGCCGGATGGCGCTGTTGTGCTTTGGGCCGCATCAACTACACTGGATGCAGCCCATTGAGCATCTCCGGACGACCATGACCAAACTCGCACTCGGCATTCTGTTATGGAGCTTCACGCACTTGATTCCCGGTTTGTTCGCAGGCGCCCGGAGCAAGCTGGTCGGGCGACTCGGCGAGAACGCCTACAAGGGTCTCTTCCTGCTGTTGATGGTGCTGGCCATTTACCTGGTCATTTCTGGCTGGAAAGCAGCGGTCCCCGGGACAGTCTACCTGCCGCCGGACTGGGGCCGCCACGTCACCGCCCTGCTCGTGCTGGCCGGGTTCATCCTGTTTTTCGCGCCGTATCCACCGAACAACATCAAGCGCCTGCTGCGTCATCCGCAGCTGACCGGCGTGGTCCTGTGGGGCGCCGGGCACCTGCTCGCCAATGGCGAAGCCCGCTCCATCCTGCTGTTCGGCGGCTTCGCCGCGTGGGCGGCCGTCGAGATGCTGGTGATCAATCGCCGCGACCGCGCCTGGACCAGGCCGGCCCCGGCGCCCCGCAGGAACGACCTGCTGCTGGTGGTCGGCGGCGCGGCCGTTTACCTGGCGGTCGCGTTCGCGCACCAATGGCTGTTTGGATTTTCACCTTTTATCTGAGTCCGGAGACTCCCGATGATTGGATATGTCACGCTCGGCACCAACGACCTCGATCGCGCCGCGGCCTTTTACGACGAACTGCTCGCCGTGCTCGGGGCGAGGCGCTTCATGGAGGACCCGGGACACTTCGTCGCCTGGGCGGTTGCCCCGGACAAACCGGCGATTTCCGTCACGCGTCCCTATGACGGCAAGCCAGCAACCGTCGGCAATGGCGTGATGGTCGCGCTGGCGGTCACTTCGAAGGACATGGTCCACAAAGTCTACGACAAGGCCATCGCGCTGGGCGCGCAGGACGAAGGCCCGGCCGGGCCGCGTTTCGAGGGTTTCTACGCCGGCTACTTCCGCGACCTCGACGGCAACAAGCTGAACGTGTTCTGCATGGGTGACGTGTAGGACCGAACTTTGTTCGGGAAAAACGGCGCAGGAGACCGTCCCGAACAAAGTTCGGTCCTACAGAAATCGCCCGAGCGGCCCGCCATTGATGGTCCACGTCACCAGGTTGAGCACCCAGGTGAACAGCAGCCACAGCAGGGCGGGCAGCATCAGGTAAGCGGCCTGCCTCGACAAGGGCAGAAAGGCGCGGATGCATAACAGGGTGACCGCCAGCGCCGCGCTCAGGTCCAGCCAGGCCCAGCCGATCCGGTTGAGCCCGAAGAACAGCGCGGACCAGCCGACCGTCAGCGCCAGCAAGAGCAGCCACCAGGCGAGCGCTCCGAGCCGCGCGTAGCGGCCGCTGCGCCACACCTGCCAGGCAGCCAGCGCCAGCGTCAGCCAGGTCAGCGCCCAGCCGGCGCCCAGGATTGCGCCCGGCGGCGTCCAGGCCGGCTTGTTCAGTTTCTGGTAGTACCACTCACCGGCTTCAAAGCTGCCCGCGAAATACGCGGCCGCGACGACCAGGAGCAGCAGGACGGCCAAGCTGCCGTAGCGTGCCGGCATGCATTACCTCCGATGGTTCTGGTGCATGGGTAAGGACCCCCTCAGACGGCTGCCAACGCCTCTTCCAGGCGCTGCAGCAGCAGTTCGGCGTGCTGTCGGCGGAACACCAGCGGCGGCCGGATCTTGAGCACGTTGTGGAATGGCCCGCTCGTACCCAGCAGGACCCCGTTTTCGCGCAGGTGTTCCCGGACGCGCGCGGCTTCCGCGGGGGCCGGCTCGCGCGACGCCCGGTCGCGGACGAGCTCCACGCCGAAGAACAGGCCCTTGCCGCGCACGTCGCCGAGCAGATCGTGGCGCTCCGCCAGGGCTTCCAGCCCTTGCCGCAGGACTGCGCCGGTGTCGTGCACGCCCTGCAGGATCTGTTCCTCTTCGAGGACGCGCAGCACCGCCAGCCCCACCGCCGCGGACACCGGGTTGCCGCCGAAGGTGTTGAAGTAGCCATAGCGGCGCGCAAAGGCCGCGGCGATCTCCGGCGTGGTCACGACCGCCGCGAGCGGATGACCGTCGCCCAGCGGCTTGCCCATGGTCACGATGTCGGGAACGACGTCCGAGTCCTGGAAGCCCCAGTAGTGGTCGCCCAGGCGGCACAGGCCGGACTGCACCTCGTCGGCCACCGCCAGGCCGCCGGCCGCCCGGATGATCCGGTAGGCCTCGCGCAGGTACAGCGGAGGCGCCGTGAGCACGCCGTTGGAGCTGAATGCGTTGTCGGTGATGAATAGAGCCGGTCGGTGCCCGCGCGCCGCGAGGGCGGCGACCGCCTCGCCCACCAGGGCGGCGTAGCCCAAACCGGCGGCCTCCCCGCCACCTGCACCGGCGGCCTCCCCGCCACCTGCACCGGCGGCCTCCCCGCCACCTGCACCGGCGGCCTCCCCGCCATCCGCACCGACGGCCCGGCCCAAGTCGCGAAATGGGTCGCGAAATGGGCCGCGATAGGTGCACGGCGCCGCCACGGCCTGCAGGTAGGCGGGGCGTTCCCGGGCCGGGTACTCCTCGGTGGACATCTCGAAGACCGCCGTCGAGTTGCCGTGGTAGGCGTCCTCGGTCACCACGATCCCGTGGTTGCCCGTCACCGCACGGGCGATGCGCAGCGCGAGGTCGTTCGCCTCGGTGCCGGTGCAGACGAACATGCAGACGCTGAGCGGTTCCGGCAAGGTCGCGGCGAGGCGTTCCGCGTAGCTGACGATGCCTTCGTGCAGGTAGCGCGTATGGGTGTTCAGCGTCGCCGCCTGGCGGCCGAGCGCGTCGACCACGCGCGGGTGGCAATGCCCGACGGACGCCACGTTGTTATAGCAATCGAGGTAGCGGCGTCCCGCCGGGTCGAACAGCCACGCGCCCTCACCCCGTACCAGGTGCACCGGCCGCTCGTAAAACAGGCTGTAGGCCGGCCCGAGGGACCGCTCCCGTCGCTGCAGCAGGCTTTGATCGGCGGCTGTCGCGGGCATCGCTGACTTGACTCCTGTAGTATGGCGCCGTTCATGATAAGGCCTGCCCATGCGAGAAATACACAACATCCTGTTCGACCTCGACGGCACGCTGGTCGACAGCAGCGGCGCGATCCGGGCGTCGCTGGCCTACGCCCTCGAGCGGGGCGGCCTGCGCCTCCCGGACGACCGCCCGGTCGAGCGCCTGATCGGCACGCCCTTGCTGGACATTTTCCGCGACGAATTCGGCATCACCGGCGCGGCCGCGGAACAGGCCATCGCCGACTACCGCCGGCACTATGATGCCGAGGCGCGTTCCGGGACGCGGGTCTATGATCAGGTCGAGGACTGCCTGGACACCCTGCGCGGGGCCGGCTGCACGCTCGTCGTCGCCACCGTCAAACCCTCGCCGATCGCCGCCAAGGTCCTGTCGGAAATGGGGTTGGACCGGTATTTCTCCGGCGTTGCGGGCAGTTCCATGGATCATGCGCGGCGTGACAAGGCCGACATCATCCGCCACGCCCTGCGGGAGTACGGGCTGGATGCCGCGCATTCAGTGATGGTGGGGGACCGCGCCCAGGACATACGCGGCGCGCGCAGCAACCGTCTTTACGCGGTGGGCGTGACCTGGGGCTTCGGCCTGGCGGAAGAGCTGGTCGCCGCCGCGCCGGACCACCTGGTCGGCCGTTGCGGCGAGCTTCCCGGGCTCCTGCTGCCGCAAGCCCGACCGGCTGCCGCGGCGGGCAGACCGGCGAACTGACCTCGGTCATTGAGGGCCCCTATAAGCCTTATCAACAAATTCAATTTCACCTATAAATATCAAGAGCCTATTCTCTCTCAGGCAAGCTCCCCCATTTTTCGTTTGACCAGGAGGTAAGCATCACATGGCACTCAAAGGCACCCGCACCGAACAGAACCTGAAAGACGCGTTCGCCGGCGAATCGCAGGCCAACCGCCGTTACCTGTACTTCGCACAGCGCGCCGACGTCGAAGGCTACAACGACGTTTCCACGGTGTTCCGTTCCACCGCCGAAGGCGAGACCGGCCACGCGCACGGCCATCTGGAGTACCTGGAGGAAGCCGGCGACCCCGCCACCGGGCTGCCGATCGGCCCCACCGCGGCCAACCTGAAGGCCGCGATTGCCGGCGAGACCCACGAGTACACCGACATGTACCCGGGCATGGCGCGCACCGCCCGCGAGGAAGGCTTCGACGAAATCGCCGACTGGTTCGAGACGCTGGCCAAGGCCGAGCGCTCGCACGCGAACCGCTTCCAGAAAGCCCTGGACGAAATGGCCTGATAGCCCTGTGGGAGGCCGCTTTGCGGCCGATATCGCCAGCCAGGCGGCTTCCCACGATTTTGGAGAATCACTATGCGAGAAGGCAGTCTCGAGGCCCCCACGCGCCATCCTCTCGGTTGGCAGAACCCGGATTTTTACGACGAAGAGAAGCTCTTCGCCGAAATGGAGCGCGTGTTCGACATCTGTCACGGCTGCCGCCGCTGCGTGTCGCTGTGCGACTCCTACCCCACGCTGTTCGACCTGGTGGACGGGTCCTCGACCATGGAGGTGAACGGGGTCGCCAGGGAGGATTACTGGAAGGTCGTCGACCAGTGTTACCTCTGCGATCTGTGCTACCAGACCAAGTGCCCCTACGTACCGCCGCACGAATGGGCGCTCGATTTCCCGCACCTGATGCTGCGCGCCAAGGCGGTGCAGTTCAAGCAGGGCGAACGCAAGCTGAGCCACAAGCTGCTCAGCAACACCAAGCTCCAGGGCGCGGTCGGCAGCTTGCCCGTGGTCAGCAGCGTGCTGAACGCCGGCAACCGCAACAAGACCGTCCGCAAGGTCATGGCAAAGGTCATGGACCTGCACCCCGAGGCGCACCTGCCGGAATTCCATGCGCAGACGCTGCGCCGGCGCGACAAGGGGCGCGCGCCCGCGCAGGTGCCCGTCACCGCGGCCGAGCCGACCCGCGGCAAGGTGGCGCTGTTCGCGACCTGCTACTGCAACGTCAACACGCCGGACGTGGGCGAGGACCTGATCCGCGTGTTCGAGCACAACGGCATTCCCGTGCGCCTGACCGCCAGGGAAGAGTGCTGCGGCATGCCGAAGCTGGAGCAAGGCGACCTGCAGACCGTGGACAAATACCGCCGGGCCAACATCCCCGAGCTGGTGCGGCTGATCGACGAAGGCTGGGACATCGTCGCGGCGATCCCCTCCTGCGTGCTGATGTTCAAGCAGGAACTGCCGCTGATGTACCCGGACGACCCCGACGTGCAGAAGGTCAAGCGGCACATCTTCGATCCGTTCGAGTACCTCATGCACCGGCACAAGGCCGGCCTGCTTAACACCGGGTTCAAGCAGCCGCTCGGCAAGGTCGTCTGGCAGGTGCCCTGCCACCAGCGCGTGCAGAACATCGGGCCGAAGACCCGCGACATCCTGGCGCTGGTGCCGGGCACCGAGGTCGAGATGATCGAGCGCTGCTCGGGCCACGACGGCACCTATGGCGTGCGCGCCGGCACCTACGAGAAATCGCAGAAGATCGCGCGGCCGGTGATCACAAGGGCGAAAAAAGCCGAACCGGATTACCTGGTCTCGGACTGCCCCATGGCGGCCAGCCAGATCGCCAACGGCATGGACCTGAAGAACACAGAAACCAACCCGCTGACGCTATTGCGGAAAGCGTACGGAATTTGATGTAGGACCGAACTTTGTTCGGGATTTTTCGCGGACAAGGTCCGCTCCTACGCAGACGAAAATGGAGATGCACGTCATGAACCCATTGCGCCGGGAAGAGCTGTATTCCCTGGAAAAATACGCCGAAACGCGCGCCGCATTCCGCGCCCGGGTGCTGGAACACAAGAAGCACCGGCGGGTCGATATCGGCCCCAACCTGTCGCTGTATTTCGAGGACCGCCTGACCGTCCAGTACCAGGTGCAGGAAATGCTGCGCATCGAACGGATCTTCGAAGCGGAGGCGATCGCGGAGGAACTCGCAGCCTATAACCCGCTGATCCCGGACGGCAGCAACCTGAAATGCACCGCCATGCTGGAGTTCGGGGACGTCGAGGTGCGGCGCCGGCGCCTCGCCGAGCTGGTGGGCATCGAAAACCTGGTCTGGCTGCGCGTCGAGGGCTGCGACAAGGTGTACGCGATCGCCAACGAGGACCTCGCACGCTCCACCGAAGAAAAAACCTCGGCGGTGCACTTCATGCGTTTCGAACTGACGGCCGGGATGATCGATGCCTTGCGCGCGAGCGCGCGGCTTGCCTTCGGCTCCGACCACGCAGGCTACCCCTACAGCGCCGACGTTCCCGCGGAAACGCGCCAGGCCCTGCTGCAGGATCTCCTTTAGGGCGGATCCCGGGTCAAGCCCGGGATGACGCCCTGAAAGCCGTCATCCCGGAAGCCGCGCCAGCGGCTATCCGGGATCAAGTCCGGGGCAGGCTTCGGGTCAAGCCCTTGCCCGGAAACGCCCGAATCGGTAAACTTGCTTGTTGCCAACAAGTTAACGATCGGACATGTCCCACGCCACCCCGGCCAGCGACCGCAACGACCAGCCCCTCACCCAGGCTGAGCGTACGGCGCGGGCCGAGGAGAGCATGGTCGCGGCCGCGATTGAGCTGCTGAACACGGTCGGCATCCGCGGCACCACGCTGGTGGCCATCGGCGAAAAATCCGGCTACAGCCGCGGCCTCGCCACGCATCACTTCGGTTCCAAGGCCGGCCTGTTCCGCACGGTCCTCAAACGCATGACCGCGGTGTGGACCGAGCAACTGTTGCGGGCCCTGGACGGCAGGACCGGCGTCGAGGCGGTGACCGCCGCGATCGACGCGCACCTGGCGCACGTGCTGGCGCACCCCGATTACATCCACGCAACCAACATCCTGTGGGGCGCGGCGCTCGATCCCGCCTCCGGGTTCAAGCCCAACGTGGCCGAGTTCATGCGCATCCAGCGCCGCTCCGTCGCCACCTGGATTCGCGGCGGCCAGGCCCGCGGGGAGATTCCGCCGGACATCGATCCCGAGCGCATGGCCGAGCAGTATTACGGCGGCCTGATCGGCATCAACAACCAGTGGCTGGTGAGCCCGGACTTCGACCTCGCCGTGGCCTACGAAGATTTCAAACGCAACATGGTGCGCCTGTTGAGCGCCACTCATGGCACCCCCGGGCAGACACCTTCGAATACAGAGGAACCGCAATGACCGAAGCTTACATTTATGACCACGTCCGATCGCCCCGCGGCCGCGGCAAGCAGGGCGGCAGCCTGAACCCGATCACTCCAATCAACCTGGTGAGCCAGGTCCTCGTCGCGCTGCGCGACCGCAGCGGGCTCGACACCGCGATCCTCGACGACGTCATCCTCGGCTGCGTCACCCCGGTCGGC
>Ga0209391_10000231_pt1 | contig 24099 bp, 28 predicted proteins | sample PPLLak3March2015_FD_187246 | JGI IMG/M metagenome (GOLD analysis project Ga0209391, IMG submission 187246) | Freshwater sediment microbial communities from Prairie Pothole Lake near Jamestown, North Dakota, USA - PPLs Lake P7 Core (1) Depth... | ecosystem: Environmental > Aquatic > Freshwater >...
GGACGGCCGCCCTGCTGCAACTCGTCGTGCAGGCTCTGGTAGCTCGTGCCCTGACGCACCGCGCGCGCGGTGAAGTTGTTGAGCCGGCGCAGCGACTCGCGGCTGTCCATGTACTCGACCAGCGCCGGAAACATGAGCTCGTCGCGGCTGTCGACCGTGAGCGTCGTGATCAGGAAGTGCTTGGCCCAGCCGAATAGCTTGCCCGGAACGTCGCGCAGCCAGACGGCGACGAGCCCCAGCAAGGCCAGCGTGAGTCCGCCCGATAGCAGCGTGTTCTGTCCGAACACGGACTGCAGCCATTCCGTCACGCCTGCCCCCCTCGCCAACGGGCGCGACTTTAGCCTGAGGCCGCACTTACGACTTGCGGCAGCGCACAAACGGTGCAGAATTTCGGGCATGCTGAACTCGATCCGCGACTTCTTCGACCGCCACATCGGCGCCACAACAGCCCCGAACGAGCGCCACACAATCGAACTCGCCACCGCGGCGCTGCTGATCGAAGTGGCGCGCGTCGACGAGGGCGCCACAGCGGACGAACGCACGGCCGTGCTGCGTGCCGTGCGCGAGAAGTTCGAGCTCCCTCACGAGGAGGCGGAACGCCTGATCGCGCTGGCCGAGGAGGAGATGAAGCAGGCCAGCGACTACTTCCAGTTCACGTCGCTGATCAACCGCCACTTCACGCAGGAGCAGAAGCAGCGCGTCATCGAACTGATGTGGCGCGTCGCCTACTCCGACGCCAGTCTCTCCGCGCACGAAAACCACCTGATGCGCAAGGTCGCCGACCTGCTGCACATTACGCACGGTGATTACATCGCCGCGAAGATGCGGGCGCAGGCCGCGGACGACTGATGCGGAGCGTCGCCGCGCCGCCGCCGGGCTCCGCAGTGCCCCTGCCGGTGACGCGGTCGGACGAGCGGACCCCTCCGCTCCTTCCTATATAGTCGTCGGCCGAACCCGCGCTGGACCCCGAACGATGAATGCGCGCACACCCCCCAGCGGCTCCTCCGACTCGACCGAACTCGGCGTGCCGGTGTCCGAGAAGATCCGTGAGCGCCTGCAGAAGGCGCGTCACCGCTTCCACGCGAACGACTGCATCGCGCCGTACATCGAGCCCGACGAGCTCGCCCTGCTGCAGGACGAGGTCGAGGAAAAGCTCCTCGGCGTGCTGCAAAGCCTCGTCATCGACGTCGAGGGCGATCACAACACGCGCGAGACCGCGCGCCGCGTCGCCAAGATGTACCTGATGGAAGTGTTCCGGGGCCGCTACACGGCGATGCCGCCGATCACGGAGTTTCCGAACGTCGAGCACCTGAACGAGTTGATGATCGTCGGGCCCATCACCGTGCGCAGCGCCTGCTCGCACCACCTGTGCCCGATCCTCGGCAAGGTCTGGATCGGCGTGCTGCCCAACGAGCACTCGAACCTGATCGGGCTCTCCAAGTACGTGCGCCTGGCCGACTGGGTCATGAGCCGGCCGCAGATCCAGGAGGAGGCCGTCACGCATCTCGCCGACCTGCTGCTGGAGACGATGCAGCCCGATGGCCTGGCGATCGTCATGGAGGCCGACCACTTCTGCATGCAGTGGCGCGGCGTCAAGGACACCGACTCGAAGATGATCAACAGCGTGATGCGGGGCTCGTTCCTGAAGGACCCCAACCTGCGTCGCGAATTCCTCGCCCTGCTGAATCTGAAGAACGCCTGACCGGAGACCGAACGCGATGCTTGTACGTCTGCTTTACGCCAGCCGCGCGGCCGCCCCCGTGACGCAGGAGATCATCGAGTCGATCCTGCAGCAGTCGCGCACGCACAACCCGGGCCTCGGCATCACCGGCGTGCTGTGCCACGGCGGCGAGGTCTACATGCAGGCGCTCGAAGGCGGTCGCGACGCGGTCAACGCGCTCTACACGAAGATCGTGCGCGACACGCGCCATCGCGAGGTCATGCTGCTGCACTACGCCGAAGTCCCCGAGCGCCACTTCGCCGGCTGGACGATGGGCCAGGTCAACCTGACCAAGGTCAACCCGTCGCTGTTGCTGAAGTATTCGGACAAGCCGGTGCTCGACCCCTTCACCGTCTCCGGCCGGGCCTCGATGGCACTGCTGGAAGAGCTGATCGCGACCGCACAGATCGTCGGTCGCGCGGGTTGATGCCGCGCTATCGCGCTTCGGCGCGCGCCGCCTGCTCGCGCCGATAGTCCCCGGGGCGGCGTGGGCGCTGCGACCGTCCACAGGCCGCTGCGCGAGATGCGCGCTTCTTCCTCCGCCCGCGAATAGTCGAGGCGGGCCTGCGCTGACTGCTCGTGCGCGTACTTCACGTAGTGCCAAGCCAGCCCGCGACGCACCTGCTCGAGGCCGACGTCGACGCCGTCCACGAGCACGCGGCACACCGCGCGACCGTAGCGATCCGACTTCGGGCACTCGGCGCGCGCACTTCACCCGTGCGCGAGATCCGCGAGCGACTGGCGCGCGCGCTGGCCGTACGGCTGGGTTCGCTCGGGCGCGTCGATGCCATCGATGCGGATGCGGTGAGTGTTCTTGCCTGCGTCGAGCAACGTCAGCGTGTCGCCGTCGGCAATGCCGACGACCGTGCCGACCCATTCGACCGCGGCCGTGGAAAGTGGCCACAGGAAGGTCGCGAGCAGCAGCAGTCGGCGCAACGGCGGGGCGGATCGGGGCGACATGATGGCCCATGCTAGGAATCCGCCGCATGCGCGGTGACGCAGTAAGTGGCGGCCTCGGGCTGCATTTCGAGCCTCCAGCCGCTACCATCGCGCTCGACGCGGCGCACGGCGCCTACAAGGAGTCAGGCATGTTCATCCGTTCGATCGCTGTCCTCACCGTTGCCGTTTTCGCCGGCGGTTGCGACACGCTGAGCAAGGGTCCGTTCGCCGAGGCGCAACTGAAGGCCAGTGACGGCAGCCGCGTCTGGGGCCGCGTCACGTTCCACCAGCCCGAAGGCGGTACGTTCCTGGAGACGAGCCGATGGAGCGCTCCGGTGGCGGGCGCCGCCGCGGACAGCAGCGTCGGGAAGGTCTTCATCCGCGCCGACGTCAACGGCCTGCCGCCGGGTCGCCAGTTCGGAATCCATGTCCATGAGAAAGGCGACTGCTCGAACAACGGCATGGGCGCGGGCGGGCACTTCAATCCGAAGGGCCGGGCGCACGGCCGTTACGACGCGCCCGAGCATCATGCGGGCGACCTGCCGAACCTGTCTTCCGACGGCGAAGGCGTGGCGATGCTGGCGTTCACGACCGAGGAGCTGACCGTGGCCCCGGGGCCGAACTCGGTGGTCGGCCGCGCCATCGTCATCCACGAAAGCCCGGACGACTACCGCACACAGCCGGCCGGCAACTCCGGCGCGCGCATTGCCTGCGGCGTCATACGCGCGGCGAACTAGCGACGCGCCGCGGCCTCAGCCGGTCAGAAGCGCGGCGTAGCGCGCGAGATCCACGTTGCCGCCGCTCAAGATCACGCCGACGCGCCGGCCGCGCACCTCGATCGCCTGCTCGAACGCCGCCGCGGCGCCGAGGCAGCCGGTCGGTTCGACGACGATCTTCATGCGGCCGGCGAAGAATCGCAGCGCGCGCTTCAGGGCCTCGTCGCTGACGGTCACGACGTCAGCAACGAGCGCCTGGATCACCGGGAACGTATAGCGGCCGGGGTGCTGGGTCTGGGCGCCGTCGGCTATCGTGCGCGGCACGTCGATCGTCACGATCTCGCCCTTGCGCAACGACTGCTGTACATCGTTGCCGGCCTCGGGTTCGACGCCGATGACGCGGCAGTCCGGCTGCAGGTGGTGCGCGGCGACCGCGCAGCCCGAGATCAGGCCGCCACCGCCGACGCAGACCAGCAGCAGGTCGAGCCGGCCCACCTCCTGCATCAGTTCGAGCGCCGCCGTTCCCTGCCCGGCCATCACATGCGGATGGTCGTAAGGGGGAATCAGCGTCATGCCGCGCTCGCGCGCGAGTCGCTGGCCGATCGCCTCGCGATCCTCGGTGTAGCGGTCGTACAGCAGCACGTCGGCGCCGTAGCCGCGCGTGGCCTCGATCTTGATGGCCGGCGCATCCTGCGGCATGACGATCGTCGCCGGCATGCCGAGCAGACGCGCCGACAGCGCGATGGCCTGCGCGTGATTGCCTGACGAAAACGCCACGACGCCGCCCTTGCACTGCTCCGGCGTGAATTGCGCCAGGGCGTTGTAGGCGCCGCGGAACTTGAACGCGCCCATGCGTTGCAGGTTCTCGCACTTGAAAAACAGTTCCGCGCCCGTGAGTTCGTTCGCCGTGCGCGAGGTCATCACCGGCGTGCGATGGGCAACACCCGCCAGCCGCTGCGCGGCGGCGGCAACATCGGCGTAGGAAATCGCGAGCGACATGGCGCGAGCTTAACCGCTGGACCGCGAACAGCCCTTGCGCCGCCGCCATCCGGCCGGAACGCACGATGGCCTCGGCGCGCGGCGCACCGCCGCGCTAACGCGTCAGCGGGGCCGCGCAGTGGCCGGCACCGTCGACCTTCTCATGCCCCAGCTGCCACGGCAGCGGCTCGTCAAAGCGGTTGTGCGGCGTCGAGCGCATCCAGTCGAGCGCCAGCAGTCCGAATGCGAACGCCCAGAAAATCGTCGCGAACAGCAGCGGCCGTCTCATGCGCGCAGTCCCAGGTGCGCCCGCAGACGCACGCCGACGAGCGACCCGGCAAAGGCCGCGGCGAACCAGATCCAGCCGTGCAGGCTGCCGGTGGAGATGCCCGAGAAGTAGGCCCCGACATTGCAGCCGAACGCCAGCCGCGACGAGTAACCGAGGGCAACGCCGGCAACGATCGCCGCGATCCACTGCGACGCGCGCTGCGCTTCGGGCGGCGGACACGCATTGCCGCGCCAGGTCGCCGCGATCATGGCGCCGGCCAGCAGGCCGAAGTTCGTGATCGACGTGACATCGGTCAGCACCGACGCGTGGATGTGCGCCTGCTGCGCGGCGCGGCCCCAGAACGCATTGGACGCCAGATCCATGCCCAGCGCGCTCGCAACCTTCGCGCCCCACAGGCCGAGACCGTAGACGATCCCCCACGGCTGGCCGGCAATGACCAGGTTCAGCACCGCGAACACCGCGAGCAGCACCGCGCCGAGGTAGACCGCCTTGCCGCGCCAGCGCGTCTGCGTCGCGCGGCGGCGTCGCCAGAGCCATGCCGCCAGCGCGCCCAGCACCGCCAGTTGCAGCACGATGGCGCCGGCCGTGCCCAGGTGATCCTGCAGCGCAATCGGCGGCAGGGCCCCGAGCGCCAGCCAGCGGTCGAGATGGGCGGCGCCATAGAAGCTGCCGAAGATGAACCCGGGCAACACCGCGAGCGAAAATCCATTGCCGAGCCCGGCCTTGTACAACGTGCCGGAGCCGCAGCCGTCGGCGATCTGCATCGCCAGCCCGAACACGAACGCGCCGATGACGACGCTGACGGCGACCGGCGCGACCGCGCCGCTCAGTTCCGCGTGGCTTGCGATCAGCGGAATGGACACGACCATCGCGAGCGCGATGGCGAGAAACTGCGCCAGCAGCCCGGTCGGGTCGCGCTCGCGGATCCACACGCGCCAGCCGGTGGTGAAGCCAAACGACACGCCGGCGAGCACTGCGCCATAACCGATGCCAACGAGAAAGAGCAGGCCCTGTCGCAAGCCGACCAGCCACGTCACGGCCAGGCAGGCCAGGGCCGCCGCGATGACGAGTCCGCTCACCGCGCGAATTCCGCGGGTCGCGATGGGCGGTGCAGACAGCGGGCCAGTGATCGACACGGCAGACATTATCGGTCCCGTGCGGAACTACATCGCGCCGGCCGCTTCCTTCAGCTGCATCCAGAACTGCTCCAGGCGGCTCGGCACGTTGGCCATCGGCAGCCCGGCGCGCGACCAGCCCACCATCGACTCCGGATAGAGCTTCACGTCCTTCTGCCCGATCACCTCGGACAGCACGAACCAGTTCGTCGCGGCCCAGTGCCCCGTATTGCAGAACGACACCGTCGGCTGAGTCGTGTCGATGCCTTCGTGCTTCGCAACTTGCTGCACTTCGCCTGCGGGCTTCAGCGTCGCCGAGTCCTTGACGAACCAGACGTCGTGCGCAACGTTCTTCGCGCCGACCAGAGTACCGGGAGTGCGCGCCGCGGTATGGCGCGCTTCGCCGCGAAAGTACGACGGCGGCCGCGCATCGAGCAGCACTGAACCGGAGGCCGCCGCCTGTGCGACCTCGTCCTGCGTGGCGATGACTTTCGGGTCGAGAGCGACGACATAGTTCGAAGGCGAAACGGCGGCGGTGTCGGTCGTGACGGCCAGTCCGGCCGTGCGCCAGGCCTTCATGCCGCCGTTGAGGATCGCGAGCTGGTTCAGGCCGGCCGCCTTCAACGTCCAGTAGACCCGCGCCGCCGCGCCAAACTCGGTGGCATCGGCGCCTTCGTAGACCACGACGACCGGCGTGGCGGCATCGATGCCAAGGCCACGGATCAGCGCGGTCAACGCCGGCGTGTCGGGCAAAGCTCCCGGGTTCTCCTTGGGGCCGCGCCACTTCGCATACGGCGCGGAGAGCGCGCCGGGCACATGGCCCCGCGTGAACGCCGCTGGGCTGCCCTCGGCGGCGCGAATGTCGACGATACGCAACGACGGATCGCCCGCCTTTGCGGCCAGTTCGGCAGGCGTGATCAGCGGCTGCGCCGCTGCCGCCAGCGGCAGCAGGAGCGCGCACAGAAATGAGTACAGGTGACGCATGTCAGTCCCGACGGGAGACGATGAGTGTCGAGTGTGCCGCAACCGGTGCGCCGCACAGCGACGATTCGGTCATGTCCTTATGCCCCTGCACGCCTCCGGGTCGCACGAAACCTTGACCGCGTCGCTTGCTCACCGTGCTGTTCGCTCGGATCATGCAGCCAATGAACCGCCGCGATGACGCCGCGTCCCGCTGGGGCGCACTGCTCGCTCGAGCCGGTGTGCGCTCGCGCCGCGCCTGGCTGGCGACACTCGCGTCGACAATCGCGGGAGTCGTGCTGCCGGCACCTACCGCGGCGCAGATGGACTTCAAGCGGGCGCGCGAGCGTCTGCTGGCCGAGATCGATGCCGACATGCGGGCGACGGCCGCCAGCACGGGCCGCGCCGCGCTCAGTCCGGCCGTCCGGCATGCGCTGGAAACCGTGCCGCGCGAGCGCTTCGTGCCGCCGGGCCTCGCGGCGCAGGCCTACGACAATCGGCCGCTGCCGATCGGCGAAGGGCAGACAATCTCGCAGCCCTTCATCGTGGCGCTGATGACGGAGCTGCTCGATCCGCAGCCCGGCGATGTCATGCTCGAGGTGGGCACCGGCTCTGGCTACCAGGCCGCCGTGCTCGCGGCCTGCGTCCGCAAGGTCTATTCGATCGAGATCGTGGCACCCCTGGCCGAGCGTGCCCGCCTCGCACTGGATGCGGCGGGTGTGCGCAACGTCGAGACCCGTATCGGCGACGGCTACCGCGGCTGGCCCGAGGCGGCGCCCTTCGACGGCATTATCGTGACCGCGGCTCCCGACCATGTGCCGCCGGCGCTCGTGCAGCAGCTGAAGCCGGGCGGACGCCTGGTGATACCGGTCGGCCCGCTGCTCGCGGGGCAGGATCTGCTGCTGATCCGCAAGGATGCCGACGGGAAAGCCGTCACGCGCAGCACGATCCCGGTGCGCTTCGTGCCGCTGACACGCGAGCGCTGAGCCTGCGCATCGACCGCGAAGCACCGCTGCGGTCAGTAGACTCTGCGCCTTTCCTCCACGCCGCACTGGAACCATGCACACCCGTCGCCTCGGCCGCTCCGGCCTCAAAGTCTCCGAACTCTCGTTCGGCTCGTGGGTCACCTACGGCAATCAGGTCGACACCCGCGCCGCGCGCGAGCTGATGGCGGCCGCCTTCGATGCCGGCGTCAACTTCTTCGACAACGCCGAGATCTACGCCAAGGGCGACAGCGAAGTCATCATGGGCAAGGTGCTGAAGGAACTCGGCTGGCCGCGCATCAAGTATGTCGTGTCGACCAAGTTCTACTGGGGCATGCGCACCTGCGCCAATGACAACAACACGCTGAACCGCAAGTACCTGCTCGACGCCATCGACGGATCACTCAAGCGCCTGCAGCTCGACTACGTCGACCTCGTCTACTGCCACCGCGCCGACCCGACGACGCCGATCGAAGAAACGGTCTGGGCAATGCATAACATCATCGAGCGCGGCAAGGCGCTCTACTGGGGCACGAGCGAATGGAACGCGGACGAGATCCGGGCGGCGTGGGACATCGCCGATCGGCGCAACCTGCACAAGCCGGCGATGGAGCAGCCGCAGTACAACCTGTTCCACCGCAAGCGCGTCGAGCAGGAGTACACGCGGCTGTACGAGGACATCGGGCTCGGTCTCACCACGTGGAGCCCGCTGGCCTCGGGCCTGCTCTCGGGCAAGTACCAGAAGGGTATCCCGCCCGGCTCGCGTGGCGCGCTGGAAAGCTATGCGTTCCTGCGCGACGGCCTGACCGATCCGGCGAAGAACGCGATCGTCGGCAAGCTCGAAGCCGTCGCGAAGGACCTCGGCTGCACGCTCGCTCAGCTCGCGCTCGCGTGGTGCGTGCGCAATCCGCGCGTCAGCACGGTGATCACCGGCGCCACGCGTGTCGAGCAGGTCAGCGAGAACATGAAGGCGCTCGAGGTCGTGGCGAAGCTCACGCCCGAGGTGATGGCGCGCATCGACGGCATCGCCGGCAGCGCCGCCGGCTAGCGCTGGTCTGTCAGCGCCCCATGCGCGCGTTGTAGGACGCGCCGATGCGGTCGATGAGCTGCGGGTCCTTGCTGATGTCGCCCCTGGTGCGGAACTCGACCTTGGTCGTGCCATCCGGCTGCGGCGCGACGGTCGCGATCACCGTGATGGGACCGCGCGCACCGGTGATCAAACCCGCCGCCGGATTGGCGTCGCTGACGCTAACGCCCTGGTCGGCCATGGCGCCCAGCATCGCGTTGTAGGCGCGGTCGTAGGTGCTCGGTTGTGGCGGCGGCGCGTAGGCCACGCAGCCGCCGAGGAAAAGAACGGCCGCGAGGGCGCCGGCGCGCAACAGTCCACGGCAAAGCGAGAGTGTGTTCATCGGACGGGGACTCCGGTACAAGTTGGTTTCTAGCGGAGCTGCGCTCCGCCTGAACGAATGCTGAATCAGCCGAAGGGACGCACGCCGATCAATGTTGCGTGCAGCCAGAACGCGAACGCGGCCCAGGCGAGAAGACCGACGACCACCGCCGTCACGTCGCGCGTGATCGGCCCGACGACGTAGACGGTACCCGCCGCACGATCGCGCCGCCGCGCGGCGATGTAGTCCGCGATCGCCCACGCGAGGAACGAGCCGAACAGCACGACATCGGCCAGCGTGCCGTTGGCGAGCAAGTGGGCGAAGGCCCACGCCTTCACGCCCGCCACCATCGGGTGGCCCACCGCACGCTTGATGCGCGTGCCCGGCACATACGCGGCCGCGAGCAGGATGAAGGCCGGAATCGTCAGCAACGCCGCGACATGCTTGGTCCAGACGGGCGGCGAATACACGATGACGGGTGCGCCGCGCGCCACGCCGTAGCCCCAGACGATCAGCACGAAGCCCGCGATCGAGACGATCGAATAGACGCCTTTCCAGGCATTCAACCCCATTGCGGCGACACGCGCGCCGCGCCAGGACTCAGCAAAGATCCGCACCGAGTGCGAACCGAGGAAGATCAGCAGACCGAGTATCAGCCAAGTCATCGCCTGCACTCCGTTGACAAGGCGCGCAGTATGCCGCAGCGCGCGGCGAGGAAGCGGCCGGACCCGCCTCAGCTCAGCGCGCTGCGGGATCCCAGAGCACGGCGAGTGACAGAGCAATGAGCAGCACGTCGCGACGCTCACCCTGGGAGGCGGGCGACGATGGCAGTCGCAGCGCCGGTGACAGCCCGTTCAGTTCAACGGAGGCGATCGACGTTCCGGCGGCGTCAACGACGTACCCCAGCGGCGCGGCGAGCGGCACGATGCCACCGACCGCGTCATGGACCGAGCGGACCGTGTAGACACGGCCGGACGACATGAACTCGCCGCGCCGCTCGGCCTTCAGGGTCCTGAAGCCGTTCGCAGGCGCCGCTTCCTGAAGAACGAAGCGCAGTCCCGGCAGCCCCTCGTAGCTGCATTCGTACGAAAATTTCTTGGGCGTGAACTCCACGATACGGATCGTGCTCGTCGTCTGGCGGAAACCGCAGCGCGCCGTGACCGGCTCCGGGAAGTCGGCACCGCGAACCGTGAACTCGGCGCCACCCTTATCGAACGCCAGCAGTTCATCGAACAGATCCAGGCGCGAGGCCGCGCGCGAGTAGCGGCCCGTGTTGCCGGCCCCCCGGAAGCTGCCGCGCGTGCCGCCTCCCATGTCGTCGATCGTGACTTCCACCGTCCGCGCCTCGAGCCCGGCGGGCTGCACCATGCGCGCCGGCCCAATGCTTCCGCAGCCCGCCAGTGCCACGACCAGCGCTGCGCGCCACCCTGCCTTCATGCCGGCCTCACTCATAAAGCAGAACGCTCGGCACGAAGCTGCGCGCGCCATCTTCCCCGCCGGCGATCAGGATCCGTCCGTCCGCCAGACGCGTGACGGTATGCCATGCGCGCTGCCCTGGCATCGCTGCCAGAGGCTTCGCACCGTCCTTCAGCCCGAAGCTCTCGGCCCCGGCCACGCGCGCGTCGCTCGCGCCAAGGCCGCCAAACAGCAGCGCGCGCCCGTGCGCGCCAGCGAGCCGGACCGCCGAGCGCGGTGCGAGCAGGCTTCCAACGGCTTCGAGTCGGCCACTCACCGGATCGAAGCGGGCGATGTCGCTGCGCGGGGTCGTGACCTCCGTCGCATGATCGAAGTCCTCGCCGCCGACGATCAGCACGCTGCCGTCCGGCTGCGTCTGCGCGGCGTGCAGGAAGCGCATTGATGCGTCCGCCGTCGGCACCGCGCTGAACGAACCGGTGATCGGATCGAACAGTTCTGCTGCGACATACGCGGCATCCGGCAGGGCGTAGCCGCCGACGATCAGCACACGGCCGTCCGCCAGGAGGGTCGCCGTGTGTGCCGCACGTGGACTCACCATCTTGGCCGGCAGCGGGCTGGCCCGCCGAGTCGCCGGATCCCACAGTTCGGCACTGTCGTGGACGCCACGCGCACCGCTGGCATAGCCGCCCGTGATCAGCACACGGCCGTCTGCAAGCCGCGTTGCCGTGTGCGCGCTGCGCTTGACGGCCAGCTCGCCGGCAGCCTGGCTCACGCCGGTACGCGCATCGACCAGCTCGATCAGGCGCGGCAGTTGCAGGCTTGTCTCACCGCCCGTAACCAGTATGTCGCCGCTCGCCAGTCGCGTCGCCCGGTGGTCGGTACGACCGACCTGCAGGCGGCCGATGTCGTCGAGCGTCCGCAGGCGCGGATCGAAGCGCGTGATCCGGTGCGACAGGACGCCCTCGCCGCGCGAGCCCCCGATGAGCAGGACAGCACCGTCATCGAGTGCAATCGCTTCATGGCCGACGGACTGCAGCGAACCCGGCACCTCCACGTAACGATCGCGATAGCGCACCGGCAGCCTGAGTTCACGCACCGCCGAGCCCTGCGGCCCTTCGACGACGAGTCGATAGACGCGGTCGGCGTCGAGGGTTGGTGTCTGGATCCGGGCGCCGTCGGCCACCGGGCCGACGCCCGGTTCAATGCGAGCAGCCCCGCCGCTGTAGCGCACCGTCAGGGTCGCCGTGTCGCCGACGAAGTAGTCGCCGCGATCGGCACTGAAGGCGACGATCGAAGGTGCGGCGTTCGGCGGAGGGACAACCTCGCCGCCGCCGCCTCCGCAAGCGACGAGAAGCCAAGGCGCGGCGAACACCGCGGTTCGCAGAAACGATTGAAAACGGATGTCAGACATGGCCGATACCCTGAACCGGAGCCGCAGCGTTGCGGCGAGACGGCGCACTCTAGGGATCGTCCCGGGCTTCCGGAATTGCGATTTCTGCAATACCTTTTCGGAATGAATCGGAACATCGACATTCGCCAGCTGCGGTACTTCATTGCCGTGGCCGAAGAACGGAGTTACCGCCGCGCCGCCGAGCGACTGCACATCACACAGCCGCCCCTGTCACGCCAGATCGCCGAGCTCGAGGCGGCCCTCGGCACGCCACTGCTGGTGCGCAATACGCGGTCCGTGCGGCTGACACCGGCCGGCGAGACCGCTCTCGAGAGCTTTTCCGATCTGGTCCGCCGCTTCGACGCCGCCGTTGCACGGGTCGCCGGCAGCGCAACGAACCTGCCGCGACTGCGCCTGGCACTGTTGAGCTGGTTCGACATGAAGGGACTGCCCGCCTTCGAGCGCGAGTTGAAACGGTCCGGCCGGGCAATCGGCGTTGAAGTTTCGACCGCAACCAGCCTTGAGGCGATCACGCGCGTTCATCGTGGCGAACTCGATGCCGCGCTGGTCGCAGGGCCGACTGCGACGCGCGGTCTGCCGAACGTCGTGGTTGGCCGCATACGGCTCGCGGCATTCGTGCCGCGCTCCTCGGCGCTGGCGCAGCGGCGGACGCTATCCCTGCGGGATCTCGACCGTATCCCGCCGTTCTTCCGCTTCCGCCGCGGCTCCAACCCGCACTTATATGACCACTTCGACGAGCAGTACCGCGCTCTAGGATTCCGGCCGGCGCGAGAGAGCGACGCACCGGATGCGCTGGGCGTGCTTGCTCAGATCGGCGCGGGCCGGGGCTGCACCATCATGCCGGAGCCTCTGCTTAAGCAACGTCATCCGGGTGTCGTCGGCCGTCGGCTTCGCGAGACGGTCACGGTCGATATGGCAATGGTCACGTCAACAGCTTTGGCGGCCCCGCTGCGGACTGCCGTCGAGAACGCTGCGCACCTGCTGATCGCTGACGTGCCCGGCAGCATCTAAAGCCGCCGTGCGGCTGGCAGTTGCCGGCCGGAATCTAGCCGCGTGGCTTGCTGTCGCGCGGGTTGTCGTCTTCCTTGTGCGCCGCCTCGTACAGCGCCGGCGTGGCGCCGCCGCGCGCCAGCAGTTCGCGCAGGTGCTGCACCGAGCTGCGGTCGAGCGTGTTTCCGCCGTGGTGCGGCCGGTGCAGGATGCCCTCGGCATGGCCGAGCTTCACCCGGATCCGCGCGCCAGACAGCGACTCGGTGTCCGCGCCGAGATGCTTCAACAGCGACTCGATCTCGCGCCAGTGAATGTTGGTGTTGATCGGATCGTGGAAGATCTCGCGCAGCAGATTGGCGTGCTTGTGGCTCATGTTTGGGGGTCACGTTGACGGCGCCAGCGCGACGATACCCGCGTTGGCTTATCGGGTGGTGATCCACCCCGCGCGGTCAGCGCGGCAACTGATACGGCGGCGGTGCGTCCGGCGGTGGGATCGCCGCATTGGGCGGCGGCGCGGCGATCGAAGCCCGAGGCGGTGGCGGCGCATTGCGTGGCGGAATCGCCGCGTTCGGCGGAGGGGCGGCACTCGAGATTCCCGGCGGCGGCGGTGCATCGCGCGGCGGGATGGCGGCATTGGGTGGAGGCGTCGCAACGCGCGGTGCGGCCTGAACCGAACCCTGGCGCATCGACGACGCGAATGCCGCCGGCACCGGAATGCGGTGGCCGGTCGCATACATGCACTGGAAGTACACGCGGTCGTAGCTTTGCTGGGTCACCACGGCGGCGTTCTGTGCATAGCCCGTGCCCACGACACTGCCGGTGAAGAGCCCCATGCCGGCGCCGACCGCAGCGCCTTCACCGCCACCGAGCAGCCCGCCGATCGCGGCCCCGAGGACTGTACCGGCGACCGCGCTGCCGGCACCCGCCTGCGCGGCGGCGTCGCTCGGCACGCCTCCGCGGGCGGCCGCCATCTGGCGGCACGATGCGTCATCGGCCTGGAACTGGTCCCATGCCTTGCCGCTGCCGGGCAGCGATGGCTGCGATGGGCCCGGAGGCACCGTCACGCAGGCCGAGAGCACGACCGCCGCGGCGAAGCACGGCAGAACTCTGGCGAATCGGATCATCATCATTGCGGGGCCGCCGGAACCTGTGGCGCCACACGCTGCCAGCCTTCGGGGCACGCGCCGACGTAGGGGTAATAGCCGCGCGCACTGGCGCACCAGTACCACCACTGCTCGGCGGGCGGCGCTTCAGAGGCGGCACGTTCGCGTTCGACGTAAACCGTGGGCTCCGGTGGCGGCGCCCAGACGGAAACGGTCGACGGCGCCACAACAATGGGCGCGCCGACCCCCCAGCCCCAGAAACCGGGACCCCATCCCCAACCGGGATTCCAGCCGACACCCCAGCCCCAGCCCGGACCCCAGCCGGTGCCCCAACCCCAGCCATTCCAGCCCCAGCCGCCCCAGCCCCAGCCGGGTCGCCATGCCGGACCCCAAGGCCGGACCCCGCCATGCCAGCCATTCCAGCCGGGGCCATGCCAAGTGCCGCGCCAGGTGGCCGGCGGCGGAGCACCGCGAAAGCCGCTGGCCGGCGGAGGGCCACCGCGGTATCCGCCTCCCTGAGGCGGTCCACTACGATAACCACCGCCTCCCGTGCCGCCGGGAGGAGGTCCCCCGCGATAGCCACCTGACTGCGCGTCAACAGGCGCTGCAACACCTGCCAGCGCGAGGCTTATCGCAAGAGCGATACCGGTCAGAGCGATTTTCATGGCGGTCTCCTGCCGAGCTAACGGCGCAGAGGACGGTTCCGATGACGTCAGTCGACCAACGGACCGGGACACGTGCGCCGGATCCGACACCGCTGCATTTTCGGCGCCAGTTCGACCACCCGCAGCATGGGTTTGTTACACGCTGTAACCGGCCAGTGCTGCTTGCACAAGCACTCTCGCCCCGCCGCTGCCCGAAGCGGGGCGCAACCCGGTGCAAACGGTCCGGCCTACTTCACCTGTAGCCGCGAGATGTAGTCAATGAGGGCAAGGATTCTCCCGCGCACATACGCTTCAGAGTCGTACGGCACGTCCATGTAGTACTCGCCGGCCTTGACCCGATACTCATATCCCCAGGTCGGCATGTCACGCGTGCCATGTCCAGGCACTGCACGCGTCCCTTCGATCGACTCGTACAGCCGACTGACCGGCAACACGCCGCCGTTGGCCTTCGCCAGCGTCGTGAGATCGGTCGGGCTGCGAGTCAGATAGGGTTTGTTCGGGCCGTCACCCAGTCCCTTCGGGCCGTGGCAACTCGAACAGTTGGCGTCGTACTCACGTTTGCCGATATCCATTTTGGCCTGCCCCGCTGCGCCAGTGGCTGCGATCGCCAGGCTCGCGCCCAGAAGGGCCGCTTTCAGAATCGAGCGTTTCATTTATTAACTCCCATTAAGGCGTTTCGCCTTGCTTTCAATCTAGCCACGCCGCCGCGGATTGCCGGACCGGTCGATGGCCGCTTGAGGGAGGTCAAGGCCTGCAACTCGCGGTACGCTTGTTCCGTCATGAATCAGCGTGATCAGCCTGCCGACAACGCCCGGTGCAGCGCGTGCGGAGTGGAATTCGCGTGCGGCGTCGCGGATCCCGCAGGCTGCTGGTGCACTCGCCTGCCCGCGCTGCCGTCCGGCGCCGTGGAGTCCGGCGCGGGTTGTCTGTGCGAGCAATGCCTGCGGCAGCGCATCGCCACCGCATCCGGGAGCCCGGCGATCGCTGAGCCGGCTGTCCGATGAGCGTTGCGCTGTCGATCGACGACCTGCGCACCCGCGTCGGCCACGAGGTCGCTGTCAGCGACTGGTTCACGGTCACGCAGGCCGTGATCAACGAGTTCGCCGCGACCACCCGCGACACGCAGTGGATCCACGTGGACACCGAACGCGCCGCCCGTGAATCGCCCTTTCGCAACGCCGACGGCCAGCGCTGCACGGTCGCGCATGGCTTTCTGACCCTCTCGCTGCTCACCCCGCTTTTCGAGAGCGGCATGACGATCACCGGCGCGCACGCCGGCGTCAACATCGGCTTCGAGCGCGTTCGTTTCGAGGGCCCTGTCCCGGCCGGCAGCCGCATCCGCGGCCACTTCACGCTCGCCCAGTTCGAAGAGGTCCGGGGTGGCGCCCAGCTCAATTGGGACGTCAGCGTCGAGCGCGAGCAGGACGCGCGCGTCGTCCTTTCAGCCCGTTGGCTAACGCGCGTGTGGCGCTAGTCCTGGTGCTACTCAGCGCTTGCGCGCCAGGGTCAGGCCGTCACCGATGGGCAGGAGTGCCAGGTCGATGCGCTCATCGCGCTGGAGCTTGGCGTTGAGCCACTGCAGCGCGGCAGTGTCGGGATCGGCCGAGGCGTCGACCGTCTGCGCAACCCGCCCGCTCCACAACACGTTGTCGATCGCGATCAGGCCGCCGGCGCGCAGCAGCTTCAGGCAGCGCTCGTAATAGCCGTCGTAGCTCGCCTTGTCGGCATCGATGAACGCGAAGTCGTAACGGCCGCCTTCGCCCATCGCCAGCCGCGCTTCAAGGGTATGGAGTGCGGGCTCCAGCACGAGCTCGATCCTGTCGGCGACGCCGGCGCGCTCCCAGTAGGGTCGTCCGACCCGAGTGAACTCGTCGCTGATATCGCACGCGAGGATCCTGCCATCCGGCGGCAGTGCCAGCGCGACGGCGAGCGCGCTGTAGCCGGTAAACACACCGATCTCGATCGTGCGGCGCGCGCCAATGAGCTTGATCAGCACCTGCAGCAACGCGCCCTGCTCGGGCGAGATCTGCATGCCCGCGCGCGGGTGAGTGGCGGTCGCCTCGCGCAGCTTCGCGAGTTCCGGATGCTCGCGGTTGTGCTGGACGACGTAGTCGTACAAACGGTCGTCCAGCGCCAGCGTGCGACGGCTCATCGGCTACCTAGCGGCCGTAACGCTGGCGCGCGAGTTCTGCACCCTGGCCGAGTGCTGCGAGCTTCGCCAGCGCAATTTCGCGCTTCATCGGCGCCATGCCGCAGTTGGTGCAGGGGAACAGGTGCTCCTTCGCAACGAACTGCAGCGCCTGGCCGATCGTGTCGGCGACCTGCTCGGGCGTCTCCACGACATCGGACGCGACATCGATGACACCGACCAGCAGGTCCTTGCCTTCGAGCAGCTTCATCAGGTGCATCGGCACATGCGAATTCATGCACTCGAGCGAGACGGCCTGGATCGTGCTCTTGGCGATCGCCGGGAAGATCTCCTCGTACTGGCGCCACTCGGAGCCGAGCGTGGCCTTCCAGTCGACGTTGGCCTTGATGCCGTAGCCGTAGCAGATGTGCACGACGGTCTTGCACTTCAGGCCCTGGGCGGCGCGGTCGAGCGCGGTGATGCCCCAGGACTTCACGTCGTCGGTGTAGACATTGAAGGCCGGTTCGTCGAACTGGATCACGTCGACACCGTCGGCCTCGAGCGCGCGCGCCTCCTGATTGAGCAGCTCGGCAAACGCCATCGCCATTTTCACTCGATCGCCGTAGTAGCGGTCGGCCACCGTGTCGACGATCGTCATCGGGCCGGGCAGCGTGATCTTGAGCTTCTTCTTCGTGTGGTTGCGCGCGATCTTCGCCTCGACCTGGTGCACGCGGCCCTTGAGCTTCAGCGGCCCGACCACCTGCGGGACCATCGCCTTGTAGCGGTCCTTGCGGATGCCCATCTCGACCTTGTGCTCGAAGTCGATGCCGTCGACGAACTCGAGGAATCCATGCACGAAGTGCTGGCGCGACTGCTCGCCGTCGCCGACGATGTCGAGCCCGGCGTCTTCCTGCTCCTTCAGCCAGAGCAGCGTGGCGTCGCGCTTGGCGGCCGCGAGGTCGGCACCGGCGAGCTTCCACTGCGGCCAGAGCTTGTCGGTTTCGGCGAGCCAGCCCGGTTTGGGCAGGCTGCCGGCGATGGTGGCTTCGAACATGGTCATGCTCCTGGCAGGCAGGCGCGAACGATACGCGGGCTGCTGTTCCGCGTCAGCTTCCAGTGCGGGTGACCCCCTCTGATCTGGGTCAGTGCAGCCCCGCATCCAGCACCTAGACAGTAAAGAGGTGGCGATCATGTTTCACATCCGGCAGTCAGGGACAGTAATCAGCAGCCTGGCGGCAGCCGCGCTGGCCGCTTCACTCGCCGCGTGCGGCAGCGGCGGAGAGGGCGATGTGAGCGACCTCGGGTCGTTCTGGGTCGCCACCGACATCGCGGCGGCTGACCTCGACAGTGACGGCCGGACCGACGTGGTCAGTGTCGCGATGCTCGCCAACGGCAGCCTAGGCCAGGGCTACCTGCGCGTCTATCGCCAGACAAGCTCATGGGGATTTGCGTTCAGCCAGTACCTCGTGGGCACTTACCCGTGGCGCGTGAAGATTGCAGACATCGACGGCGACGGCGCAGCCGATCTCCTGATCCTGGACGTCGGCCGATCCGGCGCGTCGCCCGGCATGGTGTGGCTGATACGACAGGATCGACGCAACCGCGGGGTGTTCCTGGCGCCTGAAGTCGTCGCAGCAGGGCTGCCGTCGACCTACGACTTCGCGGTCATCGACGCCGACCTCGATGGCGCGCCGGACATCGTGCTGGCCAGCGGCATCGGCGGCTCCGACGGCGCTGCCCTGCTGCTGCAGGACCCGTCACAGCGTGGCACGTTCCGGCCGGCGACGCTCATCACTTTTCCGGGCAAACCGCAGGCCGTCGGCATGGGTGACCTCAACGGCGACGGCCTGCCCGACCTCGCTTTCTATGCCACCACCAGCTTTTCGGTGAACACCGGCTCCACCGGGCACTTCGCGATCGTGTACGCGCAGAAAAGCGGCGGCTTTGGTCCCCCGACCGTGCTGTTCCCCCAGATCGGCGTCAACGCGCAGCTGATGCAGGTCGGCGATGCCAACGGTGACGGCCGACCGGATGTCCTGAGCGTATTCACGCCGTTTTCGACCAACTTCGCGGCCAAGCTGACCGTCGCCGTGCAGAACGCACCGGGGTCTTACGCCGGAGTCGACACGGCACTCAGCCCGATACGCGGGCTCGATGGTTTCGTCGTGGCCGACCTGAACCGCGACCGAATGGCCGACGTGGCGACGACAGGGTTCTACCCGACCGGCTCGCCGACGGTCGTCCGTGCACAGACGAGCGTGCTCCTTCCGATCGGAGGCGGCGCCTACGGCATCGCGGCGATCTATGAGATGCCGATCACGACGGAAAGCATCACCGCGGCCGATCTTGACAGCGACGGCTTGACGGACCTGATCCTGCAGGGCGGCGACAACCAGGCGTTCGTGATGCAACAGACAACCGCATCTGCAGGAGTCTTTCTACCGCCACGCGCACTCTGAGGCCGCACCGCGCGCTCAGCTCGCGACGGACTCAGGCGCCCTTCCCACGAAGCGTCGCGATCAGTGCGTCCTTCTCCGTCCACAGTTCGTTGATCCAGTCCTGCATGCGCGTGCGGAAGGTCGGGTCGGCTGCATAGTCGCCCGCCAGCAGATCGGCGGGTATCTCGCGCGCCTGCACGCGCACCGTCACCGCACGCAGGCGGCCCGAGAGCAGCGTCCAGAAATCCGGCGGACCATCGGGGTAGACGATCGTCACGTCGAGCAGGTGGTGGAACTGGCTGCCGAGCGTCGTCAGCGCCGTGGCGATGCCCCCGGCCTTGGGCTTGAGCAGATGCACGAAGGGCGATCCCTGCGCGTCGTGCTTGGCACGGGTGAAGCGCGTGCCCTCGGGAAAGTTGAAGACCGAGGTCGGCACGACACGGAACTTTTCGCAGGCCTTGCGGGCCCGCTCCAGGTCCTGCGCACTCGAGGCGCCACCGCGCCGCTGCATGAACGGAAAGTCGAGCGCCCACCAGGCCAGGCCGATCACCGGTACCCAAATCAGTTCTTTCTTGAGGAAGAACTTCAGCATCGGGATGCGGCGATTGAAGATCTTCTGCAGGACTAGGATGTCGACCCAGCTTTGGTGATTGCTCGACACGAGGTACCAGCCGCGCGCCTCCAGCCCCTCGAGGCCCTGCACGTCCCAGCGGGTGGTGCCGACCCAGTCCATCCAGGTGCTGTTGACGCCGATCCATCCGGTGGCGATCGCATTCAACGCGCGGTCCGTGACATGCCGAACCGGAGTGAACGGCAACAAGAGCTTGGCCAGCGCGAAGGGAAACATCGCCGCCACGCCGAACAGCGTGCTCAGCGCCAGCGTGACCGACGCAAACGTGCCGCGCAGGGCGGGGGGCATGGAAGACATGGGCGCGAAGGGTACCCGAGCCCCCACCCGAGCTCTTTCGCTTCGGTCAAACGCATGAGGCGATGCGGGGCACGGCGCGTCCTTTAGGGGGCGCGCGCCACCATTGGCGCCGGAAAGGACGACCGCCCGGCGGCTTTTTGTGCGTTGCTGTTCCCGATGGTGCTGCGAACATTGGGCTCGAAGACTTCCGTTCGGCGGGAACGGCAGACGCGTGCTTTCCGTGGCTCCTGACCTCGCCGTCCATGCAACAGGGACCGCAGGTGTCGTACTCCGCTTCCGCCGTGGCAGAACCTCCGAGCAGTCTGCTCGAGGTCCCGCTGCGCTATCGCCACGTGGTCTTCTTCGGCGAAAAGGTGAAGTGGCTGCCGCCGTATCGGCTGATTCCTTCGTTCGCCAGTGCCGACGGCCAGAGCGCGGTGTACCGGCGCCGTTCGCAGGTGGTGCTGACCAGTGACTCCGAGCATGAAGCGGCAGGAGCGGCCACGAGCTTTGCGCTGCCCGACAGCGAAATGAAGGTGCGCATCGACCAGTACGGCTACGCGCGCCTGATCCGCCCGACCCGCTCGACCCAGCATGTCGACCCGCTGTCCAACCTCGTCGACGGCGCCGCCGACATGGAACGCGAAGCCGCGCTCGCCGTCTGTCAGCACCTGAACGAGCACGTCGAGGCCATGGCCTACCCGCAGCGCTGGACGCCGACACCCGATCTGCAGCTCGTGCCGATCACGGTTCGTTCGTTCTCCGACACGGCGCCCGAAGCGCCCAAGCCCATCGGCAAGAAAGACGGCAAGCCGGTGTTCAACCCGCGCGCGATGAATGACTACCTCGACGATCGTGCCAAGTGGCTGGCCCGCCGCTTCGCATGGGAGTCGGCGCAGCGCGAAATGCAGGAACACAGCCAGCGCGCGGCGCAGGGCGACCCGGAAGCGATGCGCGAGCACCTGCTGGCCTGCCTGAAGGACATTCTGTGGCCGTTGCCGACGGCCGTCAGCTTCCAGTTCGATGACGTCAGCGCGGTCCGGATGGATGTTCAGCTGCCGCTGCTGCCGACGTTGCCGGACCGCGAGGCGGCCATCGACTATGGCAACCGCGTCGCTGTGCGACGGATGTCGGAAGTGATCCACACCAAGCTGCACAATCGTCACGCGCTCGGCCTCGTGTTGCGGTTGCTGGGCGAGGTCTTCGCGGCGCTGCCCACCGTCCAGCAGACGACCGTCTCGGCCCGGCGTCAGCCGCCGGACCGTCGGGCGCCGAGTTATGTCATCACCGCGCGCGCGCCGCGCAGGTCCTGGTCCGCCGCGCACCAGCGTGGCGCCGCCACCGGTAGCGACGCGCTGGGCTGCCTGCAGCAGATCGAATCGCGCGTGAACCTGACCGGGCTCGGCGCCTTCCTGCCCATCGAGCCCTTCAGCTGACACTGGCCGCGTTGACGGCAGTCAACGCGTGACGGTCGTCGCTTCCTAGGCTGCATTTGGCAATTCACCCAAAGTGAAGGTGGGTGTTTCTGACCGCGCACATCGCACCCGGGAGAACGAGAATGAGAATCAAGTGGCGTATTCCGCTCGCCATGCTCGCCGCGGTTGGTCTGGCGGGTTGCGCAGCGTCCCGCTCGACGCTCGACGTGCCGATGCCACAGCCTCAGCCGACCACGGCCAGGGCGCTCGTGAAGATCATCGAGGTCAGGGATCTTCGACGCTTTGAAGCGTTTCCGGCCAATCCGTCGACGCCGTCGCTGGAAGACCCCGCCCAGATCAGGACGCCTGCAGTCACGGCGGGGGCGATCGGTCGCAAACGCAGCGACACCGGCAAAGGGATGGACGCCATCTATCTGCCGGCCGGTAAGACAGTCGAGCAGATTGTGCGCGCTGCCGTGACCAAGGCGTTGCTTGAGCAGGGTTATGCGGTGGTTGATGAGAGGTCGCCGCAGTTCGCCCAGGCTTCAGCGGTGCAACTGGACATCGAGCAGTTCTGGACGTGGTTCATGCCCGCATTTATGCAGCCGCCACAGGCACAGGTCCAGTTCCGCGCCATGTTGATCCTGAAGTCGGAAGCACTGACCGGGCGCAAGGAGGTCGTCATCGGCGCCTCGGCTGTTATCAATGACCGAATCATCACTGACACCGAATGGCGCAAGGTCATCGGCGCCGGCGTGGATGACCTCGTAAGGAACACCAAGGCGGTCATCAAGCCAGCCCCCTAGCGCGTGCGCGCGTTCGTACGCGCTCTCGATCCCCACTCACCACCTTGACAGCGGTCAACGGCGGCACGGCGTCGCACCGTAGGCTGAGGCCAGAAGTAGGAGAGAGGGGAATCACATGAAACGCACGCCCACTGTCACCGCGCCCGGCCTGGACACAAGTCTGCCCATTGCCGAGGAGACCTCGCGAGTAATGGCACGCCCGGACGGCTTCTATTGGGTGGCCGACGACGGCCGCCAGGAGTTCGGACCGTTTGTCACCGCCGTGCAGGCGCTCGCGGCGCTGCGCGAAGGGATCGAGACAACTTCCGAACCGGGGGAAACGGTCGCCGAGGCCGCCGCGGAAATCGGTGTCGCCGAGTGGGTTGACCCGGACACCGGCGAGCCGGCCGAAGACGTTGTCACGCGCATCGAAGAACACTGAAGCGATGCTGCTTTTCGCGCTGGACGCCTCGCGCGAGTTCGGCGCGGCGGTCGCGGCCCAGCTCGGTCAACCGCTCGCGGCGCATGAGGAGCGCACGTTCGAGGACGGCGAACACAAGATCCGCCCGCTCGTCGATCCCGACGGCAAGGACGTGTTCGTCGTGCAGAGCCTGCACGGCGGCCCGTCGGCCAGCGGCGACGACAAGCTGGTGCGGTTACTGCTCTTCATCGCCGCGCTGCGCGACCACGGCGCGCGACGCATCACCGCAGTCGCACCGTACCTCGCGTACGCACGCAAGGACCGGCGCACCAAGCCCTTCGATCCGGTCTCGGTGCGCGTCGTCGCTCAGTTGTTCGAGGCAGCCGGCTGCGACGGGCTGATCACGCTCGAAGCGCATAACGTCGCCGCGTTCGACAACGCGTTCCGTTGTCGTGCCGTGAATCTCGAGCCGTATGAACTGTTCTCTGCAGCGGCCGCGAAGTATGTGGGCGATGTGCCGGCGGTCGTCGCATCGCCTGACGTCGGCGGCGTGAAGCGCGCGCAACTCTGGCGTGAGGCGCTGGAGACGGCGTGGCAGCGGCCGATCGGCCAGGCCTTCGTCGACAAGCGCCGCAGCGCCGGCGTCGTCAGCGGCGGTGAGATCGTCACCGGCGACGTGCGCGACGCGACGGTACTGATCCTCGACGATCTGATCGCCACCTTCGGCACCATCGAGCGGGCCGCAACCACGATCATGAAGGCGGGCGCGCGCCGCGTGCTGGCATTCGCCGCCCACGGCCTGTTCGTCAGCCCGGCCGCGGAGTCATTGATGCGTGCGCCAGTCGAGCGCGTCTTCGTCACCGACACGGTGCCGCTGTTCCGCCTGGCCGCTACCGCCGTGCGTGAACGCGTGGAAGCGCTCCCCTGCGCCGGACTCTTCGCCGCGGAGATCCGCAAGCAGCACGCCGCCTGGCGATAGTTCAGTCCCGCGCCGTCTCGTCCGGCACCAGCGATGCCAGCGCTGCGCGCGCCGCATCGACATAGCGCCGCGCCTGCGGCCTCCAGCGCTCCGGCGTGCGCGGCTGCGCGTCGAGCAGATGCGCCAATGCGAGCCGCGCGCGCACCAGCGCCCGGTGCGCCGTGTAAAGCGCCATCACCGGCGGCGGCGGCGAGTCGTGCAGCGCCGAGGCGCAGTGCGCGATCAGGCGCGGGCCGATCCAGTCCGCCCCGAGCAGCCGGCACTCGAGGTCGAGGAACGCCAGCTCGTCGAAGGGATCCACCTCGCGCAGCGTGCGGTTGAATTCCAGGCAGTCGATGATAATCGGCGTCCCA
>Ga0209391_10000234_pt1 | contig 24006 bp, 22 predicted proteins | sample PPLLak3March2015_FD_187246 | JGI IMG/M metagenome (GOLD analysis project Ga0209391, IMG submission 187246) | Freshwater sediment microbial communities from Prairie Pothole Lake near Jamestown, North Dakota, USA - PPLs Lake P7 Core (1) Depth... | ecosystem: Environmental > Aquatic > Freshwater >...
AGACCGGCACGATCGGCTATCGGCCCGGGCCCGTGATGGCCGCCTCCGACAGCTACCGCATCGCGGTGCGAGGCCGGCAGGCGCACGGTGCCCGTCCGTGGGAAGGCGTGGACCCGATCGTCGTGGCATCGCAGGTCGTGATGGGAATGCAGACCATCGTGAGCCGGCAGACGGACATCACCCGGTACCCGGCGGTGCTGTCGGTGGGCGCGATCAAGGGCGGCATCCGCAGCAACATCATCCCGGACGAGGTCGAGTTGATCGGGACCCTGCGCACCTTCGACCCGGCGGTGCGCCAGCAGATCATCGAGCGCATGACGCGCACTGCGGTGGACATCGCGCACTCGGCCGGGGCGACGGCCACCGTCGAGATGGGCGACCATTCCAATCCCGTGCTCGTGAACGATGAGGCGCTCACCGCGCGCATGCGGCCGTCGCTCGAGCGCATCGCAGGCACAGGACGAGTCGTCCAGATTCCGTACCTGACGAGCGCTGAAGACTTCGCGTTCTACGCGCAACGCGTGCCAAGCCTGTTCTTCCAGCTGGGCGTCACGCCGGCGGGAACCGACCCCACGCAGGTGGCCGGCGTCCACTCACCACGTTTCACGCTGGACGAGGCGGCCCTGCCGATCGGCCTGCGCGCGATGCTCGGCGTCGCCGTGGACTACCTGCAGGGCACGAAGCGCTGAAGCGGCCTCAGGCCGGACGCCCGCTGCGGCCCGCGCCACCCACGAAGCGCGCAGCACCCTCGGCCGATTCGCCGCTCTCGAGCACCGCGCGCCCGCGGACGAACTCGTCCCGCAGCGCCTCGCCCTCGCCAAGGCTCCACTGCTCGAAGGCCGAGCGCCGGTCGGCTCGCAGGCAGCCCTGCGGGAACGCCGCGATCTCCTCCGCGAGCGCCTCGGCCACGGCCCGGGCCGCGCCCCTCGGCACGACGCGGTTCACGAGGCCCATGGCCAGCGCCTCCGCCGCACCCACCGGCCGGCCGGTGAGGATGAGGTCCATGGCGCGGCCGTGACCGATGAGCCGTGGCAGCCGCACCGTGCCGCCGTCGATCAGCGGCACGCCCCAGCGCCGGCAGAACACGCCGAGCACGGCGGCGTCCTCCATCACCCGCAGGTCGCACCACAGTGCGAGCTCGAGCCCGCCCGCGACGGCGTGGCCGGCGATCGCGGCGATCACGGGCTTGTCGAGGCGCAGCCGCGTCGGGCCCATGGGGCCGAAGGCATCGTGCGGCTCGCCCGTCGGTTCGTGCAGGCGCGTTGGATCCCAGCCGGCCGCCACCGCCTTGAGGTCGGCGCCGGCGCAGAACGTGCCGCCCGCACCCCACAGCACCGAGACGCGCAGCGACTCGTCCCGATCGATCTCGAGGAACGCCTCGGCGAGGCGGGCGGCGGTCGCCGGGTCCACGGCGTTGCGCGCCGCGGGCCGCTCGAGGATCACCGTCGCCACCGTCCCCTGACGCTCGATCCGTACCGATTCGTTCATTCCGGGCCTCCGCTCGAACCATTCCCGTCCGGGCCGCATCTTAGCTTTCGAATGGCCGGTCCTCGGGGCCTGAGGTCCCAAGGGGCTGTGTAGGATGACCCGGACTGTAGGGTCGTGACAGCACCGAGGTGGGGGTTGACGGAACCGGAGGCCGGATCGGAACTGGAGCTTGCGCGCCGCGCGGCCGAGGAGCGTGCGCTCGTCGACGCCGCGAAGCGCGGCTCCAAGGCCGCGTTCGAGGCGCTGTACCGCAACCACGTCGGAAAGATCTACGGACTCTGCCTGCGCATGACCGCCCACCCCGCCACCGCCGAGGACTGCACCCAGGAGGCCTTCATCCAGGCCTGGCGGAGCCTGCCGTCCTTCGAGCGCCGCAGCGCCTTCGGCACCTGGCTGCACCGCATCGCGGTGAACGCCGTGCTGGCCCAGGGCCGCCGGCGTCGCGAGGAACTGGGAGGGGCGGCTTCGGCGGACGAGCTCGCCGAGTCGCGGCCCGACCCGTCGGTCGGTGACACCGGCGCCGCGATGGACCTCGAGCAGGCCATCGCCGGCCTGCCCGCCGGGGCGCGCCAGGTGCTGGTGCTGGTCGGCCTCTATGGGCACACGCACGAGGAAGCCGCGGCGATGCTCGGGCTCGCTGTCGGCACCTGCAAGTCGCAGCTGCATCGCGCACGCCAGCTGCTCGGGGAGCGGCTCGCGCTGCCGGAGGAAACGCCATGAACACCGATCGCGGCCACGAGACGGCCCGCCTCGACGACGCACTCGCACGGTTGCCGCGCAGCGTCGAGCCAGCCCGCGACCTCTGGCCCGCGATCGAGGCGCGGCTCGAGCCGCAGGCCGGCGCGGCCGGGCGCCGGCGGTGGTGGCCGGCGGCGGCGGCCGTGGTGCTGGTGGCGGCATCCTCGTTGATCACCGCGAGCCTGCTGCGCCGCGAGGTGCCCGCGACGGCCGGGCTCGCGCCCGAGCCGGCCGCCGTGGCGATGACCAACGCCGCGTTCGGCCCGGGGCAGGCGCTCGGGCCCGACTACCTTGCGGCCCGGCAGGAACTCGCCCGCGCGCTCGAGGCCCGCATCGAGCGCCTGCCGCCCGCCGGGCGGCGGCAGCTCGAGAAGAACCTGGCGGAGCTGCGCCGCGCCCGCGCCGAGATCAACGCGGCGCTCGAGCTCAGCCCCGGCGACCCGCTGCTCGAGGAACTGCTGCTGAACGCCTACCAGGATGAGCTCGCCGTGCTTGCGAGCGTGAACCAGCTGACCGGCGCGAACGGCGTCGGCGCGCCGAACGACCCGACGAGGATGCAATTATGACGACCCGGACCCGCTTGCCTGCCCCTGCCCGAGCCGCCGCCTGGCTGCCGTGGCTCGCCTTGCTGGCGGGCGCGCCGGCGGCGTTCGCCGGCACGCCCATCAACGAGCGCGCGGCGGCGGATCCCGCCGGCCACGTCGAGATCTCGAACATCGCCGGCTCCGTCGTCGTGACGGGCTGGGCGCGTGCCGAGGTCGAGGTGACGGGCGAGCTCGGCAAGGGCGCGGAGCGACTCGAGTTCTCGCGCGCCGGCAAGCTCACGCGCGTCAAGGTGATCATGCCGAACCGCTCCTCCCGGGCGGAGAGCACCGACCTCATCGTCAAGGTGCCGGCGGGCAGCAGCGTCGCGGTCAACACGGTGAGCGCCGACGTGCGCGTCCAGGGCGTCAAGGGGGCGCAGCGGCTGCAATCCGTCAGCGGCGACGTCGAGACCGAGTCGGCCGCAGAGGACGTCGAGTGCAAGACGGTGAGCGGCAACGTCAAGGTGATCGGCAGCGGCCAGCGCAGCCTGCTCACGGTCACCACGGTCAGCGGCGACGCCCACGTGAACCGCGTGGCCGGCGAGGTGAACGGCAACACCGTCAGCGGCAACTTCGACATCGCGATGGGCGACACAGCGCGCTCGCGCCTGCGCTCCACCAGCGGCGACCTCGGCATCCGGGGCCGGCTGGTTGCAGACGCGCGCCTCGACTTCGAGAGCATCAGCGGCGACATCCGCCTCAACCTCGAGGGGCCCGTCGGCGCCGAGTTCGACATCTCGAGCTTCAACGGCGACATCCGCAGCTGCTTCGGCCCGAAGCCCGTCCGGACCAGCGAATACGCCCCGGGCAGCGAGCTGCGTTTCCGCGAGGGCCAGGGCAGCGCACGTGTCCGCCTCAAGACCCTGAACGGAGACATCAACCTCTGCAACAAATGACATGACCGCGCTGTCCAACAGTGGAGATTCGTGGAGAATGGGGGGCGCCGGGCAGGGCGGGGATCCGATGGCCTTCTTCGCTGAACTGAAACGTCGACGCGTCGGCAAGGTCGCCATCGCCTACGGCGCCATCGCGTGGGGCGTGACCGAGGCCACGTCCGTGGTGCTGCCCGCCCTCGGCGTGCCGGACTGGTCGGTGACCTTCGTCGTCGTCTTCCTGCTGGTCGGCTTCCCGGTGGCGATGATCCTGGCGTGGATCTTCGACGTCGGGCCCGAGGGCATCGAGCGGACCGAGCCGCTGGCGGGGGAGCCGAAGTCCACCCACATGCGGCTGCGGATCGCCTACGCGGCCGTGGTGCTGCTGCTCATGGCGGGTCTCGGCTACCTGCTGTACGAACGCGGCTTCGGTCGCGCCCACGCCGGCCAGGCGCACAACTCGGTGGCCGTGCTGCCGTTCACGAACCTGAGCGGCGACCCCGCGCGCGACTATTTCAGCGACGGCATGTCGGAGGAACTCCTGAACCTGCTGGCGCGCGTGCCCGGGCTGCAGGTCGCCTCGCGCACCTCCTCGTTCGCCTACAAGGGCCGCAACGTGGACATCCGTGAAGTCGGCCGCGAGCTCGGCGTCGAGACCGTGCTCGAGGGCAGCGTGCGCCAGTCGGGCGACCAGGTGCGCATCACCGCACAGCTGATCGACGCGGAGACCGGCTTCCACCTCTGGTCCGAGACCTACGACCGCCGGCTCGCGGATATCTTCCAGGTCCAGGACGAGATCGCCGCGGCGATCGTGAACAAGCTTCGCATCGAGCTCGCGCCGCAGGAGCAGCAGATGGCGGTGCGCGACAAGGCGCCCACCCAGAACCTGCAGGCCTACGAGCTGTACCTGCAGGGCCGCGCGGTGTGGAAGCGCCGCGGCGAGGAGAACCTGCTGCGTGCGATCGACCTGTACCAGAAGGCGCTCGGCCTCGACCCGGGCTTTGCCCGCGCACATGCCGCGCTTGCCTCGGCTTACGTGGTCATGCCGGGCTATACGAAGGAGGAGGGCGACGAGGAGAAATTCCGGCCGCTGGCCGTGGCGTCGGCACGGCAGGCGCTGTCCATCGACCCGAACATCGGCGAGGCGCACGCGGTGCTCGCGCAGATCAACGCCCAGCGCGGCAACCTGCTCGATGCGGAGTCCGGATTCTTCTTCGCGATCTCGCTCGAGCCCAACGAGCCGACGCCGCACCACTGGTACTCGCTGCTGCTCGGGCAGGTGGGCCGGATCGGGGCCGCTCTCGAGCAGGCGCGGCGGGCCCACGAGCTCGATCCGGCCTCCCCGGTGATCGCGATGAACCTCGCCAACATGAGCCTGATGGCCGGCGAGGACGAGGAGGCCCTGCGGCTCAACCAGCTGGCCAGCGACCTCGGCATCAGCAAGAAGAACACTGGCATCGAGGCCGCGGTCGCGATGCGGCGCGGGCAGTGGGACGAGGCGCGACGGCTGATCGTCCTGCAGGAAGGGATCCCCGAGGCCATACGCCCGCAGGCCGCCCGCTACGTGGACGCGGTCGCGGACCCGAAGCTGGTCCCGCAGGTGGTCGCCGAGCTGCAGGCCGTCGACCCGGCCGTCGTGCCCCAGTTCGAGCTGATCCAGCCCTACATCCATCTTGGGCAGCTGGACCTCGTCTACGCGATGCTGTTCAAGTCCCTGGACGAGGACCCGATGGCCTGGTCCAAGAACTGGACCCTCGACCACGCGTGGAGCATCGAGGGGAAGGCGTTCCGCCAGGACCCGCGCTTCGGCGAGCTCGCCCGCCGCATCGGCATCGCGGACTACTGGAAGCAGTACGGATTCCCCGACGGCTGCCGCGCCGGCGAGGACACGCCGGTCGTCTGCTCCTGATCCACCCTTGAGCGCCGACCCGACGCCCGACGCGCGCGCGGCGCGCTTCGCACCCCGCCTGCTCGAGTGGTTCGAGACCGCGGGACGCAAGGACCTGCCGTGGCAGCGCGATCCCACGCCCTACCGCGTATGGGTCTCCGAGATCATGCTGCAGCAGACGCAGGTGGCAACGGTGACCCCGTACTACGAGGCGTTCATGCAGCGCTTCCCGGACGTGCGCTCGCTCGCGGCGGCACCGCTCGACGAGGTCCTGCACCTGTGGTCGGGCCTCGGCTACTACGCCCGCGCCCGCAACCTGCAGCGCGCCGCGCAGGCCATCGTCACGCGGCACGACAGCGAGTTTCCGGGTGCGTTCGAGGAGGTGATGGCGCTGCCGGGAATTGGCCGCTCGACGGCCGGCGCGATCCTCGCCCTGTCGCGCGGGGAGCGGCACGCCATCCTCGACGGCAACGTGCGGCGCGTGCTCGCGCGCTGCTTCGGCGTCGAGGGCTACCCGGGCGAGGCCGCGATCGAGCGGCGGCTGTGGGCGCTGTCGGAGGCCTGCACGCCACAGGAGCGGGTCGCCGCCTACACGCAGGCGGTGATGGACCTCGGCGCCACGGTGTGCACGCGCACGCGGCCTGCCTGCCTGCTGTGCCCGGTCAGCGCGGACTGCGTGGCCCGGGCGGGCAACCTGCAGGACCGGTTGCCGGCGCCGCGGCCGCGCGCGGCGCGCCCTGAGCGCGAGGCGTGGCTCGTGATCGCGATGCGCGGCGGGCACAAGGTGCTGCTGGAGCGCCGGCCACCGGCCGGTATCTGGGGCGGGTTGTGGGGTCTGCCCGAGTTTCCGACGCGTGCCCACGCCGGCCAGTGGTGCCGCGAGCAGCTCACGGGAGCGGGCGAGCCGCGCCCCGTCGAGCCGCTGCGCCACGCGTTCAGCCACTTCGACTACCACCTCAGGCCGCTGGTGGTGCACTGTCTCGGCAAGTCCGAGTCACTGCGCGACGACGACCGCTACCGCTGGTACGACGCGCGCCAGCCGGCCCGCGTGGGCCTGCCGAAGCCGATCGCGACCCTGGTCCAGCGCGTCACCCACGAGACGGAGAGCGAGTGAGATGAACGGAGCTTCGAAGGGCTTCACGCCGCTCGCGCGGGGATGCCTCGTGACGGGCGCGGTGCTGATGGCCGTGGGCGTGCTGCTCGGTGCCATCGGTGCGCACGTGCTGCAGGGGCAGCTCAGCCCACAGCGCTTCGCGAGCTTCCAGACCGGCGTGCAGTACCACGTGCTGCATGCGCTCGGCCTGCTCGCCGTGGGGCTCGTCGCGAGCGTCACGGGCCCAAGCGGTCCGCTGCGCTGGTCGGCGCGGCTGATGCTCGCCGGCATCGCGTTCTTCAGCGGCTCGATCTACCTGATGACGGCCGGTGCGCCGCGCTGGCTCGGCATGGTGGCCCCGGTCGGCGGCGTCTCGTTCATGGCCGCCTGGGCGCTGCTCGCCTGGCACGCGTTCCGGGCGCGTCAGGACTCCGGCGGCACGTAGCCCTCGGGCTTGCTCGCCCCGCCGCCGAACAGGAACTTCTCCATTTCCTCGACCAGGAACTTGCGCGCCTTCGGATCGATGGGCGAGAGGCGGTACTCGTTCAGCAGCATGGTCTGGTGGCGGACCCACTGCTGCCACGCTTCCTTGGAAATGTTGGCGTAGATGCGCTGGCCGAGCTCGCCGGGATAGGGGACGCGATCGAGGCCCTCGGCCTCGCGCTGCAGGTAGGTGCAGAAGACGGTGCGGGGCATGGCAGGCTCCAGTCAGGGCAGGGGGCCGCGGGCGACGATTACGCCGTCCTCGTCCGCATAGACATGCTCGCCGGGGCGGAAGGTCACGCCGGCGAAGCGCACCGGCACGTCGCGCTCGCCCTCGCCGCGCTTCTCGCTGCGCAGGGGCATGGTCCCGAGCGCGCGGATGCCGAGGTCCATGCGGCCGAGCTCGGCCGAGTCGCGGATGCAGCCGTGGATGATCACGCCGGCCCAGCCGTTCCTGACCGCGGCGCTGCCGAGCTTGTCGCCGAACAGCGCGCGCCGCCGCGAGCCGCCGCCGTCCACGACCAGCACGCGGCCCCCGCCCGGGCTTTCGACGGCCTCCTTGACGCGCGAGTTGTCCTCGAAGCAGCGCACGGTGCTGATCGGGCCGGAAAAGGCGTGGCGGCCGCCGTAGGCGCGGAACACTGGTTCGCAGATCTGCAGCTCGTCGCCGTGCTCGTCGCAGAGGTCGGCGGTGCCCTTAGGTGAGGTCATGGCGTGGTTCCCGGCGGAGTGAGCGTGCAATTATAGGTGGCCGCGCCGCGAGGCGGTCGCGGGGATCGCAAGGGGGGTCCATGGAGCCGTCGTCCGCCGCGCACACGCTTGCGCTCACCGCGCACCTGCTGCTGTTCGCCTGGTGGCTGGGCGGGGATCTCGGCGTCTTCTACTCGAGCGGCCGCGTCGTGGACCCCTCGCAGCCGAGGGTGGCGCGCCTCATGGCCGGCCGCATCATGCTCGCCCTCGACGTCGTGCCGCGCATCTGCATGAGCCTGATGCTCACGGTGAGCGCGCTGGTCGCGGAAGCGGTTGGCATCCCGCACCCGGCGTGGCAGATGGCGGCCGTGCTGCTGCTCGGTCCGGTGTGGCTCGGGCTGGTCCTGTTCCTGCACTTGCGCGAGGGCAGCGCGGCGGCGCCGGCGGTGCGGCGGCTCGACCTCGCGCTGCGGTGGATCGTGATCGCCGCAGTCGTGGCCTCCGCGACGTGGTCGCTCGCGGGCGGACGCCTCGCGGCCTATCCGTGGCTCGCCGCGAAGCTGTACGTGTTCGCCTTCCTCGTGTTCTGCGGCCTCATGATCCGCCGCGGGCTGCCGCCGTTCATTGCCGGCTACGCGGCGCTCGCGGCCGGGCGCGAGACACCGGAGTCGGACCGCGCCATGGCGGCGAGCCTCGCGCGCATGCGCCCGTGGGTGCTCGCGATCTGGGCGGGGCTCGTGGCCTCCGCCGTGCTCGGGGTCGCGAAGCCGGGCGGTGGGTTCTTGTGATTGCACCGTAGCGAACGAGCCTCGCGCCCCAGACGACGGAGCCCGGCCTCATGCCGGGCTCCGCGTATTGCGTGCAGGGTGAGGGGCGGCGGTGTCTGTGCCGCCACCCGTCACGCCGCCCAAGTCACTGGATCTCGATCTGCCGCGGCTGCGGCTGCTCGACCTTGTGCTTCGGGATGTGGATCAGGATCACGCCGTCGCGACTCTCCGCGCGGATGGCCTGCTCGTCGGCGTTCTCCGGCAGCGCGAAGCGCCGCGCGAAGCTGCCGTAGGTCCGCTCGACGCGGTGCAGCTTCTCGCTCTCCGCGTGCTTCTCCTGCCGCCGCTCGCCCGACAGCGTCAGCACGCCGTCCTGTACGGTGATGCTCACGTCCTCCTTTCGCACCGCGGGCAGGTCGGCCTTGATCAGGTACTCGCCCTCGGTCTCGCTGACGTCGGCGGCCGGCGCCCAGTCGGCGGCGGCGCGGCCCTCGGCCGGCGGCCGCGGCCAGCGGCGCAGGGACTCGGCGATGAAACGGTCGAACACGTCGTCCACGTCCCGGAACGGTTCCCACTTGATGACACGCATTTGCTTGATCCTCCTGTACGGGACCGCCCCAGCGGTGCCCACCTGTCGCCCTAGATGCGAGCGGCAGGGCGGGTTTCAAGGGGGCGCCGACGGCCGCGCCGGCCGTCAGCGGGCGAACCAGTGGATGCCGTGGGCCTCGGCCGGGATGATCGCCTCGGGGTGCGCCGCCACGACCCGCGGCGTGTACTCGCCGGCAGCGCGGTCCGAGGGTACCTCGGCGACGTAGCGGTAGCCCCCGGCCGCACCGCTCAGCGCCTGGTCGCGCCGCATCGCGAGGCGCTCGGGCAGCGCGCCCGGCCGCGGGTCGGCATAGAGCTCGACGGCGACCGAGTCCGGGGCGACTTCACCGAGGTACACCTGCACGCGGATCACGTGGCGGTTGCCGGTGGTCTCGACGTCGAGGTTGCCCCAGTGGATGGCATCCCAGTGGCGCCGCAGTTCACCGAGCCAGAGCTTGAGCTCGCGCGCGAGTCGCAGGTTGTCGGCGGTGCGGCGCCGGAAGTCACCGGCCGCCGGCAGGTACAGCCGCTCGAGGTAGTCGGCCAGCATGCGGTTGCTGCTGAAGCGTGGCGTCAGGCGCGAGAGGCTCGCGCGGATGCGCGCCACCCAGCCGCGCGGGATGCCGTCGGTGTCGCGGTCGTAGAACGCCGGCACGACCTCGCGCTCGAGCAGCGCGAAGAGCTGTTCGGTCTCGACTTCGTCCCAGCCCGGCTCGAAGTGCTCGCGCCCGTCGCCGAGCGCCCAGCCGACGTCCGGCGCATAGGCCTCGGCCCACCAGCCGTCGAGCTCGGAGAGGTTGAGCCCGCCGTTCACCAGCACCTTCATGCCGCTGGTGCCGCTCGCCTCCCAGGGGCGGCGCGGCGTGTTGATCCACACGTCCACGCCCTGCACGAGGTTCTCCGCGAGCGCCATGTCGTAGTCCTCGAGGAACACGACCCGCGAGCGGACCTCGGGCCGGCGCACGAACTCCGCCCACTGGCGCACGAACGAGCGGCCGAGCTCGTCGCGCGGATGCGCCTTGCCCGCGATGATCAGCTGCACGGGGCGCGCCGGATCGGTGAGCAGGCGCACCAGCCGCTCGGGCTGTGCGAGCAGCATGGTCGGGCGCTTGTACTCCGTGAAGCGCCGCGCGAAGCCGAGCGTGAGCACGTTGGGGTCGAGGGCTTCGTGAGCGAGCGCGGACGATTCCTCGCGTCCGCCGCGCTGGCTCAGCTGCCGCTGCAGGCGACGGCGCGCGTAATCCACGAGGTCGCGTCGCTCCATGCCGCGGAAGTCCCACAGCTGCGCGTCGGAGAGCTGACCGACGGCCTCGTGCAGGCGCTCGGGCGCGCCGAGCCAGCGCTCCTTGCCGCAGGCCTCGGTCCACAGGCGGTCCGCCCAGGGCGAGTCCCAGGAGGACACGTGCACGGCGTTGGTGACGTGCGTGACGGGAACCTCCGCCTCGGGCCAGCGCGGGAACAGCGGCGCGAAGATGCTGCGGCTGACGCGCCCGTGCAGCTCGCTCACGCCGTTCACGCGCGCGCAGGTTCGGGCCGCCAGGTAGGCCATGTTGAACGGCTCGTCGACGTCGCCCGGATTCCTGCGTCCGAGCCCGATGAGCTGCTCGGGCCGGATGCCGCAGCTGCGCGCGTAGCCGATGCCGTACTTCTGCACGAGCGCGAGCGGGAAGGTGTCGAAGGCCGCCGCCACCGGCGTGTGCGTCGTGAACACGTTGCCGCCGCGCGTCGCCCACAGCGCGGTGAAGAAGTCGCAGCCCTGCGCCTCGGAGAAGCTGCGGGCCCGCTCGATGGTCGCGAGCGCCGCGTGGCCCTCGTTGAGGTGGCAGACGTCCACCTCGTGCCCGAGGGCCTCGAGCGCGCGCCAGCCGCCCACGCCGAGCACGATCTCCTGCATGAGGCGGGCCTCGCCGTCGCCGGCGTAGAGCTTGGCGGTGATGCCGCGGTCGAACGGCGAGTTGAACGCGTCGTCGCTGTCGAGCAGGTAGAGCGGCACGCGGCCCACGTCGGCCCGCCAGATGCGCACGCGCAGGTCGCGGCCGGGCAGCGCGATGCTGACCCGCAGCGGCATGCCCTCGGCGTCCGTCACCTGTCGCACCGGCAGCGACTCGCGCGAATTGACCGCGTAGATCTCGATCTGCGTGCCCGCGGCATCGAGCATCTGCCGGAAGTAGCCCTCCCGGTAGAACAGGCCCACGGCGACCACCGGCACGCCGAGGTCGCTCGCCGTCTTGAGGTGGTCGCCGGCGAGCACGCCGAGTCCGCCCGAGTAGAGCGGCAGCGCGTCGCTGAGCCCGTACTCCATGCTGAGGTAGGCGATCACCGGCGGCGGGTCCATGGCGCAGGCGTCCTGGAACCAGCTCGGGCGCGAAAGGTACTCCGCCTCGCTGCGGTCGAGGCGCCGCACGCGCTCCACGAATTCGGCATCGTGCGCGAGTTCGTCGAGGCGGCTGCGCGGCGTGTTCTGCAGCACCAGGATCGGGTTGCGCGTCTGGTGCCAGACCTCCGCGTTCAGCGCCTCCCACACGCGGTCGGACGCGTGGTTCCAGACCCAGCGCAGGTTGAGCGCGAGCCGGCCGATCGGCGCGAGCGCGGGCGGCAGCGGGCTCGGGAAGTCCTTCGGTCCGTCGGGCGACATGGCGGCGGGCTCCCGTCGTGGGTGCGCAAATAAAAACGGCGCGACCGGTAACCCCGTCGCGCCGTCTTCAGGCTCGATTGACGTGCGCTTACGGGCGCTTCACGTAGACCTTGCACCAGCCCTTGGCCGAGACCTGGCGACCGGCAAAGATGTTGCAAGGGATCCAGTCACCCTTCTCCTTGCCCGCAGGCACCTGCAGGCAGTTCGCGCAGTTCTGGCCGGGCTTGAAGTTCGGGTTGGCCTTGGGATCGACCTTGGCGGCGTCCTCGACGTAGCCCAGGCTCTTCGCCTGCGGCTCGTTCGGGTCCACCTTGCCCGTCGCCGCTGCTTCGGCACGGCCCAGCAGCGCAGTGGCGGGCACGGCCGCAACGCCGATCAGGGCACCCTTCAGGACGTCACGACGGGGAATCTTTCGCTCGGACATGGAATATCTCCTGCATGCCGTTGGGGGATGGGGCTACACCTTCGATTCTACGCGGTGCCTGACACTTCGACATCGTGTGGCCCCGGAGGTTTCGCGCCGGGCCGGTCGCCGGGATTCCGATGAGAATCATTCTTGATTGCGGTGTCTGCGCGCATCGCCACGCTGCCGCCTAGAATCAACCCATGCCCGATCCGCGCCGGCACCGGCTGAAGACTCTCCTCGGCATCGCGGCCAGCGTGGCGATCGCCGCCATTGCACTGTACGTCCTGTACCGGACCTTCCAGCGGATCAGCATCGCGGACGTGCTGGCCAACATCCGTGCCGTGCCGCGCGAGCGGCTGCTGCTCGCCGCCGGATGCGCGCTGTTCGCCTTCGCGACCCTGGCCGCCTACGAGGTGGTCGTGGTGCGCTACGTGAAGCACTGCATCGGGCGGGCCAAGCCCGTGATCACGGCCCTGATCGCGTTCCCGCTCGGTCACGGCCTCGGCCAGACCGTTCTGAGCGGCAGCGCCATCCGCTACCGCATGTACGCGCCGGCCGGATTCAGTGCCACGGATGTCGGTGCGACGGTGCTGCTCTGTGGCCTGCCCTACGTGCTCGCGTTCGGGTTGCTCATCGACTTCGCTCTGGTTTTCGCCTCCGAGCAGCTCGCGCCGCTGTTCCGTATCCCGGCCCACTGGTTGTTCGTGCTGGGCTGCGTGGGCCTCGCCAAGGATGTCGCCTACCTGGTCTTCGTGTACCGGCGCGAGGCACCGATCCGCCTCGGCGGTTGGTCGGTGCGCCTGCCGACGCTGCGCCTGACCCTGCTGCAGGTCGTCGTGGGGATCGTGGACATCTGCCTGGTGGCGTCGATCCTGTACCTGCTGCTGCCGGTGTCCGCAGGGGTCGCCTTCCTGCCTTTCCTCGCGGTGTACCTCGCCAGCATCCTGGTCGGCGTCCTGAGCCACGTCCCGGCCGGGCTCGGTGTGCTCGAGTCGATGCTGCTGCTGCTGCTGCCCCACGTGCCGCCCGAGCAGCTGCTCGCGGCGGTACTCATCTATCGGGTGATCTACGAGGTGATCCCGTTCGTGGTCGCGCTCGCGCTCTGGGGCGGCTACGAGCTCACCGCTGCCGACGGGGCGCGGCTGCGGCTGCTGCGACCGGCGCCCGCGGAACCTCCGCCGCCGCCCTGAGCCGCTCAGCGCAGCAGGGACGGAGAGGCGCGCCCGACGATCGAGAGCAGCGAGTGCGCGAGCGCCCGGCCGCTGTCGAAGGCCGCCTCGACCCGCGGCGCCACGCACCAGTCGCCGCAGGCGCCGACCGCGCCTTCCTCGTCCACGATGCAGGTCGAGCCGAGCGGCTGCTCGACGAACGCGTGACGCCAGCGATGCGCGCGCAGGGTAGCCGGAGCGGGCAGGGCGCCGCCGACAGCGGCTGAAAATTCCCGCCACAGCGACTGCGCGACATCATCCGCATCGGCCTCGAGGTGTTCCCGCGACCACGCCGGCGAGGCGTGCACCACCCAGCACTGCGACGCGCCCGGCCGCCCCGGCTTGCTCGAGTCGCAGGCCGCCCACGTCAGCGGACCCGAGGTCCAGCGGCGTACCTCGGCGCCTGCGTCCACGGGCGCATCGAAGCTCATCATTGCGGTCCAGCAGGGCGCCATGCGCACCTCGGCGATGCGCTGGAAGCTGCGCCCGAGCGGTATCAGCAACGTCAGCGCCTGTGGCGCCGGCACCGCGACCGCCACCGCCTCGAAGACGCGCGGCGCCGCGCCGGCGTCGGTCACCAGTTCCCAGCCGCGCTGGCCGACGCGCAACTCGTGCACGCCGATGCCGGTCAGGATCTCGACGTGGCGTGCCATGGGGCGCACCGCCGCGCTCATGCCGGGCACGCCGACGTACCAGTCGTCGATGGGCGCGTCCCACTGGCGCTCGTCCTCACGGATGCGCGGCTTCCACGCCGTGACCGCCCCGGTGTGAGTCGCGGCCTCCACGAAGCGCGAGAAGGCCTGGCCGCGGGCGGTGAGGTACTGCGCGCCGTGGTCGAAGGCGAGGTTGCCGTCGCGGCGGGTGGCGAGGCGGCCGCCGAGTCCGCGCGCCTTCTCGAAGACCGTGACCGCGACGTCGGCGCGCGCGATCTCCCGGGCGCAGGCGAGACCCGCGATGCCCGCGCCGATCACCGCGATGCGTACGTCATCCATCCCGCCACTCCCCCACGCCCGACTGCCGCGAGTGTACGCGGACGCGATGGGCCATTGCCCGACGCGCGGCCTGCGACGTGAACGCGGTCAAGAATGCGCTACGATCCGCGGCGTACCGCTGCCACGGAGCCCCGCCATGAGCCGAACCGCCGCCTCCCTGTTGCGCGAGGCGCTCGAGAACGTCGGCGTGCGCTACACGTTCGGCATCCCGGGCGTGCACAACACCGAGATCTACGACGAGCTCGCGGCCTCCGCGAGCATCACGCCGGTGCTGGTCGGGCACGAGGGCGGCGCCGCGTTCATGGCCGATGCCGTTAGCCGTTCGGGCACCAGCCTCGGCACGCTGGTGATCGTGCCGGCCGCGGGCGTCACGCACGCCGCGAGCGGCATCGCCGAGGCCTTCCTCGACGGCATCCCGATGCTGGTGATCGCGGGCGGCATCCGCCGCGACACGGGCCGCCGCTACCAGCTGCACGACGTGGACCAGCATGCGCTCCTCAAGCCCATCACCAAGGGCACGTGGCTCATCGAGCGGCACGCCGACGTCATCCCCACGATCTACGAGGCGGTGCGGGTGGCCACCAGCGGCGAGCCCGGGCCGGTGTTCGTCGAGGTCCCGGTCAACCTGCAGCTGATCGCAGGCGAGCCCGGCTCGGCGCCCGGATACGGCGGATCCGTCGAGCGCGAGGCGCGCTGCACGACGGCGGACGTCGAGCAGGCCGCGCGCCTGCTCGCCGCCGCGAAGCGGCCGGCACTGTTCGTCGGCTGGGGCGCCGTGGACGCGACCCGCGAGATCGCGGCGCTGGCCGATCGTCTCGGCGCGCCGGTGACCACCACCCTGCAGGGCCTGAGTGCTTTTCCTGCCAACCACCCGCTGCACGCGGGCTTCTGCGTGGGTCGCGCCGCCGTGCCCGCCGCTGAGAACGCAACGCGCGGCTGCGACTGCCTGCTGGCCGTGGGCAACCGCTTCGGTGAGATCGCGACCGGCAGCTACGGCTACGAGCCGCCGGCGGACCTGATCCACGTCGACATCAACCCGGCCGTGTTCAGCGCCAACTACCCGGCCCGCGTCGCGCTCGAGGGCGATGCGTCGGTGGTGCTCGCGCAGCTGCTGCAGGCGCTGCCCGAGGTAGTGCAGGGCGCGGCGCGCCGTACGGCGGTCGCGGCGCAGATCGCGAAGGACAAGGCGGCCTACCGGGACGAGTGGTACGCCCACGACTCGAAGGGGCGCGTGAATCCCGCGCGGTTCTTCACGGCGCTGCGCGATCACCTCGAGAGCGATGCGACCGTGGTGGTGGACGACGGCAACCACACCTTCCTTGCGGCGGAGTTGATGCCGATCCACCGCCCGCGCGGATTCATCTCGCCCACCGACTTCAACTGCATGGGCTACTGCGTGCCGGCCACGATCGGCGCCAAGCTCGCGCGACCGAAGGCGGACGTCGTCGGCATCGTGGGCGACGGCGCCTTTCGCATGACCGGCCTCGAGCTCGCCACGGCCACGGCGCTCGGCCTCGGCGTGATCGTGTTCGTGTTCAGCGACGGCGAGCTCGCGCAGATCTCGCAGGCCCAGCAGATCCCCTACAACCGCAAGACCTGCACCGTGCTCGGGCCGCTCGATGTCGCGGGCGTGGCGCAGGCGACGGGAGCGGCCTTCCTGCGCATCGAAGACGACGCCGGCATCGAGCGCGCGCTCGAGGAGGCGTTCGAGGTCGCTGCGACGAAGCGCCCCGTGCTGGTGGACGTACGCATCGACTACTCGAAGCGCACGCGTTTCACCGAGGGCATCGTCAAGACCAACCTCGAGCGCTTCGACCTGCCGACCAAGGCGCGGCTGGTGGGCCGCGCGCTGTGGCGGCGCGTCACGGGCTGACGGCAGGTTCGCCGTCCGCAGGCGCCATCACCTGCATCCGTCCCGGATGCGGCGGACGTATGATCCGTGCCCATGCGGCTGAACCATCCATCCGGCGCTGGTGCGCACAGACGCCGGTCCTCGGTGCTCGTGGCCGGGATGACCTGCCTCGTCGTCGTGGCGGCGACGGCCGCCTGCAGCGGCCGCGACGAAGCCCCGGTTGACCCGGATCCTCGCGAGCCCCTGCAACTGCGCCGCGGACTCGGTGCGGAGCCGGACACGCTCGACCCACGCCTCGCCGAGGACAACGCTGCGCTCGCGGTTGCGGCTGAGCTTCACGAGGGCCTGACGAGGTTAGGCCCGGACGGATCGGTGCGCCCGGGCGCTGCTGAATCATGGGAGGCGTCCGAGGACGGCCGCAGCTACCTTTTTCGCCTGCGCGACGGCCTGAAATGGTCCAACGGCGAGTCGCTCAAGGCGGAGCACTTCGCCAACGCGCTGCTCGAACTCAGCAACCCGGACTCCACGGCGCCCTACTCGGGCCTGTTCGATGCGCTGCGGACGGCCGAAGTCCTCGATGCCCTGCACCTGCGGCTGACCCTCGAGCGACCGCTTCCGCAGTTGACGGCCCTGCTCGCGCTCCCTGCGGCGGCGCCGCGATACCCGCGCGCCCAGTTCGACGGCACGACGCCCGTCAGCGGTCCTTTCCGACTGCGGGAGCGCACGGTGGGCGAGCGCCTGCTGCTCGAGCGGAATCCCTTCTACTGGGACGCGGACAGCGTCGCGCTCGACGAAGTGAGCTACCTCACCGTCCAGGACCTGGCCACCGAGCTGAAGCTCTACCGGACCGGCGAAATCGACATCACGAGCGAGGTGCCGAACACGCACGTCGCCTCGCTGCAGGCCGAGCTGCCCGGCGAACTGCGCATGACGCCTTACCTCGGCGTGTACGCCTACGCAGTCAACATGGAGCGACTGGCCGACCGGGGCGCACGGACGGCCCTGGCGATGGCCGTCGACCGCGAGCGCATCACCCGCCAGGTCACGGGTGCGGGCGAACTGCCCGCTTACGGGTGGATTCCGGGGGGGATGACCGGTTACACGCCGGCCCGCTTCAAGTGGCAGGGTCTCCCCTACGAACAGGCCGCCGCCACAGCGCGCCGGCTCTGGTCCGCGGCCCGCTCCCGTGGCGAGGCGCCAGGCACGCTGACGCTGTGCACGGACGCCAGCGCGAACCACCATCGCACGGCCGTCGCGCTGGCGGACCTGTGGCGCAGCGCACTCGACGTCGAGACCCGCATCGTGGAGCTCGAGTGGGGCGTGTATCTCGACACGCGCCGCTCGCCGGGCGAGTGCGATGTGATCCGGCTGGGATGGTCGGCCGACTTCGTGGATCCGGAAGCTTTTGCCGGCGTGTTCGAGTCCTCGAATCCGCAGAACACGCTCGGCTACCGCAGCGAGCTCTACGACGGGCTGCTCGCGCGATCGCGAGCGGCCGCGACACCTGCGCAGCGGATGGCGTTCCTTGCCGACGCCGAGGCGGCGCTCCTCGAGGACGGCGCAGTGGTGCCGGTCTTCTTCCGTGTCTCCAAGCGCCTCGTGAAGCCGGGCGTGACCGGCGTCGAGGCCAATCCACTGGGCGGGCTGCCCTCGCGCGATCTCTCCCTGAAGCGCGACTAAAAAAATGGGCGGGAGGCTTGCGCCACCCGCCCGAGTCGGACCGGGGGAGGTCCGGGGTTCGTGAAGTCCTATGGATTCGCGGCCGCGATGGCGGCGGCAATCGCCTGCAGCTGCGCATCGGTCAGGGATGCGAGAAAGCCCATCCCGCCTCGATTGGCATTGATTGCGCGCCTGAAGTCGGCCGCCTCGCGATTCGAGGCAGACATGCTGCGGATCGCGTTGATCGCGCCGTGGCACGACGCGCAGTTGGTCACATAGAGCGCCGCACCGTCGAGCGCCGGGGGCGTCACGGGCGGGGGCGGCGTGACCGGCGGGGGCGTCACGGGAGGAGGGGGTGTGACGGGCGGGGGCGTCACGGGCGGCGGCGGCGCAGGCGGCGGCGCCGTGCCCTCTTGTCGCTCGATCTCGGCCTCGTCGGCGATCAGCGTCGTGCCGTTCCAGCGCCCATCCACCTCGACCGTCTGGCCCGCGGCGCGCGCGAAGAAGGACGCGGCATCGATGCGCGCCTCGTCGTCCTCGAACTCCGTGGTCGGCGTGGTCTCGATGGCGACCCCGAGGATGCGGAAGCCGGGCGCCTGCAGTCCCTCCGCCGGGCCGCGCAGCTCGACTTCGTCCTCCGGCTCGTCACGCTCGAGGCGCGTGGCGATCATCCGTCCGCTGCTCGATGGGTCGGGATAGCCCTTCACCTCGATCCAGTCGCCGACACGAAGGTCGGCCAGCGAGAAGAACGGATCGTCGCTCTCCTTGTCCTCGCGTCGGGTCGACGCGTCCACGGCGATGGCAATGCCTAGCGCGCGCACCGTGCCCGCAGCCACGTCGACGGACTCGACCGGCGCCGAGAGCGCCACGGAGGCGGCCCGCTTGAAGACAACCTTCGAGGCAACGAGCACGCGCGCGGCATCCATGCGGCCTTCGACTTCGACCTTGCGGTCGAGCGCGAGGTCGGCCGAGGTGCCATTCACGTAAATGGTGCTCGCCGTCGTGGTCACGGCTTGCCCGGCGACGCTGAAGTCGTTCGCCGCGGCGAAGCGCGTAACGAGGCCCTCGACCTCGGCGTCCGCGCCGGCCGCAACGCCCGCGCCGCCGTCCTCCCGCTCGACGCGTGTGGCGCGCAGCGTGCCGTCGGCGAGGAAGTCGCGTCCCTTGACCTCGACGAGGTCGCCATTCTTCAGGCCGGCCGATCCGAAGTCCTCGAGGGTCGCGGCTGAGTGGTCGACGACGAGGCTGCCGACGCGGAAGCGCATCGCGGCCGTATCGAGGTTCGTCACGAGGCCCGTGACCTCCACTTCGACCTCGCCCGGCTCGGTCCGATCGATGCGGGTGGCGCGCGCGCGTCCGTCGGAGCCGGAAAATCCGTGCACCTCGATGCGCTGGCCCACGGCGATGCCGCCCAGCGAACCGCCGGCGATCGAGTCGTCGAACGACGTCTCGTCATCGACGCGCACGAGCTGCCCCGCAACCGTCACGGTCCCGGTCGCCGCATCCACGGACTGCACTGAGCCTCGCAGGAGATGCCGCTCCTCGATGCGGATCGCCCGCGCCTGGCCACGGTCGTCCATTTGCGCCTCGAGTCGGATCACCTGTCCGACGCGCAGCTCGGCCGTCGTTCCTGGCCGGTCGTCGATGCGCACGTCGGTCCCGGTCGTGTCGTAGCGCACGCCGTTCACGATTACGCTGCCGAAGCCCGTGATCGCACCCGTGACGAACATGGTCTTTTGCGCGCCGCCCGTCGGCGGCGAGGAGGGCGCTGGCACACCGGCGGAGGAATCGTCCCCGCCCCCGCCGCCACCGCAGGCGGCGACGAGCAGCGAGACCGCTGCCGCCAGCACGTATCTACTTTCGATCAATTTCATCTCACACCTCTATTGAAGCCCGGCACTGATCGGTTCGGGCGCGAGTCGCGCCCGCCATACCCCGGATTCCCGGTCAGTCCTCGAGCTCGGCCCGTTCGGCCAGAACGACGTTGCCGACCAGCGTGCCGCGCACCTTCACCTCGCGACCCGCGGCCGCGGCGAAGAAGGCTGCAGCCGTGATCGACCCGCCGTCGTTATCCCGGAATTCGGTCAGCGGACCGGTGGTCACCGACACGCCGCCCACGACGAGGTTCGGCGCCGCGACCGACGTCGCCGGTCCCTGCACCTCCACGTCCGATTCGAGGTCGTCGCGCTCGAGCAGCGTGGCGACGAGACCACCCGCATCGCGGTAGGCGCGCACTTCGACGTAATCCCCGACACGCAGGTCCGCGAGGCTGAAGCGCTCCAAGTCCGCGGAGCTCTGGTCCTCGTAGCGGGTGAGCGGATTGGTCCGCACCGTGACGCCGAGGACCACGAGCGTGCCCGCCGACGCGTTCACGGCGTCGACGGCGCCGGCCAGTTCGACGTCGCTCTGCTGTCGGAACTGCACCTTTCGCGCGACGACACCACCCGTGGCGTCGAAACCGCCTTCGATCTCGACGGCTGCGTCGAGCGCCAGGTTCGCCGCCGTGCCGCCCTCATACGCCGTGCTCGCCGTGGTCGTGATGCGCTGGCCGGATACGTCGAAATCGGCGGCGGAAACGAAGCGCGTCACGAGTCCCTCGATCTCGGCGGAGTCGTCCGTCGTGCCGGAAAGGGACGCACTGCGCCGTTCGATCCGGGTGGCGACCACCACACCGGAACCGCTCACGCTGCCCTTCACTTCGACGAGATCGCCGTTGGCGGGCTGGCCGCTCGGGAAGTTGCTGAGCTGGGCGGTGGAGTAGTCGACCTGCTGCTCGTTGATGCGCAGCCGGCGCGCGACCGTGTCCACGGAGCCCACCGTGCCCTTCAATTCGACGGCTGACGATGCGGGCTTGAGTTCGATGCGCGTCGCCTCGATCATGCCGCCCGCGGTGACGAGTCCGCTCACCTCGATCCGGTCGCCAACCACGAGGCCCGCGAGCGAGCGGGGCGAGATGCGATCGTCGAACGAGGTGGACGGCCCCACCTTGACCGTCTGGCCGAGCACGATCAGCGTGTCCGCTGCGGGACTGATCGACTGGATCGGGCCCTCGACGTCGTCGTTGTAGGCGATCGCGGTCGCCGTGCCGGTCGTGCCGCCCGCATCCAGCCGGCCCTCGACCCTGACGACCTGGCCCGCGCGCAGGTCGGACTCGACGCCCGGCTGGTCGTCGATCGTGATCGTGGCGCCGGCGGTCGAATAGCGCACTCCGTTCACGATCACGCTGCCGAAGCCGTTGATCGGGCCCTGGGCGATCGTGATGCCGCCGCGATCGATGCCGCTGACCTGGTTGTCGCCGGCACCGCCGCCACCGCCTCCGCAGCCCGACAGGGACAGGGCGAGCAGTGCGGGCAGCCAGTGAGTCAGGGATCGAGTGTTCATCGCGGTTCTCCAGGAGTCGTGTCGTGTATCGCGTACACGCCGATGCCGAGGCGCAGGCCCGCTTCCCCGGCCGGCGCCTCGTGAGTGCTGAGCCAGTCGTCCACGCGTTCGAGCATCGACTGCGCCTCGCGCTCGACGAAGGCGCGGAAAGCGGGCAGGTGGCGCGGGTCGATGCGGCGGTTCTGGGCACGGCCCTCGAAGCGCGAGGGCTCGTCGGGCTCGCGCGAGAGGTTGTGCTCGATGGTGGTCGCGAGGTCCGCGAGCACGCTGCCGGAGCGCTCGACGGCCCGGCCGTCCATCGCACGCGGCATGTAGTAGCGGCGCAGCACCCGGTATGAACCATCCTGCAGGCGCTCGACGGAGCCCGACTTGACGAGTTCCTTGACCAGTGCGGTCGCCGGGATGTCGCCGGCGTAGCGACGCAGCAGCTGCGCGAACGAAGAGTCCGGGCCGTCGGCGGGCAGCACGCGCGGCCGTCCGTCCGGCGCCAGGAAGTCGGAGTCCAGGTGCCAGCCGGTCAGCACGCGGCTCGCGTGGTTCAGCGACTCCTCGGCGGCCGGCGAGGGCGACGAACTGGCGACGTCCTGAATGCGCCGCACGTCGCGGCGCGACAGTCCGGTCAGCAGTGCCACGCGGGACACATTCGTCGGGCGGCCGCGAATTCCGAACTCCGCCGAAGCGGTCACCACGAACACGCTGCGCGACAGCTCCGCGAACTCCTTCCACGTGACCCCGGACCGCAGCAGCCACCGCGCGACGGGTCGGAGCCACCGTCGGCAAGCGGTCAGAACAGGTCTTTCAAGCTCTCGATCCATATATGGGACGGTTTGTCTCATATATGGAATAACTTTGCAAGCGAACGCTTATCGGCCTCCAGGCCTCGCTGAAGCGTCCATGACGGGCAGGCAGGGTGTCCGGGGCGAGCGGATGGGATCCGGCCCGGCTACAGAGTCGTCCAGTACTCGCTCATCCGCTTGCGCTGCGCCTCGTCCGGCAGCGGCGCGTGGCCGGCCGCGACGTTGTCTGCCATGTGCTGCGGCTTCGAGGTCGCCGGGATGACGCAGGTCACCGCCGGGTGGGAGGCCGCCCAGCGCAGGAAGAACTGTCCCCAGCTCGCGCAGCCGATCTCCGCCGCCCACGCCGGCAGCGGCTTGCCGCGCACGCGGGCGAACAGTGCGCCGTCGGCGAAGGGGCGGTTCACCATCACGGCGATGCCCTTGTCGCGGCAGAAGGGCAGCAGGCGCGTCCCGGCCTCCGGCTCCGCGAGCGAGTAGTTGACCTGCAGCCAGTCGAAGCGCTCGGCGCCAAGCACGCTCTCGAGCTCGGCGTGCGCGTCGGCGCGGTAGTGCGTGATGCCGGAGTAGCGCAGCTTGCCGGATTCCTGCAGCGCCCGGATCGTCGGCACGTGCTCGCGCCAGTCGAGCAGGTTGTGGATCTGCAGCAGCTCGAGGCGCTCGGTGCGCAGCCGAGTGTAGGACTGCTCGATCTGCGCCGCGCCGGCAGCGCGGCCGCGCGTCCACACCTTGGTGGCGAGCCACAGGCGCGGCCGCAGCCCGAGCTCGTGGATGAGGTCCCCGAGCACGGTCTCGGCCCGCCCGTACATCGGCGAAGTGTCGATGACGGTTCCACCGCCGGCGACGAACCCGCGCATCACTTCGCCGAGCGGCGCGCGGCTGGCCGCGTCGTCGCCGACGTCGAAGGTGTTCGAGGAGCCCATGCCGATGACGGGGAGGGCCTCGCCGGAGCGCGGCACTTTTCGGGTTGCCATGCGCGGCACGGCGGCCGACACGTCGGCTGCCCGCAGTCCGGCCGGCGCGGCTGCTGCGATCGTGCCTGCGGCCATGAGCTTCACGAGACTGCGTCGGTCGATATTCGTCGTCATGGGTCGCTCCCGGGCGCTCGCGCGCCGTCCGTGCGCCAGCGCGTTCAGCCGACGCGGTCCTTGAGGCCGAACAGCACCATGATCCAGGCGCCGACCGGGTGGGCCACCAGCATGATCGCCACGATCAGGGCCAGCAGCGCGAGCGAGGGGCGCCACACCGGGGCGATGAAGATCAGCATGCCCGCGAGGCTGTCGAGCTGGTCGATGACCCAGAAAGCGCGGCCCGCCACGCCCTGGCCCGACGCGCCGGGTGCGATGCCGAGCTGGCGCTTGGCGAAGCTGTTGGGCAGCTCGCCGACGATGTAGCCCGTGCCGAGCAGCAGGCCCCAGACGACGGGGTGAGTCTCGGCGAGGGGCACCAGCGTCGGCAGCGCCCAGCAGCAACCGTGGAGATGCGCCAGCAGCCACGCGGCAGCGGTGGTCGTGCCGATCGTGACCACCGCGCCGCGCCAGGTCTTGTTGTCGCCGAACAGCCGGCGGCCGCGGAACGTGAGCCCGCCGTCGATCGGCAGGCGACGCAGGCCGGGCAGCAGGTCGAGCTTGAGCACCACCAGGTGCACGAGGCCGGCCGCGACGATCGGCAGGGCCAGCCACAGCAGCTGCAGCGCCAGGGTCATTGCGCCAGGCGCCTCATTCGATCGGCAGCACGGTCGTTTCCTTGATGACGGTTACCGTCACCGAGGAGTTGATCGACTGCACGTTCGGCAGCTTCGAGAGGTGGTCGAGGTAGAAGGCCTCGTAGGCCTTGATGTCCTTCGTGACGATGCGGAGCATGAAGTCCCATTCGCCCATGGTCGTGT
>Ga0209391_10000235_pt1 | contig 23997 bp, 18 predicted proteins | sample PPLLak3March2015_FD_187246 | JGI IMG/M metagenome (GOLD analysis project Ga0209391, IMG submission 187246) | Freshwater sediment microbial communities from Prairie Pothole Lake near Jamestown, North Dakota, USA - PPLs Lake P7 Core (1) Depth... | ecosystem: Environmental > Aquatic > Freshwater >...
CGTCCGATCTGAAGTGTTTCGTCGCCGACTCGAACAGCGCGGCGGTTACGAAACCTATGGCTTTGCCGGCTTCTTTGGCCTCCCCATGTCATACCGATCCCTCGACGAGCCGCATGAGACCGCACTATGCCCGGTTTTGCTGAAGCCCAAACATGTCTTGCGGGAAGTCCCACGTACCTATGACGGCGGCACGGCCCAACGGCGCAGGGCGACGGTCTCCACGGTGAAAGCCGGGCAGGAACTGCTGCATGACCTGAAACATAACGTCATCACCCCGTACGTCATGGTCGAAGCCGTCGGGTGGTTCTTCGGCTGGGCTTTACTGGGAAAAACGCTCTTCCCACGCTGGTATCACCGGATCGCCGCATGGGTCGGACACACGCTGATGCCACCCGTCGCCACGTCTCTGACCGTGGATAAGCTCACCACTTCCGAAGCCCACGAGATGATGGCGGCGGAACAACGGATACGAATCTTGCGATGGCTCAGAACGCACCACCACGTGGACGGGGCACTGCTGACTCCGCAACGGCTGGAGAATATCCGGCTGCAGGCCTTATCAGAAACCCCGCCATCCTCCGTGATCCCGGGGGAGCTCGGCCATCTACTCGTGCTCGGGCCGGCTCACGAAGCCCAAGTTCTCGAGGATCTCCGTCGCGAATGCCGCATGACGGGACTCGACAACGCGGCACGGATCGATCGCATTACCCGCACCGGGTTCAGTCCCAACGAGCAGGCCTATTACGTGGAAACCTCGCTGCGATTGATGGGGCTCACCTCGTCTTTCTCGCGACTGGTCTTTCTGTGCGGACATGGCAGCACCTCCCACAACAACCCCTACGAATCGGCGCTCGACTGCGGCGCCTGCGGCGGCAGCCAGGGACTGCCCAACGCCCGGGTATTTGCCACGATCGCCAACCGGCCGCAGGTTCGAGAGCTGTTGGCGAAGCGAGGGTTCGTCATTCCCGGCGATACCCATTTCGTCGCGGCGCGCCACGACACGACGACCGACCGCCTCACCGTCGGCGACCTGGAAGACGTGCCCTCTACGCACCGGAAAGAGCTGACGCAGGTGTTGGAGGATATCGCCATGGCAGGGGCCGAAGCGGCCCTGGAACGGTACGGGAGACTCACCGGCGAGAGCGTGGAGCCTGTGCAGGACGCGGCGCTTCGGGCGATCGAACGACGCAGCCTCGACTGGGCTCAAGTCCGTCCGGAATGGGGCCTCGCCAGAAACAGCTGGTTCATTATCGGCAACCGCCGCTTAACGACCGGTCACAATCTGGAGGGCCGCGCGTTTCTCCATTCCTATGACCATGCGGCCGATCCGGACGGCAAACTGCTCGAGATCATCATGACGGCGCCGTTGATCGTCGCCCAATGGATCAATAGCGAATACTATTTCTCCACTGTGGCGCCTGACACCTACGGAAGCGGCAGCAAGGTGTACCACAATGTGACCGGCCGTATCGGTGTCATGACCGGGAACCAGAGCGACCTCCGCATGGGACTGCCCGTTCAGTCGCTGATGGACGGCTCAACGCCCTATCACGATCCGCTCCGTCTCACCGCCATCATCGAGGCGCCGCGGTCGCGGGTGGCGGCCATCATCGCCAGGCAGCCGCTGCTGGAGACCCTGTTTCATAATCACTGGCTCCGCCTGATCGTGTTGGAACCAGAAACACGATCCTACTGCCGATACGATGGCGCGGGAGGCTGGGACGCCATCGCTCCAGATCCCGCCCCGCGACTCGTACGTGTCGGCGTCGGGCAGGTATAGACGGCCCCGGAACAGTCCGGGGATGCGCACGAAGGAGGTGTCTATGCCGAACAACGCGTCGAAGAAGGATCCGCCCTACTGGGCCGTCGCCTTCTCCTCGTACCGGGAGATTACGGATTATCTCGGCGAACTCGAAACCGCCTGCATGCTGAGCGGGCGACCATCTGACGGCACCGTCAGTTTCGGGGCAATCGCCAGATGTCTTCAGGCCCTCGATCGTCCCGACCGAGCCTATCGGTCCGTCCACATTACCGGCACCAACGGTAAAACCAGCGTCAGTCGAATGACGGCGGCCCTTCTCCAAGCCGGAGGCATGAAAGTCGGGCTCTATACCAGCCCCCATCTCGAGCATTTTCGTGAGCGGATCTCTATCGACGGTCTCCCCCTCAACGATCAGGAGCTGGTGGATGCCTGTAACCGGCTCAAGTCGTTGATGGACGAAGCCGGTGTCTCGATGACCCCGTTCGAATTCATGACCGTCGCGGCCTTCTTCGCATTCCGCGCCGCCAAAGTCGATTATGCCGTGGTGGAGGTCGGGATCGGCGGGAGAGCAGACGCCACCAACGTGATCGCGCCGGAGGTCTCGGTGATCACGAACGTGGAGTACGACCATATGGACATCCTCGGAGATACCCTTGAACAGATTGCGACAGAGAAATCCGGGATTATCAAGCCATTCACTCCGGTTGTGTGCGGGCCCATGCAAGACGGGCCTCGGTCGCTGGTGCTCTCCCGCGCGGAGCAGCTGAAGGCCCCGGTGTTGCTCATCGGGCGGGACTATGAGGCAAAGGATTTCGTGCGCACCGGCTGCCGTGGAACGTGCACCGTTCGGGTCGGGGGCACAACCTGGGAAGGAATCACCCTCAACTCACCGGCCTCGTTCATGGCGACCAACGCAGCCCATGCGCTTGCGGCGTACGACGTCCTCCGGCGCCGCGGACTGGTTGCCACATTGGACAAACCGGTCCTGCGCCGCACGTTCGAGCAGTTATATTTGCCGGCCTGCTGCGAAGTGCTGGGCGAACAGCCGACAATCGTCATTGACGGGGCCCACAATGCATCAGCCTCCGCAAGTCTCGCCTCGACCATCCGAAGCATCCGTGACGGCCGCCGAACGGTCCTGCTCGTCTCGCTCCCGCGAGAAAAAGAGGTCGACAAAATCATCCGGCATCTGGCCGGTGCAGAAGCTGGCCATGCCGTCTTCACCCGGTATCCAGAGAGTCGCGCAGCCGCCCCTCAGGAACTTGCCGCGATCTGGCGATCCTGTACGCAGGCGCCGACGGAGGTTGTGACCGACCCCGCTGAAGCGTTTCAGAGGGCCGTCCGGGAAGCAGGACCGCAGGGACTCGTCGTGGTGACCGGCTCCTTAGACCTGGGGGGCTATTGCCGGCCTCTCGCAGAGTCTGTGGCATCTAACGCGGTCGGATAAATGAAGGCTTCGGTGCCTGGCCATTTATCGGACAAGGAGGGCCTGTCATGACGACGGTCAGGGGCCGATCCGCAAACGCTACCGACGCTCTCTCTGAGTAACGGGAAAGGCAAGACAGGCAGAAGATCGGCGAGTGGCTATGGGTCGGAGAAATCGTCATGACGGAAAGCTATGAACCCCGTGAGTGAACAGGTTCACGTCTCACTGGCCGAACCATTCCGGTCGTTGGCCGAGGTACAGGCCCTGCTGGATAGCCGCCTCAACTATGAGGCTGATCGGCAGATTCCCGCTGAACGAGTCTTCACGCTCGATCGAATGGTCCGTTGCGTCGAGGCACTCGGGAGACCGGATCGGGCGTTCCGGACCATTCATGTGACGGGAACCAAAGGGAAAGGCAGTGTGAGCCGGATGCTGGCGGCCTTGTTACGAGCAACCGGGCTGCGTGTCGGCCTCTACACCAGTCCGCACATCGAGCGGCTGTGCGAACGGATCGATGTGAACGGTACGCCGGTCAGCGAGCAGACCTTCGTGGATGCCTTCAATGAGCTTCGGCCATTGCTTGCAGACACCGGAAAAGAGCTGACCCACTTCGAGTTGCTCACGGCTGCCGCCTTCTGCGCGTTTCGGGCCGAGCACGTGGACTGGGCCGTCATCGAAGTCGGTATCGGAGGCCGCCTCGACGCGACCAACGTAATCCTCCCGGAAGCCTGCGTCATCACCACCGTCGACTTCGACCATATGGATCTGCTGGGGGAGACCTTGGATCAAATCGCGTTCGAAAAGGCCGGCATCATCAAACCGAAGGTGCCGGTGGTGGTCGGCGCGATGAGGGAGAACGCGCAGGCGGTGATCCTCGCGCGCGCAGCCCAACTCGACGCACCGGTGTGCCTGATGGGCCATGATTTTCTGCTGGGGCATGATTACGAGGTAAGCGGGTTTGCGCGGACCGGATACCGAGGCACCTGCTCGATTCGTGTGTATCAGACCATCTGGAAACATATCACGCTCAACTGCCCGGCGGCCTTCATGGCGACGAACGCGGCGCATGCGCTGGCGGCGTTCCAGACGTTGTGCCAGCGGGAACGCCTTCCGGCACTGACGGAAGGCCAAGTCCGCCGGACACTGGAGACCGTTATCCTCCCCGCCTGTTGCGAGGTGTTTCCAGGCCGCCCGACGGTTGTGATTGACGGATCGCACAATGCCATGGCGGCGGCTAGCCTGTCGGTGATCGTGCGCACTCTCTTCGAAGGGCGGGATCGGGTTCTCATCGTGGGAATCCCGCGGGATAAAGAGGTGGAACAACTGATCGCTCATTTTGCCGACTGTGGTGCCAGACGCGTGATCTTCACACGCTATCCAGGAATACGTGCAACCGCACCGGAGGAATTGGCAGCGCTCTGGCAAGAACGGAGCGCAACGCCGACGGAGGTGATCATCGAGCCTGAGCAGGCCGTTGCACGAGCGCTGACCATCGCGGGAGGAGACGGCGTCGTGGTGGTGACCGGTTCGATTCATCTGGCGGGAACCCTCCGGCCACTGATCCGCGCGAGACACCACACGATGAACCCCAATGAGACAGCGCTGAGAACATAGACATGACAATACCGCGGCAGAGCCCCTCAGCCCGTACGTGGAGGCACACCCAACGGGTTCTTATTGTGGATGGCGATCCAAGCGGACGTGAGGGCCTCCGCGCTTTCTTTAGAGACCGGCAGTGGGACGTCCTGGAAGCCTCCTCAGGCCGGGAGGCGCTGGACATCTTGGATCATCACGGAGTCGACGTCGTGCTCTTGGATACTGCTGCGCAGGGAGTTGACGGCCCCGAAATACTCAGGGCTCTACGGCAGCATGTTCGAGACCTGCCGGTCGTGATCATGGGCAGACTGATGACACCGGAGTTGCGGCGTGTGTGGCGCAGCCGGGGTGCCATGGACTGTCTGGTCAAGCCGATCGAGTCCCGGACCCTGTCGGCCCTGCTCGGCGCGTTTACGCCGCCCTCAGGATTTGCAGATAGTTGAACGCCGGAGAAACAAATGGGTGCTGACTGGACACAGGAGGAGAACGAGATGCGTTGCCCGATGCAAGACTATCGAACAGTATCTGTGAGTCGACCGATGAGACCGTTTCAGAGAATGTGGGGGGTGACGGTGCTGTTCAGTGCGCTCGGGCTTATTGGCGCCTCTCCGGGAGTGGGCGCATCTGCTCAACAAATCATACTCCAACCGGATCGTGCGACGCCTGGTGCGACGGTAGTCGTGAGCGGCAAAGGGTTAGGCCAATTTAAATCCGTGCAGTTCAACAAAGTGACATTCGCCGGGGTACCGGCACTGATCCAGCGGTGGGAATCCGACTTGGTTGAGGTGAAGGTGCCGTTCAAGGCCACGACCGGTCCCGTCGAGATGATGATCGGGAAGAAGAAACTCTCCGCCGGGACGTTCACGGTGGTGACGCCGCGTATTCAGTCCATCACCCCCACCGAGGCCGAGCGGGGCACAATGGTCACGATCACCGGCGAGCATTTCGGCGCCACGGCCGGCGCGCGGGATCCCAATACGATGTTCGGCGTCAACGATGTGGTGATCGGTGGTGTGGTGGTGCGTCCTCGCCGGTGGAAAGACGACCAGATCGAGGTCGAGATCCCCACGAATGCGGCGCCCGGGGACGTCATCGTGCGGTTGGCCTCCTCCGATCCCTTGCCCGATGGCTCCTGTTGTGCGCCGGTCGACTATGTGACGAGCAATGCCGTATCGCTCGCGCTGGTGCCCAGCGTCCGCGTCGATCCGATGAGCGGGCCGGTCGGCACCAAGGTCGTGTTGTTCGGCCAGGGATTCGGCACCAAAGGGACCGAGGATGCCGTGGTGATCGGGACCCACCTGGCGACGATCGCCCAGTGGAAAGACGATGTGATCGTGGCGCATGTGCCGCTCGGAGCCGACACCGGGCCATTGGTGCTGAAACGGCAGGGAAAAGAACGGGCGCTGGGGACGTTTACCGTCCATGTGCCCAAGGCCCTGCCCGTGACGCCGGCCAGTGCGCCGATCGGCACGCTGCTCCGGATCAATGGCGAGCATTTCGGGTTCTACTCCGAAAGCGGCTCCACGCCCTACAGTTTCATGGACTTCAACAAGGGCGAGAATCGCGTCGAAATCGGCGGAGTCCCGGCGGTGATCTACCGGTGGCACGACGACCGGATCGATGTCTGGGTGCCGTTCAGTGTGAAAAGCGGTCCGGTCAAAATCTACCGCAGCGCAACCACGCCGAAGGCGGATGGGTCCTGCTGCCAGGACCGCGGCGAACTCGTGACGGAAGCCGGCACGTTCACCTTGGTCACCCCGGTGGTGGAATCCTATGCGCCGAAGTCAGCCGGCTTGGACGATCTGGTGACGATCAAAGGCAAAGGGTTCGGCACGTTCCTGAAGACGGCGGAGCATACCGGTCTGGAATTGAGTCAGAAGGCGTATAAGCGGCGGCTGGATGTGGAGATCAACGAGCCGGATTCCGGCAGTACGGTCATCTCCAACGTGTCGCGGACGGAAGTGCTCTTCAATGGTGCGGCGGCGCTGGTGCAATCCTGGACCGATACCGAGATTGTCGTGAAAGTCCCCCATCGCAATTTGTATGGGATCGGGAAGCGTGGCGCGTTCTTCGATGACCTCTCGACCGGGCCGCTGGTGGTCCGGAGAGGATCGTGGGATGTATTGCCGGACGGCACCTGCTGCTCGCAGAAGCAATGGCTGACCATTGAGGCCGGGTCATTTACGATCGAGGCGAAGGGGCTGCCCGACAAAGGCTATTGGGAGAATAACCGTCCCGATGCGAGCACGAGCCAATAGGGCATCACCGTGAAACGTGACGCGAGAAAGGTGATCCGAGGGAACTGCATGCGGGTGAACGGTGCCACATTGAGTGTGCTGACGCAACGTGCACTCATCCCCTCTTGCTGGTCATTATAACCATGGCGACTGCTCAAATACTTCCTGCGTCGAAGCCTGAGTCCATTCGGCTGGCCGCCGGCGTGATCCGGAGCGGCGGCCTCGTCGCCTTCCCGACTGAAACCGTGTATGGGCTCGGGTGCGATGCGCTGAATCCAGACGCAGTGGCGCGTATCTTCGAGGCCAAGCAACGCCCGTCGTTTGATCCCCTTATCGTGCATATTGCGATGCGTGCGTCTCTCAATCGGCTGGTCGAGACGATCAGCTTGGGCGATCAACGGTTGATGGATGCGTATTGGCCAGGCCCGCTGACGCTCGTGATGCAAAAACGAGAACAGGTTCCCGATCTCGTAACGGCAGGGCTCCCTACCGTTGCCGTCCGGATGCCGTCTCATCCGGTGGCGCGGGCGCTGATCCGTGAAGCGGAAGTTCCAATCGCCGCCCCCAGCGCCAATCCGTTCGGCTACATCAGCCCGACCTGCGCACAACATGTGGTGGATGGACTCAGCGACCGCATCGACCTGATTCTCGATGGAGGACCATGCCCGATTGGCGTGGAGTCCACCATCGTGTCGATGGTGGGAACCTGGCCGGAACTCCTGCGACCGGGCAGCATCACGCTTGCGGAGATCCGGGAAGTCATTGGACCAGTTGTGCGAGCCGCTGCCGGCCGGATCGTGGCCGCGCCGGGCCAGCTTACCCGCCATTACGCAACCCGCACGCCGATGACTGTTCTGGCAGCTCCGAAAGATCGACCCGTTCTGCATGACCAAGAGCGCGCCGGACTGCTGGCCATGTCGACACCGGGCCATGTGGACGAGAGGTTCTGTGCGATCGACGTGCTCTCGGCGTCGGGCGATCTGCGGGAGGCCGCGCGGAATTTATTCGCCGCACTGCGGCGGCTGGATGCGCTAGGCCTCGACCGTCTGTACGCCGTGCCCTGCGAGGATCAGGGCCTCGGTCTGGCGATCATGGACCGGCTGCGACGCTGTGCGGCACCGCTCGACTGACGGCTGTCGCGCCTTCATGGCAGAGGCCCCACAGAGAGAAGCACGGCCGTCCAAGAGGAGCGACGCTGTTGGAGAGGGGCCATTGAGACGATGCATAACGAGTCATTACAGCGACAGGAATCCCTTACAGCGGCAATTCGCAAGGCGGTGTGCCAGTTTCAATTGGAGTTCATGGGAGGGAGTTTTGCCGAGCACATTCGCGTGCACATAGCCCCCGATATGCCCGACATGATGGTGGTGCGGTCGCATGGTGTCCTCCCAACGGCTGAACAGAAGCTCATCCGTACAGAAGAAGGCCGGGCGTTGGTGAAACAGCTGTATCGGACTCTGTTTGCGCAGCAACGCCACGTCCTGGCCCAGGAAGTGGCAACTCTCACGGGCATGGAGGTGGCGGATGTCTTGACGGATTTTTCCGTCTCCACCGGTGAGCAGGTGATGGCTTTTCTGTTCGCCTCACACGACAAGGACTGACGGGATGAGGAGAAAATCCACACTGGCTGCCACTGTACGCTCACAGAAGCCCTGTGAAAGCGGCGATGGCGCATCTCAGGGTATGCTGCGGTCCGCGCGGCAAGGATTTCCGCCCGTCGTGTTCTCTGACGGAAAAACCCAACAGGAAATTGTCAGCCTGGCGCGCAAGCTGCTGGCTCAGCATCAGCATCTCGTCGTGCCTCGCGTTACACCCGAGGTTGCACAGGCCTTGCTGCGTTTGAATCGCCGTGCTGTCTATCATGAGTTGTCCCGTGCCGTCACGATCTATCACCCGACACGGAGGCCAAGCGGAGACGTATTGATCGTCACCGCCGGCACAGCCGACACCCCAATTGCGGAAGAGGCCCAGGTCACGGCCGAAGTCTTGGGAAGCCGGGTTGAGGCGATCTGCGACGTGGGAGTGGCGGGGTTGCATCGAGTCCTTGCCCGCCATAGCAGGCTCATGCAGGCCCGTGTCGTGGTGGTGGTGGCCGGGATGGACGGGGCGCTTCCGAGCGTCATCGGCGGACTCGTCAACTGTCCCGTCATCGCGGTCCCAACGAGCATCGGTTACGGGGCCAACTTCGGCGGAGTCGCCCCTCTCTTGACGATGCTCAATTCATGCGCCTCCGGCGTAGGAGTCGTGAGCATCAATAACGGATTTAGCGCTGGCTGTCTGGCCCATCGCATCAATGTGCTGGCCAACGAATAGGGAGCGCCTGTTGCCACATTTGCCGACAGATACCGCACACCCCATCCCTGCCTCACCATCACTGCTTGGAATAGGAACGGAGTTCACGGGGGGGCAGTCCTGCCGTCCCCCGTATCTGTTCCGATTGAAAATCAAACGTGCCCCGTCCCTGATGAAAACGCGGAGAAGGAGGGAAAGATAATGCCGTGTGTTTTATGTGGACAGACATCGCTTTCAACGATCTCTACGGTAGACGCTAAATCACACGGCGCCTTGAATGTGGCCATATGCGGCGGTTGCGGGCTTGTTCAACAAGATCCGATGCCTTCGAAAACGGAACTTCGCCATTTTTACGCTCATACCTATAGAACAGACTACAAGAAGACATATACGCCAAAAGCAAAGCATATTTCCAGGGCTGGCATGGCGGCGATTGAGCGAGTCAATTTCTTACAATCTCATGGGGTTCATGGCGGCAAATTGCTTGACGTAGGTGCAGGCGGGGGAGAGTTTGTCTATATTTCCAAAACCCGAGGGTATGACTCCAAAGGTATTGAGCCGAATATCGGCTATTCAGAGTTTGCCAGAAATCAGTACGGCGTGGAAATCAAGACTGGAGAATTATGCGAGACACGAGAAACCTACGACATTATTACAATGTTTCATGTACTAGAGCATATGCCCAATTTCGAGTCCATTAGGATGGCGTGGTCCATGCTGAACGAAGGCGGATCTCTATTCATTGAGGTTCCTAATATAGAAACAAACGATGCTTCGCCCCACAACATATATTTCAAAGCACACCTGTTCTACTTTAATAGAGCGACGCTATCTGCTTGTGCCAGCAAATACTTTGACCCGCTGGTTATAGAGGCCCGATCGAACCTCCGAATTTTATTCAAACGGAAAGGCCGGCAAAGCCACATCACATTGCCCACACAAGACACCGTTTCTTCTCTTGCCCTGAGACTTCGGCAAAAGGGATGGTTCGAATATCTGATTGCGGGGGGCGGAATGTATAAACTGTTTTCCAAGCTGAACCAACGGGTGCGGGAGTCAAGGCTTAAGAACAAATCACACTTAGAGATTCTAAATTCACTTCTTTACTTAGACGCGGAGCAAGCCTCCACATATCCATCTGCAAGCAGCGATGCGTCTCTGCGGCCTGCCCGTGGATGAGCTATCGCTAGAGAAACCGTGACAGCTGATAACCCGCTCCTGAAAACTAGACGAGACGAGACCAGACCGAACTGGGATTTCGGAGCCTTCCGCAACCGGGCTTGATCGCCCGCTCGATAAACTCTCAGGCCTATACCCTCCCCGTTCCCGAGCAGAACACCTGGACCTGGCTAGACTCGTGCGGTGACTACTCGCAACACCCCTCTGATCGGTCTAAGACAATCTGAGCGGAGCTGGCAACCGAGCATAAGCGCACACCTCGCAGTGCAGCCCGTGTACCGATGCACGCGACATTCGCTGCAACAAGAGAACTCCATACTTGCCACCCTCACCCTATCGTCAGATTGCGCTAATTATCGGTAATAATTCGATACGCGCTCGCTGAGAATTCCCATCTCAGTCTGGAATCTGATTTGCAAACATGACAAGTCATGGGAGCGGATGGTCCGATCCCCCTTGCTGCTTAAGGGAGGTTGTTGAATGGGTACACAGCACGTAGTGACGATGTTGCCGGGAGAGGGAACCGGTCCGGAAATTTGCGAAGCGGTCCGGCTGGTGATCGATGCGAGCGGCGTCAATATCAAATGGGAGTATGAAGAGATCGGACTGGACTGCTTGGAGAAACACGGCACATTGCTGCCCGACAAGACAGTCCAAGCCATCGCCAAAAACAAGATCGCGTTGAAAGGCCCCACGACCACGCCGATCGGGACTGGCCACAAGAGCGCGAACGTGACGCTCCGTAAGGTGTTCGATCTCTATGCGAATGTGCGTCCGGCCAAGTTGATTCCCGTGCTCAAGCGTCCATGGGACAAGATCGACATCCTCAACTTCCGTGAGAACACCGAAGATTGCTACGCGGCCATCGAGCACATGGTGTCCGACGAAGTGGCGCAATGCTTGAAGGTCATTACCTGGCCTGGCTCCTATCGTATTGCGGACTTTGCGTTTAAGTGGGCCAAAGCGAACGGGCGCAAGAAGATTTACTGCGTCCACAAGGCCAACATCATGAAGATGACCGACGGACTCTTTCTCGATGCCTTCCGGGAGGTCGCCAAAAAATATCCGGAGATGGAGTCCGGCGACATCATCGTGGACAATTGCTGCATGCAGCTGGTGAGAAATCCGGCGCAGTTCGACTGTCTGGTGCTGCCGAATCTGTACGGCGACATTCTGACGGATCTCTGTGCCGGATTAGTCGGCGGTCTAGGGTTCGCGCCCGGTGCCAACGTGGGCGACAACTGCGCGATCTTCGAGGCGGTACATGGCTCGGCGCCGAAGTACGCCGGCCTCAAGAAGGTCAATCCTTCGGCCGTGCTGGTCTCCGGCATCATGATGCTTCGCTGGTTAAATGAGGAAGCGGCCGCGGCCCGGATCGAGAAGGCCATGTTCGCCGTGCTCGACGAGCGGAAGCACGTGACGTACGACGTCGGCGGAACGGCGACAACCGATGAATATGCCCAAGCCATCGTCGACAAGATGCACGCGAAGGCCTAAGCGCACGACTACTGACTGAACAAGGAGACATCCAATGCCCACATTTACAGAAGTAGCTAAAGCGACGAAGAAGAAGAAAGAGATCAAATTGGTCGGGATCGATATGTACATCATTACCGAGAAAGGCATCCCGAAGTTCGATGACATTGGGGCGTTTAAGTGTGAATTCATTTCCAACCGGGGCACGAAAGTCTGGCCTGGATTTGTCAGCCCCGACTTGCTACAGGTCAATTGGTACCGCTGCCGATTCATGGCGACCAAAGACGTGCAGGACGCAGATGTCAATGCGTTCCTGGACGCGCTGACCAAGAAGGGCTGGTGGTGGTCTGCCGCTCAAAAGTTGTGGAACTACGACGGCGAGGCCGGATTCAGCAAGGCCTACTAGCCTTGGCCCATTGGCTGCCGCTGCGAGAGGGCGTACCTTTCGCAGCGGCGCCTCAGCAATCAAGCCAGAGGAACGCATCCCCTGATTTACCGGCAAATGACGGCGTACGCCCTGATGCTGCGCAACAGCATGACCCCTGCGCTTTATCCCGGGAACAAGAGGCTTTCCCGGATGACTGGCTCAACCGCTCACTCGCAGCCCCCGGCACCGGCAAACGGATCAGTTGACTGTATGGAGACAAGACCGATGGTTCCCGCTGCAACCAAAACGAAAGCGGATGTGGAATACGAGGTGATGCTGGCGGTCTTGAACTTCCATCGGGATTATCTTGAATTGCACTATTCCCGTGTCCGCATTCAGATGATCGATAATGTGATTGAAGTCACTCTCGCCCCCCGCCGCCCGATCCCGGCAGAGCAACTCCTCGCGCAGTCGCCTGAAGGCAGAGTCCAACTCCAACAGATGCATACCGCAGCATTCCGCTCCGGAGAAGCCCAACTGCGCGACCGGCTCCAAGGCATTCTGGGCATCGAAGTTGAAGAATGTTTCACCCAGCTCGATGCCGAGTCCGGAATCAATACGGTCATCATTCGGCTCGCCAAGCGCCTCGACCTAGTCTTGCCCCCCGTATCCACCAATGAATTCGAGGTCAAACATCTGGCATAACGACGCACACATCCAGACCCGGCCAGTCAGCATGACCGTGACGGTGAAAGAATAGTCGTTCCTCAGCACCCCCGCCCTAATTCGTCTTGGCCAAGCCTAGAGCTTTGATTGAAGTCCGAGCCGCGGCCCGAGCTTTGATGGCAGGATTGAGCAACTGGCCGGGGTCGGCGTGAATGCCGAGGGCCGATACGCGCTGGCACTGCTGGATAATCTCGTTGAGCGGCGCCCCTGCCTGAATCCGGCGTGGATCTGACTCCGGTAGTTGCTTGAGAATGGCTTCGGCATCACCAGCGGCGGCGGCACAGTGGTGGACAATCGCCTTAGCATCGCCCATGCCGCCATGCGCCATCATCTCCTCCACATTTTTCATCAGCGCATCGCCTCGCTCCTGCAGTGTCGGCTCGGAGGCATGTGCCGAGCGCAGCCCAGCGGGGACACCGCCGGACAAGATAGCGGCAACGAGGCCCGAGACGGCAAGACAAAAGATGCTCGTGTAACGTGTTTCCACTGGTTCTCCTTAGTAGCGCCCAGGCGCCTCGTTCATAGTCGTCAACGCGCGATACAGCCGATGAAACTCCTCCGTGCTCAGTGCAGGATTCTGCAGCTGCGCCAGCGCCACATGGTCGATCTTGGTCTCGACCGTGTCATCGTAATTCGATGACGCAATCGTCACAAACCGAGGCGGAAACAGCCGCTGAGGCAACAAGATCCCGACCCCCAGGTTGTACTTCACCGCAAGCCGGATTGCCTCCCGCGCCTGCTCGGCCGGCACCTCACGCCCAAGACCGATATTCTGCGGAGGATGTCCCAGCTTCGCGAACTGAAAATGAACGTTCATCAAACCCGCCCGAGCAAACTCTTCGGTAAGTGCCGCCGTTTGGGTCCGATACTGATCGGCCAGTACGACCTCGACACGGCTCACCGGAGCAACGACCATATCCGCGGCGCACACAGTGGTCGCCACCAATCCACTCAAGCAAACCGCGCTCAGGAACCACGTCATAAATCGATCGCGCATCATTGTTATTTCGCCTCGAATGTGAATCCAACCGACGCGCTCCCATTGTCAGCCACTGTGATCTCTTGCTCTTTCTCGCCGAGAACCGGATGCCAGGCCTTGATGCGATAGGTGCCGGCAGGAAGATCCTTGATGGCAAAATTCCCCTCCATCCCGGTGACGGCATAGTAAGGATTCTCCACAGCCAGTCCATGTCCCTGCATGTAGGGGTGCATCCCGCATTGCATGGTGACAGCTCGACGATTGCCGGTCAGGCGCACCATGTCGCTGGTTCCGCCCTTCGTTAGAGCCGGGCGATGGAACATGATGAAAATATGTTCCCGTTCCCGTTCGTAAAATTGCAGATCATGCGCGACCGAGTCCAGATTGACGACGCTGAGCGGCCGTTCATTGCGCACGACCGAGACGAACGGCACGAACTGGCACATATTCGCTTCAAGTTTGGTTTCTTGTAATTCGAACGGTTTTCCCTTCGCCACTCCCTCGATCGTCACGACCACATCTTTCAGCCTATGCTGCCCATCGACCGACACTTCGCGCAGCAAACGGTATCCCGATCCATCTGACAGTGCCCCGCAATAGACCCGATCGTAGTACCGGCGCAATTCAAACCGCGTGGGTGTCGGAACCGTACCGGCAAACTTGACCGTCCCCGTCACGGTTCCCCCGTTGGAAACCGTCATTTCTTCGTAGGCTTCAGCCTGCGCCATCCCGACCAGCCCAACCGCCAGCATTGCCGCTGTTAGTACCTTCGTCAAATTTCGACGCACAAATCCAGACATAGTCTCCACCCTACAAATGTTCATGGGGGAGCCGTCAGGCTCCCCCATGGTCTGAGTGATTTGGGACCGGCTTGGCACTTCTATCGGTGGCGTGCGAGCCTCACGGCTCACACGCCACCGGATGGTTGCTACTGTCCGCCCATCGACGTCCGGACGAGATTCCCGCCGAGACTCTCACGCTCCGCCGTCTTGCCGGCTGACGCGTTCGCGTTCAAGGAGAGGATCTTCTGGTCGCCGAGTGGCAGCACGCGGAAGAGCCCCCACTGGCCGGCATTGGCAAACGCCGGACGCTGGTTCTTCCACATGTAGTCGCCGACGAGCTTGTTCGGCCCGCCCGCGCCACCAGTGAGATACGCATTGATGACTTCAGAGCCGCCGAATTCCATGGTACCGACCTGATCGGCGCCCACCATGTACGGCTCATGCGGCCATTCGTGGCCTTCCACGGTGAACAACTGCACCTGCTCGCTGAATGCGCCAAGCACGTGCACCGCCACCGGGTCGCCCACATGGGCCTGCAACGTCGGCGTCACCGGCTCCTCACCCGTCTTGGTACAGGCAAAGGACCCGACAATCTCACACCCCTTCTCCACGCGCCAGTTGGTGGGTTCCGAACGGTAGTTCACCGCCGAAATACCCGCCACCTGCTGGATGTAAGGCATGAAGCTAACCCCCACGATGTTATCCTCGTCCTGGAACATCAACGAGAAATCGCGGTAGTTCTTGCGATTGTCGTTGCCGGGGATCGTGCGATCCACCAGCACATCTGCCCGCCAGCTACTCTTCATCGTGAGGTCCTCGCCAGTGATCGGGTCGCGATACCGCGAGCCCTTCGGACCGACGATGATGGACCCGAACAGGCCGTTACGCGGGTTTTCCACCACGTTGCCCCAATCCTGGATCAGGGCGGCCAGCTCGCCGTATTCCGGATGAGCATAGTACGTGTACGTCTTGCTCTGGCCCGGCGCGATCGTCTGATCGCCGGCGTTCTTGCCGATGTTGCCACCGAACGAGTCCTTCGGGTCAAACGCCATCATATCGACGTGGAACCCGGCCCGTTCCTTGGCCATCTCGTTCTTCAGGTTGATCTTCACGCAATCCCCGACGTTCACGTGCAGCGTGAGCGGGCTTGCCTTCGTAGCGCCCGACTTCACCTGGTCACGATCCGACTCGAGGACGTAGATCTTCCCGTTCGGATTGCCCAAGACCATCTTCCGCTCAAGGTCCACTTCCATCATCTCCGGCGCCTGATCGTGGTACCGGATGTGATGATCGATCGCAGACACGTTGAACGACTTCATAGGCGCATCCGCCGGACAGACGGACGTCGCCGACTTTTTAATCTCTTCACGGTTCGGCAACGGCTTCAGATCCTTCTGCGCTTCATCGAAGACGCGGAAGAGACCCCAGCTGCCTTCGGCGAAGTGCGATGCGCGGCCGCTGTAGTACATATAGTCGCCCGCGATCTGCTGAGGTCCGCCCGCGGCCGGAATGGCCGGGTCATACCGCTCACCGATCACCAGGTGCACCGTGCTGCGCGGCATCGCCGTCGCGGCATAACGCTCCATCGGGAACCAATGGCCCGTCACGTGCCAGGTATGCACTTCGTTGGCCGACCCGACCAACGCGCGAACCAGGATCGGATCGCCGAGGTAGGCCCGCAACAACGGCGTTTCTGGATCGCCGTGAATACCGGACAGGAACACCTTCGACGGATCCGGATTGTTGGCCAAGCGCACGCTCAACGGCTCCACACGCATGCTGTAGCCACCGCCCGTCGTCGCTTCACCACCGTTCAGGAACGTCATGGCTGACTTGTTGATCTTCTCCGGGAACTGATGCGACGGAGGCCCGTCCACCGTCACCGCGCCCATGCGGGCTTGCGGATTGTCGGTGGTGATCAACTCGGCCGCCCGTGCATTGCTGTCGACAATATGCATGATCACTTCGCGGAAGCTGCCCCGCACGTGAGCCGACACCGGCTCCAGTGTGTGGATGTCCGCGATCGGACCGCTCCGCAGTTCCTTGCCGGTAACCGGGTCATGATAGGTAGACCGCGGCGGCTCCGTGATCAAGGCTGAGAACAGCCCATGGCCCCAGGTATCCGTGCCGAACACATGGTCGTGCCAGAACACGGTGCCCAGGTCGGAGTCCAGATACCAGCGCTCGCGGATGAACTCTACGCTCGCGATATCCTGCTTCCGATGGGCATACTTCAAGGGACGGTCAAAGGTAATCGTCTTGCCCTTGATTGCCTTGATGCGGGCCACTTCAAAGTGCTTCGAATCGTCCATGGCCACACCCAATTCGGTGTTGACATGGTACCGGGAGGCATCCGAGACCGTAATGCTGGTCGCGCCCGCCTTACTGTCGGCGGTCAACACAGAATTGGCCGGCACCGGCATACCCTTCTCCGGCTCCGGATCCTTCAACATCGTGAAGGCCCGCAGTGACATGTCGTAGGAGAACCCGATGGTAGGTCCATCCGACGCGCTCGTATCGAATTGGAAGAAATGCGGATGCAGATTGATCTTGTTCGACCAGCCCGTGCGGGCGTCATCCGGCACTTCGTTCTTATAAATCACGTCCACGCAATCGTGCACGTTCGCGCGAATCACGAGCGGCACCTGCTTCTCGTGGTTCTTGCGGACTTCTTCTTCTTCCTCATGCAACACGTACAGCATGCCGATCGGATCAACGATCGCCGCAGTCTTGGGCGTCGCCTTCTTCAAGGTAATCGGCAATGTAATCGCATGGATGTTGAACTGCTTGCGCGGCGAATTTTCAGGACAGAGACTCCAGGGCCCCTGTTCGCCAGGCTTGGCCGGCTCGGTGCTCTTCGTGCCGTCCTCACGGACGTGGAAGGGCTCCAGCCAGGGGGCGCCGCCGTGATTGGGCGCAAACGGCGGCCGCTTCCCGAGATGCGGGCGCAACCACGGGAACGCGAGCTTCCCGGTTTGCGGGTCAAACGTGATCGCCGGCCGTTCATTCGGCGTGGCCGACCAATAGTCCGCCCAGCGGTGCGGTGTCTCCGGCTCATTCATCGCCCGGAGGCCGTCCCACTTCCAGTTCACCACTGTCGCATCATTGGCCTTCGCCTGCAGCACCTGATCTTCCGTGTTGCCCGGCAAGCCCTGCGGCGGCAGCATGTACTCGACCCAATCCTTGATTGAGACTTTCACCGGATTGGCTTTCCAATCGGTCTTGTCCTTAGTGATCTCGTACTTCTTGCCACCGTACCAATCGACCAGCGTCCCCACCAACTTGTCGGAAGTGATGGACGTTTTGAGCTTGCCCTTGCGGTCCGGCAATTCCACCAGCGGCTTCATCACGTCATTCTGGAAGCCCGGTGCCTGCAGCGTGTTATACACACGCCAGAATCCCCACATGCCCGTGACGTAGTGCTGCGGGATATGGCAATGGAACACGAACTCGCCGGCCAGCGCCTGCAACCCGCCCGAACCGCCCTCGATCACTTCATCGTAGATCTCGGACGGACCGATGGATTGCACGTCCAACCGATCCGACACGTCGCTGATCGGCGGGAACTTCACCGGACCGTTCTTGGACAAGGTCGGGTCCAGACGGCTGGTACCAGGCTGCCTGGCCCAACGGATAGAACCGCCGTGCAGATGGTGCGAGTGCACGATTTCCGAACCGCCGACCATGCGGAACTTGGCCGGATCGCCCAGATAGGAGCGTGGAATGGTCGTGACCGGATCACCAAACGTGTACGATCCATAGCCCTGCGATTCATCGGCAAACCCGATCAAATGCGCCTGCAATTCCAACCGCTCGCCATGCGGCTCGCTGCGATAGTTCAGCAAGCGCGCCGACGGACGATAGGTATCCGTGTGGGCATCGCGCTGCGGCAACATGTCGCCCTTGCGATCCAACAGACGGAAGGTTTCGTCGCCCGCTTCATGATAGAAAATCACGAATTCGCGGAAATCCGAGCCGCCAGCCACATCGATCATGGCCTCCCAGCCGCTCGACATCTCCTCACCCGTGAACGGACTCAAAAACCGCGAGCCGCGCGGCTCCACGATAAACGACCCGATCATGCCGAGCGAATACTGATCCCGGCTCGCATGGCTATGGAAGGCACGACCACCTTCCTGCATGTCGATCGGAATGTACCACTCGAACTCCCCGCTCTTGCCCGGCGCCACCATGGCATCCGGATTTGTCGCGGAAGCGGGTTTCCCCGTGCCCGCCACCAGCATTTGCGAGCCATTGATGATCATATTCGTGGCTTCACCCTCGATCTGATTGCGCAACGTCATCTTCACGCAATCACCCTGGTTGGCCCGAATCACCAACGGCTGAATCAAATCGCCTTGCAGCCCGTTGGAGAGCGCCCCCGCCGAGAAGGTCGGGTCATCGCTGTCGCGCGCGGTCCGATTCTTCTTTTCTTCCTCACGCACCCCGGCAACATTTTCCGTCAGGGCGTACATGTACCCCGGATAGAAATCGCCGAACCGGTTCACGGAGATTTCCACGTTCATCGCCGTCACATCATACTTCCGCACGGGCGCGTTCGCGGGGCACCGGCCACCCTGCGTTACCTGGACCTTGTCGGGATCATCCGCCACCAGCAACACACCCTGCTGCATCGCATGCGCGCTGGCTCCCTGAAAAGGCCCCACCGACTTTACTTGTCGCTCAATCTGCTCGATCGCCTTGGACATCCGGTCCTGCAACACAGGCCCAGCCTGCGCATGCACCGGCGTCGCCAGATCAGCATGCTGATCGGCGGCCACATGTCCGTCATGGGACATGACCGCATCTGCAGGCACTGTCCCGGCTAATCCGAGACAGGTCGTCAATCCCAATACTCCTGCTTGCACCCACTTCCTTGATACCCCCATACGTCCAGCCTCCTCCATGAAACAAACCGTCCAGGGACCACTCACGCTACTGACTCTCAGCACCCGGCTCTATCGAATTCGAAGTCTGGTGAAGGCCAACATTCGTTGGAGGGATCTTCAGGAGGCCGGTCCTTTCGCTCCCACTCCTTCACCAGACAGTGCTCGATTTCTCAAGACGGACTGGCCACGCATACTTATGCCGACAGCGCTTAGAGCAAATTGCGTTCCTCCGGTGCATTTCTGAACCGTTGTGGGATTTTGCTGAAAGACGGAGATAATTAACGGGTGACGGAGAATCCTATTGGGGCGTCACGATCCCATCGAACATCAACCCTGCAGGAGCAAATGCTTATCACTCAACAAACACTCAATGCCTACAAAGCAAGGCACAGTGGGGCGGCAGCGCCCCATCGAACCGGATTCTGGGACACGACAAACACACTCACACCAAACTCCTTCCGAAATCTTGCGCAAGCGGCAGGCGCGCATTATAGTGACGCCCTCGCACTGACCACGCGTCACCAGCATGCTGAATTGTGACTACACTCCAGAACGCACAGATCCATTACCGGCCGTTCGGCATCTCATCGCCGCGGCCTTCGGCGCGCTGCTCATGCTCGAACCTGCGCTACCACCCGCACTGGCAGCGACAGTCGAAATACACAGCCGCGTTGATGCCATCGCCGCACAAGCCGAACACAGCTCCATGATGTCCGTGACAGAGGGGTTCTTCTTCATGGGCACCACGCGCATCGGTCATGAGCCGTTCAGCCTCACGCTGCAATACGACGATACCGAACAGCCCCAGCGTCGCATCTGGCTCGACCGCTACGAGATCGACCGGGACGAGGTGAGTCTCAGCGAATTCCTCCGGTGGCTGGCGCAGCGGCACCAACCGATGCCTGTCGAGATCCACAAACTGATCGAGCACGTCATGACCGTCCATGCCCTGACGCCGGACACATTGGCGCACTGGCCCGCGCTCTACGTGACCTGGACCGACGCGTCGGACTTCTGTCGCGCACAGGGGAAACGGCTCCCGACGGAAGCCGAGTGGGAAAAAGCCGCGCGCGGAGAAGAGGGGCGACTGTTTCCATGGGGGCAACACCCCCCTACTCCGGCGCTTGCCATGTTCGGCCAGTACCATGTGCATGAGATTCCGATCGTTGCATCCGTCAGGAGCGGCGAAGCGGGGAGCAGTCCGTATGGACTGCGTCATATGGCGGGCAATGCCGCCGAGTGGGTCGCAGACTGGTTCGGGATCGACTATTACATGACCATGCCGGACCGCAATCCTCAGGGACCGTCCACCGGCCGCTACAAAGTCATCCGCGGGGGATCCTGGAAAAGCACGCCCGCGTTACTCCGCAGCGCCACCAGGAGCGGCGCACCGCCGGAGCAGCGTGCCGCCACCATCGGCTTTCGCTGCGCGCGATCCGTCGTTCCCTCCACCCTTCCGACTCCATGAGGACCGCTATGTACAAAATCTGCCTGCTGTTTGCGATGGGATTCAGCCTCTGCACGATGCCCTCGGCATTGTCCGCCGCCACGACAGACCGCGAACATCCTGGGTGGAGAAGCTACACGAACGCCCGCTTCGGATTTTCTGTCCGCTATCCCGATACCTGGAAGCTGGGCAACCCGCTGCCGGACGGCATTGGCAACGCCTTCCAACCGCCGATCGACCAGAGCCTGGTCGCCCTCTCCGGCCATATGAATCTTCTGGAAGGATCGAGCCAAGACAAGCGGCAGACGCTCGGCGAATTTGCCACCGCGCACCGCCGCATCATCACCGACCTCTTCGAAAAGAAGAAGGTCGCGCTGACCTGGCAGAAAGAGCAGGACATGACGCTGGCCGGATTTCCCGCTAGGCGCCTGGCCTTCACCTATCAGGATGAACACCAGACCCCAATGCTGGAGGTCCACATCTTTACGCTGGGACGGAATGAAGGACGCGGCGTGCGGATCAAAGTGCCAGTGAGCGCGCAGGGGGATCTGCTGCCGCTCGTCTCTCAGATGCTAGAGACCTATCAGCCTGGACGTGATCAGAACGCCGTGAGTCCCCTCGCCCCAAAGCCCGATACGTCGAAGGCTGCACCCCAATCATGATCGGATACGGGCGAGAGGTGCCGGCCCCCCATCATACGTCACAAACCTTACCGCGCTGTACGCAACCGATCCGGCAGATGCGTCAGATCAATGAGCGATCGGTCGGCAAGCACCGCCGCATGTTCGATGACGCTCCGTAGCTCACCAAGATTACCGGGCCAGGGATAGTGGCGAAGGCGCCGTCGTGCCCGGGGCGTGAAGTCCTGCCACAACAGATGATCGTTAAGACCTTGCACCTGACACGCCCGGAGAAACCAGTGGGCCAGGACCTCGATATCGTCGACTCGTTCGCGCAACGGATGCAGCAGAATCGGAACGACACTCAGCTGCCAATAGAGATCCTCACGGAACACGCCTCTACTGCAAAGGGATTGCAGATCCTGCGTCGATGCGGCAATCACGCGCAGCTCTAACTCGTAATACTCTTCCTCCCCGACCCGGCGCCCACGGCGCTCTTTCAACGCGCGCGCGACTTTCGCCTGCAGCCGGGGACTGAGGCCGCCGACCTCGTTGAGAAACACGGTCCCGCCATTCGCCAATTCCAGCAGGCCCGCTTGCGAACCGGATGAACATCTGGCACCGAACAGCTGCGCTTCGAACGCGGACTCATCACCGGCGATGCAACTGACCGGCACAAACGACTTCGTGCGCCTCGCACTGCGCGCATGGATTGTTCGCGCGAGGGATTCCTTGCCTGTACCGGTCTCACCGGAAATCAGCAGCGCCGCGTCCGTTACGGCCACACGCTCAACGACCTCACGCACCCTCTGAGTGGCCGTACTGTTTCCAATCAAGACCCCTTCGTGAGCAAGAGCGTCACTCTCGGCCAGATTCTTGGCCGGAGCGAGCTGCACATCCTCGCGGGCACTCGCATCACCATCTTCTCGACTGAGCGCGCGCTGTACCACCGTCCGAAGTTCCTGCCCGGTAAACGGTTTAGCCAGATAATCGAACGCGCCGTGCCGCATGGACGCCACAGCGGTCTGGATAGACGCATAGGCAGTCAATAGGACCACCTTGATCGCCGGATCAATACGCTTGGCGGCTCTCAATAATCCGATACCGTCGAGGCCCGGCATCCGGAGATCGGTGAGCAGAACCTGAGGCCGCTCGCGCTCGATCACCGCCAAGGCCCGACTCGAGTCTGCTTCGACCACGCAATGGTACCGATGCCGACTCAGAATCCGTCGACAGTTCTCAATGGCGTCAGGCTCGTCATCAACGATCAAAATCTTCTCTGGTGCCATAATCTCCATACGGCCCTCATTCGTTGTCGCAAGTAGATGGGGTCGAGCATGTTCAGCTGCTCAGCACTCGAGTGCATGAAGAGCTCCAGCCTCTTTTGCTAAGCAATTGCGATGCCGCCGAGAACGAGAACATGGGACGATGACGCCCCATATCCGCATGCAGATGTGACTGAAGAGCTCTGGCGAGACACACATGAAGAATGGAGCCGTCGGCTCATGCTGACCGAGGAGGCAGATGGGATTCTGACTAGCTGGGCTCTCGAAGACCGTGCCGTTTCACCATCCGTTCGATCGTCTTACGGTCCACGCCGGCTTCCTGCGCCGCATTGCTCATGTGCCAGCCATGACGCTTCAGGAGTTCCAGAAGGAAACTGCGCTCAAACGAACGAACGACTTCCTGCTTAGCCTGCTTGTAAGATCCCGCTTCCTCCGCATCGGGCTCATCCGATCGCACAGCGCGAATGCGTTCAGGGAGATGCTCGACCTGAATCGTGGGTCCATCGGCCAGCGCCGCCACCCGCTCGATCACATTTTGAAGTTCACGGACATTGCCAGGCCACGTATGCGCCTTCAAACACGCCATCGCCGCCGGATCGAAGGATGGCGCGGCCTCAGCCCTCTCACCCCCTCGCCCACGAAACCGTGTCAAAAACTCCTGCGCCAACACCTGCACATCGCCCTCCCGTTCCCGCAACGAGGGCAGCAGGATTGGAATCACATTGAGGCGGTAAAAGAGATCTTCCCGAAACTCTCCCTTGCGGCAGGCGTCCTCTAGATCACGATTGGACGCGGCAATCACTCGAACATTGATATCCGCATAGCGCGTGCCGCCCACACGGCGGACATGGCGTTCCTGCAACACGCGGAGAAGCCGCGATTGCAACGTCTGACTCATCCCGCTGACTTCGTCCAGAAAGACCGTGCCGCGAT
>Ga0209391_10000236_pt1 | contig 23992 bp, 21 predicted proteins | sample PPLLak3March2015_FD_187246 | JGI IMG/M metagenome (GOLD analysis project Ga0209391, IMG submission 187246) | Freshwater sediment microbial communities from Prairie Pothole Lake near Jamestown, North Dakota, USA - PPLs Lake P7 Core (1) Depth... | ecosystem: Environmental > Aquatic > Freshwater >...
GCCGCCATGCGCATCGTCACCCTGAACGCCAACGGCATCCGCTCGGCGGCCCGCAAGGGATTCTTCAACTGGGTCGAGGCGCAGGACGCCGACGTGGTCTGCCTGCAGGAGACCAAGGCCCAGGAGGACCAGCTGGCCGACCCAGTGTTCCGGCCGCAGGGCTACCACAGCTACTACTTCGACGCTGGCAAGAAGGGCTACAGCGGCGTGGCGATCTACTCGCGCGTGAAGCCGCAGGCGGTCGTCACGGGTTTCGGCTCGCGCGAGTTCGACGCCGAGGGTCGCTACCTCGAGGCGCAGTTCAAGGGCCTGAGCGTGGTGTCCGTGTACCTGCCGTCGGGCTCCTCGAGCGAGGAGCGGCAGCAGGCCAAGTTCCGATTCCTCGCTGAGTTCATGCCCTTCCTGCGCACGCTCAGGCGCAGGCGTCGCGACTACGTGCTGTGTGGAGACTGGAACATCGCCCACAAGGCGATCGACCTCAGGAACTGGCGCTCCAACCAGAAGAACTCCGGATTCCTGCCGGAGGAACGCGCCTGGCTCGACGAGCTGTTCGGCGACGTGGGCTACGTGGACGGCTTCCGCGAGATCAACCGCGAGCCCGAGCAGTACACGTGGTGGTCGAACCGCGGCCAGGCCTGGGCAAAGAACGTGGGCTGGCGCATTGACTACCAGGTGCTGAGCCCCGGGCTGCGCGGAAGCGTGCTCGGCGCCGACATCTGCAAGGCGCAACGTTTCTCCGATCACGCGCCGCTCACGCTCGACTTCGACCTGTGACCGCTGCCCACACGCCGGCTGCGCCGGACGCCCCCGCCCCGCGCAAGCCGTGGTGGCGTGGCTGGCTCGAGGCACTCGCCGCGTACAAGCATCCGCGCGTACTGGCGATGCTGTTCCTCGGCTTCTCCGCGGGCCTGCCGTTCATGCTGGTGTTCTCGACGCTGTCGGCGTGGCTGCGGGAGGTCGGCGTCGAGCGCGCCACGATCGGCATGCTGTCGTGGGTCGGCATCATCTATTCGATCAAGTTCTTCTGGGCGCCGGTGGTGGATCGGCTGCGGCTGCCGCTGCTCCACCGGTTGCTCGGCCGGCGGCGGAGCTGGATGCTGCTCGCGCAGGCGGGCATCGCGGTGGGCCTCTTCAACATGGCGCACCTGAATCCGGTCGGGCACCTCGGCGCCATGGCCGCGCTCGCGCTGCTCGTGGCGTTCTCCTCGGCCACGCAGGACGTTGCCATCGACGCCTGGCGCATCGAGGCCGTACCGCAGTCCATGCAGGGCGTGATGGCGGCCGCGTACCAGCTCGGCTATCGAATCGCGATCATGGTGGCCAGTGCGGGGGCGCTGTGGATCGCGGCGGATTTCGGCTGGACGGCGGCGTACACGGCCATGGCCTTCATGGTGGGCGTCGGCATCGCCACGACGCTGGTCATCCGGGAGCCCGAGCCGCGCGTGGCGCAGCAGACCCTGGCGCAGGAGCAGCGGGTCATCGACTGGCTGGAGCGCAAGGCGCACTGGCCCGAGTCGCTGCGGGAGGCGGGCTCGTGGTTCGTGGGTGCCGTGGTCTGCCCGTTCGTGGATTTCTTCACGCGCTATGGGACGAAGCTCGCGGTGCTGATGCTCGCGTTCATCGCGAGCTACCGGCTCACCGACTTCACGATGGGCGTGATGGCGAACCCGTTCTACCTCGACGTGGGTTACACGCTGAAGGAGATTGCGGCGGTCGCCAAGCTGTTCGGCCTGGTGTCGTCGATCGTCGGCGTGGTGCTCGGCGGTCTCGCGGTGGCGCGGCTCGGCACGGTCAAGTCGCTCGCCTTTGGCAGCCTCGCGGTGATCGCGTCGAACCTGATGTTCATGACCCTTGCGTTCCAGGACCACCCAAGCCTCACCGGGCTGGCGATCGTCGTGAGCGCCGACAATCTCGCCATGGGTATCGCGGGTACGGCGCTGATCGCCTACCTGTCGAGCCTCACGAGCGCCTCGTACACCGCGACGCAGTACGCGCTGTTCTCGTCGATGTACGCACTGCCGGGCAAGCTGCTGATGGGCACGTCGGGGTTCGTGGTGGACGCAATCGGCTACCCGTGGTTCTTCGTGTACACCTCGTCGCTCGGCATCCCGGCGCTGGTGATGCTGTATTTCCTCACGCGCCAGGCGAGACGACAACACACGACGGTCGGCACTGCCGGCCGCTGAGCAAGTTCCGGTCCCCAGGAGACCATCGTGCCGAACCCTCACATCAAGACCGAACTGCCCGGACCGAACGCGCGGGCACTGATCGCGCGAGACGCCGAGGTCATCTCGCCGTCCTATCCGCGCGACTACCCCTTCGCGATTTCCCATGGGCGGGGCACCGAAGTGTGGGACGTGGACGGCAATCGCTTCCTCGATTTCGCCTCGGGCATTGCCGTATGCGCCACCGGCCACGCGCATCCCGTCGTGGTCGAGGCCGTGAAGCAGGCGGCGGAGAAGTTCCTGCACATTTCCAGCGACTACTGGCACGAGAACATGGTCGCGCTGGCGGAGCGCCTGGCCGAGGTCGCGCCGATGGGCGAGCCGGTGATGAGCTTCCTGTGCCAGTCGGGCACCGAGACGGTCGAGGGCGCACTCAAACTCGCGCGCTACGTGACCGGGCGGCCGCGCTTCATCGGCTTCCTCGGTGGCTTCCACGGGCGCACCATGGGTTCGCTGTCGTTCACCTCGAGCAAGTACACGCAGCAGAAAGGTTTTGCGCCGACGATGCCCGGCGTCACGCACGTTCCGTATCCGAACCCATACCGTCCGCTGCTCGCCGGCCACGACCAGGGACAAGCCGTGCTCGACTACATCCGCATGCTGTTCGAGCGCAACGTGCCGCCGTCCGAAGTCGCGGCGATCCTGGTCGAGCCGATCCAGGGCGAGGGCGGGTATCTCGTACCGCCCGACGGTTTCCTCGCGGGCCTGCGCGCACTCTGCGACGAGCACGGCATCCTGCTGATCTTCGACGAAGTGCAGTCGGGCGTCGGCCGCACGGGTCGGATGTTTGCCTGCGAGCATTGGGGCGTGCGGCCGGACATCATGACGACCGCCAAGGGCCTGGGCTCGGGGCTGCCGATCGGTGCGGTCGTGGCGAAGCGCAGCGTGATGGAGCACTGGAAGCGCGGTGCGCACGGCAACACGTTCGGCGGCAACCCCGTCACCTGCGCGGCGGCGATCGCGACCCTAGACCTGGTGAAGCAGGAGTTCGCGGCCAACGCGGCCCGGGTCGGGGCGCACTTCATGCGGCGCCTCGGTGAGCTTGCGCACGACCATCCCTGCATCGGCGAGGTTCGGGGCAAGGGCCTGATGATCGGCATGGAACTCATCGAGAACGACGCGGCCCGCACGCCGGCTCGCAAGCTGTGCGAGGACGTCGTCACGCGTGGCTACCACAACGGGTTGCTGCTGCTCAGCTGCGGCACGAGCACCGTGCGCTTCATGCCACCGCTTTCCGTGAGCGAGGCCGAAGTGGACGAGGCCGTGGGCCTGTTGCGCACGAGCCTCGAGGAGGCACTGTGATGCGAGTCCTGTTCGGCCTGCTGGCCCTGCTGCCCTCGCTGCACGCACACGCCGAGGTCGCCGCCGACCGAATCGGTCCGGCCGACCTCGACCGGATCGCGGATGTCGCGGAGCCCGAGCTGTCGCCCGACGGTGAGTTCCTCGCCTACAGCGTGACGACTACGAACCTTGAGGCTGACAAGCGCCAGTCCGACCTCTGGCGGGTCCGCTACGATGGTCGCGATCGCGTACAGCTGACCCGCACGCCGGAGCACGACGAGTCGCTGCCGCGCTGGTCGCCCGATGGCGGATCGCTCGCGTTTCTCTCGGACCGCGGCGGCGAGGATGCGAAGACTCAGGTGTGGCTCATGCCCACGTCAGGGGGCGAAGCGCGGCACGTGACGGATCTTCCGGAGGGCGTCGAGGACTACGCCTGGTCGCCCGACGGCAAGCGGCTCGCGGTCATTGCCTGGGACCCGGTGCGCGCCGCGGACGCGAAGAAACCGAAGCACCCGCCGCCGATCGTGACCGACCGCTACTGGTTCAAGGAGGACGGCACGGGCTACCTCGACCATCGTCGCCGGCACCTCTACGTCGTCGACGTGGCGACCGGCGAGGCGGAGCTGCTCACGCCCGGCGATCACGACGAGGATCTCCCGGCCTGGTCGCCCGACGGAACGCAGATCGCGTACGTCACCAAGCGGGGCGCGGACCCCGATCGCCACCTGAACTTCGACATCTACCTCATCGAGCCGCGGGCCGGTGCCGTCGAGCGCCAGCTGACCCGCTTCGAGGGCGCCGACCTCGATCCGTCATGGGAGTCGCGGCCCGCTTGGTCGCCCGATGGCAAGCGCATCGCCTACCTGCAGGGCGGCGAAGACAAGTGGGTCTACTTCGCACCGTACCGGCTCGCGGTCGTGGACGTCGCGAGCGGCAAGGAAAACCTGGCCACGGACCTCGATCGATGGTTCGCGAAGCCGCGCTGGGCGAAGGACGGCCGAAGCATCTACGTGCTGGTGGAGGAGAGTCGCGTCACGCATCTTTCGCAGGTGACGCTCGACGACGGGCGCGTCACGCCGCTCACCCGCGGGCCTCGGCTCGATGCGGATTTCGCCGTGTCCGGCGACCGGCTCGTGGTACTCGGCGGCGGCGACGATCGCCCGGCCGATCTCGCGGCCGTCGAGTCGCACGGCCTTCGCGTGCTTGGCGCGCACAACGAGTGGTTGGCCGGGAAGCGCCTCGCACCGGTCGAGGACGTGAGCTTCAGGAGCGCCGACGGCACGGAGATCCACGGCTTCCTGGTGAAGCCGCTCGACTACGTGCCCGGCCGCCGCTATCCCGCGATCCTGCGCCTGCACGGCGGGCCGGTGTACCAGTACAGCCACGAGTTCATGCCGGACTGGCAGGCCTACGCGGCCGCCGGCTACGTCGTGATTGCGCCCAATCCGCGCGGCAGCTCGGGCCGGGGCTTCGACTTCGCCCGTGCGATCTACGCCGACTGGGGCAACAAGGACGTGAAGGACGTGCTGGCCGCCGTGGACCACGCGGTTGCGCTCGGCGTCGCCGATCCCGAGCGGCTCGGCGTGGGCGGGCGCAGCTACGGCGGCTTCCTCACCAACTTCGTCATCGCCAGTGACGGGCGGTTCAAGGCGGCGGTGAGCGGGGCCGGCGCATCGAACTACATCGCCCTGTACGGCCATGACATGTACACGCGCGAATATGACCTCGAGCTCGGGTACCCGTGGCGCACCCGCGAGGTGTGGGATCGGCTGAGTTATCCGTTCCTGCAGGCCGAACGCATCGCGACGCCGACGCTGTTCTACTGCGCCGAGCAGGACTTCAACGTGCCCTGCCAGGGAACCGAACAGATGTACCAGGCGCTGCGCACGCGCGACGTGCCGACGCAGCTCGTCATCTACCCGGGCGAGAACCACGCACTCACGGTGCCGAGCTACCTGCGCGACCGGCTCGAGCGGCTGATCGGCTGGTTCGACCGGTACCTCAAGCCCTGAGCCGTCGGGCGGCGCGGGCGGAAGCGCACGCGCCGCCGGTCAGCTCTTGAAGTCCTCGGGGTGCTGCCGGCCGGAGTCGCCGATCTCGTCCCACGGGGCCTTCGAGCCGACCCACACGTGGTGGATCACCTTGAGCGCCTCGGCGCCCTCCGTGAGGCAGCCCGCCGGCGCGAACATCGTCTTTGGGTCGTTCTCGCCCGGCACGGGCGAGCCGCAGACGCGGCAGAACCACTTCTCCCAGTCCGCGCCGGGCTTCTTCCAGCTCGTGATGAATTCTTCGCCGCGGATCCAGCGGAGCCGGTCCTTCGGGAACACCACCACCGCGATGCCGCTGCTGCCCGTGGAGCGGCGGCAGATGGAGCAGTGGCAGACGAAAATGCCGGGGAGGTCGGCGTCGATCTCGTAGTGGATTGCGCCGCAGTTGCATTGGCCCTTGATCATTCGAGTGTCCTCCTCGCTACCCAATCGGCGTCAGGGAAGTGCGACGACGGCGCCGAGTCCGGCGCGGTCGAACCGGTCCTTGAAGCGGTCGAGGAACACGGCGAACCCCTTCTCGCTCGTGCAATGCCCGGGGGCGACCCGCTCGACCTTCAGGTCGCTGTAGAGCGTGTCTGCCGTCCGCTGGATCTCCTCGTGCGGCGTGAGGACGAGGTGAAAGCCGCCGGCAACCGTGTGGATCCGCGGGTCGATCTTCGCTGCCTCCCCGACGATCTTCTCGACGCCGGGGTGCGAGCAACCGACGATGACCGCCAGTCCCCGGGGCGTTCGAATGGCGAGCGAGGCCTCGTTCATCTCCATCGTCCCGGGCTTCTGCGAGCGCGTCGTGAGTACGTAGAAGCCCGGAAGGATCTCGGTCGTCGCGGTCACGATCTCGAACCTGCCTTTCTCCCATGGAGTCCCGGAGACCCAGCGCTCCGGCGGCTTGCCGTCGTAGTACCGGAGATCCGGTGGCAGTCCCGGTTGCGGCTCGATGAAGGCCGCCGGTGCCGAGCTCTTGAAAAAGGCATTCTCGTGAGGGGTGTAGATCTTCACCCCGGGGTTCACTTCCAGGAGATGCGTCAGCCCACTCGTATGATCGCCGTGCCGGTGGGAGATGACGACGGCATCGAGTCGCGTCAGGTCGATGCCGAGTTGCCTCACATTGCTCTCGAAGATCTTCGCGTCGTTGCCCGTGTCGAAGAGGACGCGCTTGCCGCCGTACTCCACCAATGCGGCGAACCCCCAGTCCTTCACCAGCGCGGAGGGCGGGCCGAACGCGTCGTAGAGGATCGTGATGCGTTTGGGTTCTTGCGCGTTCAGGGGAGCCGTGATCGTGAGGAGCAGGGCGGCGAGGACTACGGAAGCGAAGCGAGTTGGTTTCATCGTCCTGCCCCTTGCCGAAACAGGTGCCTCGAGCGACGGTTCAATCGACTTTGCCAGGTCCGAGCGACTTGCTGAAGAACACCGCCCGTTCAGTTTCGACGAAGCCGAGCTGCGTGTGTACCGCCTGGCTCACGCGATTCTCGGGTTGCGTGTCGGACGCGAGCTCGGTGCAACCTGTTGCGAGAGCCCACTCCGACACTGCGAGGACCAGGCTCCTTGCAACGCCCCTGCCGCGCGCGTCCGGCGCGACATAGAGGCCCTCGAGGTAAGCGACTGGAGACGATGACGTCCCGTTGACGTAGTCGGTCCGGATGGATGCTTCCGCAAGGCCAACTCCCCGGCCCCTCGAGTCCCTGACGATGAACTGGACGAATCGAGTCGGCTCGAGCAGAAAGCTCGCCATTTCCTCCAGGTGCTGCTGCCGCGGGCAGTCTGGCCACAACTGCGGTCGCAGCGACAGCCAGTCTGCATCGTCAACCGAGGTCAGAGGTTCGGGCTTCATGCCGCCGAACGTAGCGCCTAACCGGCCAGGCGCGAACCTCTCTCGCGCCGACGCTGAGTCGAGGCGCTGGTCAGGCCTCGGTCCTTAACGAACCTGACCTCCACACGACAGCCAAGCGCCTTAGCGTACTTCTGCAGCGTTGCAATTGACGGCGAATGCTTCAGCGCTCCGGACTCGAGGCGAGCGATCGCGGACTGGGTCGTGCCAACACGCTCCGCCACCTGTGCCTGCGTTAGGCCCGCCTCCGACCGCGCTCTGAGCACTTCATCCAGAAAGGCAAACTCCTCACTCAGGGCGTCATACGCATCACGCACATCGCGGCGTGCCAGCGCTCGGGTCTTGAATCTCTTCAGGGAGCTAGTCATTCGTCAGTTCCTTCATCCGCCTACGGGCAACCGCCAACTCCTTGGCCGGGGTCTTCTCGGTCTTCTTCACGAACTGATGCAGCATGACGATCTGGCGACCGACGATCGTGCAATAGAAGACCCTTGCTATGCCTTCTGCGGCCTTCAATCGCAGTTCGAAAAGCCCCTGTCCCATTGCACGAGTGTGCGGCATGCCGAGGTCCGGGCCATAGATCTCCATTCGTTCCGCATACCTCAAGAAGCGCGCAACGAATCCGGCCGGAAGCGCCAGGATCTCGTCCTCCAGACGTTTACTGAAGAACCGGACATTCCATGTCATCGTCTCACTATAGCAGATCCGCTATAGTCCGCGTCAACGCCAGGGCGGTCATTCTTCGTGGGTGATTTCCTGATCATGTCGCGAGGCTTAACGCCACCTCAAACGATCGTGGGCCGACACCCCACCCGGAAACACCACAACCTTACGCCGAAGTCCGCTTCAATACATGGTCACGCGGGCTCCTCGACCAACGGGAGCAAACGTGAGTCTTCCAACGCGGCAACGCGATGCCCGATGCCCGACAGATAGCCTTCGTTGGATGCAAATGCGAAGAATGACGTGACACTGGATTGGCGGATCAGCATGGCCGCATCCCAGCGCTCATCGCTCGGGCCGATCAGGAAGCTGCCGCCTTTGCCGTAGAACAGGATCTCGCCGCCCGACGCGTGCAGATATGGGAGTGTGTGCGCCATGTACAGCCGATAGGCGGCTTCGCCGGAGATGGGCGAAGCAGGAGTCAGCTCCGGATTGGCGGAATAATCCGCGACCGCACGGAAGCGCAGCAGGTTCAGCATCACGATGCGGCCGGGTATGCCGCGAACGAACAAGGCACGGCCCGACTCTTGCGTCGGTTCAAGATAGGTTCGAGTCGTCATGTTAGCTCCAGAAAGCCTGACGGTTCATGCGGTTGTCAGGCCTCGGTTTGCCTGGCATCAGTCTTCAGGGCGCAGTTGCGAGGCGTCCTCAGGCCGCAACTCCGTGCAGGCGTCGGGCTCGACGGTCCACATCGAGTTCGACACCCGCCACTCTCCGTCGATCCTGACCAGGTCGAACACGTCCACGCCACAGTGGCTGGTCTTGCCGTCCTCCCAGAACTCATAGGGCGCCCACACCACGGCGATCGGCCCGCGTACCAGAACCGTTGGCGACCAGTACCGCTCGCGCAGCGTGGGGCCTTCGGCTCGGGCCAGATCAACCCAATAAGAATTCGGCCGGCCAACGATCTCGATGCCAGCGTCCTCTTTGGGTCGCGCCACATAGGTCATGCCATCGGGCGTCTGCATCGCGGCCATGGTCCGTAGATCTCTGGCGGAGATGGCGTGCACGTATCGATCCAATGCCGCGAGAACGGCGGCTTCCTCGCCCACCTGGTGCCCGGCTGGAGCCGAAGGGGCGGGTTGGGCCAGTGCTGTGGCGGTGGCCAGCAGCATTACCGACATGCCGAGGATGATCGATCGACTCATGCTGACCTCCTTTGCGTGTACCGACGGCCGACAACCCGAACGGCGAAGCGAAGGCAGCGTGCCGGCGCTTGTGCGGCCTGACGCCATTCATCACGCGCGTGCGCTTTCGCACGTCGTGTGCATGAAATTGTTTCACGCAGCTCCGTTAGTTGCACCACTGCTGCTCGCATGGTTCACCATCCCCATTCCCATCCATCTGCGTTCCCGGACAGCGCTTCAGGAAATACCGTGCCTCTGCGCACGATGTCATCTGAGAGCAATGCGTGCGCCCATCGCATCTGAATGACTGGCTGGACGCTTCGTCCGCAGTGGATAGTGGCGCCGCTGCATTTGTCCCTTGGCGCGAGACGTACGAGTTGTACCCTACGAAGCCGAGCACGAGCACTGAGGCGGCTGTAAGCAACGAGCCAAACAGACTGCGCCCTTGAACACTCTTCGATTCCTGGCGTTTCGCTGATGTCTTTCTGGAGCGAGGGCGTTCTATACCCTCGGCGCGTTTCCTGCCATCCGGTGCCCAGCGAATCTCAAACGAAATCGTCTCTCCGATTCGAGGACGAACTCCGTCTCTTGGGAACGCCGAAATGTGCACGAAGATCTCTTCGTGGCTCTGAGGAAGGGCCACAAACCCGAAGCCCCTGTCGTCGCTCCACTTCGTCAGCGTTCCGTGTGTTCTCATTCTTTCGTCCAAAACTAACTAAGGCCGCATTGCTTATCCGCAACTCTGCGGCCATAAGTCCCAGCGAAAAGTCGCGTTTGTGCTGAATAGGAGGTCGCTCCACCTGCGAGGCCGTTGACCCGACTGCAGCACCGAGCGGCAACGTCGCCAATAATGGCTCGCCGAATGTGCGTCGTCGCTGACGCATATCAGCGCTCCGCATTGCCAGCCACGGCAGGCGTTAGCGTCCACCCCTCTTCATCACCACCCGCGCCGCATTCCTTCCGCTCGCCCCGCTGATCCCGCCGCCCCCGTGCACGCCGCTGCCACACAGGAACAGCCCGTCCACCGGCGTGCGGTGATCCGACCATCCTGGCAGCGGTCGCATGAAGAAGATCTGGTCGAGGATCAACTGCCCGTGGTTCAGGTCACCCTCGGCCAGGCCCCAGTCCTGCTCGAGATCGAGCGGCGTGATGGACTTGACCCCGCGGATCGAGTCACGCAACTGCGGCGCGTACGATGCCAACGTATCAATGGCGTGCGTCTCGAGCGCACCGCGCCGGTGCTGCCAGTCGCCCGTCCGCAGCGCGAACGAAGCGAACTGGTGGTGCACCGAGACCACGGGGCCCGCAGTCGTGACCTCGAGATACGGCCGTTCGGAGATCTCGCCGTACTTGGACGCGTCGTAGGCCCGCTCGAGGTACTTGAGCGTCGGCGCGACGACCAGCGTGCCCTCGGGCAGGCCGTGCCGGCCGTCGGTCAGCAGGTGCACCTTCGCCACCGAGCCGCGCATGCGGATGGACTGCGCCTGCCACACGAACTCGGGCGGCAGCTCGGGCGCGCCGACGAGGCCGAGCAGCGTCGTGCGCGGATCGGCGGCGGAGACTACCACCGACGCGGCGATCTCCTCGCCGCTCGCGACACGCACGCCCCGCACCTGCTGCTTGTCGACGAGGATGCGCTCGACCGCGCAGGAGCCGCGCAGTTCGCCGCCGCCGGCGCGCAGGGCCGCGACCAGCGCGTCGGCGAGCGAGGCGCCGCCGGTCGACGGCCGGTGCGCGAGGCCGCCGCGGTTGAGCCAGTTGTGGATCAGCGTGAAGCCGGTCCCCGCCGAGTACGCCCCGAGCGTGACGCCGTGGATCGCGAGCGCCCCGATTGCCGCCCTGAGCGGCTCGGACTCGAACCACTCCTCGGTGAACTCGCGCGTCGACATGGACAGGCTGCGCATCACGCGGAACATGTCCTCGCGGCCGAGCCGTCGCAGTCGCAACAGCAGCGAGGCGAGCGGCAGGCCCTCGCGCACGACCTCGCTGCGCAGCAGGCGCGGCATCGGCGTGCGGTAGGCCGCGTCGAGGAACGCCGCCGCGCCGTTCATGAACGCTACGAACTCCGGCCAGCGCGCGGCATCCCGCGAGGAGAGCTTGCCGATCGACTCGATGGTCGCAGCGTCGCCGGCATCGGTCGTCAGCCGCAGCGAACCGCCGTCTGGTAGCAGCGAGACATACGCGCCGCCGCTGGTCGCGGCCGTTCGCAGTCCGTGCCGCTCCAGGTCGAGGTCGCGCACGATGTCCGGCCGCAAGTGGCCGGAAGCGTACAGGACCGGCGCCTCGACGTCCGGCCACAGGCGCCTCGCGGCGAGCTGGCCGCCGGGCACCTCGGCGCGCTCGAGCACCAGCACCCTGCGTCCGGCCTTCGCGAGATACGCCGCCGTGACGAGCCCGTTGTGCCCGGCGCCGACGACAATCACGTCGTACTTCGTCGCCGCACTCATCGCCAGTCCTTGAGGATCTCGGTCGCGGCGAGCTTGCCGGCGGCACCCATCACGCCGCCGCCCGGGTGCGCGCCCGAGGCGCCGAAGTAATAGCCGGGGAGCGGTGTGCGGAAGTCGGCCCACTGCGGCGCGGGGCGCAGGAAGAAGAGCTGATGCAGCAGCAGCTCGCCGTGGAAGATGTTGCCGCCGGTGATGCCGGCGATGCGCTCGATGTCCTTCGGCGTGATCACCTGCTTGCCGACGATGGCGCGACGGATGTTGGGCGCGTACCTCTCGAGCGTCGAGATCACCGTCTCGCCGAAAGCCTCGCGCTTCGCGTCGTCCCAGCCGCCCTCGACGTCGTAGGGCGCGTACTGCACGAAGCACGAAGCGACGTGATGCCCGGGCGGCGCCATGTCGCGGTCGATCATCGAGGGGATGATCATGTCTATGTACGGCTGCGAGGAGAACTGTCCGTATTTCGCCTGGTCGTAGGCGCGCTCGATGTAGTCGATGCTCGGGCTGATGGAGATGGCGCCGCGGTGCAGCGGGCCCTCGCCCGGCAGGCAGGTGAACTGCGGCAGTTCCGAGAGCGCGATGTTCACCTTGCCCGACGAGCCGCGCACCCGGAACGCGCGGATCGCCTGCGTGAACTCGTCGGGGAAGTGCTTCGAGTCCACGAACTGCAGGAAGCTGCGCTTGGGGTCGGCGGCCGACATCACGACCTTCGCGTGCAGCTCGTCGCCGTTCTCGAGCGCGACGCCGCTCGCGCGGCCGCCCTTCACGATCACCTTGTCCACGGCGGCGCCGGTGCGGATCTCGACGCCGAGCGCGCGCGCCGAGCTCGCGATCGCCGCCGTCACGCCGCCCGTGCCGTTCTTGGCGAAGCCCCATGCACGGAACGCGCCGTCGATCTCGCCCATGTAGTGGTGCAGCAGCACGTAGGCCGTGCCGGGCGAACGGGGACCCAGGAACGTGCCGATGATGCCGCTCGCGGACTTGGTGCCCTTGAGCGGATCGAACTCGAACCACTCGTCGAGCAGGTCGGCCGAGGACTGCGTCACGAGCTTGGCGATGCGGTAGATCTCGCGCTCGGACAGGCTCGCGCCGTACTGGCCGAGCTTCAACAGCCCCCGCAAGTCGCGCCAGCTGAGCGAGGACGGGTCGGGCGGCACGAGCCCGATCACCGGCTTGATCGCCTTGGCGGCGCGCGCCATCACGCGCGAGTACTCGTCAGCGGCCTCGGCGTCGCGCGGCGAGTGACGGTACAGCTCGCGGCGCGTGAGGTCGTGGTCGTCCCAGGCGGCGAGGTAGTCGCCGTTGTCCATCGGCGTCACTGTCGAGGGCAGCGGCAGGATCTTGAGGCCGTGCTTCGGCAGCTCGAGGTCGCGAATGATCTCCGGCCGCAGCAGGCTCACCACGTACGAGAACTCGGTGAAGCGGTAACCCGGGAAGATCTCCTCGGTGACCGCCGCGCCGCCTACCACCTCGCGGCGTTCCAGCACCACGACCTTCTTGCCCGCGCGTGCAAGGTAGGCGCCGGCGATCAGGCCGTTGTGGCCCGCGCCGATGACGATCGCGTCGTACGGGCCGGCGGTGGTCACTTGCGCTTCCACTCGGGCTCGTAGAACGGCAGCGCGACCACGGTGGCCGGTGCGTGCCTGCGGTGGTGCTCGACCGTGATCTCCATCTCCACGCGCGTGCCGGGCTCGTAGTGCGGCCGCTCGAGGTGCACGAGCGCGATGTACTTCTTGAGCACGGGCGACCACGTGCTGGTCGAGGCGTAGCCCACCTGCCGCCCGTCCCTCCGCACCGGCAGGCTGGCGCGCACCGCCATGGCCGGGATCTGCGGCGGCAGGCCCGACTCACCGTAGACGCGCTCGAGCCCCTCCCAGTCCACCTCCAGCCCGACCATCTTCCAGGCCGATCCCTCGCGCGCCTCGCGCTCGAGCGCGCGCCGGCCGACGAAGTAGCCCGGCTTGTCGAGCGCGATGGTCCAGCCGAGGCCCATCTCGTAGGGCGAGGACTTCTGTCCCGCGATCCACGCGTGCGTGGCGGCGGTGTAGTCCACGTCGAGCATGAAGAGCCCGGCCTCAACGCGCGCCATGTCCATGGCGAGGATGCCGCAAGGCGTGATCCCGAAGTCGTCGCCGCCGGCGATCAGTGCGTCCCAGACGGGCAGGGCGTCGGCGGACTCCATCCAGATCTCGTAGCCGAGGTCGCCGGTGTAGCCGGTGCGTGAAATGGTCACCGCCGTGCCCGCCAGCACGTTCGGCGCCATGCGGAAGAACTTGAGACCATCTAGCGGGGTCTCGCAGCAGCGGTTCAGCACCGCGCGGGACTTCGGCCCCTGCAGCGACAGCGCCGCCATCTGGTCGGTGCGCTCCTGGATGATCACGTCCATGCCGACCGCGTTCATGGCGAGCCAGCGCAGCGAGGGCTCGGCCGAGGTGAGTCGGAAGCTCGTCTCGCCGAGCCGCGTCACCGTGCCGTCGTCGAGCAGCTTGCCCTCCTCGTCGCACCAGCCCGTGTAGTAGACCTGGCCGACGACGAGCTTCGCGATGTTGCGGGGGATCATGCGGTCGAGCAGCCGCGCCGCGTCGGGGCCCTCGATCAGGTACTTCATGAGCGGCGAGACGTCGATCAGCGCCGCGTGGTTGCGGATCGCCCAGTACTCGCGCTCGAGCCCCAGATCGTAGGAGCCGACGGCGATGTGGCCCGCCCAGCGGCGCCAGTTCTGCGGCAGGCACAGAGCGGACGTACGCGCGTGGAACGGCGTGCGCTTGAGCTGGTAGAGGTCGCCCATCAATTCAGCCGCGCTGCGCCCCGGCCTTGAGGTCGGCGTGCAGCAGCCGGTGGAAAAGCTGCTCCCCCGCCTCGCGCCGCACCGAGAGGCGACCCGTGTCGTACGCGCGCGAGCGCAGGCCGCGCTGCACGGAGCGGCAGATGCCCTCGTCCTCGTCCTGCACGCGGTTGGCAATGTCGATGGAGGCGCGGTTGAACTGCGCCGCCGCGTCGGACACGTCGGCGAACCAGAAGTCGAAGATCACCTCGGTCTGGTCCACGCCGCGCGGATACACGAGGTTCGTGTCCATCACGCCTTCGTACCAGTTGAACATGAAGTTCGGGTAGAACCAGTAGTAAAGAGCGCGCTCGCCCTTGCGCACCGCGCCGGTCTCGGCCTCGGCGCCGCGCGTCACCATCGGGCTCGACTGCAGGCAGTGGCGACGGCCGTTCTCGATCGTGTACTTGTGGTAGTCGAGCACGCTGCCGAGGCCCTCGTGCAGGTAGGGCACGTGGTAGCCGCCGTCGAGGTAGTTGTCGACGAACACCTTCCAGTTGCAGTCGAAGACGTAGTGCTTGCGGTCGAACCAGTGCAGGCGCGACAGCCCGAGCGCCGCGACTTCGGCGATCACCTCGGGCCCGAGGAACTCCTCGAGCGTCGGGCCGTCGGGCGCGATCCGCACGAACACCCAGTTCTCCCACACGGCTGTCGCGACAGGGACCAGCGAGTTCGCCGCGGGATCGAAGTTGCGTACGTCCTCGAAGGCGGGTGCCGCCTTGAGCGCGCCTTCGAGCGTGTAGGTCCAGCCGTGGTAGGGACAGCGCAGCCGCTTCACGCAGCCCGAGGGCTCGGTCAGCACCGCGGCGGCATGGTGCCGGCAGACGTTGAAGAAGCCGCGCAGGACTCCGTCGCTGCCTCGCACCACCGCCAGCGGCTCGCCCGCCAGCTCGAACGTGACGAACCCACCGGGTTCGCGCACCTGGTCGAGCCGGCACGCGTACTGCCAGCTGCGTGCAAACGTCGTCTGCTGCTCCAGCTCGAGGATGCGCGGGTCCACGTACCACGCGGCCGGGCAGGTGCTGGCCTCCTCGAGGGGCAGGTCCGGCCGGTAGCGGTCGATCAGGTCCGAAACGGTGTGCTTCATGCCGGGCCGCTCACGCGCTCTGGCGCTTGCATCGCAGGCGTCAGAACCCCTGGGTGAACCGCACACCGAAGGTGCGCGGCTGGTTCGGATAGAAGTACGGGTTGCCGCCGCACGTGAAGTACGCGCACGGCACGCCGGTACTCGTCCGCGCCAGCTCGTCGAAGGCGTTGCTGAGGAAGAAGTCCAGCGACATGGCGCTCCAGTTCAGGCCGAACGCGAGATCCACGATGGTGTAGCTGTCCTGCTTGCCCGTGTAAGAGCGGTCGGACCGCGTGAGGTCCGAGTAGCTGTCGCCGGTGTAGACGACCGCGGCCTGCGCATAAGCCCCGAAGGTGCCGAGCGGGAACTGGTAGCGACCCAGGGCGTTTGCCTTGAACTCCGGGGTCACCGGCAAGCGGTCTCCCTTGAAAGCCGCGGGCGGGTCGGCCGGATCCTCGAAGTAGTCCTTGGTCAGTGCGGCGTCGAGCCAGGTGAAGCCGCCGGAGAGGGTCAGCGCGTCGATCGGAGCCCACCCCAGGTCGAACTCGACACCGTCGATCTCGGCAGCGCCGACGTTGCGGATCACGGTCAGGCCGACGCCGCCCGGCGGCAGGTAGCCGTACTGGATGTCGTCCCACTCCTCGTGGAACACAGCGCCGTTGACGCGCACCCGGCCATCGGCCCAGGTCGTCTTCCAGCCGAGTTCGTAGTTGGTCAGGTAGTCGGCGTCGTAGGGCGAGCCGTCGTTGCGGTTCACGCCGCCGGGACGGAAGCCTTCGGAGTAGGTCGCATACACGAGCTTTCCATCGTTGAACCGATAGGTGAGATTGAGCTTCGGCACGTTGCCCGAGTCGTCGACATTGGCGTCCAGGTTCGTGCAGGGTGAGCCGTTGTATTGCGCGTCCGAGAAGCACTGCGCCGTGCCGTAGCCGTCGTAGTAGTTCTCGTTGAAGCCGAAGAAACCACGCAGCGAGTTATCGTACTCGTAGTAGCGGATCCCCGCGCTACCGGTCAGCTTGTCGGTGAAGTCGAACGACAGCTCGCCGAAGATGGCCTGCGATTCGTCCTCGCGAAGCTGGTTGGTGAGCCAGATCGTGTCGTCCCAGAGTGGCACGGAGATGTCCGTCGCGAGTTCCTTGATCTGGTAGCGCTGGAATATCTCGTGCTCGAAGTCCTGGTAGAAAAGTCCCGCGACCACCCGGAAGCGATTCTCTTTCGGCGACGCAATTCGCAGCTCGTGGCTCTGCATCGTGTAGCCGTCGGTTCCGTGGATGAACTGCGAAGGGTTGATCAGGTCCCCGTTGTCGTTGACGAACTGGGCGCCCCATTCGAAGCAGTCGGCCGGATTCTCGGTACAGTAATTCGTGTAGTAGGTGTCGTAGAAGAACGCGTAGTCGGAGTAGTCGTTATCGAGCACGACGTCGCGATTCAGGTAAGCACCCGCGTAGACCAGGTCGAAATTGCCGATCTTGCCCTGCACCGTCAGGGCCGCCTGGACGAATTCGTCCTCGCTGAACGTCGGGTAGTAGGTATGGATTTTCAGGTCGCCCACGGCCGGGTCGTAGCCGAAGCTGCCGTTCGCTTCCTGGCTCTGTGCCAGGACGCTGGGTGTGATGCTCCACTCGTCGTTCAGGTCCACCCGCAGTGCCGCCCGGGCGCCGTAGGTATCGACGTCGTTATAGTCGTCCTTGGCGCGCACCGGAGTCCGCTCGCAACCCGCGGGCGTCGTCGAAGCGTTCGACATGCAGATCCCGGAGGTCGGGAAGGTCCGCGTTCCCGCGACGTTGTCGATGTAGCCGGCGTCGTGTCGCGCCCAGCCGACCAGGCGCACTGCGGCTGCGGAGGAGACCGGTAGATTGACGAATCCCTCGAACAGGTAGCCGGCGTCGCCGTCCTGTACGTAGTTGCCTTCTACGCCGTATCCGGCCTCGAAGCCGCTCGGATCGGGCTGGTTCGTGATGATGCGGATCGTGCCCGCCTGCGAGCTCGCCCCGAACAGCGTGCCCTGTGGTCCGGCGAGGGCCTCGATTCGCGCGACGTCGTAGATGTGGACGTCGAGCGCACCCTGGATCGTCGTGATTGGCTGCTCGTCGAGGTAGATGCCGACGCCGGGCGACGGGCCGGAGTGGTTGTTGTTCTCGCCGCTCGCGACGCCACGGAAATACGGGAGGCTGAAGCCCGGTCCGGCGGAGGTGAAGGCGATGCTCGGAAGGAATTTCACGTAGTCCGTGAACTCGTTGACCTTGAGCTGCGAGAGTCGCTCTTCGCCCAGGGCCTGGATGCTGATCGGCACCGTCTGGAGGTTTTCCTCGCGCTTGCGCGCCGTGACGACGATCTCCTCGAGGCCGCCCGCCGACGTCTGTTGCGCGAGTGCAACGTTGGTTCCGGCGAGGAGCAATGGTGCCAGCGGGACGCCGGCCATCAGGGCATTCGAGTACGAGGCACTGTCCTGCGCGCGGTTCGCGGCAAGACGGTGCAGCTTCCGGCGCCGGCTTCGTGTCATTTTCGCAACCCCCTTCGTTTGTTGTGCGGCATTCTGGTGTGGGCCCCGCGCGATTTCAAATTGGCGGCGCGTCGGGATAGGTATCGAGGACCGGCCCGAGCGCGGTCACGAGCGGCGCGAGCCACGGTTCGTAGTTGCGCCAGTGCTCGACCGCGTCGCGGAAGATCGGGCGCCGGACCTGCTCGGAGCTGGCGGTGCGCACGGCGCGCTCGTTGTCGTAGAACCGCAGGCAGGCGTCCTCGTAGGGCAGGCCGCAGTACGCGAGCAGCCGGCGCACCTCGGCCTCCGTGTCCTCGACCATGCCCTCGTAGACCACCCGGTGGATGCGACCCGGAAGCACCGCGTCGAAATGGGCCATCAGTTCCACGTAGTCGCGGTAGTAACGCCCGAGGTCCGCGAGGCTGTAGGAGAAGTGCTGCCCGCGGGCGAAGTGCTGCTTGAATCCCGAAAAGCAGCAGCTCAGCGGATGACGCCGCGCGTCGACGATCTTCGCGTTGGGCAGGATCAAGGTGATCAGGCCGATGTAGGCCCAGTTGTTCGGCATCTTGTCGATGAAGAATGGCGCGCCCGACTTTCGCTGGATGCGCGTCTGCGCCAGGTACCGTTCGCCCAGCGCGCGCAACTCGTCCCCGCCCAGTCGCGCGACGACCTCCGGATATCGCGACGCCTCGCCAGGCTCCCGTGGTCTCGTGAGGCTCTGCACGATCGCCGTGATGTCGGGCAGTTCCATCGTGCCTTCCACCAGCGAGTGGCTTGCGAGGATCTGCTCGACCAGGGTGGAACCGGCCCGCGGCAACCCGACGATGAAGATCGGATCGGCGTCCGGCGCGCCGGAGCCGGCGCGCCCGGCCAGGAAATCCGGGGAGAACAGTTCCCGCGAGCGACGCACGCTCGCCGTCGTCCGGTCGGCGTCGTAGTGGATCGCGGCGTGGCGCAGCCGGTTTCCCTCCGCGTAGTGCTCGAATGATCGCGCGAAATCCCGAGCGTCCTCGAGCGCCTTGCCGAGGGCGAAATGGAAGTGGTAGCGGTCCTCGGCCGACAGGTCGGTTCGCGCCAGATGCTCGCGCATGGCCTCGACCTGCGAAGGCGGGAAGCGGAAAGTCTTCAGGTTCGCGAGGCTCCACCAGGCCTCGCCGAGCTGCGGCGACAGTTCGATGGCCTTGCGGTACGCGTCGACGCTTTCCGCCTGGCGCCCTGCGGTCTTGAGCGAGTGCCCGTAGCTCATCCAGACTTTGGCCTGCTGCGGATACTCGGCGAGCACCTCCGCATAGATCGAAAGCGACTCCTCGTACTCGCCGATTCGGTTGAGCGCGGCCGCTTTGAGGTTCCGGGCGCCCGGATTGCGCGGGTCTTTGGTCAGCAGCCGGTCGATCTCCGCGAGCGCCTCGACCGTCCTGTTCTGCCGGTGCAGGATCAGCGCGTAGTTCTGCCGGGCGGCCGAGAAGCCCGGTGCGAGATCGAGGCAGCGCGTGAGCAGCGCCTCGGCGTCCGCGAACCGTCCGAGCCTTGCGGCGACCTCGGCAAGCATGCGGATCGCCGCGACGTCGGTCGGGAACTTGAGCAGGTGCTGCTTGAGAAGCTTCTCCGCCTCCGGGATGCGGTTGTCGCAGAGCGCAGCCGCGGGTGCGAGCAGGCGCGGGTCGCGGGTCGAGAACTTGATGTGGTTGGCGTAGGCGGCGTCGGCGCCATCGCGGTCGCCCATGGCCGTGAGGTGGTCGCCGAGCATTCGCCACGCGTCCCCGATGTCCGGCTTCAGCCGGACCGCCTGGCGCAGCGACCGGACGGCTTCGTCACCGCGGCGCAGGTGTCCCAGGGTCACGCCGAGCTCATAGTGCGCCGGCGCCCAGCCGGGCTGTCCCTGGGCCAAAGGCTGCAGGACCTCGAGCGCGCCCGCGGGATCGCCGAGCCTGCGTTGCGCGATGCCGACGAACAGCGTCGCGAGCGGGTGATTCGGCACGGCCCGAAGGATCTCGCGCGCCTGCTCCGCGGCCAGTGCCGGTTCCGATTCGAGGAGACTGCCGGCATGTCCCAGCGCGACCTCGATCGTGCCGACCGGTTCCGGCGTGCCGCTCATCCACGATCCCGTGCTTTGACAGTCACGGAGTCGGATGAAAGACTCCGTAACCACCTTTGTCAAACGTGTCGTACGTGCCGCATCGCTGCCGATTTTCCGGGCTCGCCCTGTTCGGAGTCGCCGCCGCGATCGCTGGCTGCGCCGGTGCGCCGGCCGCGCGTCACGAGACCGCCGTAGCCCTGGCGGACGCTCCGTTCGTGCCAGACTCCGGATCGCTCGCCATCCATTGCGGCACCCTCATCGACGGTCTCGCCGGGCGCCCGGACGGCCCGACGACGATCGTCATCGAACACGGGCGCATCGTGGCGGTGGGTCCCGACCTGCGGGTGCCGCGCGGATTGCCCGTGCTCAGCCTCGCAGGTCACACCTGCCTCCCGGGCCTGATCGACATGCACACGCACCTCACCGATCGTCCCGGCGACACCGCGGACCTGAGCGTGTACTACCGCCGCACCGTCGACGAGCAACTGGCGATCGCGCGGGAGAATGCCCGGGTCACGTTGCTGGCCGGATTCACGACGACCCGCGATGTCGGCACCTACATCGCCTGGGCGGACCGGGCGCTGCGTGATGAGATCAACGGCGGCCACGTCGTCGGGCCGCGTGTCCAGATCGCCGGGTTCTACCTGACCATTCCGGGCGGCGGCGGTGATCTCGTGATCCCCGGCCATCCCGAATCGTCGATTCCGGCGCAGGTCAGGGCGGGTGTCGCACGCGGGCCGGACGAGTTCCGGCACAGGGCCGAGCTCGCCGTGGCCGGAGGCGCCGATTTCCTGAAGGTGATTGCATCGGGGGCCGTGCTCGCCTTCGGTGGTGTCCCCGGCGACCCGGAAATGACGCCCGATGAGATCGCGGCGGTCGTCGAGGTGGCACGCCGGCACGGACTGAAGGTCTCGGCCCACGCCCACGGCGCGCGCTCGATCCGCGAGGCGATCGTCGCCGGCGCCGATACGATCGAGCACGCCTCGTTGATCGACGCGCCAGCGATCGAACTGGCCCGGCAGCACTCGGTCGCGCTGTCCATGGACGTGTACAACGGCGACTACATCGACACGGCGGGACGCGAGCAGGGCTGGCCGGAGGAGTTCCTGCGCAAGAACGTCGAAACCACCGAGGCACAGCGCCAGGGGTTCGCGCAGGCGCATGCCGCGGGCGTACCGATCGTCTACGGCACCGATGCCGCGGTCTATCCGCACGGGCTGAACGCCCGGCAGTTCAGGATCATGGTGCAGCGTGGAATGACACCCATGGAGGCGATCCAGTCGGCGACGTCGGTGGCGGCGCGCTACCTGGGGTGGTCTGACCGCGTCGGTGCGATCGAGCCCGGGCGATACGGCGACCTGATCGCCGTCGGCTGCGATCCGCTGGCCGACATCGGTTGCCTCGAGCGCGTGGACGCCGTCGTCAAGGGCGGACTGGTCTTCAAACGGCCCGGCGATGGCGGATGAGCTCGACCTCGAGCGAGTGATCTGCCCGCTGCACGAGCTCGCCGATCCCGGTGCGAAGGGCTTCACCCTCGGTTCGGGTGACTGGCCGCTGCGCGGCTTCGTAGTGCGCCGGGGCTCGACCGTGCGGGCCTACGTGAATCACTGTCCGCACGCGGGGTTCCCGCTCAACTGGCAGCCCGATGCCTTCCTCGCTCCGCAGGTGCCGCTGATCCTGTGCGTCATGCACGGTGCGCTCTTCGAAATCGAGACGGGCGAGTGCGTGTCGGGCCCGTGCGCGGGACTTGGCCTGCGCGCACTGCCGCTGCGTATCGAAGGCGGTTACGTGATGCTCGACGAGCGCGTGCCGCTCGAGGAGCCGGTGGATCTTGGCCGCTGAGTCAGTGGGGCCGCTGAATCAGTAGCGGTCCGCCTCGTCCTGCTGCGTATCGGACAGCTCGACCTCGGAGAAGCCGCTCACCTCGCCGCGGTCCACGAACTGCAGCGGGTCGCCCCAGGCCGCCTTGCCGTTCGGCTCGGCCTCGTACTCGTTCTCGGTGTCCTCGGGCTCGACGTCCACCGAACCCGTCCAGTCCTCGGGAGGTTCGCTGGAAACGATGGGCTCCTCGAACCAGTCGTCGAGTTCGAGCTCCTCGATCGTGCCGTCGAAGTACTGGATCTCGACGGTGCGGTCGTCCGCATCGATGGCGACCACTTCGAACGAGTCTCCTTCGGCTCGCCGGTACCACTGGCCGATGACGGGTGCGGGGTTCGCCATGGTCTTCATCCTCTCCGGGCGTCGCTGCGCTGCTGTCCTCTGGGTGTCTCTGCTTCCCTTGTAGACCTGCGCGGCGACGAGTTCAAGTGTCGGAATCTCCGAACTCACAATGTTCGACGAACTGGTCAAATTCTTCGTCGAGTCGCTATGTTCGCCTGAACGCGAGGTCCCACACGCCGTGGCCGAGACGCTGGCCGCGGCGCTCGAAGCGCGTGACCGGACGGCTGTCGGGCCTCGGCACGTAGTCGCCCTGCGTGGAGTCGTTGTGCAGCGCGACGCAGGCGCCCGCCACCGCAAGCATGTGCTCGGCGTACGGCTGCCAGTCCGTCGCCATGCGGAACACGCCGCCGGGACGAAGACGACTCGCGACCAGTGCGACGAAGTCCGGCTGCACGATGCGTCGCTTGTGGTGGCGTTTCTTCGGCCAGGGATCGGGAAAGTAGAGCAGCACCTCGTCGAGCGAGGCGTCGGGCACGCACCGCTGCAGCACCTCGACGGCATCGCGGCAGATCACTCGCAGGTTGGCGAGGCCGAGCGCCTCGATCCGCAGCAGCAGGTGGCCGACGCCCGGGCGATGCACCTCGATGCCGAGAAAATCGCGCTCCGGGTGCGTGGTGGCGAGCGCCACCAGCGACTCGCCGTTGCCGAACCCGATCTCGAGCATCCGCGGCGCGTCGCGCCCGAACACTGATCCGAGATCGAGCGGAGCGTCGCTGCTCTCGAGGCCGAAGCGCGGCCACAACTCCACCCAGGCGCGTTCCTGTGCGACGGTCATGCGCCCGGCGCGAACGACGAAGCTGCGAACGGCGCGGCGCATCGAGGCCGGCTGCAGCGGCTGTGCCGTGGTGTCGTCCTCTGGCGTCATGGCGGGCGAGCGGCTAGGGTATGTCGGCAGAATCGCTTGTCCCGAGAATCATACGGTGCCCGGCAGGGCACGGGAGAACACAATGGCGTATTCCAAGGGCGTCTTCGAGCACCTGGGCGCGGACGCGCAGGCCCTGGTCCGTCGCGCCTGGTGGGTCTTTCTGGTCGGTGGCATCGCCATGGTCGCCTTCGGCGGGCTCGCCCTGCTCAACCCCGGCGTGGCGCTGTTCGTGCTCGCGACGTTCTTCGCCGCCTCCGTGCTGGTGGACGGCGTGTCCAACGTCGTGGGCTCGATCCAGAACCGCGACAAGGACGGCTGGTGGATCATGCTGCTCATCGGCGTGCTCGGTGCGGGCGTCGGCGCCTACGCGCTGTTCAACCCGCCGATCAGCATCCTCGCGTTCGTGCTGCTCGTGGCGTTCGAGGCGATCGTGCTCGGCGTGTTCCTGGTGATGCTGGGCTACAAGGTGCGCAAGGCCTCGAACCGCGAGTGGATGCTGTACCTGGCGGGCGCCCTGTCGATCCTGTTCGGAGCGCTGGTGCTCGTGAACCCAGGGCTTGGCAGCCTGACGATTGTCTACGTCATCGCCTCCTGGTCGCTGATGATCGGGGTCCTCAAGATCCTGTTCGCGTTCAAGGCGAAAAGCCTTTCGGGGCGCAGCGCCGAGAAGACCGCGCTGCGCTGAGCAGGCTGCGCCCGGTCGGCGCTCGAGTCGGGGCTCGAGGCTCCTGACTCAGGCCGTCCGGCCCGCGATGCGCCCGCCGAGCAGGCAGCCGCCGAGGAAG
>Ga0209391_10000237_pt1 | contig 23980 bp, 22 predicted proteins | sample PPLLak3March2015_FD_187246 | JGI IMG/M metagenome (GOLD analysis project Ga0209391, IMG submission 187246) | Freshwater sediment microbial communities from Prairie Pothole Lake near Jamestown, North Dakota, USA - PPLs Lake P7 Core (1) Depth... | ecosystem: Environmental > Aquatic > Freshwater >...
ATAAAAGTGTTCTAAGTACGGGTTTCAACCATAAAAAATATTCAATAAAAAGGGTAAAAAAGAAATAGAGCAAGCCAAAGGAAACAAATAAAATGGATCCTCTGATGATTTCATTGGTATGGTATTTTTTGATGAAATCAAATAATTTTTGCTCTATTTCTCTAAAATGATTCAATGTCAAATTTATTTAGGCCAGGACACTTTGAACGGAATATTAACTATTTTATAACGAGGTTGATTATGGTAATAAGAAATTCCCACAAAAAGGCCTTTTGGTAATATTCTTCTTATCTCATTATTATATTCATCCATATGATATTCTTGAGATTTTATATCAATTGAAGTTATTTTGCCCTCCTCATTTATATAACAACTTATAACTACGTTTAAATTTCTTTTATACTTGGTAATCAATTCTAAATTAAAATATTTTTTAATTCTTTTTGATATTGGATTGCTTGCATCTAACTTTTCATAAAACGGACCTTTTATTATTGCTTTTTCTCCGTTATATTCTGTTCCGTCTTCATTCCATTGTTGAATATTTAAGAGCACTCCCGCGCTATCATAATTTTCCAAGGAACTCAACTGTCCATTTTTAAAATACCATTTGCACACATCGACAAAACAGTCGTTCTTATATGATCCTTCAGCCAATATAGCCCCATTTTCATGAAATTTTTTAAAAGGTCCATTCTTTAGATCATCCTGATAAATATAGTTACCTTTAAGATAATGAGTAATTTGGCCCCGTCGATGAGATTCGCTATTGGGAATAAACATGTATTCGTATATTTTCCAGTTTCCAAATTTTAAATCATTTAAATAATAACCACTCTTCTCATTCTCACCAGTGTTTGTATATGACTCATACTTACCTTGTTTTAAACCTGAAGAGTCTTCAAAAAATTTTTCAACGAGCTGTGCTTCAGTCGCGTTTTTAATAATATACTTTAAAAACTTAAATCCATTATCCTTGTATGGAATTTTAAATTTGTAATATACTGCAAGATCTTTATGGGTTGTCTTATTTTCAGAATCCAGATAAATAACCTCACCAATGGAATCCATTTGCTGAGCAAATAAATTCATTCCGGAATAAATAAATAGTAATAAAAATAGCTCCTTCACTGTTTAAATCAATTACACCACTAAAATACAATATTCGGCAATTTTCTGTTCATTTGCTTCGTGATAGTTCAATTACTCACTCATTAATAATGATTAGAAACCCTGATTAATAATTTCCTTCGTTGTTAGCTATTGAAATTTTATCTTTGCATTCTAAACTCTAAATAATGGATAAAGAAATCAGGGTGCGTTTTGCCCCAAGCCCCACCGGCCCCTTGCATATTGGAGGTGTAAGAACGGCGCTTTTTAATTATTTGTTTGCCAAACAGCACAAGGGGACTTTTATTTTGAGAATAGAAGATACAGACCAGAACAGGTATGTAAAAAATGCCGAAAAATACATCATTGATTCTTTGACCTGGGCTGGTATTCCTTTTGATGAGGGGCCGGGTAAAGAAGGAAAATACGGGCCCTACCGGCAGTCGGAAAGAAAGGATATTTATCAGAAATACGCCAGGCAATTAATCGATTCAGGACACGCCTATTACGCTTTTGATACCAATGAAGCCTTGGATTCACTCAGGGAACAATATGAAGAAAAGGGCGATACATTTATTTACAACCATCACAACAGGAATAAATTAAACAATTCGCTTACTCTTTCTCCGGAAGCCTTACAGGCAAAACTGGACAAGGGCGAAAAATATGTGATCAGGTTTAAAACACCTGAAAATGAGATCCTGCAACTCAATGACCTCATTCGGGGTGAGATCCGGATTGATACCAATACCCTGGACGACAAGGTTTTATTTAAATCGGACGGAATGCCAACCTACCATTTGGCCAATATTGTTGATGATCACTTAATGAAAATCAGCCATGTAATCCGTGGAGAAGAATGGTTGCCCAGTTTACCGCTTCATATATTGCTCTACCGGGCCTTTGGCTGGGAAGCACCAGAGTTCTCTCATTTACCACTTATTTTAAAACCCACCGGTCAGGGGAAACTGAGTAAAAGAGATGGTGACAAAATGGGCTTTCCTGTTTTTCCGCTGGCCTATACCAATGAGGAAACCGGGGAAACATCACGCGGTTATAAAGAAGATGGCTATTTTAAAGAAGCGTTTGTAAATATGCTGGCCCTGTTGGGCTGGAATCCCGGTACGGATCAGGAAATTTTTGATTTAGATGAATTGATCGCACAATTTGATATACAAAGGGTCAATAAATCAGGGGCAAAATTTGATCCCGAAAAGACAAAATGGTTTCAACATCAATACCTGATAAAAACGGATAACCTTGAACTGGCCCGTGAGTTTGATCAGTTGCTCCGCGAGAAGAACATAGAAAAACCCCTGGAAACCCTGGTTAAAATTGTTTCTGTAATAAAAGAACGAGCCAATTTTCTAAATGAATTCTACGATTTGGGAAGCTACTTTTTTGAAGCACCGAAAAGTTATGATGAACAGGTCTTAATGAAGAACTGGAAAGAAGACACCTCAGCGCTCATGCAGGAGCTGATCAGCCGGCTTCAGAATATTGATGACTTTTCCTCTTTGAATATAGAAGAAATCATTAAGGCCTGGATCCAAGACAAAGAAATCGGTTTTGGGAAAATTATGCAGCCCTTCAGGATTAGTCTGGTGGGTGCCTTGAAAGGGGCTCATCTGTTCGATATTGCAGAAATTATTGGGAAAAAGGAAACAATAGACAGGATAGAAAAAGTCATTCAGTTAATGAAACACCGGCAAGTTTAGCTGAACCGGTCAGGAAGAGGGTTTAAATAAAATGAACCACGCTAGTTCTTGACCTTTAATGAATAATCAGAAATGTAAACGAGTTTACATGCTGATCTATTCTTTTAGATCCGTTTTTTCAACTGCTGTTATAAAATGATTCGTGTCGCCCAACCAGGGAAAAGTACCAAATCTTTCTATGTAGGTTACTTTTACATGCTGACCCTGCAGGTCCTTTAATTGCTCCAAAACCAGCGTTTCTCCTCCTTCAACCGAAAATTCAAAATGCTGAGATTCTGATACACCCTGGCTCAGTCTGCCTTCCCAGGTTTTAAAAACCAGGCCTTTTTTTGAAATTTTTACCAGTTCTCCTGCACGGTAACCTTCACTGTAAGGAACATAATAAATAAAAAGGAAATAGGCTATAAAAGCAACGATGATTACAATTATACCAATGGTCAGAAACCGTTTCATATCAGATAATTTTTTCAAATATAAACATTTTCTCAACAAAATATGTTCAGGAAAGATTTGCACTTTCAAAGAATAATACGGAATATGATTCATTGAACTCAACAGTATCTGTTAAATTGAAATATGATAAAGCCTGTCTTTAAAAAATTTGTAATTTTATAGAACTAAAATTCATAATATGTTACTTATCCCCATCATTACTGTCCTGATTCTTATTGTTTTTCTGGCGGCATTTATAGTAAAACAGCAAACTTCGGCTATTGTGGAACGCTTTGGTAAATTCGAGAGTGTACGAACTTCCGGTTTACAGTTCAAAATTCCCTTGATCGATAGAATTGCAGGACGCATCAACCTGAAAATTCAGCAACTGGATGTAATTGTGGAAACCAAAACCAAAGATGATGTTTTTGTTCATCTGAAGATCTCTATACAATTTCAGGTCTTAGAAGACAAGGTTTATGACGCCTTCTATAAACTGGAAAGTCCGAGGGAGCAAATAACCTCCTATATTTTTGATTTGGTAAGGGCAGAGGTTCCTAAAATGATTCTGGATGATGTTTTTGAAAAGAAGGATGACATAGCACATGCCATCAAAACGGAATTAAAGGATGCCATGTCGGAATACGGTTATGACATTATCAAAGCGCTGGTAACTGATATAGATCCGGATGCTTCCGTAAAAGAAGCCATGAACAGGATCAATGCGGCTGAAAGAGAAAAAATAGCTGCTCAACATGAAGGAGATGCACAAAGGATATTAATTGTGGAAAGAGCCAAAGCTGAGGCTGAAAGCAAACGGTTACAAGGTAAGGGTATAGCTGATCAGAGGCGGGAAATTGCAAGGGGGCTTGAGGAGAGTGTAGATACTTTGAATAAGGCCGGCATTAATCCACAGGAAGCATCGGCCCTCATAGTAATTACTCAGCATTACGATACTTTACACGCCATTGGTTCAGAAAATAAAAGTAACCTGATCCTGCTTCCAAATAGCCCCAATACTGCTAGCGCTATGTTAAATGAAATGACGGCTTCTTTACTGGCTGCAAGTAAAATTAATAATATGGAAAATAACAAATAAAAAAAGCCTCCCAACAGGAGGCTTCTGATCGTTTGATTACTCTTTTTCTTTATTCTTTTCCTTATTCTTTTCGTCTTCGGCATTTGTAGCATTTTTAAACTCTTTGATGCCTGTTCCAAGACCCTTCATCAATTCCGGTAATTTTTTACCGCCAAAAAGCAACAGAATTGCTAAACCAATTATAATCCATTGCCAGGGACCAACAATACCTAAAAAAATTATCTGTAACATGTCTCAATTATTTTAAACAAAAGTAATAATTAATTCTCAATAATCTATTGTTTTCGAACATAACCGCCTAAAGATTCTACCTTTAAAATTTCAGCAGGATTACCCAATACCGTAACAATCGCCCCAATCTTAGCGTCTGCATCAACATATTTCGTTACATTTACCGTACATATTGCACCCGTAGAAGCTGATATGTTGGCCCGATCGGTCAATAAATTTTCACCTTTGTAAATTCCTCCCAAATTTATGATTACATTTTGACTTTCTGAATTACCACTCAGCTTGACTATACCGCCTGAAATAGATTTAACATCTATGGTTTTTACTTTTACAGTAATGTCTATCTGGCCGCCTTCCTGGGATTTCACGGTAAGTCTGTCCTGAGTAAGGGTCTCCTTTGATGTGATCACAGAACCCTCATTCGAATCTAAAATATCAAGGTTTTTATAGTAAACAGTTATGTTAACATCTTTTGCTGTAAAGGTTTGAATAATTGCCATGGTAATTTTTAAGACCCCATTGATATTTTTTACAACAACATCACTTGACTTTTCACCCTCAATTACAATTTTTTGCTCGCCCGATTTTACCAGATTTACAGTAATACCTCTGTACACTTTAATCTCATTAAAGTCACCTAAATTACTGGTAATGGTATTCTGAGCCATCATGCAATGTCCCAGTAATAAACCAATAAATACTATTTTTTTAAACATATACTTTATACTAATTTATTCTACCAAGTAAAAATCAAGCTGTTTCTTTTCAAGATCCGCCCTTTTTACTTTAATGGTAACTTCATCGCCCAGCTGGTATACATTTTTTGTCGATTGACCAATCAGGGCGTATTGTTTCTCATCAAAGATATAAAAATCTGATTGTATATCTTTAATTCTTACAAGTCCCTCACATTTATTTTCAATGATCTCAACATAAACTCCCCAATCGGTGACACCCGAAATAACTCCTTTAAATTCCTGGTTATTATGATCTTGCATGTATTTTACCTGCATATATTTGATCGAATCCCGTTCAGCTTTTGAAGCCATAAGTTCACGTTCAGAAGCGTGCTCGCACTTTTTCTCGTAAATTTCCGCTTTAGGCGATTTTCCTCCATCCAGATAATGCTGTAACAATCTGTGTACCATAACATCCGGGTATCTTCTGATGGGTGAGGTAAAATGAGTATAATAATCAAAGGCCAGACCGTAATGACCTATGTTTTCTGTTGTGTATTCGGCCTTACTCATGGCTCTTATGGTAAGTGTTTCGATCATGTTTGATTCACTCTTTCCATGTACATCCAGCAGCAATTTATTCAAAGAATCCGTTATTAATTTTTTTGTATTTGTATTTATTCTGTACCCGAACTTATAAATAATTCCTTGTAAGGCAACGAGTTTATCCATATTCGGTTCATCGTGAACCCTGTACACAAAAGTATTCTTTGTAGGCTGAGCTCCTTTTGCCCCTATAAACTCAGCAACTTTCCTGTTGGCGAGCAGCATAAACTCTTCAATCAATTTATTTGAATCTTTGGATTCCTTGATATAAACCCCTATTGGATTCATGTTTGAATCCAAATTGAACTTTACCTCAGTTTTATCAAAGGAAATAGCTCCTTGCTGCATGCGTCTTTTGCGCAATATTTTTGCCAGTTCATCTAATTTTAAAACGGCTTGTTTTAAAGCTTCATCCAAATTCACTGCATTTCCTTCAATGATCTCCTGGGCTTCTTCGTAAGTAAATCTGTGATCCGATAAAATTGCTGTTCTCCCAAACCACTGATTCATCAATTCAGCTTTGCTGTTGAGTTCAAATACAGCAGAGAATGTGAGTTTTTCCTCATTGGGTCGCAAAGAACATACATTATTCGATAAAATCTCCGGAAGCATGGGTACAACCCGGTCAACAAGGTAAACCGAAGTGCCCCTGTTTTCAGCTTCTACATCGAGTATGGTATCTTCTTTTACATAATGCGATACATCGGCAATATGTATACCCACTAAAAAATTGCCGTTTTGAAGTACTTCAAATGAAAGGGCATCATCAAAATCCTTTGCATCAACCGGATCTATGGTAAATGTCAATATATTTCTAAAATCTCGTCTTTTATCTGTTTCTTCCTTTTTGATATCAATTGGAAGTACTGATGCATATATTTCTACTTCTTCGGGAAATTTATAGGGCAATCCATACTCAATAAGAATAGAATGCATTTCTGTTTGATGATCTCCTGGTTTCCCGAGAACTTCCAGTATTTTTCCAAACGGGTTTTTAGAGTTGTTCGGCCAGTCAATAATTTTAACCAAAACTTTGTCTCCATCTGTTCCTGAACCTAAATTATCTTTTGAAATAAAAATGTCGGTGTACATTTTTGTGTCATCAGCCACGACGAAACCAAAGTTTTCATGTACTTCCAGTACACCAACGAACTCATTTTTAATCCTTTCAATAATTTCAACTATTTCCCCTTCCTGCTTTCTGTCCTTTTTTCGCTTGTATATATAAACCTTGACTATATCTCCATTCAGCGCTTTGTTTATATTTCTTGAAGGAATATATATATCGTGCTCCAGTTCATCACAAATAACATAACCATTGCCATTAGCAGTTACTTCCAGGGTACCGGTATAATAATTGACTTCAGGTACAAGAATGTATTTACCTCTTTCAATTTCTTCAATTCTGTTATGGGCTTTCAGCTCGGCTATTTTTTTGATAATTTCATTTCTTCCCTTCGCCTCAGTTATATTTAGCTTAGCTGCTATTTGTTTGTAATTAAATGATTTGGAATTATTATTTATAAATACCTGAAGAATACTATTGCTCAGATCCTTTATGCCTTCATTATTTCTTTTAATTCCTGTTATTTTTTTTGGCATATAAATTTTATAATTATTAATTTATAAAGGTACAATAAAATCCATACTCTGTATTTGGACCGTGAATAAGTAAAATAATTACAAAATTATTTAACGTTTCTGTAACATCTTATTTTTTACTGCGTCTTTATCAATATGAAACTATCTGAAAATGAAAGTCTTCCTGAAAATACTGTTTTTTGTACTGCTTGTTTTTACAGCAGCTGTGCTCTCTGTAAAATTAAGTATTGACCATTCTTTTCAAAAGTCTGAATGTAAAGCAGTGGTCAGCACTGAGCTTCCTTCTGTACTATTTAAAAATTCAAAAAAAGTCTGAGTGTATTTTTACTTGTAAACAATATACTATTATAATTTATTTTTATAATTTTATTTAAAAGAGAAAATGGAGGTATATATTGTTTGTTAATATGTACAGTAACTTTCCGGTAAGTTATTTTTTTAGAGTACTTATTAAAATTAATCAACAGCTTCATTTATTGTAATCGATTAATAATTAAAAATATACTACGGATATTAACAAATTGTTAATAAAGGAAAACAGGTATTTTCTTCATAAAAAACAGGTAGAAAATTATTGATAAACTGTCCTTTTTTGGTTGATAATAATATTCTAAAAACAGCATAAATTATTTTGTAATCCCATTATTTATTGGGCTTATAAAAATTTATGAAAACTCAAAATATAATTATCAATATTTAATAAAATTATATGAACAATATGGGTTAGCAGTAATCATTTACAAATCAAACATTTAAATTTATTATTAACAAATCATTAAATAAAGGTTTATAATACTGTAAAAATGTAATTTTGTACTTTAGTATGTGAGGAAACACCCATAATTAATTATTTAAACAGCCGGATAATTAAAGGTATTCCATTTGTTGTATAAAAATCAAATCAAAGCAACTATATGAAAGTAGCCATTGCAAATGATCATGCGGGAACAAAATATAAATTTTCAATTGTTGCGTATTTAAAAAACAAGGGAATTGAAGTAATAAATTTTGGAACCGATACGGAAGAAAGTATGGATTATGCGGATGTCATTCATCCTGCAGCGATTTCTGTTGAAAAGGGAGAAGCAGATATGGGAATCATCCTTTGTGGAAGTGGAAATGGTGCCGCAATTACAGCAAATCACCACCAAAAAATAAGAGCCGCTTTGTGTTGGAATAAAGAGATCTGTGCTCTGGCCAGGCAGCATAACGATGCCAATATTTTAAGTATTCCCGCCAGATTTGTAACAGAAAAGGAAGCTATTGAAATGGTAGAAATATTCATTAACACGCCTTTTGAAGGTGGCCGGCATTTACATCGGATTAATAAAATATCTGTTTCCAATTAAAATTTATGTCTCATTCACATCAGCTGTCAGGGAAGAAACTTTTCTTTTCTATTATTTTAAATATTTCCATTACAGTTGCTCAATTTATTGGTGGAATCATTTCTGGAAGCCTCTCGCTTCTATCTGATGCCGTACATAATTTATCTGATGTTATTTCATTAATAATCAGTTACATAGCAAATATATTAACCAACAGAAAGAAACAGACCTCCCAGCAGACCTTTGGTTATAAACGTGCCGAGATTGTGGCAGCATTTATTAATTCAGCTTCTTTGATTGTGATTGCTGTTTTTTTGGCCTTTGAAGCTGTGAATCGATTGCAAAATCCGGTTGAACTTGAGAGTAATATTGTCATTGCTCTGGCCTTACTGGCGATTTTTGCCAATGGTTTTAGTGTGTTGCTATTAAAAAATGATGCACATCACAACCTGAACATGAAGGCTGCCTATTTGCATTTATTATCTGATATGCTCACCTCGGTTGCGGTATTGATAGGTGGTCTCTTAATGAAGTTTTTCCAGATTTATTGGCTTGATGGTGTGCTGACCATTATAATTTCACTGTACCTACTTTTTATGAGCTGGCATATTTTTAGAGATTCGCTTTATATTTTAATGCTTTTTACACCAAAACATATTAAAATAGAAGAGATTCAGCAGGAAATCATCAAAATCGATGGTGTAAAAAATATGCATCATGTACATATATGGCAATTAAATGACAGTGAGCTACATTTTGATGCCCATATCGAGTTTAAAAAGGATATCAGTCTTTCAGAATTTGATATAAAATGCAAGGAAATAGAAAAGATACTTTCGGAAAAATTCGATATTCACCACAGTTTTTTACAACCGGAATATTCCAGAAATGATAAAAAAGAACTGATCATACAGGATTAAGCATGGAATGGAAATTAAAAACGTTTCAGGATTTAACAATAGAAGAATTTTATGAAATAGCCAGGCTAAGGATCAATATTTTTATTGTTGAACAAAATTGTCCTTATGCTGAACTGGACGGAAAGGATGCTTTGGCCCTTCATTTTTTTGCCGTTGCAAATGATATGCCATTAAAAATAGCGGCTTATACAAGATTATTCAGAGCCGGGGATTACTATGAAAATCCGTCAATAGGCAGGGTTGTGGTCGCTGCTGATTTCAGGAATCAAAAATTAGGGCACGAACTGATCAGGAGGTCGATCGAGCAGATTCAAAAAAACTTTGGAACTTCAAAAATTAAGATCGGTGCACAGGCTCATTTAAAGAAATTTTATGAAACCCACGGGTTTAAACAAATTGGAACAGGATATTTGGAAGATGGAATTCCTCATATTTACATGGTGAGAGAGGAATAAAGCTTTTGTTTAAAAAAATATGGAATACAAGTTTTTTGATGTCTCAAATTCGTGATTAGCTTTTTCTACTTTGGTTTCATTAAACACGGTAAAGGAACAGCAGTTTTCATATTTTCTTTCCGCATCAACATAAAAATTAAATGACATACCCTCTTTTAATTCAAAGGTAACAGTTGTTTTTTCTGTTTTCCAACCCACTGAGTTTAAGACAATGATATTTAAATTGTTTTCAGTAATGAATTCGTAGTCCATTGACGCTTTAGTCACCGCATTAAAAACCTTGAGCTGATCGGCACGTAAAGAACCATTGGTATATAAATTTTCCCCAGAGGCTTTATCGAGAACTTCAAAATTAAAATAATTGGGTGGGGTAAAGCAGTCATAGTCTTTGCAATCATCCCCATCACAGGTTATCAAAAATGATAAAATGAACAATAAGGAGATCATTTTCATAATTATTAAAATGAGGATGAATAGTACGATCAAAAATAGTTAAAACAGCCCATTCTATTCTGTTTGAATAAGAATATTATCAATGTCAAAAGTGCTTGTTTTTACCGGATCCCCACCCATATATTTAAATCCGATTACGATAGTTTTTTCCAGGCAATCCAGGCTCAGCTCACCGGAATTTGTATAGATGTTGCTTTCTTTATTTTTCGCACCTTCTGCTATCTTAACCCTGAGTTGTGTCCAGGTAGCGGAATTTACATTCCCTTCATAATCAGTCGAGATCCAAACCGTAAGTTTTGCGCCATTGTCATAGGAAGCTTTGGTTTGAAAAGTTAAAACTTCTTTAGTTGTCTTATCCAGATAGATCTTAGGTGTTACAAGCCAGGCTTCTACGTTCTCTTCACTTGTTTCATAGGCAGAAATACGCACAAAGGTATTACTGTCGAGCAACTTTCTTTCATATCTGCAATTACCTGAATTTGCATTCCAGTTTGTCCATCCCGAACTCAAAAGGCCGTTTGTATTTTTGAAAGTTTCAAAATCTTCAAAATACAGTACTTTTTTTCCTGGTGCGGGATTTGCTTCACAAGCATAGTACACCGGATCACATCTCTCATTTTTATCGAAGGAGATCGAAGAAGGATCGTTTATAACCAGAATATAATTTTCTCCGTAATAGTCTTTTCTTAAAACAGCATGCAAGTTTCCTTTTTTGTCAGGGATGATGTAGGATTTAAAACTGGCATAAGTGCTGGTGCTCAATAAAGAAGACATCTGATTGCTACATTGAATTATTTCACGGTCACCGGTATACTGGTCGTATTTTTCTCCTGAATATGTCTTTCCGGATTCACGGTCTGAAAACTGTATATTTTCAAGAGAAATATAAGTGTTGATATCATTTTCAGTAATCTGTGTCAGTTCTTTGGTCTTAGGAATTATTTTTTCAATGCTTGCGGAACGGATCAGATACTTATCGATCATGGTTGCCGGGATGGCTGCAACCTCATTGCCAATGAGGTATCCAAGGGTATAATTTCCGTTGTTGCTGGTCATACTGAGGCCGGCAAGCTTTACGTATATTTTTCTTCCCACATTAAATTTTGTGTAATAATCACCTTGGTCGATTAAAATTTCTATGCCTGCACCGGGTTTTTCGGGGGAATCCTGTACAATCAGGTTCTTGTAAAAATTACCTGCGGCATCGCTGGATATGACATATCCCTCAATAACAGACTCATCATCGGCAGGAAAAGTTAAAATTTCAAGTCCTGATTGAAGGTAGGCCCCCTTTACAGACTGCAAATTGGCATTGACAGAAATATCCGGTTCCGTATTCTCCAGTTCAGGAAGTGAAAATTCAGTTTCAGGGAGGCATCCGAGTATCAAAATAAACGAGACAAATAGAGTATATATAGTTTTCATAATGTGGTTTTACATGCGCCAATAAACAGAAATAAAATAACTGGTTCCGGTTCCATACCAGTATTTAGGCCCAAAAAGAGGCATTTGCCTTTTTTTGTCTTCCAGCAGGGTATTGTAGTTTGCATTTCTTGATTGTTCATAGCCTCCCGTTTGATAAATGGCATTATTGATATTGGCGGCACTCAAGAAGCCACCAAAATAGTGGTCTTTGAATTTCCAGCTTTTACCCATAGATACATTTATTAAAAAAAAGGGTTCTATCTTTTCCTGCTCCAGCATTTTTCTGGCCAGATCGGGGTTGAGGTCATGAATAGGCAGTCCATCAGTATCTTTTAAAAAATTTGAAGTTCTCAACAAAGGCGCAACCTGAACAAAGGAATTGTCAAAATAGTTTGCCGTCAGATTGAACCAAAAATACTTTGGACTGTTATATGCAAATCCAGCTGATAAAGCCGTTTGCGGACCACCGGAAAGGTGATAGTTTTTAAGGTATGACCGACCAAATGAAGCCGCTTCAATAAAATCGTCTGAGGTCAGGTACAGATTGGGATTATTGTCATAGACTGACTGACCAAGTGCTGCAACCGCGGTCACTTTAAAGTCAGTGTAAACAGGAATTTCAAGTGCAAATTCCACACCCGTATTCCGGTTGCTGATCCCGGTTAAAACTTCCTGAACGAAAGCGGTAGTCTGGCTTTCGTTAATATTCATTAGCCCGTCGGCATAGTAAAACGAAATTGAGGTTCGGCCTTGTTGTTGTATGAAATAGCCACTGATCCTGGCATTCATTTTTGGGTGCCTGAAATAATAGTTCAGATCGGCCGATAAGTTGTCTTCAGATTTTATATTGATCACCGTTTCATTGTTTTCTCTGATATTTGAAAATGAATTTTGAACAGAGGGCGATTTTGTGGCATAAAATGCATTGGCGCTGAGTATATGCCTTCCTGTAATTTTATAGACAAAGCCAAGTTTTGAACCGTAATTCATAAAATCCAAAACTTCACTTTTGCCATAGGATTTCTCACCCGGATATCTTCCGTTTTCATAAATACCATTGCGCTGGTAGGAAGTCAGGTCGAATTGCAGGGCTGCATAGGCTTCAAATTTTCGTCTCAGGTATTGAACTTGTGTAAAGCCATCGAACACCGAGGCGAAGACTTTGTAGTTATATTTAAACTTATCATCATTTTTCACGATCCGGTTTGGATTACGGAGATCATTCTGGGCTTCAGAAATGTCCTCAGAAAAATTATAAACATCCAGATAACCCTCTCCGCCCAGGAGGTCATCCATTTCAGCATAGTATTCTGAATTTGAATTTTTGTAAGCAAGAGCAGCATTCAGGCTGAAACTGTTTGATATTTTATAGCTCATCATTGAATTGATCCAAAATGTTCGGTTTTCAGCTTTATCATCGTACAAGGCATAAGTTGAAAGCAGTCCGCTATTTTTATTATTGATATTGGCCTGATACAGATCCATCCAATTTATTTGTCCGTTTTTTAAAAAGTCTTGTTCAGCCAGCCAGGCATTGGTATAATCTGGATTTTCAGGATCCTTCAGGAAGTAGGAAGGAAGTTTTTGATAATAGGTAGGGTCAGGATTTGTTCCGCCTCCAACAAGGTATTCATTACCCGCTGAATCACTTATTAAGCTGGTACCGCCGTAATCAATTCGGGAATTTTCAACCGTTCCCGACTGAATGGCGAGGTTGGTCTTTACCTCCATCTTCGGGCTTGAATTCCAGTGATGATTTAGAATAACCAGGGGTTCAAGCACGGTTTGTGTTCGCGCATTTCTGATTTCATTTTCCCAGGAACCCCAATAGGAATTGTACTTATTGTCTTTCAGGTCGAATACTTCCCCGGTAAAAGAAGAGGTCTTACCCCGGAAATTTTGTGCGATGATTGCGGTCACCTGCAGTGATTGCCCGGGGGATAAAACTTTTTCGGCGGAGGCAAGAAAGGAATTTGCAAAATAGGGCGTTCCCTCTCTATACCCTGAATCTGCACTTCTGTGGCTGCCCGAAAAAAGGAAAGACCAATTATTTTTGGTGAGACCGGAACCATAGGTGAGCATAATTCTGTTTGTATAGGCCCTGTTTGAAAATGCATAGGACAGTTTAATTCCTTTACTGTAATCCACGGGCCTTGTGCTGATGTTAACAGACCCGCCCAGATCACCAAAGGTAAATGATGAATTTTCGGTATTGTTTGAGATCACCTGGTGTCGGGTCGCGTCATTAAGGCCACCCCAGTTCGACCAGTTGGCACGGCCGTTTAAGAAGGTGTTCATCGGTATTCCGTTAAGGAAAATCCGGCTGTTATTGGCATTTACATTTCTAGGTCTGAAAAAAACAGCACTGAACTCAAAGGAGCTTGTTCTGTTAAAGAGGTCCCTTCCGCTGCTCAACATTCCGGTTACGTAGTCACTTTCTTCATTTTCTTCTGCAAAAGTTGCTAATTCATCTGATGAAATGGTATTCGAAAGATCATTATTTACAGAAGGTTGCAACCGGATGTCACCTAAGGACAAGGTGTCCTGAGAAGTATTACTATCCAGGTAAATGACCAAGGATTTGTAATCGGGATGTGTAAATAAGACAGGCGTTTCTTCGCTTACAGAAAAAGAAAAAAGGAAATTACCGTTTACATCACTATGACTCAGATAAACTGTTTCATCCAAAAAAATTTGTGCGCTTTGAACAGGATTATTGTTCAGGTCATCAAGAATCAGGCCTTTAACAATAAGAGATTGCTGTGCCCGGAGTGAAATCGGGAGGGACAAGAACAACAAAAAAAGAGTTGAAAATTTCATGATAAAGTCTGGGCATTTAGAACTTTATCATTTTTGAAAAAAAAAGGTTAACAATATTATTTGCAAAAAGTGTTAACCCTCAGGCAAAGCAGGCATTAAAGAATAAAAATGTTATTCGGATGTTTAAAAAAATCTGCCTCCTTGTAGTTTTTACCGCTGCGATTCAACTGATGGCGCAAACAAAGCAATACACGATCTACACCCTTGGGTTTTATAATGTTGAAAACCTGTTTGATACCATTGATGATCCCATGACTTTAGATGATGATTTTACCCCACTCGGAAAAAACCGTTACGACACGAAAACATACAGACAGAAATTAAACAAACTGGCTGCTGTGATCAGCCGGTTAGGACAGGACCTGGCCAAGGCACCCCCGGCACTTTTTGGGCTGACAGAGCTTGAGAACACAACTGTCCTGGAAGATTTGTTAAAAACTGAAGAATTGAAGAAATATCCCTATGAGTTTATTCATTTTGATTCTCCGGATCTGAGAGGTATTGATGTTGCACTGGTATATTTGTCAGACCTGTTTAAACCGGTACACCAGGAAAAACTTGAAATAAAAATCTGGGATCAGTACGGCAACCGGATCTATACCAGGGATATCCTGATGGTGAGCGGAATTCTTGATGATGAGGAAATGCATCTGTTTGTAAATCACTGGCCATCGAGGAGAGGAGGGGAGAAAGTAAGTGCACACAACAGAAAAAAGGCGGCATATGTTTTACAAAATGCCATACAACGCTTACTGGATGAAGACCCGCGGGCAAAAATTGTGGTAATGGGTGATTTTAATGATAACCCGACAGATGTATCTCTAAAAGAGGGATTGTTTTGCAAGAGCAATATGCAAGGATTAAAAGACGATGAATTGTATAATCCAATGGAGGCCATGTATAAAAAAGGATTGAACACCCTGGCATTCCGGGATGGTTTGCATCTCTTCGATCAGATCATGGTCAGCGCAGGCTTGATTCCGGAAAACCAAGATTTGAAAGCATTATTTTTTTATAAGGCAGGGATTTTTAATCCTGAATTTATAACTGCATCAACCGGTAAATTTAAAGGATATCCGTTACGAAGTTTCAGCAATAACCAATACGCACACGGATACAGTGATCATTATCCCGTGTATTGCTTTTTATTAAAAGAGCAGGATCATTAAAAAAATCAAAAAGGATTATTCTTTAGTTTCAGGATCTGCAACCGGGTCAACCTCTTCAACACTTTCAATTTTGTTGTCCTTGTAGGTTACTTTGGTTTTTATCCCGTCTTTCCAGTAGAACCAGACGCCCACTTTATCGCCGTTATCATAGGTTGCGACACATTTTCTGCTTCCATCCTGAAAATAACTTTCCCAGGAGGCATGCAATTTTTGTTCCTTATTCAGAAAACCATGTTGCATAATATTTCCATTTGGATAATAAATAGTGACCTCATATAAATCTCCAACCGGTACGATTTTCTTCACATTCTCCTGTCCGTAGGTGGCAACAGAGAAAAAGAAAATGGCGAACAATGTATAAAATGCTTTCATTACAAATCGTTTTCAAATTCTTCCCTAAGATAAGAATTTTTATCAATTATAAAAAATCTTTCACCAACAAGAAGGTGACCGTGTATAACAGATATTTTAGATCCTGCTCTGGTAGGTATACAGATCGTAATAACGTCCTTTTTTTTCGATCAGGTTGTTGTGATCACCCCTTTCCACAATATTTCCATTTTCGATAACCAGAATCTGATCCGCTTTTTTTATGGTGCTCAGTCTGTGTGCAATTACAAGGGTGGTGCGATTCGTCATCAGTTCATGCAAACTTTTTTGAATGAACAATTCGCTTTCAGTGTCCAGATTGGAAGTCGCCTCATCGAGAATGATGATCTTCGGATCGGCCAGAAGCGCTCTTGCAATGGAAATGCGTTGTCTCTGTCCGCCTGAGAGTTTTACTCCGCGCTCTCCGATCACCGTGTCCAAACCCTTTTCAAAACGATCGGTAAATTCATTCACATAAGCACCATTTACTGCTGAGGTCAATTGGTCTTCCGAAGCATTGGGTCTGGGAAATAAGATATTCTCCCGGATGGTACCCTCATAAAGAAAGTCATCCTGTAATACTACTCCCAGTTGATTCCGGAAACTGGAAAGGTCAACCGTGAGCAGGTCTGTTCCATCGATGGTGATCTTTCCGGAAGTGGGATTCAAAAAGCTGGCTGTAAGACCGGCTATGGTCGATTTACCTGAACCTGAAGAGCCAACCAGTGCTGTTACAGATCCGGGAGGTGCCGTAAAGGAGATTTGATGAAGCACCTCCTTATTTTCCTCATAGCTGAAAGAGACTTTATCAAAAATGATTTCACCATTTATTTCTCCCAGCTGAACTGTTCTGACATTTGAATCCTGTTCTTCTTTCATCAGCATCAGTTCCTGAGTGCGGTCAAGTCCGGCCATGGCCTCTGTTAACTGGCTGCCGATATTGCTCATCTGCACAATGGGAGCGATCATAAATCCCAGAAAAAGCGTAAAGGAGACAAATTCGCCATAGGTCATGGTATTTTGCATGATAAAATATCCGCCTATACCCATAATACCTGCGGAGGCAAGTCCCAGTAAAAAGGTGGAAGTACTGGTGATAAATGCAGTCGCGGTCAGGCTTTTTTTCACATTGAGAAACAGTCTTTCCACACCATCCTCAAAGGATTTGTTTTCCTGTCCTTCCGCATTAAATCCCTTGATCACCCTGATGCCATTTAACGTTTCGGTAAGTCTGCCTGTTACCTCTGCATTGATCTTTCCCCTTTCCCTGAAAATGGGCCGTATCTTTTTAAAGGCATTCAAAGAGATCACAGCGAAAACCGCTACGGGTACCAGCACAAAAAAGGTCATGGTGGCATTGATCTTAATAAGGATGATCAGGGAGATCACTGCGGTTATTGAACCGCCAATGAGCTGAACCAGTCCTGTCCCAACGAGGTTTCTAACCCCTTCAACATCCGACATCACCCGCGATACGAGCGCCCCTGATTTGTTGTTATCAAAAAAACTTACAGGCAGTTTTAAAAGCTTTTTTTGAACCTGAGCCCTCAAAACCGAGATCAAACGCTGCGCCTCCACACTTAATAATTTTGTCAGAGAAAAAGAGGTCACCGACTGGATCAGTATGGCAAAGCAGACCACGGCCAGCAGGCTGATGAGCGCTGTTTTATCGCCTGAAGGGATTACCTCGTCTATGAGGTTCTTGCTGGCATAGGGCAGTACCAGTCCGGAAAGGCTTTTAATAATGATCAGTATCAGGCCGATCAGAATAATCGATTTTCTGGGCCAGATATATTCTTTAAAAGCCCAGCTGTAGGAAACATTTTTTTTGCTCATTTCTATGTAAGGGCGAAAATCAGGCCAAATTTAAAGAATGACAATAAGGCAGATTTTCTTGTTAAAAGTTTTGGGCTTAAAATTAAAACAAATGCTGAACGACCTCTTCTATTTTTGATACTTTGATGATCTGAATAGCATGATTTTTTGACGGAATTTTATTGAATCTGGAAACAATGATCTTTTCAAAACCGAGTTTTTCTGCTTCAACAATACGCTGCTCAATTTTGTTTACCGCTCTTATTTCACCGGCCAAACCGACTTCGGCAGCAAAGCAGAAATTTTGCGGGATTGAGATATCTTCATTAGAAGACAGAATAGCACAAACAACCGCCAGGTCTATGGCTGGGTCTTCAACATTCAATCCTCCTGCAATATTCAGAAAAACGTCTTTAGCTCCCAGTCTGAAACCGGCTCTTTTTTCAAGAACGGCCAGCAACATGTTTAATCGTTTGATGTTATACCCGGTAGCGGAGCGTTGGGGCGTGCCGTAGACTGCCGAACTTACCAGGGCCTGCACTTCGATCATCAGGGGCCGCATCCCTTCAAGGGTGGCGGATATGGCTGTTCCTGTGAGGTCAGAATCTTTTTCTGAGATCAGTATTTCCGAGGGATTACTAACTTCCCTTAAACCCGAATTCAACATTTCGTATATTCCGAGTTCAGAGGTTGATCCAAACCGGTTCTTTTGTGCCCTCAAAATTCGATAAGTATGGTTGCGGTCGCCTTCGAACTGCAGCACCACATCAACCATATGTTCCAGTATTTTTGGACCGGCAATAGTACCTTCTTTTGTGATATGGCCTATCAGAACTACCGGTGTGTTTGTTTCTTTGGCGAACTTGATCAGTTCGGCGGCAGTTTCCCTGATTTGTGAAATACTTCCCGGAGAAGCATCTATATAATCCGTATAGAGGGTTTGTATCGAGTCGATTACCACAATATCGGGTTCTGACTCTTCTATGATTTTGAATATATTCTGGGTATTTGTTTCGGTCAGGATCAGACATTCATGCTGAATTCCCTGCAGTCTTTCGGCCCTTAATTTGATCTGCGACTGACTTTCCTCACCTGAAACATAAAGGACCTTGTTCTTCATCATCAGGGCAATCTGAAGCAGGAGCGTGGATTTTCCGATTCCGGGTTCACCGCCGAGCAAAACTACAGAGCCCTTTACCAAACCTCCTCCGAGCACCCTGTTGAGCTCTCCGTTGTTGGTATTGATCCTGTCTTCCTGGGAGGCGGTTATTTCATGAATTTTTAAAGCTTTGGCTACTTTTTTTACCGTGGAGGCCTGTTTCCAGTTTCGCTTTTCCTCTTTTTGAACGATCTCTTCCACCACCGTATTCCATTCACCGCAGGAAGTGCATCTGCCTACCCATTTTGGAAATTGTGTTCCGCAATTCTGGCAAAAAAAAGTGGTTTTAGTCTTCATCCATAAATTTTTTAATTTCTAATTTTCTTCCGTCAAAAACCACATAGGTAAATTGTGTAATCCAGTCACCGGTGTTGATGTAGGTGCTTTTTCCCAGCTTGATTTCCATGGGCAGGTGCCTGTGCCCGAAAACAAAGTAGTCGATGTGTTCTTTACTGAGAATCTCACGGGCGTATTGCGCCAGCCATTCCCTGTCTTCCCCGAGAAAACGCACATCTTCCTCGCCGGAGATGAGTTTGTTCTTTGTGGAAAGGTAATTTCCCAGTCGGATACCCATATCGGGATGCAACCAACGATAGAGCCATCTGGAAAGCGGGTTGGTAAAAACCTGCTTCATTCTTTTGTATCCCGCATCTCCCGGCCCGAGGCCGTCACCATGACCAATGAGGAAATCCTTATTTTCAAAAGTAAATTTTTTGGGTTCCCGGAAAACAGGTATTCCCAGTTCCTGCTCAAAATAATCCTCCATCCAGAGGTCGTGGTTGCCCACAAAAAAATAAACCGGAATGCCGCTGTCTCTGATTTCGGCTAATTTTCCAAGGATGCGCACATAACCTTTCGGGACAACTTTTTTATATTCGAACCAGAAATCAAAAAGATCGCCCAATAAAAAGATCACGGCCGCATCCTTTTGAGCGAGGTCCAGCCAGGCAACAAATTTTTTTTCACGCACCTTGCTCTTTGCTGCATCAGGAATACCAAAATGCTGGTCGGCAGCAAAATAAATCTTTTTGTTTGGCGGCAAATTCATGGGATCGCTGGGGTCGTTTTATACATTTTATTCTTGATCTTCAGCAAACCATTCAGCATAGGAACTGGCCGTTTCAAAAAGCTTTAATGAATGCAGGGAAACATGTTCGGGGAGCTGTTTTTTGATTCTGTCAGCAATATCAAAAAGCATGTTTTCGCTTGTCGGCTGATAGTCCACAAGAACAATTCTGTGTGCATTGTCTTTCAAAGTTTGGGCCAGCTCCTTGTGCGGGGATTTCCCATTCAGGATGGTCGTATGGTCAAAAACATCGACAATTTCTTCTTTGACAAGTTTTTTGAGATCACCAAAATCGAGCACCATGCCATTTTTGTTGTTGCCGAGATCATCAATGGGAGTTCCGATCACGGTTACGTGCAAATGGTAGCTGTGTCCGTGAATATTCTTGCATTTCCCGTCGTATCCGTAAAGGGCATGTGCCGTTTCAAAATCAAACTGTTTGGTAATCCTGATCTTCATCTGAGTTTAATTTACAATCCCCACGGGACTAAATTACATTTAATTTTTTACCTACCTTAATAAAAGCGGTAACTGCTTTATCAATGTGTTCTTTTGTATGGGCTGCACTTAACTGCACCCGGATTCTGGCTTTTCCTTTTGGCACTACAGGGAAAAAGAATCCGATGACGTAAATACCTTCTTTTAAAAGGTCGTTGGCCATTTGCTGTGCCAGTTTGGCATCGTAGAGCATTACCGGAACAATGGCAGCATCGGCACCTACGAGGTCAAAGCCGGCTTTTTCCATGGCACTTCTGAAATAACGGGTATTGTCTTCCAGTTTATCGCGCAAGGTCGTGTCGTTTTCGATCAGGTCAAACACTTTTAGTGAAGCACCAACGATGGCAGGAGCCAGTGAATTGGAAAACAAATACGGGCGGGAACGCTGACGCAACAGCTCAATGATCTCTTTTTTACCTGTAGTATAACCGCCCATGGCACCGCCGAGGGCTTTTCCCAGGGTGCCGGTGATTATATCCACCCGGCCCATCACATTTTTCAGTTCCAGGGTTCCACGTCCTGTTTTACCGATAAAACCGGCGGCATGGCATTCGTCAACCATAACAAGTGCATCGTACTGATCAGCCAGATCGCAGATCTTGTCAAGTTGAGCCACAATACCGTCCATTGAAAAAACACCGTCTGTAACGATAATCTTAAAACGGTGGCCTTTTTGTTTGGCATCGATCAGTTGTTTTTCAAGATCCGCCATGTTATTATTTTCATAACGGTAACGGGCCGCTTTGCAAAGACGCACGCCGTCGATGATAGAAGCGTGGTTGAGAGAATCAGAAATAATAGCATCCTCCTCATTGAAAAGGGGTTCAAAAACACCGCCGTTGGCATCGAAGGCTGCGGCATATAAAATAGTATCTTCTGTTTTGTAAAAACCGGCAATGCGTTTTTCCAGTTGTTTATGGATATCCTGGGTGCCGCAGATAAACCGCACCGAAGACATGCCATAGCCATGGGCATCCATGGTGTCTTTGGCTGCCTGAATGACTTGTGGATGGTTGGACAAACCCAGGTAATTATTGGCGCAGAAGTTAATTACCTCCTCTCCGGTTGAGATCTTGATTACCGCATCCTGAGAGCTGGTAATGATCCTTTCTGATTTGTAAAGTCCGTCCTCTTTTATGGTTTTAAGTTCGTTTTGCAGGTGTTCTTTTATTTTTCCGTACATGGTATGATACTTTAAGCAATACAAAAGTAAGGAATTATCAAATTGCTGCCGATTTTGTTTTCGCATGCAGATTGGAAGGGAATCCTTATTTTTGACAAAAAAACAGGAATGGTGAGCAGAGATGAAAAGTTAAAACTGCAATGGGAAGAAGTGCAGCAGAAAGTGTCGAAAATGTTTGGCGGCGGGGAATTGCTGGATGTTGATGCCATCACCTTTATCATAGGTGTACAGGAACTGGGACAGGGCTACCGCACTTTTAAAAAGGACGAGAAACTGGACATCATGCACATTGCTATTTGCACCCTGCTCGAACCCTTTGGCTATTACGAATTTGATTATTTCGATGAACAGGGCTGGCCTCATTTTAAAGTTTTGGATGAACTGCCCTATTTAAAGCCCGGAGAACAAACCATACTTATGAAGGAGGCGATTGTGATGTATTTTGAGAAGAAGCATATAGATATGAGATATGAGAAGTGAGAAGTGGGAAGCGGGAAGTGGGAAGCGGGATGGAGTGTGGAATTTTGAGCAGGGCCTTTAACAGCCGCGGCCGGAGTTGAGTCTCTGGTCTCCTGATTCCAGGATCGGGATTTTTGAATTTACAAAATCAAATCAGTGCAAATCGGTTTCATCCAAGTCATCTGCGTTCTAATAACAGAATACGAATGCAAAAACTTGCCGGAGGCAGGTAAAATACCTTTCAAGGGGTTTGCATTTATTCACTACTTTTAACGCATAAATAGACTGTACAATCAAACTCCTCAGCCATTGTCAGGCACAATTTAAAGTTTGAAGGAATTGCTTTGGCAGAAAAAAAACATCTTAAATTCAACATATGAAACGAGTAAAAAAGTCCTTGACCGTCTATGTAAATGCCTTTGAATTTCTGGTAACCATTTGCCTTTTCGCATTTGGTTTTAATACAGAAGCCCAGGTAAACTGGACAAACGATGGGAGTTCTTATTTTAAATTAGAAAAAAACCAGCTTGTTACGTATACGCTACCCGGAAATGAAATGAAAATAATCATTTCAAAAGAGCAGCTTACCCCGGCAGGGAGATCAGAGCCTTTGAACATCGCACATTTTTCATTTTCCCCAGACCAGCAAAAGGCACTTTTGTTTACCAATACCAAAAGAGTCTGGAGGCTGAATTCGAAGGGAGACTATTGGGTTTATAATTTTAAAACGAATGCTCTGACACAAATTGGGAAAAACCTGCCTGCTTCCTCGCTCATGTACGCGAAATTCTCTCCAGACGGGAAGACCATTGCTTATGTTTCCGGAAACAATCTGTACATCGAAGATTACGCAAGCGGCAAAATAACAGCACTCACCACCAATGGAACGGTTACCCTGATCAACGGAACCTTTGACTGGGCCTATGAGGAAGAATTTGCCTGCAGAGATGGTTTTCGCTGGAGTCCGGACAGTAAATCGATAGCTTACTGGCAGTTAGATGCAAGCGCCATCAAGAAGTTTTATATGATAAACAATACAGATTCTATCTATTCACAATTGGTGCCTCTGGAATATCCAAAAGTTGGCGAAACACCTTCTGCATGTAAGGTGGGTGTCGTGAATCTTGCTGATGTAAAAACAACCTGGATGAATATACCAGGAGATCCCTCCCAGCATTATCTGGTAAGAATGGAGTATATTCCATCCGGTAACAACCTGTTAATCCAGCAATTAAACAGAAAGCAAAATAAAAGCACTTTATACATAGCAGATGCTTTCAACGGAAACACCAAAGTTATTCAGGAAGAAACGGACGAAGCCTGGGTAGATCTGTTTCAGCCGGGCAATACCTATGCGATCGATTATGCTAATGGTTTCAATTTTTT
>Ga0209391_10000238_pt1 | contig 23945 bp, 20 predicted proteins | sample PPLLak3March2015_FD_187246 | JGI IMG/M metagenome (GOLD analysis project Ga0209391, IMG submission 187246) | Freshwater sediment microbial communities from Prairie Pothole Lake near Jamestown, North Dakota, USA - PPLs Lake P7 Core (1) Depth... | ecosystem: Environmental > Aquatic > Freshwater >...
GGGCACCCGCCACCGGCCACAACCGGACCTTCCCGTCGCCTGCGAAACTCAGGTCGCGGAAGCGCCACGAACGGCAGGTTTCTGGCGAGCAATTTGAGCCCGACGTTGGCTCGACCCGGCCATAAGCCGACATTGCCGGACGGCTGCTTTGTGATTGCCTGGCACACGGGAGAGCGGGTCAAATCCACCGACTTACTCATCGATTCACGATGCACGGGCGGCTCGACCCCGGATGCTGCTGACGCGTGCAGGCTAGCGCGAGCTTGAAGCCGCCGGGGCCGGAATGAACAGCCGTTGCACGCGGTCCTTGAAGTCCGGCGGAAAGGTCCAGTAGCGGGCACCTAGGGGCCCCACCTGGGGTTCCAGGCCGCGCCGCTGCGGTTCGGCGTTCAGCAGCAGCAAGCCGAGCAGGTCGCCGCTGACCCAGGGATCCTCGAACCAGAACGCGTGTGAGCGCGGCGGCAGCTTCGGGATGGCGTTCGGGTCCACCTTGATAACGTCGAAACCGAGCCTGCGCGAGGCTTCGACAAGGAAGCCGGTCTGCTCCGCATCGAGTTCGGTCGGGTTGGCGCTTCCGGCGCGTGAGGCGCGGTTCACGACGGCGGAAAACCGCAGCGCCGAATCGTTCAGGTTGGCGGCGATGCTCACCCGCCCGACGATGTCGATGAATTGCGCCAGTTCGTTGGCGAAGCGTCGCGTGTCGATGTCGGGCGCGGCGAAGTAGACCTGCGACAGCCGCAACCGCTGGCGCAGCTGCTCACGGGTTTCGCCGGGCCGCGGCGTGGCCAGCTTGACCAGAGCGGGGCTGACAACCTGCGCACCTGCGCTGAACGCCACCACATCGATCGATGACGCATTAGTGTGCTCGGCCAATGCGTCGACCATGCGAGCAAAGGGTGCGACCGAGGCCGCGGCGTGGCCCACGTCGGTGAAGTAGCGCAGTATCGACCCCGTCGATGGCCACAGGAACGACAGCATCACGACGCGCCGGCCGGTGAAGTGGCGCAGCTGTGCGGCCTGCGCCGAGGCCCGCGCCACTGTGTTGTTGGCGCCGTGCACGTAGACCACCAGTTCGCGCTTCTCGCTGGCGGCCAGCGCTTTGTTGACGGTAGCGAAGAAGGCCTTGGCGTCGGTCGATCCTGTTACGGTTTCGCCCGGACCCAGGGCGGCCATCTGTTCCAGGCCCTCGAGATGGATGATCGGACGTTCGTCGGGGTCGTCGCTGGTCGACAGCCGGTGCAGCGTCTCCCAGTCCAGCGTGTCGTCGCCGATACGCATATGAGCCACGCCCATGCGCAGGCGCTCACTGGGCAACAGTGTGTGGACCGGTTCTGGTTTCTCAATGACTGCGCCGCGGTTGGTGACGTAGAACACAGGCAAGTCGGTACCTTGCACCTTGTAGCCTGCCTTCTCGAATGGATCGACATCGCCCGAGCGGAAACTCAGCGGCGTGGGCATGAGCCGCACTGGAGCGTCACAGCCGGCGAGCAGCATGAAGAAGCACAGCGCTGCCAGCCAGAACGTGGCGCCGCGCCATTGGCCGGAAGGCTGAATCGACGTTCCCAGTGCTGCCGCAGCCCAGGCCTGAACGGTTTCGCAGGCCGCTGCAGCGCCCGACCGCTGCGAAGAAGCAGGCAACGGGTCGCTCATGCGCAAGGTCCAATCGCCAAGATTGCGCGCATTCGCCGCTGGCGTCACGCCAACCGTGGCGGCAAAGTCATGGGTACCTTGATGCACCTTCGTGAGCACCACTTCTTTGACATCTGCCCAGGCGTAATGCACTGATCTTCCTCGCGAAAAACAAAGAACTGACAAGAACAACATCTCCTTAGGCCCCCCGTTCGGTTGGGCTGGCGGGCGCTTCCGCCCGTGGGGTGTTCAATAGCGCTGCGCAGCCGCGGCCTATGCTCTTCAAGCTGCGATGCAGCGCGCCGATTTCTACCGGAACGCCCACCACCCGCTCGGGCGACACCAAGACCACGCTGCCGGACCACGGGTCGGGCGCGCTGGGCAGAAACACCACCACCCGGCCGTCGACCATCCGCTCCACCTCCAGGGCAAGAACCTGGTGGTCGTCGAAGCTGACCAGCACCGTCTGCAAGCTGCTCTTCACCCCATGAACGCCGAGGGCCTGGGTCATTCCCTTGATGATCGTGTAGCGCGGGTAAAGCGTCTGCAGCCGGTCTTCAAGGGAAGCGGACAGCGTGCGGCCCAGCGCGGCGCGCGCCAGCAGTCCGGCGCCATAGCACAGCAGCAGAAGCAGCAGCACCGCGACCAAGCTGGCCAGTGCCACGCCGCCGATCTTCCGGTAGGGGAACATGGCCGCCAGCGGTTGGGCCACGCCGGCCATCAATGCCAGGCCCTGGCCCAGCACGGTCAGCACCACGATCAGCGGCAACAGAAAGACGAGGCCACCGATGAGCGTGGTGGTAATGGGTCTGAATGACAGGGTCATGGCTTTGCCTTGGGTGTGCGAAAGGTCGAAGCGCGACGCGGCGAACTTGGCGAGTCACACCGCAATGTTGAGAGAGGCGGGCTTGAAACAAGATCTGTGCGCAGACATGAGCGGATTCGATCAGCACGCGTCCAAGGTGCTCCGCAAGTGAGGGCCAAGATGGCTTCTTCGCGGAGCGGCATAGGCGTGGTTTGGGGGGGTCTGTGCGGAAGCCACGGGGGAATGACACGCCGTCTCGGACGCCAGCCTTCCGCACCCGGGTACGCCGATGCCTGGCCTAGAAGTTGAAGACGACGCCAATCGGCGACCCCGTTCAAGCGCAGGTCGGTGAACTTCGAGTAGCTCGTGAAGCTGTAGTCCAGATAGCGTCATGACGCTTCCAGGGCGCCCCATTCGAACTGGTGGCCTTCCTCGCAGTTGGGTCTCCTGTGCGCAGAAGTTCACGGTCCTGCGACCTCCGAGGTGGTGGATGTCCGCCCGACAAACGGGCTGCATGTTCCCGCATCGAATTCGAGATCAGCAGACCCGGACGACGGATTCGTCGCCCCGGTCTGTTGAATCATCGTGTCCGGCCCACGGGCCGGGTGCAGCCCCAGCGGCCGCATCGCTGCGGGCGACGGGACGATGGGGCGCCGCATGGGTCAATCGGCTCTGGATCCTTCCAGGTCGCGCATCACGGCATCCAGGTTGAACGAGGCAGGTTTCTGCCGCGGCGGGAACTTCACGAAGTTCTCGATCTGGCTGCCAACCACAGCCTGCATCATGTAGAGGATGTAGGTGTGCGAGATCAACCAGTCAGGGTAGGTGTTCGAGTCCTCGTCGGCCCGCTCGAACGGGTCACGTCGCAGATGGAAAACTTTCGGGATCCGCATCTTCACGAACGGCTCCATCCAGCACGCCAGGCCCTTGGCGCGTTGCTCCATCAGGACCACCTTCCAGTCCTGCATGCGGATGGCCATGATGTCGCCGTCGTCGCTGATGTAGAAGAACGACTGCCGCGGGCTCTCGGCCACCTCGCCCTTCAGGTAGGGCAGCATGTTGAAGCCGTCGAGGTGGACCTTGTAGGTCTTGCTGCCGATGGTGTGGCCGACCAGAAGCTTCTCCTTGACGTCCGGCTCACCAGCAGCAGCCAGGAAGGTGGCCATCCAATCCTGGTGAGTCACGATGCCGTTGAGCACCGTGCCGGCCTTGAACTGGCCAGGCCAGCGCACGAAGCAGGGCACGCGCCAGCCGCCTTCCCAGTTGGTATTCTTCTCTGAGCGGAAGGGCGTGATGCCGGCGTCCGGCCAGGTATTGAAGTGCACGCCGTTGTCGGTGGAGTACATGACGATGGTGTCGTCGGCAATGCCCAACTCGTCCAGCTTGTTCAGCATCAGGCCGACGTTCTCGTCGTGCGCGACCATCACGTCGTTGTAGTCGCCCTGGCCGTTGCTCTTGCCCTTGTGCTTCTCGGCGCAGTGGGTGCGAAAGTGCATCGCCGTGGTGTTGTACCAGAGGAAGAACGGCGTGCCAGCTTTGTGCTGGTCTTCCATGAAGCGAAGCGCTCGCTCGGTCACCTCGTCGTCGATGGTCTCCATGCGCTTCCTCGTCAGCGGCCCGGTATCCACGACGGTCTGCCCGCCCTTGCCGTCGGCCTTGCAATGCAACACGCCGCGCGGCCCGAACTTCTGCTTGAAGGCGGGGTTCTTCGGGTAGTCCGGGTCCTCCGGCTCTTCCTCGGCATTCAGGTGGTACAGGTTGCCGAAGAACTCGTCGAAGCCATGCATCGTCGGCAGGTGCTCGTCGCGGTCGCCGAAGTGGTTCTTGCCGAACTGGCCGGTGGCGTAACCATGTGGCTTGAGCAGCTCGGCAATGGTCGGGTCATCCGCGTGCAGGCCGTTGGGGGCGCCGGGCATGCCCACCTTGGTCAGCCCGGTGCGGATCGGGTTCTGACCGGTAATGAATGCAGCGCGCCCGGCGGTGCAGCTCTGCTGCGCGTAGTAGTCGGTGAAGGCCACGCCTTCGTTGGCCACGCGGTCGATGTTGGGCGTGCGGTAGCCCATCTGGCCGCGACTGTTGTAGCTGATGTTCCACCAGCCCACGTCGTCGCCCCAGAGGATCAGAATGTTCGGCTTCTTCGCTGCCATGCTCTCGTCCTTTCAGTGCTGACAAAAAACTCCGGATCGTCTGCGGGCAACCCGGTTCCAAGAAAACTTGCTCTCACTGCGGCGTCTCCGGCCCTCCTCGAGACGCGGCGCGCTCGACCCTGCTGAAGGGCGAGGCCGGCGCCTTGTCGCCGTGGCAGAAGCGGAACTTCTTGCCGCTGCCGCAGGGGCACGGTCGGTAGGGCCCGCCTTTGGCATCTTCCGCGGCGACGGCGGCCATCACGTCGGCCGGCGCGCGGCTTTGCCGCAGCAGCTGCACCATGGTGTGGAAGGTCGGCCCGGTGTGGGTGAAGAACAGCTCCAGCCCGGCGCAGAGGTAGTTCTGCCCCGGCTCGCCGTCCTTGCTCAGCGCGAAGCGGTCCTTCGGGCAGCCGCCGTTGCACCAGTTGAGCACCTTGCAGTTGCGGCACTGCGCAGTGAGCGTGTCGCGCTTGTCCTGGCCGAACCTGCGCTGCTCGGGCGAGGCCACCAGCTCGATCATGTGCGTGCGGTGGATGTTGCCGAGCTTGTACTTCGGCTCGACGAAGTGATCGCACGAATAGAGGTCGCCGTTGTGCTCGAGCGCCGGGCCGTAGCCGCAGGTGGGCGCGTGGATGCACAGCAGGTGGCGGCCGAAGAAGGCCTCGAGCGTGACGTCGAACAACTGCACGTAGACCTGGCCCACGTCACGGCGCACCCATTCCTCGAAGATATCGATCAGGAAGCGGCCGTACTGCTCGGCACCCACCGTGCGCTCGGTCACCAGGTTGCCGGTCTGGGTGTACAGCAGCCGCTTGCTTCCGGGCTGCTCGCTCCAGCCGCGGTTGGCGATCTGGATGGTCTGCTCGGTGGCGCGCTCGATGATCGGGATGAACTGCACCCACTTCGCGCCGAGTTCGTCGCGGAAGAAGCGGTACACCGTGCGGCCGTGCTGCTGGTTTGCGGCGTTCACCGTGCACAGGATGTTGAAGTCCACGCCGTGCTGGCGCAGCAGGCGCCAGCCGCGCATCACCAGGTCGAATGTGCCATGGCCGCGGCGGTCGCGGCGGTAGGTGTCGTGCAGCTCGCGCGGGCCGTCGACGCTCAGGCCCACCAGGAAGCCGTGCTGCTTGAAGAACAGGCACCAATCGTCGTCGAGCAGCAGTCCGTTGGTCTGGAAGGTGTGCTGCACCGTCTGGCCGGGATGGCGGTGCTTGTCGACCAGCTCCACCGCGCGCTGGAAGAACTCCAGCTTCATCAACGTCGGCTCGCCGCCCTGCCAGGCCACCGTGACCTGCGGCGTGCGGTGCGACTCGAGCAGCTGGCGGATATAGGCCTCCAGCGTGGCCTCGGACATGCGGTGCTGGTCGTTCGGGTACAGCGACTCCTTCGACAGGAAGAAGCAGTACGTGCAGTCGATGTTGCAGGTCGAGCCGCTGGGCTTGGCCAGCAGGTGGAAGCCGGGCGGCGCGGTGGCCGGCAGCGGCGACGGCATCACGGGGGTGCCGGTGGCGGCAGTCATGGTGGAGTTCGGTGGCATGTCAGCCCTTGATCGGCGCGGTGTCGGCGCCGGACGGCGCCAGCCATTGGTTCGCCGCCGCCACGGCTTGGTTCAACGCTTCGCCGATCTGCGGCGTGGCCACGAAGACGTTGTCGGCGCCGATCAGGCCGAGCACCCCGGTCTTGGCCAGCTGGTCGCGCAACTGCGGGTCGACGCCGACCAGCATCAGCTTGCCCTGCCGAGCGTGCAGGGCCTGTGCATAACGCTGCAGCACGGTGACGAAGGTGCTGCCGATCTCGCCCTTGCCGCGCAGGTTGACGGCCACCACCGCGCGCTCGGCATCGCCCACGGCCGGCAGCATCTCCTCGATGCTCTTGGCCGCGGCGAAGAACAGGCTGCCGTAGATGTGCAGCACGGTCAGCTGCCCGCTGGGCAGGCGTGGCGGCGGCGGTTGCTCGATCGGGAAGCCGTGCGCCTGCAGCACCCACTGGGTGACCACGACCTTGTTCGACTGGCGCACGGTGTTGAGCAGGATGCTCAGGCCCACGCCGAACAGCACCGCAAACTGCAGCGGCATGGCCAGCGTGGCGGCGAAGGTCACGCCCATCACCCAGCGCGAGATGCGACCGGTGTTCCAGGCCATCACCGCCTGCTGCACGCGCAGGCTCTGGAAGCCGGCCACGATCAGCAGCGCAGCCAGCGCGGGCATCGGCACGCGCTCGACCAGCGGCGCGATCAGCAGCACGATCAGCGCCACGAACAGGCCCACCAAAATGTTCGCCCAGCGCGAGCGAGCCCCCGCACTGACCATCAGCACCGTGCCCGACACCGAGCCGCCGGCCGGGATGCCGCCGACGAAGCTGGTCGCCATGTTGGCGGCACCCTGGCCGAGAAAGTCGCGCGACACCTCGGGGTAGCGGCCATCGGGATTGGGCGTGCCCTGGCTGACGCCGGCCCCCTGCACCAAGCCGATGATGGCGATGGCCATTGCCGGCAACCACAGCGACAGCACCAGCGACAGCTGCGGCAGCACCAGTTGCGGCAGTTCGCGCGGGATGGCCGAGATGCTGCCGACCGTGGGCACGGCCGCAAACTGGGCGGCGGTGGACAGGACAGGCAGCGTCAGCAACACCAGCAGCGCGGTGGCCACGGCAATGGCGATGATGAAGGCGAAGCGCTGCAAGATCTTGTGCCACAGCAAAGCGACGATCAGCGCCAGCGTGAACACGCCGATGGCCGTGACCTGCGGGTTGACCTGGCCGATGCGCAGCAGCAAGTCCAGCCCCTGGGCCACGCGGTTGGAGAAGCTGCTCTGATAGCCCGTCAGGTCGCTCAACTGGCCCAGGATGATGAGCACGGCCACGCCGTTGAGGAACCCGGTCATCACCGAGTGGGAGACAAAGCGGATCAGGAAGCCGAGTTTGAACAGGCCGGCCAGGAACTGGATCACGCCGACCAGCAGCACCAGCACCACCAGCGCCTCGGCACGCTGGCCGGGCGGATATTCCAGCATCACGGCGCCGGCGGCCACGGCCAGCGCGCCGGTGGTCGACACGTTCATGAAGACCGAGCTGCTGAAGATGGCGCCGATGGGCACCGCCACCATCAAGGTATAGATGCCGAGCAGCGGGTTGACCATGACCAGCAGCGCGTGGCCCATGGCCTGCGGCACGTTGACCACCGCGAAGGTCAGCGCCGCTACGGCATCGGACAGCAGATGGCTGCGCTCGGGCTTCAGGTGCCGGGCCTTCGAGCGAAACTGCTCCATGCGCGTCGGGGTCGTCATTGCTGCGAGCTTACGCGCCCCGATCACGGCATGTGGCCGGGTGAGCCTGGGCCCAGCCGCCGGCGCGCGATGCGCGTCACCAGGCCGCGCAGCACCAGGTAGGGCAGCACGCCGAGCAGCAACGCGATGATCAGCGCCTCGACCGGACGGAAGGTCTTGAACTCGATGAGCTGGTAGGCCGTGTCCATCGCCAGGCCGAGCAGCACGATGCGCGAGGTGGCGATCAGCGCCTCGTCCAGCCGCGCGCGGCGCTGCGACGGATCGGTGAGCACGCTGCGCAGGAAGGGCGCCCGCCCCGTGCGCGCGTCTTGCAGGCCATCGCGCAGCGCAGCCATCGACGCCATGGCAGGCTGAAGCACGAAGCGAAAAATGAAGGGTCCGCCCGGACGGTCGAGCAGGCTGTGCCAGATGCGCACGAGAACCTCGCTCGAGACGCCGTACATCACCAGGCCGACGACCACCGACGCAACGGACAGGGCAAGCACCAGTCGCGCCAGAGCGATCTGGTTCTTCGTGGGTGTTCGGGTCATCGCGTGGCGAGCGGGCAGGGCCGCCTCATCCAGCCAGGCCGGCGCGGCGCCGGCGGCGCAGCCACCAGCCCAGCAGCAGCGGTCCGCCCAGCAGGATCAGCCCCGCCGGCAGCAGCACGAACAACAGCTGGCGCACCAGCACCTGCCAGTTGTTGAGCAGCAGCTGGCGCAGCGGGTTGTAGCCGGCCTCGGGCAGCACCACGCCGGCACGCTCGCGGTAGGCCTCGACTTCGGCCAGCATCTTCTTCAGCCGCTCGGGCTCCAGCGCCGACAGGTCCTTTGACTCGGTCGGGTCGTTGCGCAGGTTGATCAGCCGCCAGCTGCCGTCGCCGTAGGGCGGGCCGTTGCGCGTGAGCTTGTAGTCGCCCATGAAGATGGCCTCGCCGCCGCTGCCCTCGAAGCCGATGGCGTCGTCGGGCCCGTGCACGCGCTCGGCCTGGCCGGTCATCAGCGGCAGCAGGCTCCTGCCGGTGGGCCGCAGCAGCGGCTTGCCGTGGTACTCGTCGCCGGGCAGCGGGATGCCGGCGATGTCCAGCACGGTGGGCAGGAAGTCGGTGACGTAGGCGAAGGCGTCGGTCGTGCCGCCGGCCGGCACGCGGCCGGGAAAGTTGACGATGAAGGGCACGCGCATGCCGCCTTCGGCCGAGGTGCCCTTGAACAGCGCAAAGGGCGTGTTCGAGACTTCCGCCCAGTCCTGCCCGTAGTGCACGTAGCTGCCCTTGCCCCCCATGCGGTCGATGCCCAGCGCGAAGTTGGTGCGGTACCACAGCCGCATCGGCAGGTTCAGCTGAGACAGGTCGTAGGCATCGGCGCCGTTGTCCGACATGACGATGAACACCGTGTTGTCCAGTTCGCCGGTGCTGCGCAGGTGCTCGCGCAGCCGGCCGATCTGCTGGTCGGCATCGTCCAGCATGGCTGCGAACACGGCCATCTTCTTGGCGGCCGCCAGGCGCTCCTCGGCGCTGAGCCGGGTCCATTCGCGCTCCGGCGCCACGCGCGGCAGTTCCAGCCCCGGCGGCACCAGGCCGGTCTCGACCTGGCGCGCATAGCGCTCGGCGCGGACCTTCTCCCAGCCCACGTTATAGAGCTTCAGGTACTTGTCGATCAGCGCCTGCGGCGCCTGCAGCGGCGAGTGCACCGCCTGGAAGCTGAGCATGGCCATGAAGGGCTTGCCGGCCGAGCGGCCCTCGTCGATGAACTGGATCAGCTTGTCGACATAGTGCTTGCTGGAGAAGAAGTCGGCCGGCAGGTCGGCGCGCTTGCCGTCCTCCCACCACACGGCTTCCAGGTTGAAGGGCGCATAGACCTTGGCCTCGAAGTTGTCGGCGCCGGTCTGCTCCAGCGACATGTAGCGGTCCCAGCCGCGCGCGCCGGGGCCGCGCTCGACGCCGTCGCCGATGTTCCACTTGCCGGAGTAGTAGGTGGCGTAGCCGCCGTCGCGCATCAGCTGGCCGAGGCTGTGCACGCGGTCGCTGAGATAGCCCTCGTAGCCCGGCTTGCCCTTCTGGTTGTCGGCGATGACCACGCTCAGCGTGCCGGCGCCGGCGCGGTGGTGGTCCACGCCCGACTGCAGCATCACGCGCGTCGCTTCGCAGGTGGAGGCGGTGTGGAAGTTGCTGAAGCGCAGGCCCTCCTTCGCCAGGCTGTCGATGTTGGGCGTGGCGATCTCGCTGCCGTAGGCGCCGAAGTCGCTGAAACCGGCGTCGTCAATCAGCACGAAGACGATGTTCGGCCGCTGGCCGGCCGCGGCCTGGGCCGGCGCCTCGGCGCTGAACAGGCCGACCAGGCCCACCAGGGCCAGCAGCGCAGCCATGGGCCTGCGCGACGAGACGAGCGACCGGAGGTTCATCATCGAGGTTCCTTTGCCAGTTCGGTGGCCTGGGATGGGGGCAGGAGACGGCTCAAGAGCTCGCGCGCGGCGCGAGCGTCCAGATAGCGCGGTACGCCGTAGGTGCCATGGGCTTCGGCGAAGGCGCTTTCGACGATGCGGCCGAAGTCCGCCTCGCGCAGCGGCGCCACGCTGGACGGAATCGACAGCGCCGCATTGAGCTGGCGCACCCGGCCCACGAAGGCCGCGGCCAGCGCGTCGTCGTCTTGCCCGGCGCCGGGCAGCTGCACCAGGCGCGCCAGCTGCGCCAGGCGCCGGCTGCACCTGGGCCGCGAGAAGTCGAGCACGTAGGGCAGCACGATCGCATTGGCCAGGCCGTGCGGCAGGTGGTACAGCGCGCCGAGCTGGTGCGCGATGGCATGCACATAGCCCACGCCGGCGCGGGTGAAGGCCATGCCCGCGAGGTAGGAGCCGAGCAGCATCGCCTCGCGGGCAGCCATGTCGACGCCTTCGCGGTAGGCCCGCTCCAGGTTGCCGAGGATGAGCCGCGTCGCCGCCACCGCCCACTGTTCGGTCTGCGCGTAGGCCATCGCGGACACGTAGGCCTCGACGGCATGCGTCAGCGCGTCCATGCCGGTGGCGGCCGTCACGCCGGGTGGCAGGCCCAGTGTGAGCCTCGGGTCGAGGGCCACCGCTTCGGGCAGCAGCTTGGGGTCGATAAGGGACAGCTTCACGCCGCGCTGCTCATCCGAGACCACCGCTGCCATCGTCACTTCCGATCCGGTGCCGGCCGTCGTCGGCACGGCATAGAAGGGCAGCCCGCGCCGACGCGGCAACGCATAGAGCCACAGGCCGGCCAACTGCCGCGGGTGACAGCGGTTGGCATGGCTGTGATTGATGGCCTTGGCGCAGTCGATGGGCGAGCCCCCGCCGACCGCGAGAACGGCCTCCGCCCGCGATTTCTCCAGGCGCTCGACGCCGGCCAACACGAGGTCGAAGCCCGGGTCGGGTTCGACCTCGCTGAAGATCTCGACCTCGACGCCGGCCGAGCGCAGCGCCTGCAACATGCGGTCCGCAAGCCCCAGCGACATCAGCCCCGGGTCGGTGACCAGCAGGATGCGTCGCATGCCCGAGCCCGCGATCATCTGGCACAACGAGAGCGACGAATCCGCGCCCACGAAGCTGAGCGGGGTGGGGATGTTCAGCCGCGGCAGCAGCGCCGCACTGGCGGCCACGCGCAGCCGGCTGATCGGGTAGTTCATGCCCATTCGTTCTGGTGCTTCGCCCTGCGGCTCATCGCGTCAGGAATGCCAGCAGGCGATCGGCCAGCTTGCCGTAGGGCGGTGACAGCAGCTTCATGCTCGACCAGCGCGCCTGGTGGAACACCGGCCGCAGCTTCGAGAAGGTCAGGAAACCTTCGTAGCCGTGGTAATGGCCCATGCCGGATTCGCCCACGCCGCCGAAGGGCAGGTCATCCTGACCGACGTGCAGCACGGCGTCGTTGACCGACACGCCCCCGGACATGACCCTCGAGATGAGCTGGCTCACGCGGTCCTTGCGGAGGCTGAAGGGGTACAGCGCCAGCGGCCTGGGGCCGGCATTGATGCGTTCGATGACCTCGCCCAGGTCCCTGTAACCGACCAAGGGCAGGATCGGCCCGAAGATCTCCTCGCGCATCAGGGCCGTGTCGGCAGGTGCGCCGAGCACGATGTGCGGCGCGATGCGGTGTCGTGCGTCGTCGAAGGCCGCACCGGGCAGCAGGCAGATGACCTGCGCGCCGCGGGCGCGGGCCTCGTCCAGGGCCTGCACTAGCCGGTCGTAGGCAGCGCGGTTGATGATGCTGGTGTAGTCGGGTGAGTCGAGCGTGCCGTAGCGACGCTGTACGACGCCGTGCGCCAGATCAACGAACGCCGCGATCCTGCCCTCGGGGATATAAGCGTGGTCGACGGTGGTGCAGATCTGGCCGGCACTCGAGAACTTGGCGAACAGGATGCGCTCCGTGGCCACCTCGAGTTCGAAGTCGTCGCAGACCACGGCCGGCGCCTTGCCGCCGAGTTCCAGCGTCACCGGGCACAGGTTCCGGGCTGCGGCGGCCATGACGGCCCGCCCGGTCTGGCCCGAGCCGGTGAAGATCAGGTGGTCGAACGGCAGCTTGGAGAATTGCAGCCCGACACTGCCCGTCTCGTCGAAGAACTGCAGCTTCTCGGGCGGAAAGTAGTTGGGCACACGTTCGATCAGCAGTGCGGCCAGGTGACGTGAGTTCTCGCTCATCTTCACCATCGCCCGGTTGCCGGCGGCGAAGATGTTGGCCAGCGGCACCATGCTCAGCAGCAGCGGAAAGTTCCAGGGCACGATCACGCCGACCACGCCGAGGGGTTGAGGGATGACCTCGTTGCGCGCGAAACCGAAGGTCAGGCGCTCGATGTGGCGCCGCTGCGGTCGCATCCAGCGTGGCAGATGCCGACGGCATTGCCGGATCGCCGCCAGGAACGGGGTCAGCTCCAGCAGCAGCGTCTCGTGCGTGGAGCGGTGGCCGAAATCGGCCGAGATGGCCGCGACGATGTCCTGGCGGTTGTCCTGCACGAAGCGCGCCAGCTGCTCCAGGTCGGCGCGGCGCTCGTCCACGCTGGGTTCGGGCTGCGCGAGATAGGCCTTTCGCTGGCGCTGCAGGCTGCTTCTCAGCGCAGCCGCAGCGGGATGCTCTTGGCTGGACGGGTCGGCTTGCACCTGCACCTCCTTGACAACCCGCGAATGTGCGGGCGACGACGGCTTGTGTCCATCGCAAAGAGTGCATCATCCACATGCAAACGGCGCAATCGACGCTGCGGGAGCCTGTGTGGACATCAAACGACTGACGCATTTCATCGCCCTGGCCGAAGAGGGCCGCTTCGCGGCTGCGGCCAAGCGCGTGCACCTGAGCCAGGCCGCCTTCAGCCGCAGCATCCAGGCGCTGGAGTCACGCCTGGGGTTGCAATTGTTCGACCGCACTCCCCGTGGCGTCGACCTGACGGCCGCCGGCCAGACCGTGCTGCAGCGCGCGCGCAGCCTGGTCTTCGACAGTGACTGCCTGATCCGGGACGTCGAGCTGCTGAAGCTGGGCGATGCCGGCGAGCTCGTCATCGGCGCCGCGCCGGTGCCGGCCGCGACGCTGCTGCCCGGCCTGCTGACGCGGCTGCGCCAGGAGCGGCCGAAGCTGGTGGTGCGGCTTCGGTTCGGTGGTTTTCTGCAGCTGATGGAGCAGCTGGAGGCGCAGGCGCTGGATTTCTGCATCGGCGATCCGAGGCTGCTCGCGCCAGGCGATCATCTCGCCATGGCACCGCTGCAGAAGATCTACGGCAGCCTGTGCGGTCGCCGCGGCCATCCGCTGGCAAACGCCCCGATGCTTGAGCCGCACGCATTGCGGCGCTATGGCATCGGCGCGATCTCGATGACGAGCCACCTGCTCAAGCCGATTGCCGTCAGCCTGGGCTTTGCCTCGGTCCGCAGCTTTCCGCTGGCCCTGGAATGCGACGACCTCGGGCTGCTGACCCAGGTGGTGGCAAACACCGATCTGATCGGGCTGCTGCCCGATAACGCGGCCCAACAGGACCCGAAGCGCCTGCAACAGTTGCCCTGGCCCGGCTCGCGCGTGCAGTTCGCGGACATGCACGCGGTGTGGCTGGCGGGCCGCACGCTGTCGCCGGCGGCGCGGCTGGCGATCGATCTGGCACAGGCCTCAGGCAGCCGCGCAGCCTGATGGGTAGCAACGCGGCGTGGTTCAGCGGCCCTCTTCGGCCAAGGCGATGTGGTGCGTGAGTCGCTTGATGTTCACGTCGACCCCCTATGGCGCCCATTGCACAAGACGCATAGTAGAGATGCATTCTTTGCGATAGACACAACCGTGGGCGGGTTGGACATTTGCAGGGTTTAGCTACAACGGCCTTGCCTGGCGTCGGCGGGCGAATCGGCAGTCCTGTTCCGCTGCTGGCCGGCTTCGCGCAGGTGGGCTCACTCAAGGAGTTCACTGCATGATCACATTGCGTAAGGCTCAGGAACGCGGCCACGCCGACCACGGCTGGCTGGACAGCTGGCACAGTTTTTCGTTCGCCGACTACCACGACCCTCGCCATATGGGCGTGGGCAACCTACGTGTCATCAACGAGGACCGCATTGCGCCGGGCACCGGCTTCGGCACGCACGGGCACCGCGACATGGAGATCATTAGCTACGTGCTCGACGGAGCGCTGGCTCACAAGGACAGCATGGGCAACGAGGCCATCATCGTTCCTGGCGAGGTCCAGCGCATGAGCGCCGGCACCGGGGTGCGCCACAGCGAGCACAACCACGCGGCCAACCAGACCACGCATTTCCTGCAAATCTGGATCCTGCCCGACCAGGTCGGCGGTGCGCCGGGCTACGAGCAGAAGACCTTCGAACCCGAGCTCAAGCGCGGCAAGCTGGCGCTGGTGGCTTCGTCCGACGGCGCCCAAGGGTCGTTGAGCATGCGCGCGGATGCCAGACTGTATGCGGGCCTGTTCGACGGTGCCGAGTCGCTGAACAAGGCCATCGATCCAGCCCGGCCGCACTACGTGCACCTCGTGCGCGGCGCCTTGAAGGTGAACGGCCAACTGCTGCACGCCGGCGATGCGGTGACGCTGAAAGGCGCGAGCGCTCTGCACCTCAGCGAGGGGCGTCAGGCCGAGGTGCTGGTCTTCGACCTGGCGCCATGAACCACTCACCCCAACATGCCTGGGTCGGCGCTGCCGCGCGGCCGGCGCCGTCGCCCGCGGTGCCAGCGCCCGACGACAAGGCCGCACTGGGCATGCAGCATGATCGGGTATCGACGTGAGTCGAGGCGTCGGGTGGACCTTCTCCGAGTGGCAGTTCCTGTCGCTGACGCTGCTGATCTGCGCGTATCTGCTGGCCGAGCCGGCGATAGTGGGAAAGTGGCAAGTCCAGATGTTGCTCGAGGTACTGCTGCTGGTCACGGTGATGGTGACGATGTCGGCCAACCCGGGGTGGGGCAGGTTGCGGCGCGCGCTGGTGGTGCTGTGGCTGATGTCCGTTGCAGGCACCCTCCTGTCGGTCTTCTCGGCACGGCTCGACTTGAGGCAGTGGTATCGGACGGTCGAGTTGCTGACGTCGGTGCCCGTGCTTGCCGTGTTGGTAACCGGCATGCTCGCTTTCGTGCAGCGCGGGCGCAGGCTGACCATCGACAGCATCTTCGCCACCGTGGCCGCATACCTGCTGCTGGCGCTGCTGTTTGCGCAAATCTATCTGTGCCTGATCACCTGGGACCCCGGCAGTTTTCTTCTCCCCTCCGATGCCGTCGAGTTCCAGGCCCATCTGCTGCAGTCCGACATGGCGTACTTCAGCCTGGTCACGCTTGCCTCGGTGGGTTATGGCGACATCCTTCCCGCCACGTACACAGCGCGAATGCTTGCCATGTTCCAGGCGGTCACTGGGCAGTTCTACGTCGCGGTGGTGGTCGCGCTGTTCGTCGGCATGTACTCGTCGCAGCCGCGGGAGCGACGCCAGGACGACGATTCCGGGAAATCCAGTGCGGCCTCGGTTCGAGTCGTTGCTCGTGGCTGAAATCAAGAGCCCGGAGAAAGCTGAGATGCACGCTGCTCAGCAAGCCAACTGCTGCACCAGTCGCCTTGCACGTCACGGCGGACCGGAACCCGCCCACTGCACCACCCTACGCCGCACGTGGGGACCCGTCGCGGCGGTCCCTGAAATACCGACCGGCACGGAGCCGGCGGCCTTGATTGCGCGTGCTTTACGCCGCTACCACCCCACCCCGAAAGGAGCAGATCATGTCCAACAAGTACCTCGAAGTGCTGACGCCGCACAACTGCCAGCTCATCTTTATCGACCAGCAGCCGCAGATGGCCTTTGGCGTGCAGTCGATCGACCGTCAGGTGCTGAAGAACAACGTCGTCGGCCTGGCCAAGGCGGCCAAGGTGTTCGACATCCCGACCATCATCACCACGGTGGAGACTGAAACCTTTTCCGGCCATACCTATCCGGAGCTGCTGGCTGTATTCCCGCAGCACAAACTGCACGAGCGCACCTCGATGAACTCTTGGGACGACCAGAACGTGCGCGACTCGCTGGCCGCCAACGGCCGCAAGAAGGTGGTGGTGTCGGGGTTGTGGACCGAGGTCTGCAACCTGAGCTTCGCGCTGTGCGCGGCCGGCGAAGGCGGCTACGAGATCTACATGGTGGCCGACGCCTCGGGCGGCACCTCGGTCGAGGCGCACGAGTACGCGATGGACCGCATGGTGCAGGCCGGCATCGTGCCGGTGACCTGGCAGCAGGTGCTGCTGGAATGGCAGCGCGACTGGGCACGCCGAGACACCTACGATGCGGTGATGGACATCGTGCGCGAGCATTCCGGCGCCTACGGCATGGGCGTGGACTATGCCTACACCATGGTGCACAAGGCAGCCGAGCGCGTGCAGCACGGCGATCGCATCGGGCCCAAGCCGGCGCAGTAATCAGCATCGATCCCGGAGCATGCCGGGGCCTTGCCGGCACGCACGACGCAGGAGCAATGCACCATGTCAGATCCCCAAGCCGACGCCGTCTTCCACAACGGCCGCATCACCACGCTCGAACGCAGCCGGCCGGTGGCCAGCGCGGTGGCCATCCGCAACGGTCGCTTCGTGGCGGTGGGCGACGACGCCGAGGTGCTGGCGCTGGCGGGCCCGGCCACGCGACGCGTTGACCTGCGGCGCCGCAGCGTGCTCCCGGGGTTGTTCGACAACCACACTCACGTAGTGCGCGGCGGCCTGAACTACAACCTGGAGCTGCGCTGGGACGGCGTGCGCTCGCTCGCCGATGCGATGGAGATGCTGCGCCGGCAGGTGGCCGTGACGCCGGCGCCGCAGTGGGTGCGCGTGGTCGGCGGCTTCACCGAACACCAGTTTGCCGAGAAGCGCCTGCCCACGCTGCAGGAGATCAACGCCATCGCGCCCGACACGCCGGTGTTCCTGCTGCACCTTTACGACCGCGCGCTGCTCAACGCCGCGGCGCTGCGCGCAGTGGGCTACACCCGGGACACGCCGGCGCCGCCGGGCGGCGAGATCGAGCGCGATGCGGCCGGCAACCCCACCGGGCTGCTGCTGGCCAAACCCAATGCCACCATCCTGTATGCGACGCTGGCCAAGGGGCCGAAGCTGCCGCTGGACTATCAGGTCAACTCCACGCGCCACTTCATGCGCGAGCTCAACCGTCTGGGCGTCACCGGCGTGATCGACGCCGGCGGCGGCTTCCAGAACTATCCCGAGGACTACGAGGTGATCCAGCAGCTGGCAGACGCCGGCCAGATCACCGTGCGGCTGGCCTACAACCTGTTCACGCAGAAGCCGAAGCAGGAGAAGGAGGATTTCCTGCGCTGGACCGCATCGGTCAAGTACAAGCAGGGCGACGACTACTTTCGCCACAACGGCGCCGGCGAGATGCTGGTGTATTCGGCAGCCGACTTCGAGGACTTCCGCGTCGCGCGTCCGGACATGCCGCCGCAGATGGAGGCCGAGCTCGAGGAGGTGGTGCGTGTGCTGGTACAGAACCGCTGGCCCTGGCGGCTGCATGCCACCTACGAGGAGACGATCACGCGCGCGCTGGACGTGTTCGAGAAGGTGCACCGCGACACGCCGCTCACCGGCATCCACTGGTTCTTCGACCATGCCGAGACCATCTCCGAGCGATCGATCGACCGCGTCGCCGCGCTCGGTGGCGGCATCGCGGTGCAGCACCGCATGATGTTCCAGGGCGAGGACTTCGTCGCGCGCTATGGCGCACGTGCGGCCGAAGCCACGCCGCCGGTCAAGCGCATGCTGGACAAAGGCGTCAAGGCCTCGGCCGGCACCGATGCCACGCGCGTGGCCTCGTACAACCCTTGGGTGTCGCTGGCCTGGCTGGTCACCGGCAAGACCCTGGGCGGCCTGAACCTCTACCCGCAGCGCCACCTGCTAGACCGCGAAACCGCGCTGCGCATGTGGACCGAGAACGTGGCCTGGTTCTCTAACGAGGAGGGCCTTCGCGGGCGCATCCAGGCCGGCCAGCTGGCCGACTTCATCGTGCCGAGCAGCGACTACTTCGCCGTGCCCGAAGATCACATCGCCTTCCTCACCTCGGACCTGACGGTGGTCGGCGGGCGTGTGGTGTATGGCGCGGGTGACTTCGCTGCGCTGGACGACAACCCGCTGCCGCCGGCGATGCCCGACTGGTCGCCGACGCGCACGTTCAAGGGTTATGCCGCCTGGGGCGACCCCGAGGGTACGGGTCGCAACTCGCAGCATCCGGCGCGCTATCGGAGCCTCGCCGGCTGCGGCTGCGGCAACGGCTGCGATCTGCATGGCCACCGGCACGCCTCGGCCTGGGCCTCCGCGGTGCCCGCATCCGACCTGCGCAGCTTCTTCGGCGCGCTGGGCTGCTCGTGCTGGATGGCTTGATGAACGCGATCAACCCTTCATTGGCGGGCGCTGATCCGGCCCCCGGCCTCTGGACGCGGTGCCGCGCGCCGGTGCTGCTCACCGTGGTCGGCGGCGCCATCGACACCATCGGCTTCATCGCGCTGCTGGGCTTCTTCACCGCGCATGTCACCGGCAACCTGGTGCTGGCCGGCAGCGCCTTCGTCAAGGGCGGCGCGGGCCTGTGGATCAAGCTCGGTGCGATCCCGCTGTTCATCGTCACGGTGATGTGCACCAAGATGTGGATCGACCGCTGCAGCCAGACGCACAAGACGCTGGGCTGGATGTTCGTGGTCGAAGCGCTGTTCCTGGCGGCGTTCATGGCCGCAGGGCTGTATTTCGACCCGTTCAAGGACCCCGGCGGCGCCGAGCTGGCACTCACCGGCGGCCTGGGCCTGATGGCGCTGGCGATCCGCAACACGGCGAGCAAGACGCTGATCAAGCATGTCAGCCCGAGCACGATGATGACCGGCAACACTACCCAGCTCGGCATCGACCTGTCGAACTGGCTGCGCGCGCCCGGCCGCGAGCACCGCCAGGCCTTGCTGAAGAGCGGCAGCGTGGTCGGCGGTTTCGTGTTCGGCGCTTTCGTCGGCGCGGTGGCCTACATGCACGTCGGCTTCTGGAGTGTGCTGCCCTTCGTGCTGGCCGTGCTGTACCTGGCCAGCGTGTCCTTCCGCAAGCAGTTCATCTAGTCCGCTGCCGCCGGACATGAACAAGAGCCGGCTCGAATCCTTCAGCGACGGCGTCATTGGCGTGAGCCTGACGCTGATGCTCTATCAGCTCGGCGTGCCGGCCGACTTCACCCTGAGCGGGCTGTGGCAGGAGGCCGATACCTTTTTCGGCTACGTGCTCAGCTTCGTCTACGTCGGCATCTACTGGAGCAACCACCATCACATGTTCCAGCTGGTGGGGGGCATCAACGGCAGAATCATGTGGGCCAACCTGCACTTGCTGTTCTGGCTGACGATGATTCCGCTGACCACCACCTGGGCCGGAAAGTCGGGCTTCCTGGCCTTGCCGACAGCGCTGTATGCCTTCGTGCTGTTCATGTGCGCCGTTGCGTACTGGGTGCTCGAGCGCATCGTCGTGGCGTCGGAGGGAGCCGACTCGCCACTCGCACGCACAATCGGCCGGGATCTGAAGCGCAAGGTCTCGCTGCCCGTCTACGCGCTGGCGATCGCCTGCAGCTTCTACAGCACGATGCTGGCGTTCGCGATCCTCACGGCGATGGCGGCGCTGTGGTTCGTGCCCGACGCGAAGATCGAACGGCGCGTCCTGGGACAGCATGCCGACTAGCCCTAGACCCCGCGGACGGGAGCCTTCGCGATGAGCGGTTGGATGCTGGCGGCCGGGTGGGGCGGCCTGGCCGGTTCGGCCTTGCTGCTGGGCGCCTCGATCGGCTGGTGGGTGCCGATCGGCCCGCGCGCGGTGGCGGCGGTCACGGCCTTCGGCAGCGGCGTGTTGATCTCGGCACTGAGCTTCGAGCTGATGGACGAGGCCCATGCGCAGGGCGGTTTGCTATCGACCTGGCTCGGCTTTCTCGCCGGCGCGGTGGCCTACACCGTCGCCAACGCCTGGCTGGCGCGGCGCGGCGCCCGTCATCGCAAGCGCTCGGGGCCGCAGATGCGCGACGACTCCGCGAGTGCCGGCGGCGGCATGGCGATCGCCATCGGCGCGCTGCACGATGGCGTGCCCGAGTCGACGGTGATCGGCCTCGGCCTGCTGCAGGGCGGTGCAGTTGGCACGGTGATGGTGGCCGCCGTGTTCCTGTCGAACGTGCCCGAAGGCTTGTCCAGCGCGATCGGCATGAAGCGCGCCGGCCGCGGCGCGGGCTACGTGTTCGGCATCTGGGCGGCGATCGCGCTGGCCAGCGCGGCGGCAGCGGCGCTCGGGTTCGTGATCTTCGACGCGGCCAGCCCGCACGCCGTTGCGCTGACCACCGCCTTCGCCGCCGGTGCGGTCCTGGCGATGCTGGTCGACACGATGATTCCCGAGGCCTACGCGGTGGCGCACGACGCCGCCGGACTGATCACCGTGGCCGGCTTTCTGGTCGGCTTTGCGTTGAGCAAGGGGGTCGGCGCCTAGCGGGAAGTCGGGTCGCGGCCTGGATCGGCCCGGCGGCGCCGGCGCTCGTGCAACTCAATCGCCGTCGAGGAAAGCCTCGAGCGCGCGCCAACGCCTCCGGCTGGTCGTGGTGCAGCATGTGGCCGGCCGGCTCCAGCTTCAGCCGCTGCACGCGCGGCACCGAGGCCAGCCGCTACTCGAACTGCACGCGCATGTAGCGCCCGCCGTACCAGCCTTCGAATTCCTTGCCTTCGCCTTCCACCCACAACAGCGGCGCGGCGATACGCCCCCTAACGGCGATCACGTCCTCGGCGCGCGTCAGCACCGGGTTGAAGATCTTGTACGCGGCATCGCCCAGGATGTGCCAGCGGCCGTTGTCGCCGCGCTTGGACCAGTGCGCCGCCAGCCACGCGGCCTTGTCCGCGCTCAGCCCCGGTTCGTCTTCATCAGTTGATGCGCCAAGCCGTCCAGGATGTCGTGGCTGCGCATGCGCCGCGGCTGCTTCAGCTCGTCCAGAAACTGCGCCAGGCGCTTCGGTGCCTGCTCGGCGCACGCGTCGGGCACTCCGTAGCGTTCCATGTTGATCAGCCGGCGCACGCGCACCGGGCGCTCGCCGGCGTAGCTAATCACAAGCCCGTCTTCTGAGCTTCGCCGAACCAGTCCTACGCTCTTGGATCGACCTCGTTCCGGCTTCGCCTCCGCGAAGCAGCCATTCATGGCTACCTGGGGTCCGTCATAGCCGTAACCGGTCAACGGCAGTTTCCATGCATCTCACTATTCGCGCCGACGATGAGCACCACGCTCAACACCAGATCGATGGCACTGTCAAACGCGCTCCTCAATGAACAAGCACGGTGCCACGACGTACCGAGCAAGGTGTCAGGTCATGAACTATGCCGTCTAAGGGACGGTGCCAAGCTGCCAGATCAGCAACCGGCCAAGGCTGTAGATCGCAGCGCTCGGCGGTCACGCCTTGAAGATCGCCGCGAGGTCGACTTCCTCCCGGTCGCCCACCATCTTCATGCTGCTCTCGATGTGCTCCAGGTGTTCGAGCATGAGCTTCTCGGCGCGCGCCGCGTCGCGCTTGGCGATGGCGTCGATGATCTGCGAATGCTCGTCTGCGCGGCAGCTGGTGGTCGTCGGCGCGTCGTAGAGGAAGATCATCAGGCAGGTCAGCACCGACAGTTCGCGCATGCTGCGCGCTAGCGCGGAGTTGCCGGCGAGTTCGGCCGCGAGCGAGTGGAACTCGCCGGACAGGCGGATCACCGCGCGCTTGTCGTCGCGGCGCCGCGCATCGACTTCGAGTTCCTGGTGCAGGCGCAGACGCGTCAGCTTCTCCGGCGTCAGCGTCTCGACGAGGCGCCTCAACACGGCGGGCTCGATCACGCGCCGAGCCTCGAACACGTCGCGTGCCTGTTCGATGGTCGGCTTGGCGACGTAGGCGCCACGCTGCGGTATCAGTTCGACGACCTGCTCGTGCGCCAAGCGCGCCAGCACTTCGCGGATGCGGGCACGGCTGACGCCGAAGATCTCCGCCAGCCGTTCCTCGACCAGCTTGGTGCCCGGATGCAGGCGATGCTCGAGGATCGCGGTGTAGATCTTCTCGTAGATCTCGTCATGCGCGTTCTCGCGCTGCAGTCTGGCCTGCGACGTGCCCTTGCGGGCGGGACGGGTGGGCATGGCGGGCGGGTCGGGCTGGGAATCGGCGACACCGATTCTAGGAAGCCGCCCGCTGCCGAGCGCAAGACGGAGCGGATCGCTCATCGCCAGCCGAACAGCTGGCCCCAACCCCGCACCTGCGCCGGATCGGCGCCCGCGGCGCGCAGCTGCCCCCAGACGGTGGTGCTCACGGTGTCGAGCAGCGGAATGCCCAGTTCGGCCTCGACCGACTCCGCCAGCGACGCCGCGCGCAGATTGGTGCAGAAGGTCGTGATCGCCTGGGGCCTGGCTTCGGCGACCTCGCGCATCAATGCGCGCAGCCGCCCGGGCTCGACCAGCGCGAAGTCGTGGTTGACGCGGATGCCAAGGTGCCGTTCGGCCACGACCTCGATGCCGATGGCGCGGTAGTTGTCGACGATGCGCTGCTGCACGTCGGCGGTGTAGGGGGTGACGAGCGCCAACCGCGTCACGCCGCGGATCGCGAGCAGCTCGTTCAGCGCCAGTACCGCGGTCGTGGCCGGGATGCCGGTGCGCTCGCGGATGCGCTGCACGAGCACGCGGTCGGTGTCGAAACCGCGCCAGCCGGCCGCGGTGCCGCTCCAGCCGATGACGTCGACCTTGGCGTCGGCCAGCAATTCGGCCGCCGCGAGGATCTTGCTGTCGTCGAACTGGCCGAGCGCGGCGTCCGACAGCGAGATCTCGGTGACGCGGAAGCGCGAGAAGTGGGCGCTGCAGTCCGGCACGGCTGCGGCGAGCGCGCTGGTGAGCGGCTCCAGCGCGGTGTTCGACGAGGGGGTCAGCACCCCGAGGCGGATCGAGTGGGTCATGGTGGTGCCTGCAAATGGCCGACGCGTACCGCGCCAGGCCACATCATGCGCGATTCGCGCAGAAATGTCGACATTAGTGTAAACACTAAATACAACATTTCTAATGTCGACGATGATGTCGACAACATGGGGTGGCGCGTGGCTGGCGCACTCCTTGCAAGGATTCGATCAACCCACACATCGGTGCCCCTATGGCACCAAGGCAGAGCGAGCAGACACCATGTCGAGAGCATTGTCGACAGAGAAGTTGAACATTCTGCGCGAGATTGGTGCGCAAGCAGGCCGGCGATGAGCGCCTTCGACCTCGTCGTGCGCAACGGGCGCGCTGCCACGGCCGCCGATACCTTCAATGCCGACATCGGCATCGTCGGTGGCCGCATCGTCCAGATCGGCCAGGGTCTGGCCGCCGGCGTACGTGAGATCGATGCTGCCGGCCGTGTCGTCACCCCGGGTGGCGTCGACGCGCACTGCCACCTCGACCAGCCGATGGCGCCGCCGGTACGCATGGCCGACGACTTCGACACCGGCACGCGCGCCGCGGCCTGCGGCGGCACGACGACGGTGATCCCGTTCGCCGCGCAGGAAAAGGGCCAGTCGCTGCGCGCCGCGGTGGCTGACTACCACCACCGGGCCGAGGGCAAGGCGCACGTGGACTACGCCTTCCACCTGATCGTCAGCGACCCGACGCCGCAGGTGCTGCAGGAAGAGCTGCCCGGCCTGATCCGCCAGGG
>Ga0209391_10000240_pt1 | contig 23913 bp, 25 predicted proteins | sample PPLLak3March2015_FD_187246 | JGI IMG/M metagenome (GOLD analysis project Ga0209391, IMG submission 187246) | Freshwater sediment microbial communities from Prairie Pothole Lake near Jamestown, North Dakota, USA - PPLs Lake P7 Core (1) Depth... | ecosystem: Environmental > Aquatic > Freshwater >...
ATAATAACTGTCTCCCGCATTTTTCATATTGATGATGCCATTATTGCCATGGAGAATCGGCGGTCGACTAGTTTCCAATTTCAAATCGAAATCAAATTGATCTGAATTAACTTTCAGCTGATCAGCTCCGTTGTTACCAGACATTAACCAGCCTGAATGATTAAATAAAAAACTGTTCTGACTCCCTGAATCTGAACCACCACCCGCAGTTCTTTTTTGCGTGGTATAGTTTTTTTGCAATTGATGATCGCCAAGCGACACATGACTTACGCTATGTCGGCTAAGTCCATTCACTAAAAAAACCGTATAGTGGAAGCTATACTCTTTACCTGAGGCCGTTTTCAGGTGCCCATTATAATACCACCACTCCATGGGGGTATTGTGAGGCGTATCGTCTTTTGGTAATCGAATGTACGAACCTGCTTTTGCGCTGACTTCCTGCCATTCTTCTGCCGGTTTTGATGTCAAAATCTCATAAGCAAAATAACCGGCAAACACTACCATTAATATTACAAGGCAACCTATGATTAAAGATTTTGCCTGAAGGTTAAATGGTTTCTTTTTTTTGACACGGATCTTTATTTTCTCTTTCCTTGCATACTCATCAGCCTCCATGTTATCCCCCTTTAACATTTATAATTGCATAAAAAAAAAGCCCCCTCAAATAAACTTGAGGAGGCTTTTTGTTTTCTTAAATTTTAAGCTCTTTTTTTAGAATATCCAAACATGACTAATAAGCCACTACCCAGTAACAGAAGAGCCGTTGGTTCAGGAACGCTCACTTCCGCATGAGTATCGGTAAATGCAGTCGATACAATGCCATTGACTCCGCCATTCAGTGCTCCGTCAATATGATTAAGATAATCTATTAATGTTGTGCCATTGATTACTACAGTACTTAGCGCTAAAGTAGGAAATCCGGCACTCATCCCAATATCCACTGTTAAAAGTTGCATCGTGTCTCCCAAAACAGTTAAAAACGCATTCTGTGGAGTAAAATGAGTTTGCCCCTGCCCAATTAGGCCACCAAGTATTTGGTCAATAGTTGCAGAGCCTTGAGAAAAAGCGAATTGGCTTATCATATTAAAATCAGCACTGAAAACTGGTCCTGGATTTGGCGCCGGCAAAGCTGGAATCATAAAGCCAACGTGAACAGCATAGTTCTGTCCTATTACTATTGGTTCAAAAATACTAACCACCCCGCTATCCACAGTGTTATTAGTATCTGCAAAATCAAACAAAAAGTTTAAAGTAGTAGGATCACCCCGTCAGCAAATCCATCTATTGTCAAAACACCATTTGAGTCACTAATACTTGCTACAATCGGCGCAGAATTCGCCGTCATTACCCAGAAAAATGCCATTAGAACTGCTATATACCCTAATATTTTTTTCATCATCTTTTAACCTAGAAAATTTAAATTTACCTGCCATACGCTATAAAATATAGTTTATATTTGAAATTTTTCAGGATAAAAAATAAAAAAGTACTTTCCAGGGTTTTTATGCTAATAACACGGGGAGATAAAACAGAAATTGATTATGATGAACATGGGAAGGGCGACCATAGGTCGCCCTGATAGCTCTGCTATAAAATTGTCAAAAGGACTAAATAGCACACTATGAACCAACTATCCTCCTTGAAAAGGAACAAGAATCCTGCACAATTCGGGTGTATATCCATTCCTGGATATCGTCTAAGGGTTAGCTGAAAGTTTTGAATACTCAGCTAAAAGAGGGATATTATTAATGGCGTCTGCCATTTTTACCGGTAGCGGGCTCTTCAAATTTAACTTTCAAAGGCTTTCCGCAATATAAGTTGCCGTCGAGCGCTGCTATAGCGGCTCTGGCTTCGTGGCCTTCCATTCCGATAAAGCCGAAACCTCGGCATTTACCGCTAAATATATCGGCAACAAGTTGAATGGAGCGGACTTTGCCATATTCAGAAAATAAAGCTTGAACAGTAGCCTCAGTGGCGTCGCTAGGTAAGTTTCCTACAAAAAGTCGTTTCAAAAGACATATCCTAAATTCAGGGGGTGAGTTGATTGACCGGATGATCCGGTTATGCCACAACCCCGCTTGGTTATTTAGGCGGAGCTGTGTGTAGATAAGTAACTTTAGCTACGCTGCTGTTACATTTGAAGCTTGCGGGCCTTTGGCGCCTGTTTCTACTTCATATTTGACAGCTTGGCCTTCAGCCAATGTGCGGTAGCCGCCATCGCTTGCGATTGCAGAAAAGTGTACGAATACATCCGCACTACCATCGCTAGGAGAAATAAAACCAAAACCTTTAGACTCGTTAAACCACTTAACAGTACCTGTTGCCATGTAACTTCCTCAATAAATGAACGTAAATATTTTATTGCAAATCATACCGGGCACAAAAAGGAAAATAACGGATGGAATTTCTGAAAAGTGCTGATTAACATGCAAAACTTATTAAATAGAAGTCTCGCAACAAAAGCGTAGCACTATCCACTAATCTAAATATTATAAAGGCTAATCCTTAGTATAGCCATCTAAACTTTAGTGGAGACGTACATGACTGGTTTCTACTTCCAGATACTGACAATATTGGTGAAGTCATCTGTCCAGGGTTTCATGTCAAAATATAACGGCATTTTTTGCCAGTTTCCGAGCCGGCTTAGACCCAGTGGCGCCAGTGTTTCCGGATTCTTTGCCATAACTACCCAGTCTGTTGCCACTACCAGCGGGACGTCTTGCTGAGGTTTAAACTCCTGAATGAGTGCTGCAAAATGTAAATGCTCGGCATGAATGGATAAGACTTTTTTCAGCAAAAGGTGGCGATTGGTGATATGAAAAGCCAGTATGCCATTGGGTTTCAGCTTCTTGAAATAAAGCTCAAGTGCTTCCTGGGTCAGTAAATGTGTTGGAACAGAATCTGAACTGAATGCATCCATCACTAATAAATCAAATTTTTGATCCGGCTCTTTTTCCAATGATAACCGGGCATCACCTACGTGCATCGCTGTGTTGTGGGAGCATCGTTTCAGGTAACTGAAATAGCTAGGATTACTGGCAATATCGACAACCAGAGGGTCGATTTCGTACAGTGTCCAATTTTGCTGATCCTTGGCATAACAGGTTAAAGCACCTGCCCCCAAACCAACTACCCCTATCGTCCAGTTTTCATTGGTATTGTCAAACTCCTTAAACAGTTGCCCCATCGGCCCAGGACGGCTGTAATAAGTCAACGGTATTGTGGCCAAGTTTGCAGGCAGGCGCTGAGCGCCATGCTTCGTCGTGCCGTGAAAGAGTTCATGATACTTTTCAGGCTGATTTTGTTCAGAAGTCAAAACACTTTCACGCACGGCAAGAACACCAAAAAAAGTGCGTTCCTTGAAAAGCGTATGAGACGACAGCCCATGCAGTCCAAGGGCAAGAAAAATAATCGCACCCGTCAATAAGGCGAAAGCAACAGGCTTCGCTCTGAGCAGAAAAGTTAACAAGGTTAAGGCAATTAAACTGATGACAATTAAGTCAAAATACTGGATTAAATCATTGACGCTCGCATAAAGAATTAGCCCGGTAACGACCAGAAGTGCAGGGGCTACTATTTGCAGCAACAAACCTTTTTTCAATGATACAAGCGCCCCGGGGCGTAGTAATAGCGCCGCAACAATCATTAGCGGATATTCATAGATTCCATTGAAAATAAAGGGAGCTACAAAGGTATTGAACATACCGCCCAACATGCCCGCAAAAGACATAATTAGATAAAAGGTTGTTAAATGCTGTGTATGGGGTCTGTTCTTGGCAAGCTCGCCATGACATACCATCACTGCAAAGAAAAAAGCCAGCAGGTGCAGGCCTAGATAAGCCCAATAGGGCAAATCCGCCGGATTGATGAAGGCGTAGGCTATAAATGGCAATAATACGATAGGCTGTAACTTAACCATCACCGGGTGTATTTTGTCATTCCATTTGGAAAAAACGATCACAAAAGACAGTAAATATAAGGTTAACGGGATAATCCATAACAACGGCACGGAGGCAATATCGGTGCTGATAAAATTCGTTAGACCTAACAGCAAGCTGGATGGAACAAAAGCCAAAGCCATCCAGTGCAATTTGCGATGCAGACTGAGATTGTTTTCTTCAAGTGAGCTGTCTTGAACATCGACCGTATTTTGCCGGGTTTTCCATAGGACAAAAGCACAGCCCGCTATAAGCACACACAGTATCAGATAGCCTATGCTCCAGTACGATTTTTGATTAGCCAATCCGATAGTCGGTTCAAGCAGAAAAGGATAGCTCAATAAGGCAATCAGACTGCCCGTGTTGCTGGCGGCGTAAAGATAATAAGGATCATGGCTGGTGTGATGACCGATGCTGGCAAACCATTTTTGAACCAGCGGCGCGGTGGTTGAAACTACAAAATAAGGCAGGCCAATAGCAAGAAATAAAGTCCAAAGCAGCCAAAATGTCGGATCACTTTCTGCCGGAGGAACGGTGTTTTCAGGTAAGGCGACCGGCAAGGCCAGGAAACTGATGAGAATAATGGCAGCATGTATCTGGATTTGGCGGTGTTGATCAAAACGCGTCGAAATCGTGTGCGCATAAAGATAACCGAGAAACAGGATGCTTTGGTAAAACACCATACAGGTGTTCCATACTGCCGGCGAGCCGCCCAGTAAGGGTAACAATAGTTTCCCGAACAAAGGTTGCAGAACAAACATCAGCGATGCACTGATAAATAATGTTCCGGCAAATAATACAATCAGGGATAAGCTTCGGTCGGTTTTTGCTTCTGAAGGGTAGCTCATTATTTTCATTTTAGCCATTTTGGCTTGTTGTTTTAATGCGCTAATAATAAAGCATTTGCTGCTGTATGGAGCATTAGAATGCAAATTTATCTGGCTATAAGAGAATACTTTAAAAAAAATGGTCTATGCCATTACAATCGTTCAAACTTCCGCACATAATCACCTAACTGAAAATTTTCTTTAACTTCATCATGTGGAATTAATAAATACTTCCAGGCTTTGCCGCCATTTTTCAAAAGATAATCGCCGGCATTCTCACACCATGTAACTGCTGCATCGGCTTTAGCCTGTACTTTTGTATCGGCCATTTCAGTTTGCGACTTGGTTTCCACCATCAACACGCAATCTTCAGTTTCGGCCACAAAGTCAGGGACATATTCGGGATGCTCAGCCCCGTCTTTGTAATAAATCTTGAACTGGCCTTTGGCTGGTTTAAACCACTTTTGGGCATCGCGTTCCAAAATCACGGCAAAACGGCGTTCGGTATCGGAATCAAATTTTTGTACGGGATATAAACACTTGCTGAAACTACCAAACAGCATTTGTTTGATCTTGCCTTTATCGCTTACGGTATCTCGATAAGGCTGAACAGATCGACCGGCAGCAATCGTATAAGCGCATGTTTTTAAGGGTGTAAAGCCACTGCGCACTTCTACTTCATAAGTATCGGCTTGTTCCCAAAAATGTTCCGCCATTTGCGTGTGTATGTTTTTGGCCAGTAATTGGCGGTTATTGCCTAAAACGTTATTTACTTCATCTTCTGATAGATACCCCTGCAAATGTTCAACGGTTTGCCTTGCCAACTCATAGATTAAATCGGCATGGTCATCATAAGAAACATCATCATAATCAATCAGAGCGTGGACGATGACATTTTCCGGTTTTGCCTCGATTAAACCAACATGGGCAGCCATCAATTCTTGCTCGTTGGTTTGCAGACTTTGGATAATAATGTCACGTTCTGAGGGTTGAAAATTCAACCCACTTAAATTCAACGTAAATGGTTTGTAACCATAACTGACTCCACCTTTAGGCACCACAATCACACGCGGAATATCTATCGTATGGTTCAGCATCAGCGCTGTAGTTTTAGCCACTATATCAGCTACATCAACAGGATTTTCGGGATCAAACAATGATTGTTGACCCGCGCTTAATTGTTCCGTGACAGCCAGAATAACCGACTTTTGTACATCAGCATTCAATAAGACTTTGCTGGTGGCAACTGTTCCCGGAGTATGTTGCAGCTTGTTCAACTCAGCGATTGCGAATTGCGCAACTTTCGTTTCGGCAACACCACTAAACACAGGGGGATTGTTATCCAAAGGCTGATAAACCATCCCACCGGCTTTACCATTAATTAAGCACTTTTTCGGCAAAGCCAGTCATGTCATCCAGGTAAAAACGCCATTCATGCACTATCGGTTCAGACATTGATAGCTTCCTTTTCAATAAAAGGTCGGAACTCTGGACGCAAGGCTTTTTCGGTGACCAGATCTACTGAGCAACCTAATTGGTCTTCCAAATAAAATTGCACACCAAAATAACGTGCTGAAGTTGCAGGGCCATCGAAGCTCACCAGAATATCCAAGTCGCTATTATCACGGGCTTCATCGCGAGCAGTAGAACCAAATAACGCCAGCTGTGTGACGCCAAACTGCTGGGCTAGTATGGGCTTGATAGTTCGGAGCAGGGCCAGGGCATTATTACGTTTCATGATAGCTTTCCGCAAAATTAGCATGTGGGACATTCAATTTAGAAAATCATCCAGCAATACCGTAACTTCGGGAAATTCCCGCAGTATTTTTTTATCTTCGGTAACAAGTTTTACAGATAGCTGTTTTGCCAGGGCAACAAATTCACAATCATAAGCTGAGCAATTGCTGTTATTGGTTAACATTAAAACTTGCACGGATGTTACTGAAAATTCATGATCCACCATTAATGCTTCAGCTTCTTCTTGTATTGCCAATGCTTCTGACAAACTGAGGATTTGCTGCCGTATATACAGTGCAAGTTCATTACGGAATTCGCTACGCCAAAGGCTGGGAGCTGCCCATTCCGCATCTTGCAGATAAAGCCGGCTCGACTTTTCGGAATAGACGGTCGGCAAAAACAGGTAGCTGATGATGTTAGTGTCCACAACAATCATGGCCGACCGCTGTTAATGGCTAGTTCAATATCTTCGGGTGTGATGTTGTTGGTTCTAATACCGGAACGCAACTGTTCGATACGGCTTAAGCGGTCAGCAGGCGTTATTTTGCTGGCGGCTAGGGTTTTTTCGAGGCAAACAATGACTTCACTGTTGATGCTGCGTCTATGCAATTCGGCGGCGTCTTTTAGTTGTTGATAAAGCGATTCGGGTATGTTTTTAATGGTCAGTGCAGGCATAACTAATTCCTCGGCGTGGACTATAGTTGCATTATGGTTGCAGTTTGTCATTCTGACAATAGGCAAGCCCTGTTATTGCTTCTGCAAGGTAATTAATGGAGTAACACAAACGTTATTCAGAATCGCACTAAATTTTTATTCGTTTTTATGGTAAATTCGTGCGTTATTTTTGATAAATAAAATTCCCATTTTGTTAAAAAACTATTCCTTTTATGCTTTTGTATGCGGCATTTTATTCTGGATGCTGCCATTTTCCGGTTACACCGGCCAATTTGCCGCAGAAGTAAAACGAGCCGAAATAACGTTGCAAGGCGACATTTATGTGTTGTCCGCAGACATCGTTTATCGACTCAGTGATAAGGCAAAGGAAGCACTACAAAGCGGAGTACCCTTATTTTGGGATATTCAAGTCAGGTTGCTGCAACATCGCGATGTTTTGTGGAATAAGATGCTGGTTGATACTGCAATACGTTATCGCATTCAATATCACGCTTTATTGAATATGTACCGGGTCAGGAATGAAGTTGACGGTGAAGTTTATAATTTTTCCACGCTGCCTGCGGCATTGGATTTGATGTCTACAATAAGTGATTTTCCTTTGATAGAAGAAACTGAGCTTGCATCTGAAAATCAGTATTTGGGCGCACTGAGAGTAAGTTTTGACCGTGAAGCGCTGCCTTTGCCATTGAGGCCGGTTGCTTATATTGATCCGCAATGGTATTTATCCAGTGACTGGACGCTATGGCCACTGAAAAAATAAAATTCCCTTTTAATCTGTCTGTTTTAATCCTGTTTGGCCTGATTCTGCTGTCGTTGCAGTTGATGAGTTCAGCAACGCAGGAATCGTCAGAGTTGAGTGCGATGTATTCATGGCTGCTGTTAGTCAATGCCCTGGGTTCAGTCGTGCTGTTGATATTGGTCGGGGCCAATATCTATACACTGATCCAGCACACAAAAAGACGTGAGGCCGGTTCGCGGTTAACAACTCGAATGGTGTCGTTGTTTGTTGTATTGGCTTTAGCGCCGGCCGTTATTGTGTTTTATTTTTCCATGCAGTTTTTACATCAGGGTATTGATAGCTGGTTTAATGTAGAAATAGATCGTGCCATGGAAGATGCGCTGGAACTCAGTCAAGCCTCATTAGATCAACGTATGCGCTGGCATTTAAAGCAAACACAGCAATTGACGGAAAAGCTGGAAGATTCATCTGAAAGTTTGGTGACTCTGGAAATAGAAAATTTGCGAGAACAATCGGGAGCCTCGGAGATGACCCTTTTTTCTCGTCAGGGTCGAATTATTGCCTCAAGTAGTATTAACCCAGGCGATATTTTGCCGAGTTTGCCGGATGAACATATCTGGTTGCAGTTGCGTCAGAATGCTGAGTATGTCGCTGTTGCGCCCATACATGAAGAAGAATTGATGATCCGTGTTATTGTTACTGTTAAAGCCCAGGAACCCCAATACTTACAAGCTTTATACCCTGTACCGGTAAGAATTGCTGATTTGGCGGATTCGGTAGAATTTGCCTTTGTGCGTTATCAGGAAATGAATTTTTTAAGAGATTCATTAAAAATGAGTTTCTCGCTGGCTCTGTCGTTAGTTTTATTCATGAGTTTATTGGCTGCGATATGGGTGGCTTTTATCAGTATCCGTAATATTATTGCACCGGTAAAAGAACTGGTTAAAGGTACACAAGCTGTTGCTTCCGGTCATTATGACCAGCAGTTGCCGGTTATCGCTCAGGATGATCTGGGTTTTCTGGTTAAGTCATTCAATGATATGACTCATCGTATTGCTGTCGCCCGCGATGAAACCAGACAAGCTGGTTTTGAGGTGGAAAATCAGCGTGCTTATCTGGAAACGATTTTGGCAAATTTAACGGCCGGGGTTATCAGTTTTGATGAGTTGTATAAAATTCGCACCGCTAATCAGGCGGCATACAGAATTTTTCATATTCATGTGAATCAGTTTATAGGGCGGACTTTATTGGAACTTATTGAGAGCTATTCTGAGTTGGCAGAGCCGCTAAAATCAATTCAGCGCTTACTGGAGCAAGCGGATGATATTTGGCAGCAACGGATTGCATTTTTAGGGCCTAATGGCCGGCAGGAATTGCTGTGCAGGGGGACGCCGCTGTTTTCTCAGGAAGGTCAGCGTGTTGGCGCGGTTGTGGTTTTTGATGATGTGACCGATTTGATACAGGCTCAGAAGAATGCGGCTTGGGGTGAAGTAGCGCGAAGATTGGCTCATGAGATCAAGAACCCGTTGACCCCCATTCAGCTATCCGCAGAAAGGTTGCAACATAAATTATCCGATAAGCTGGAGCCTGCTGATGCTGGTATTTTACAGCGTTCAACCAGGACCATCATACAGCAAGTTGAGGCGATGAAAGAAATGGTGGATGATTTTTCCGAATACGCCAAGCCTTCCAAAAAGCAAACGGTGGATATTGATTTATCAAGCTTGGTTCAGGAGGTATTAGCTCTTTATGCGTTAAAATCGGGGGTAAAATTCAAAGCCGATTATGAGGCTGGCTTGTTAATAATTAATGGTGACCCTGTCAGTATCAGGCAAGTACTTCATAATCTGATAAAAAATGCACTGGAAGCTGTAGATGCTCATGGGCTAATTGAAATAACCCTGCATAAAGTGCAGAAAAATAACACCGATTTTATAGAAATAGCACTTTATGATAATGGACCAGGCATTAAAGATGAGCAAATTGAGAAAATTTTTGAACCATACGTAACAACCAAAGCTAAAGGCACTGGCCTAGGATTAGCGATTGTAAAAAAAATTATTGAAGAACATGGCGGTGCAATATGGATCGACACCAATCGTAAGGTGGGAGCGGGGTTTATAATCCAGCTCCCTGCATCTAACTCTAAACAACTGTAAAATATTATGAACGCAAACACACCGCGTATATTAGTCGTAGATGATGAACCGGATATTCGCAGATTAGTCTGCGAAATTCTCGAAGATGAGGGTTATCAAGTCGCTATGGCAGAAAACGCAAGTGCTGCCCGGGAATTAAAAAAGTCCCAAAAACCCAACCTCATCTTGCTGGATATCTGGATGCCTGATACTGATGGCATTACCTTATTGAAAGAATGGGTTGCCGAAGATTTCATGCTGTGTCCGGTGGTTATGATGTCAGGGCATGGCTCAGTCGAAGCGGCTGTTGAAGCTACTCGGTTAGGTGCCTATGATTTTCTTGAGAAACCCTTGTCGCTGGCAAAATTATTATTGATTGTTGAAAGAGCTTTGGAAGCGGGTAACCTGCAAAAGGAAAATGCCGGACTCAGGAAGCAATTGGTTGTTGACATTGAACCAGTCGGCAAGAGTGCTACTGTTGCCAGAATCAAGGATCAATTAAAGCGTCTGGCGCAACATGATACCAGAGTATTGTTCATCGGAGATGCAGGTGTTGGCAAAGAGCTGTATGCGCGTTACCTGCATAACAACAGTGCGCATCGCGATGGGCCTTTTGTTGATGTAGCGGTCGGAAGTATATCCCCGGAAAATTCAGCAGTAGAATTTTTTGGCAAGGAAAATCTGGGTAAAATTTACCCCGGCTTGTTAGAGCGAGCGCATAAAGGGACCTTATTTTTAAGTGAAATAGGCGGCATGGATAAGGAAACCCAGCTGAGGCTACTGAGCGCCCTGGAATCAAGTTCTTTTTTGCGCGTAGGCGGTAGTGAGGCCGTGCGAGTTGATGTTAGGGTAGTCGCATCAACACGGATTGCGATGGATGAGGAGATTAAGTCCGGGCGGTTCAGGCAGGATCTGTATTATTTGCTTAATGAGATTACTCTAAATATCCCGCCACTTAGGGAGCATAGCGAGGATGTGCCGGGATTGCTAAGTTTTTATGTTGATTATTTTGTCAATCAGGATAAGCTGGCTTTTCGGAAATTTTCTATGGCAGCGCAGAATTTTTTACGCAATTACATTTGGCGTGGCAATGTGCGGGAATTAAAAAACCTGGTACAGCGCCTCATGATTTTGGGTGTCGGCGAAGATATAGAATTGGATGAAGTAAAAGCGGCACTGGGATCAGTCGTTAGTGATGTAATGACATCGTCATCGGTTCCTGAGTTTTTCAATATGCCGTTAAAGGAGGCCAGAGATCATTTTGAAAAAGCTTATCTGGAATATCATTTTGAACGAACAGGCGGCAGTGTTGCAAAATTGTCGGCTGCAGTGGGCATGGAGCGTACTCATCTTTATCGTAAATTACATTCATTAAACATCAAATTATAACTTTAGGTGAAAGGTATAAAGATCAAGGTGCAAAGGTTATGTTTTTTAAACTTGCACCTAAACGAAATAAACATTGAAAAAAATGATAATGTTTAGTAGAATTCTCACTCTTTTATTGAGCCTTTACAGAAAGACTAAGTAACGATGAAAACATTTAGTGCAAAAGCAGCAGAAGTTAAACGCGATTGGTACGTAGTTGATGCAGATGGGAAGACGCTGGGTCGCCTTGCTTCTGAAATTGCACGTCGCCTTCGTGGCAAACACAAACCAGAATATACACCGCATGTTGATACCGGTGATTACATTATTGTCGTAAACGCAGAGAAAATTGGCGTTACCGGCAATAAAGAAAAAGATAAATTATATCAGCACCACACGGGTTATATTGGCAACCTCAAAACCGTTAGCTTAGGTAAGTTAAGAAAAACGTTCCCAGATCGTATTCTTAATACCGCAGTTAAAGGTATGTTACCCAACAATCCACTAGGTCGTGCAATGTTCAAGAAATTGAAAGTGTATGCAGGACCTGAACATGACCACCAGGCTCAACAGCCAAAAGTTTTAGAATTATAAGCGAGTAAACCATGGCAGCAGCTCAGTATTACGGAACAGGTCGTCGTAAAAGTGCAATAGCACGCGTTTACGCCACATCAGGCACTGGAAAAATCACCATTAACACAAAAACTATCGAAGACTATTTTGGTCGTAAAACTGACCAGATGGTTTCGCGTCAACCGCTTGAATGTGTTGAGATGGAAAGCAAATTCGATGTCAATGTGATTGTTAAAGGCGGCGGCCCTTCCGGTCAGGCAGGTGCTATCCGTCACGGCTTGACGCGTGCGTTGATGGCGTATGATGAAACTCTACGACCAGCCCTTAGAAAAGCGGGCTTCGTGACTCGTGACTCGCGTATCGTAGAACGTAAAAAAGTTGGCTTGCACAAGGCCAGAAAACGTCCGCAATACTCGAAACGTTAATCAACTATTTCATGACAGGTAGCCTCCGTTACCTGCTTTGAAATCAGGGGAGGGTCGCATTCGAAAGAATGCGACCCTTTTTTATGGGTTAAAAATTATCTATTAGCACTTGAAAAATGATTTTTTTTTCCATCAATGCTAAAATTTAAATATCCAACATAAAGTAGATTTAACGGATGTCGATAGACTCTCAAAAAATGCCTAATTCTCCGCTTGCATTAGAATTTAAGAGCAGTACTTTTTCTGTACCCGTTTTAGTCCTGTGCAGTGAAGATCTAGTTGTTATCGAACAACAACTTAAAGAAAAAATTAGTCTGGCGCCAGAGTTTTTTAGAAATTCTCCTTTAGTGCTGGACATGCAGGAAATAAACAAACATGGCTACGATATTGATATTGCTGCACTCACAGACATTATTCATAAAGCCGGTTTATTACCGATAGGTATACGTGGTGGCAACATACAACAGAATAAACAGGCATTAGAATTACTCATTCCCGTTTATTCTATTCATAGCAGTAGTGTATCTGCCGAAACACAAAAGCAAAAAACAATCACACCGACGCCAGAACCGACAGCTGATATAGATACAGATGTTACAACATCGACACTGATTACTCAGCCTATCCGTTCCGGGCAACGTATTTATGCAACAGGCGATTTAGTCATTTTAGCTCAGGTCAGTGCGGGTGCTGAAATTATGTCCGAGGGTAATATTCATGTTTACAATACTTTAAGGGGCCGAGCCTTGGCTGGCGTGCAAGGGAATACTGAAGCACGTATTTTCTGTTTTGATTTACAAGCTGAGCTTATCTCTATTGCCGGTAATTATAAAGTCAGCGAAGATTTGGATGAAACCGTACGCAATAAACCCGTTCAGATTTATTTACAAGACCAAGCATTAATCATCAAAGATATTGTGCAACACCATTAACGTAGAGGAAAATTTTGTGGCAAGAATCATAGTCGTAACATCCGGTAAAGGCGGTGTTGGTAAAACAACAACAAGTGCCGCCATTGCCATGGGACTTGCAAAAAAAGGTCATAAAACAGCCGTCATTGATTTTGATGTGGGCTTACGTAATCTTGATTTAATCATGGGCTGTGAACGCCGTGTAGTTTATGACTTTGTTAATGTAATTAATGGGGAAGCAACCCTTAATCAGGCCTTGATTCGCGATAAAAACTGTAACTTACTTTACATTTTGCCCGCCTCTCAAACACGAGACAAAGACGCTTTAAGCCAGGAAGGCGTTGGTAAAGTTTTGGATGAGCTAAAAAAAGACTTTAAATATATAGTCTGTGATTCTCCTGCCGGCATTGAAAAAGGAGCGCATTTAGCGATGTACTTTGCAGATGATGCCTTTGTCGTAACCAATCCCGAAGTTTCTTCGGTGCGTGATTCGGATCGTATGCTGGGTATTTTAGCCAGTAAATCACGCCGAGCAGTCGATAACGAGGAACCCATTAAAGAATACCTGCTGTTAACTCGCTATTCGCCAGAAAGAGTAAAGCTTGGAGAAATGCTGAGTGTAGATGATGTACAGGATATTTTATCATTGCATTTATTGGGCGTAATTCCAGAATCAAAATCTGTGTTAAATGCATCAAATTCAGGTACCCCTGTTATTCTTGATGAGAAAAGCGATGCCGGTCAAGCCTATGCAGATATTGTTGCCCGCTATTTAGGTGAGAATAGACCCCATCGATTTATCGATGATAAAAAAGGGTTTTTTAGGAATCTTTTCGGGAGCAAGTAATGAGTTTACTGGATTATTTTAGAACATCTAAAGTTGGCTCTGCATCCGTTGCAAAAGAACGGCTGCAAATTCTGGTTGCTCATGAACGATCCTCACGTAACCAGCCATCTTATCTTCCACAGCTGCAAAAAGAATTGCTGGAAGTTATTCAGAAATATATTAATGTAGGACAGGATGCCATTTCAGTTAGTTTTGAACAGGATGAAAATCAGGAAACGCTTGAATTAAATATTGTTTTGCCTGAAATTAACACTAAAAACACATGAATTTCTTCAATTAACACTTATACAGGTGACTAAAAATGCTTAACACAATCGGTGATGCCGCTGGTAAAATCTGGCAATATCTGGATCAAAACGGATCGGCTAGTGTAACTAAAATTACTAATGAAACAGGAATCAATAAAAATGACGTGCAGCGTGCAATTGGCTGGCTACTTAAAGAGGACAAGCTCTCAATTGAGGCAGTAGGTCGTACAGAAACATTGTCGTTAAAATAAAACAGGGACAAGGTACAAGGAGACAACCTTCTATTTTGAGCCTTTCAACTTGTACCTTGCGCCTTTTTCAGATTAGAAATGCCGCGTCAGCCTGATTCGAGAAACACCTTAAATTCAACAACGTCGTCAAGCTTAAAATGCTATCTTCATAAGGATAGCTGGAGATCGGATTAAACTGCGTAATTGACAATACTCTCCAGAGCGCTGGTTAACGTTCAGTTGTTTTTGCCTATCCGCTTTTGCCAATTCGTCACACACAAACGTATCCGACTGACCAGTAATATTTTATACCCCTACAAAATGTACGGCGCATATTGCTTTGTTTTTTGCACCAGCAAACGAGTAAGATGAAAAAGACTCAAAACCAATAACAAAATGAAATAATTATGGATTTCCCCTTACCACGAAGGAAAAACATAAAACTTCAAGTTCTTTCTGATCTTGTTAGTATGAAAGTTACATTAATTCCGACTTATTGGGGCAGAATTGGTTTAGCCTGGGCAGGCTTATCCTTTTGTTTGATAGCATTCTGGAATTCAACCAGCCATTCATTTGTTTCCTGAAGAATGAGTGTATCCACCTGGGAAATAAAAGCTTTGCAGCGGCTCAGCATCGCCTGCGCCTGTTCGGAGCTCGGCAAGTTATCCATCCATTTGGACTGTTCTATATCATAATCCATTTGAAACTCATGAAGTGCTTGCCTAATTCGGTGTTCAGCAGCGATAAACCTCATCCAGGCGTTAGAACAACCAAAAAATTTGTCTATGGCCATTAATACCCCTGCTATGCCAAGTGCTACTGTAGTCCATGCGGGAGACAAGGAAGACAACTGATTCTGGAATATCTGGCTCAATAGTGGCAAAAGACCGGCGATTGCGGATGACCCGATCATGCCGATTCGAAGAAATTGGGCACAGTTTTTTTTGCTCCGCTTGGCGTGCAGATACCAATCTATGGCATTGAGAGCATGATCCTCGGCGCGTTTGAAGACGACATCCAGCGACTGCCTGCGATGCTCCTCATCCCAGAAAAGTTCAGAACTGATTGCTGGATGCAAATCACCACCGGGCTTATTAGAACGTTTAAGCCTTTCGTTTTCGTTACTGATTTCTGTATTAGGATCCATCACATCACCCCCTTTTGGAATAAGTAATCTAACAGATGTTTTCAATATTTTAACCGAATTGATCAAAGCATTTACCTTTGTGGCTATCTTACTGGTCCGTTGATACGGGTGCAAATGCTAAAATTAGCTTATTGATGCAATAACGACTGTAAAAGTTAATAGCTTTGCAGATACTGCAACCAAAGTCAATACTTTTAATAGCCTCAACTAGCCACGTTTAAAAACCATTAAAGTAATATCATCCTTAAAAAATTCGCTTTGGCAAAATTGTTTTAGATGTGTTAGCAGTGCATCAATGATTTTTTCCGGCGTAAGTTGGGCATTTTGAATGAAAACTTCACTGAGTCGTTCTAGGCCAAAGAAGTCCCCGTCGGGATTTTCTGCTTCAGTTAGTCCGTCTGTATAAAACAGGATTAAATCGCCATTGGAAATGATTGTAGTTTTTTCCTCAAAAATAACATTTTTTCGTACTCCCAAAATCATACCATCAGCATCCAACTGTCTGCATTCTCTTTGAAATGGGCTGAGCAATAGCGGCGGCGGGTGTCCTGCATTGGCAAAGCTTAATTGCTGGGTAGCGATATCATATTGCAAATAAAACAGGGTAATAAAGTAGTCTGCATTATCTAAATCTTCAAACAGAAAATTATTAAGTACTGCCAGTGTTTCTGAAGGTGTTCCCAATCGGTTTGCCTGTGTTCGAATAGCGCTGCGTGTTTCAACCATAAACAGGGCCGGACCGATAGAATGACCGGAAACATCAGCAATAATCATATCCAGTTGGTCTTGATTGCGAAAAAAATAATCAAAATAGTCACCGCCAACCTGAGCAGCGGGTAAGCAAAAGCCGGTAACTTCAAAATGATCCGTTCTGATCGGAGCTGAGGGTGACAAAGAAGATTGAATTCGTTGGGCAATCTTGATTTCACTTTGGGCAATTGCCAGATTGACTTCCGCCTGACGAATTTTCTGCTCAGACGCTTTTCGGGCAGTGATTTCATGTATAAACCCACTGAATATGTAGGCGTTGCCCAATTTTAAGGGGGCGATACTGAGTTCAACAGGAAATTCAGACCCGTCCTTACGAATGGCAACATGCTCAATCAGTTGATTTAATAATGGACCAATGCCAGTGTTTAGGAAATGTTGTAATCCCTGACGGTGGGCATTGCGAAACCGCAGAGGAATTATTAAATCTTCAAGGCGTTGATCGATAGCTTCATTACGTGACCAGCCGAACATTTTTTCTGCCTGGTGATTCCAGTCTGTAATGAGGCCGTATGAGTCCATGATAACGATGGCACTTAAGGAGCTTTCAATGATTAGTCGTGTACGTTTTTCGCTTTCTATGAGAGCATCCTGAAAATGTTTCCTGACCGTAATATCTCGATCAACGCCGCGCCATTTAAGAAGCTTTCCTTCTGAGTTAAATATAGGCAATCCGGTCGATTCGGTAAGAACAGGATGTCCGTCTTTGTGACGATAGTGATTAGTCAACGCATAAAAAGGCTGGTGGCTGGGCGCGTAAACCTGCTGCTCTACTTGATCCTGGGGAGTTAAAAATTCAGTATAATGTTTTCCAATGACTTCATCCTGGCCAAATCCGAGAATTTGGTTAACGGCGATGCTGCTGTAGATATAATAACCTCGCGGGTCTTGCTCCCATAGCCATTCGCCGGTCATTTCCGCCATTTGCCTGAAACGTTCTTCACTTTCTCTCAACGCCGATTCAGCTTCCTTGCGCTGGGTGATGTCGACAATGGAACTAAGCACTATTGTTTCTTCATTGTTATCGATGAGGCTGAGGCCAATTTCCACTGGAAATTCAGTCCCGTCTTTGCGTAATCCATAGAGGTCTCGACCCACTCCCATAGATCTGGATACAGGGGCGGCAAGGTACGCTTGGCGGTAACCAATATGCGCACTGCGAAAGCGCTCCGGCACAAGCATTTCAACCGGTTGTCCAACTATTTCGTGGCGTGAATAACCGAAAAATACCTCTGTTTGCGAATTGACCATCTCAATCGTTCCAGACTCATTTACCATAACTATCGCGTAGGGAGCCGATTCCACCGCTTGTCGAAACCGATGCTCCAGGCGCTTGCGTTCGGTGATATCTTCTTCAAGAGCCAGAAAATGAGTCACTTCATCCTGGTTGTTTTTAATGGCGCTAACACACTCATAAACCCAGTAATCGTCTCCATTTTTTTTCTGGTTCTTGATTTCTCCACACCATTCCCCCGAGCTTACAAGGCTTTGCCACATGCTCTGGTAGTGTTCCAGGGGCGTGTTGCCGGATTGCATGATTTTTGGATTTTGTCCCAGCAATTCTTCTGATGTGTATCCGGTAAGCTCAGTAAATTTTGGGTTGATGTATTCTATAAGTCCATTTTTATCGGTAATAAGCACGGCACTGGCGCTTTGTTCAACGGCCCTGTGCATCATGAGCTGAATTTTATCTAGTGTTTTTCTATTGCTAATATCTTGAATTAACAAAACGATGTCGGTTTTTTTCGGGTTTTGTCCGGGTAAAACAGAGAGGGATATGAGCACCAGAATTCGTTTGCTCGCTTTGGTAACGAGTTCACCTTCAAAGCTTTTACAAGAAATGTCATCGGTTAATCTAGCGAGGGTCGTCTGCCATTTTTCGGGCGTACAGATAATATCAAGTGGCTTATCAATGAGTTCTTTTTCATCATAGCCTAAAAGAGTAGCCGCTGAAAAATTGAGCTTTTTAATGCGCGGAATACTATCCGCTGTATCACTAGACCGATCTAATTCAATGATAATAAAATTGAAAGTGAGGTCATCTATAAAATGATACATAACTGTTTATTGAAGGTTTGTTATGAGAGTCGCCGGCTACCGGTTTGCAATGTGTGCATCCATTGCATTACTATCTTATGTCGCCTATCCAGGCTTAACCTACTCAACGATTATGATGATTTTGCGATAGCAGGTTATGTTAACGATAGTGTAACCCATTAATATTAGAAGATTTACCGAAAATATAACCATTTACTTTAAAGTAATCTTTAGACGGATGGTGATGTTATTGATTATATAAAGCTAAAACCTGCTTAACATAATTTTGTGTTTCAGGGTAGGGTGGAATAGAGTTGTTGTATCGTATAACTGCATTTTCCCCGGCATTATATGCGGCAACAGCAAGATCCAGATTTGGATTGAACATGTTGATTAAATGTTTTAAATAGCGCGTACCGCCGTCAATATTCTGATCGGGATCATTCCGGTCGCTAACCCCAAATCGTCTTGCTGTGTCTGGCATCAGTTGCATTAAACCGACGGCACCTTTAGGTGATTGTGCGCTTGAATTGTAAGCCGATTCAGTTTGAATAACGGCATGTACCAATTTGGCATCAACATTATGCCTATAGGCCGCCTGCTGGATAAGTTCAGCAAATTTCTTTTTGTTGGCGCCTGTATAGGTACGTACTTTTGCGTGATAATTGTTTAAATTTGAATTTAAATTTGAATATCTAAATGTTTTGGACTTGATAATGCGCTTATACAAACTATGTCGAGGTTCATCGGTATAGTAAACACGACCATCAGTATCAGTAAACTTATAGATATCAGCCATCACCTCAGTTGAGATGAATAAAGTCAATAAAATAATTACTATTCTCATTATCTTCTACCTATAGTACAGGTTTAACCACCACTAAACTTGCGACTTTAACCGCTTTATGCCTAGCCTCATCGACGCTTTCGGCGTTCGCCAAAGCAACGCCCATACGCCTGTTTACAAATGCTTCAGGTTTACCGAATAATCTAACTTCGCTACTGGGTATGGCAAGCGCTTGAGCCAGCCCTTCGTAAACAACGCCTTTAGCATTAATACCGCCTAAAATAACAGCACTGGCGCCCACTCTTTGCAAGCCGGTGTTCACAGGCAAGCCTAAAATGGCTCTTGCGTGCAATTCGAACTCATTTTGTTTTTGTGTGACCATAGTCACCATACCGGTATCGTGAGGTCTGGGGCTGACCTCGCTAAACCAAACATCATCGCCCTTGATAAATAACTCAACGCCGAACAATCCGAGCCCGCCGATTTCATTGGTTACCTTAAAAGCAATATCCTGGGATAATTTTAAAGAAGCTTCGCTCATTACTTGCGGTTGCCAACTTTCCCGGTAATCGCCATTTTCCTGTACATGCCCGATGGGGGCGCAAAAATACGTCTGAACCGCACCGCTTTCATTCAATGCGCGAACAGTCAGTAAGGTAATTTCAAAATCAAAATCAATCTTGGCTTCAACAATCACTTTGCCCGTATCTACCCGCCCGCTGGATTTGGCGTAATCCCATGCCTGCCTAAGCTGGTCAGCAGCCTTCACCATAGACTGGCCTTTGCCTGACGATGACATAGTCGGTTTAATAAAGCACGGATAACCGATTCCATTTTCAACAGCGGCTTGCAATTCCTCAAAACTTTTTGCAAAAGCATATTTTGAGGTTGGTATTTTCAGTTGTTCAGCAACGAGAGTTCTGATCCCTTCCCTATTCATTGTCAACTGAATAGCTCTGGCATTGGGTACAACTGTACAACACCCTTCTGCCTCAATATCAACGAGTGCCTGAGTTGCAATCGCTTCAATTTCAGGAATGATGAAATTGGGCTGTTCCAGTGCAATCAGCTTTTTCACCGCTTGGGTATCGGTCATATCAATAACATAACTGCGATGGGCAACCTGGTGGGCCGGAGCATTTTGATATCGATCAACAGCAATCACCTCTACACCGTAACGTTGCAGTGAAATAGTCAGTTCTTTTCCTAATTCACCACTGCCCAGCAATAAAGCCCGAGTTGCATTCCCAGTTAACGCCGTGCCTAATTTCATTTTGCATCCGCCAAATAGTGGTCTATATCTTCTTTTGAAAAACCGATTTTTTTAGCCACACGATCAGCGTGACTAACACGAGAAATACCTGCAATCAATTTATAGGTAGGTGCATCATTGGCAAATTCAACTTGTCTAGGCAAGCCTATTCCCTGACGAACAAAATTATCGACCAATTGATGGTTGTGGGTAATTAAAATGGTGCTGTTACCTTTGCGATAAAATCCATTCAGTACGTTAGACGATGATTCCATTTTTTCTTCAAAAGTTGTCCCTTCGGACAATTCGTCCAACACCACTAAACTTTTAGGGGTTGTTGCCAAAAAAATATCCTTGGTTCTTTTTAATTCCGTACCAAATCGCCCTTCCCCATCATTTAAATGGCTGACTTCAGATACTTGGTAAAAGATTCTATCGGCTACGGTGAGCGTTGCCGCTTGTGCTGGCACATAACAACCAATTTGTGCCAGTAGTTGAATTTGGGCGATGGTTTTACAAAATGCCGTTTTTCCGCCACTATTGGGACCCGTTATCAGCACTAGCTTGTCATCCTCCAAAACAAAATCGTTGCCGATGTAACCGTAATTTTGCTTGCCTAACACGGGATTTTTGGCATCCGCCAGATTAATTCGATGATGCTCGCCATCAATCAAGGTCGGTAACACGACATTGCCACCAAATGCGTCAGCAAATTTAATGAATGTCAGCAATTCGTCCAACTGACCTAAAGCATCGAGGGTTTCTGCAACATCAGTTGAATTTTTAAATTCATTTCTTAACGGAATAATGCAGCTGTCACGATCAAAGCTCCCAACCACTGGATAATAGACCAGCAACAGTGGTACAAAGAAAATGGTCGCTGTGGGGATTGCTTCAACAGAAACATTAAACATATCCGTTGGGAAAAAATGCGCCAATGCCCAGAGTGTTCCAAAACCCATTGCAATCAGCAACGGCTTGAACAGGCGTGGTCTGAAAATAATCGCGGGTGAAAATGAGCCCTTTCTTTCCTGCTTGGTTTGAATACCACTTTCAGCGATATAAGCCGGGCCTTCCATTAATGAATAAGCTCGCGTATCTGCGAAAGCTTTTATTTTGTCAAACAGTGTTTTCAAATAAACACTTTGTGGTATCTCGGCAGCTTGAATCTGTTCTACCAGTTCAAGCATAAACTGAATACCTCTTTTGTACTGCAGATAACCATATCCTTCAATTTCATGCTCTTCTCTGGCTGTGCCAAAGGTGCCCAGAAATTGACCAAACAAGAGTAAATAAAAGTTTCTCTCATGAGTGGCGGCAGTTTCCAGAATATTTTCCAGGGTTTCTTTTAGGGCTGGATTTCTACGTAGCTCCTGAACGGCTTCCTGTTTAGCCTTAATTTCATCAAGAGCATCCAGCGGTTGAGTTAAAGAACGAAACAATACCGCTTGCCCTATTATCGTTGAGGCATGATTAACCGCATCAAACACTTTATCGACTTCAATGGTATAGAAGGCGCTTTCGTCTATGACACCGGCCCCTGTAGCCAAGGGCTTGCTGGACTTTACAGTAGGCCAGACATCTTGCCAGCCTTGCAATATTGTTTCTTTCATTTTTGCTTTAACTCTTCATTAATCGAGCACACCAAAAACCATACCATTAATAATTAATAACTATAGCCACTTAAAATTTTTGTTCAAGTAAATTTACGATTGCCTTAACGTGGGCTACTGAATCATTAAGGGCCGGGATATACCGATAGCTTGTTCCGCCGGATTTCAAAAAAATTGATTTATTCTCCAGAGCTATTTCTTCCAGCGTTTCCAGACAGTCAACTGCAAATCCTGGACAAACGACATCAACCGCTTTAATTCCTTGCCCTGGAAGATTTTGCAACGTGTCTACACAATAAGGTTTAAGCCATTCTGCCTTGCCAAAACGGGATTGAAAGACAATTATCCATTCTTTTTCATTGAGGCCCAGTTTTTCAGCAATCAACTTCGCTGTATTATGACATTGGTGAAAATAGGGATCACCCCACTTGGTCAACTGCTCGGGTAAGCCGTGAAAAGACATAAGTAACAGTTCATTTTTATCCTGTTCGCGCCAAGCTTGTTCAATCGATTCAGCTACCGCCGCAATATAATGTTTATCTTGATGATAATCGCTGATAAATTGAATATTGGGCAAATGTCGCCATTGATTAAGTTCCTTAACCAAATGATCATAGATGGATGCTGTAGTAGTCGAAGAATACTGAGGATATAAAGGCAATATGATCAAATCAGTTATGCCTGCTTGTTTAAAAGCTCTTAATTGATTTGCTATGGAAGGTTCACCATATCGCATCACAAAATCTGTTGTAATGCCTTTAGCGTTGAGCTGATCAGCTGTTTTCTCGGTTAATTCCCGGGTCAAATAAGTTAAAGGCGAACCTTTTTCATGCCAAACCTTACGATAAGCTTTTGCTGATCGAGCAGGTCGAAATGGCAACACAAAAAAATGCAATATCACCCACCACAAAGGGCGAGGCAGGTTAACGACGCGGGGATCCCACAGAAAATCTTTAAGAAATCGTCGAACAGCCTTTGTTGTAGGTGCAGTTGGCGAGCCCAGATTTGCCAGTAATACGCCAATTTTTTTGGTAGTCATGAATAGTCTATCTGTTAATCAGATTTAGAAATTCTGAGCGCGTACTAATCTCTTTACGGAAAATGCCTGTCATTACTGAAGTCGTCATCACCGAGTTTTGTTTTTCAACTCCCCTCATCATCATACACAAATGCTTGGCTTCAATAACCACGGCCACTCCTTTAGCCCCAATTGAAAGCTCAATTGCATCCGCTATTTGTTTAGTGAGTTTTTCCTGAATTTGCAAACGCCGCGCATACATATCAATGATACGAGCGACTTTGGACAAGCCCAACACTTTACCTTGCGGCAAATATCCCACATGGCATTTCCCAATAAACGGCAGTAAATGATGTTCACATAACGAATAGAGTTCAATATCCTTAACGATAACCATGTCTTCCGTATCGGCGGTAAAAATAGCGCCATTAAGCACTTCATCCAGTGTTTTCTCATAGCCGTTGTTGAGAAATTTGAATGCTTTGGCCGCCCTTTTTGGTGTATCAAGCAGGCCTTCACGTTCTAAGTTTTCACCGACCCCTTCAATAATTCCGGCGAAATGTTCTTCCATGTTTTTCAGTTTCACTTATCAGTCTCACTTATAAAAAATATTTGGAAGTATAGCACTACCCTTT